>Ga0182024_10003229_pt1 | contig 39183 bp, 33 predicted proteins | sample P32metaG_FD_120480 | JGI IMG/M metagenome (GOLD analysis project Ga0182024, IMG submission 120480) | Permafrost microbial communities from Stordalen Mire, Sweden - P3-2 metaG (Illumina Assembly) | ecosystem: Environmental > Terrestrial > Soil > Wetlands > Permafrost | place: Sweden: Stordalen...
ATTCGGCGCGGCCCGCAACTGCGCCAATCGGCATCCCACCGCCGATTATTTTTCCGAGCATGATCAAATCCGGCGCGATACCCATTTGCTCCGCGATCGAGCCGTAACGAAGGCGAAAGCCGCTGATGACTTCATCGCAGATGAGCAATGCGCCGTGACTTCGGGCTAGCATCGCGAGCTCTTTGAGGAATTGCGGCAGCGGCGCGACGACGCCCATGTTGGCAGCGACCGGCTCGACGATTATCGCCGCGACCTGGGCGGGATTATCCTCAAAACATCTAGTAACACTTTCCAGCGAGTTGTAGCGAGCGATAAGAGTCATGGCCGCCAAGGCATTCGGAACCCCGCCGCTGTCGGGAATTCCCAACGTCATGCCCCCGGAGCCGGCGCGCACCAGCAGACCATCGCTGTGCCCATGGTAGCATCCGTCGAACTTGATGATTTTGTCGCGACGGGTTGCAGCACGCGCGATGCGGATCGCAGTCATGCCGGCTTCGGTGCCGGAATTTACCAGCCGAACTTTTTCGGCAGCCGCGATCGCGCCGCTGATGGTTTCAGCAAGCTCGACTTCGAGCTCTGTGGGGGCGCCATAGCCGAAACCTTTTTTCGCCTGCTGCGCGACCGCCTCGGTCACGCGCGGATCGCTGTGGCCGAGTATCGCGGGTCCGTAGGAGCCGACGTAATCTATGAAGCGGTTTCCGTCGACATCAAAAACGTAGGCACCGTCTGCGCGCTCGATGAAGAGCGTCTCGCCTTTGACTGCTGACCACGCGCGAACCGGAGAATTTACCGCGCCGGGAATTTTTTTTAGAGCACGCTGGAGAAGGTCCAACGATTTTTCTCTTCGCAAGTTCATCTGAATGATTCTCTCGCTAGCAAATCGCTAAGACATGCAGTGAAGATCATGATGTAATGCAATCATAATTTTTGACTGCGATGCGCAAATAATCTTGATCTGCGCTCGATGGCTCTAGGATTAGGCGCGCTGCGTTTGATTAATTCAACATGGAAGTCGCGACACCATCTCGACATCTTGCGATCATACAGTCGCGCGACGGATTTCTCTTTAAAATTCAGACCTTCTCCAATTTTTGATTTTCTCGCTTGAGACATCTTTGGAAAGCGCCTATTTCCTTCCATTGGCCGCAGCGATTTCTTTTTAACCCGCAACCAGACTCGCGAAACGAGTCGAGCTCGTGCGCAACCGTTATGGGCGCAATGCGCGTTTCGATCAACGTCGCTCCATTGGAATCAGCGGTCCACAAACCCATCCACCGCGATCGCGAGTTGATAGTTTATCGATTTCGGAGGTGCAGTTGCTTTCCCTATCGAAGGAAAAGTGAGTTGTCCACACCTGTGGATAAGACTGTGCGTAAATGATCAACCTTAGCTAGTACCCGCTACCGGGTGACGGGGGTCGCCCGGTCAATGGGAGGGGACTAAAAATGAACGGTCTATGGGAACGCGCCGCCGATCGCATGCGCGATCAGCTGGGGCAAGTCGGCTTCGAAACCTGGATAGGACCTCTCAACTTTATCGGCGTGGACGGGAAAACCGCGACCATCGAGGCGCCCAATCGTTTCTTTAAGGATTGGGTGAACGAGCGCTACCTGGCGTTACTTCGTCAATCCATTTCCGCGGAGGTCGGGGAGCCGGTCGAGGTAAGGCTCACGCTCGGCGAAAATGGTGCGGTGGTGCTCAAGTCTGGTAACGGCAACGGCCACAGCCATCTCAATGGCAATGGCAATGGACGACATGCTTTGTCATCGACCATGAGCGCGCGCATCGAAACTCCGCAACGCGACCGGCATCCCCAACTCAACCCGCGTTATACATTCACGGAATTCGTCGTCGGTTCAGGAAATCAGTTCGCTCACGCCGCCGCCCGGGCGGTTGCCAACCAGCCGGGCGAGAAATACAACCCGCTCTTTATCTATGGCGGGGTCGGCCTCGGAAAAACTCACCTCGTCAATGCGATCGGGCATCAGATCTGGCTACATGGAGACCGCAACAAGAAAGTTCTCTTCATGTCCGCGGAAGTCTTCATGAACGAACTGATCAATTCGATCCGGCGCGACAAGACGACCGAGTTCCGCGACAAGTTCCGCCGCGTCGACGCGCTGATCCTCGACGACGTGCAATTCCTCGCCGGCCGCGACCGCACCCAGGAAGAGTTTTTCCATACCTTCAACTCGCTCCATAGCGATCGCCATCAAATCGTGCTGACTTCCGACAAAGTGCCGAAAGATATTCCGGGCCTGGAGGATCGGCTGCGCAATCGATTCGAGTCGGGCCTGATTGCGGATATCGCGCCTCCCGATTTGGAAACGCGGATCGCGATCATCCAGAAGAAGGCGGCGCTCGATCATCTCCGCCTTCCATCCGACGTGGGTCTCTACATCGCGCAAAACGTTTCGACTAATGTTCGCGAGCTCGAAGGATGCCTGACTCGCTTGGCGGCGCTCGCATCGATGAACAATTCGGAAATCACGCTGGAATTCGCGCATAAGGCGCTGCATGACTTGATTCGCAATCAGGAACAGAAGCCCGACGTGGAAGCGATCCAGCGGACGGTGTCGGATTGCTTTCACGTTCGGCTCGCCGATTTGAAATCCAAGAAGCGCACGCAGCACATCGCATTCTGCCGCCAGGTCGCGATGTATCTATGCCGCAAGCTCACCGACTGCTCGTTCCCGGTCATCGGCGAGAATTTCGGCCGCGATCATTCGACCGTCATCCATGCGTACAATCTGATCGCGCGGCGGATAAGCAACGATTCCGCGTTCCGGATGTCGATCGAAAAAATCGAGCGCGAACTCAAGGCGGTGCGCAACGCAGCATAATGACAACCTTGTGCATGGCAGGTGGAAAAGTGGTGCGCTATCGACAGCTTCGGGCGGGCGCGCTCGATCGACGCGATCCATCGTGCGATCTGTCGACATGTTTGCGGCTGGCGATATCCTTTTGTTTCTGCGACGTTGAGGGCACAATCAACAAATGCACAGCGCCTACTATTACTTCTGACTTTTTCTAAGAAAGAATTAATATAGGAGTATTAGGAATCGGTCCTCGCACTATGGGAATTGTTGTCGAACGCCAGTCGCTCATGAATGGACTCTCGCTGGTCCAGGGGATCGTCGAACGCCGCAACACGGTGCCGATTCTTGGCCACGTGCTTATCGAACCCGAGGCGCAGAGTATTCGGCTCGCGGCCACCGACCTCGAGGTCGGCATTAGCACGCAAGTCCCTTGCAAATCCGGCAAAGAAAAAAGCCTCACGCTCAATGCGCGAAAGCTTTTCGAAATCGTGCGTGAGACTGAAGGCGAAGAATTTTCCATCAACTCGCTCGACAATGATTGGGTCGAACTGAAATGCGGACGCTCCCGTTTCAAAATGATGGGTCTCGATCCACGCAGCTTCCCCGCGATGCCGAGTCAGTCCACCAAGGCCGACGGTCCCAAGAAATCGGTCAAGGCAGCGTTGACGATCAGCGCGGCAGTCCTCGCTACGATGATCGATAAAACCATCTTCGCGGTGAGCCCCGACGAGGCCCGCTACAACCTGAGCGGCGTTTACCTCGAAGCGCACGATGCGGGAATGGCGCGGATGGTCGCCACCGATGGGCATCGCCTCTCGATGATCGATCGCGCGGTGCCGGGTTTTGCGATGGAAGGCGGCACTATCATTCCACGCAAGGGACTCACGGAACTGCGCAAGTTGCTCGACCAGGGCGGCGACTCGGAAGTGAAGCTGCTGCTCGACGGCCAACTCGCATCGCTCAAGCGCGGACCCACCGAAGTATCGATGCGATTGGTCGAGGGCGAATTTCCCGACTATCGCGGTGTGGTGCCGAAGCAGACCAAGCATCGAATCAAGGTCGGCCGCGACGCGTTGCAAGCATCGATAAAACGCGCGGCGATTTTTTCAAACGAGCGTTACCATGGCGTTAAGCTCGCGATGGCGGCGGGCTCGTTGACCGTTTCATCGACCAGCCCTGAAATGGGAGAGGCGAGCGAGACGATCGACGTCGATTATCGAGGCGATGAGTTCGCGGTGGGCTTCAACGCTGCGTATTTGTTGCAGGCATTGGCGGTGCTTCCAGCGGAAAGCGAAATCGATTTGGGGCTTTCGGACGAAGCCAGTCCCGGCCTCCTTCGCACTCTATCGGACAGCGAGTTCAGCTACGTCGTGATGCCGATGCGCCTCTAGCGCGGCGCGAAAAAAATGAATTTGCGGTGGGTTTCGGTGCGTCTGATCTGTTACTGGGGGATCTGACAAAACGGAGATGGCGCAATGAAATGTCGTCACGAACACTGTAACTGCAAGGTGGCTGCCGGCCACGAATACTGCTCGAATGAATGCGAGTCCCAACTTCGGGATGAAGGCGCGACGGAATGCCATTGCGGTCACCAAGGTTGCATCGAGTCGCATGCCACCGAGCGCGACAGCGACCATTGATTCAGCGACTCGCGTTTGTGCCGAGCTTCACCAGCACAACTTTGTTGCGATGCTGGTATTCCGATTCCCACGGATATGAGGCTTCCTCGGCGAGGATCTCGGTCGGGAGTCCGATGCTGGCAAAATCCCTTCGCCGTACGATCACCCATTCGATTTTTCCGTCGGTGACCGCAGTCGCGAGATCCTTGGACCTGTCGAATTCTGCCAGCGGTGTTGGCGGATCGATATAGAACAGGGGTCCGACGGTGTGAAACAATCCAAGTTCCGACGTATGCGAGCCGATTCGGTCGCGGACCATGTAACCGAAAGGTTTTTCGCCGCGATAAGCCTCCGCAGCGGGCATCGCAAAGATGTAGATGTAGACCATCGCAGCATAGGCAGCGACGCCCATCGAAAGAGCTATCCGCCCGAGGTTTAAGTTGCGTAGCGTGTAGATAATTGTCGCGAGCACGACCGCCCACATCGCGGCGAACACGAGGCGATCGGGAGCGACGGGAAACTTCGCCATCAAGCCTGGAAGAACTGCGGACGGTGGAATCAACAACGCCAATCCCGTAATCATCACGGCCACGAATAACCCATAGCCGAGCATCGTTAGCTTGCGTCCCCAATCGGAAAATCGTTCCCATGATGAGGTGAGCAGCCGCGCAATCAGCATCGCGGCAGGAGGAAGTATCGGCAGGATGTAATAACTGCGCCGCGATCCAGAGAGCGTAAAGAACGCGAATGTCGACCAGAAAAAGATCAGAGTGAAGCGATCGCTCTTCGCGGGCCCGGTGTCGATCCTCCGCTCGTGATGCGCCTGAACCAGGGCGGCTGGCAATAGAATCGCCCACGGCGCCATCAGCGCGAAGATTACGTAGAGGTACAGGTAAATCGGTCCGCGATGGTCGAATGGCTCGAAGAAGCGCACGACATTTTCGCGATAAACCATGTCGAGCCCGGCGCCGGAACCCATGATTGCGCGCGAGATCCGAAACGGCGTCATATAAATCGCGAGGCCGAGCGGCACCGCTATCAGAGAGCGCCAGTTGAAGATCCATCGATTGCGCTCGATCACCCATCGGACGCGCGCGGCAATCGATCCGTGGAGAATTTTCTCGCCGAACAGCGACCATCCATCGGATAACGTCGCATAGAGGCCCATCACCATGATCGGCAGGACGAAGCCGAGCAGTCCTTTGGTAAGCGACGTGACGGCCATGATGATCCAGAGCCAGACGACCCACCATCCGACGGGGCGGTCCTCATGTTTCAGAAACAGCAGCAGCGCGGCGAGCTCGCCGGTGATCGTTTCAACATCGGCGGAGGCGTGACGTGAGAAGAAAACGAAACTGAAACTGGTCGCCAGGATGAACCCCGCGATGACGCCGGTGCGCAGGTCATAAAGCCGTCGCGCGAGCAGGATGAGCAGTCCGACCGCGAGCAGGCCGGCGATCGCGCACGGCAGCCTCGAGGCCGTTTCATTGAGTCCCCCGGTGACCCAGGTCGACGCGATGACCAACCAGTACGAGCCGAGCGGTTTGTCATAGTAGAGATGGCCGTTGATGGTGGGCCAGAAATAGTTGCCGGTACGGATCATCTCGCGCGAGATCTCGGCCCATCGAAACTCGGATGACCACAGTGCGCGCGCGCCGAGCCGCGTGAAGTAGAGGATTGCGGTCAGCGCTAGGACGCCCCATCCTGCGAATCGCCAGACAAATTCTGATTCACGCCCCGATTCACGCGACGATTCGGAAGCAGCGTTAGCGGAATCTTTCGAAGTATCTAAAGCTGCGTCCATCTATAAGGAACTATGCGACGATGAAGGATCGCTTCTGATCGCACGTTGGTTTCGGCGCATGTCCGCACATGCTAGCGTCGATGACAAGCGCGAGCGAGCGGCTAGATCTTCGGTTCGCGGACTCGATACGTTATCCCCCATTTCGCAAGAGCATCCATGAGCGACCAGCATCAGCATTCCGGGCGGAAGCCCAACCGACTGATCAACGAGCAGAGTCCCTACCTGCGACAACATGCCTACAACCCCGTCGATTGGTATGCGTGGGGCGATGAGGCGCTCGCGCGCGCGAAGGCCGAGAACAAACCCATCCTGCTCTCGATTGGTTATTCGGCATGCCATTGGTGCCACGTGATGGAGCGCGAGTCGTTCGAGAATGAAGGCATCGCGCGGTTGATGAACGAGAATTTTATTCCCATCAAGGTTGATCGCGAGGAGCGCCCCGACCTCGATCAAATCTACATGGAAGCGGTGCAGATGATCACAGGGCGCGGTGGATGGCCGCTCACGATGTTCCTCACGCCCGATGCGAAGCCGTTTTTCGGCGGCACCTATTTCCCGCCGGTTGATCGGCAAGGCATGCCGGCATTTCCGCGGGTGCTGATGGCCGCCGCGGACGCCTACAAACGTGGCGCGCACGAGGTCGCGCATAACGTCGAGAAGCTCACCGAGGCTCTGGGAGCGCTCGGCACGTATACCGCGACCGATGGGGAAATCCAGCGCGATCTGCCGATAGTCGCGGCGCATCAACTCGCGCGCTCGTACGACAGCGTTAATGGCGGCCTGGGTCAGGCGCCGAAATTTCCCAACACGTTTGTATTTTCGCTTTTCCTGCGTGCTTACGACGCCGACGACGATCCCAACTTCGCGACGATGGTGCGCGACACGCTCACCAGAATGGCGAAGGGCGGCATCTACGATCAGATCGGCGGCGGATTCCATCGTTACAGCGTCGACGATCGATGGTTGGTGCCGCATTTCGAAAAGATGCTCTATGACAACGCGCTGCTCGCGCGTCTTTACCTCGACGCGGGCCGCGCACTGAACGAGCCCGAGTATCTCAATATCGCGCGCGAGATCCTCGACTACGTTTTGCGCGAGATGACCAGCCCCGAGCATGGCTTCTACTCTACGCAAGACGCTGACAGCGAAGGCGAGGAAGGAAAGTTTTTCATCTGGACGCCCGACGAAGTCGATTCGATTCTTGGCGACAAGCTCGCGCCAATCGCGAAGCGATTCTTCGACATCAGCGACGAAGGAAATTTCGAAGGCAGCAACATCCTGCACCGCACGATTGAACTGAGTGACCTAGCGAAGCAGTTCAAAACCACGCCCGAAGAAATCGCCGATCAGATTCGCAGCATCAGGCACAAGCTTTTCGAGGCGCGCGAGAAACGCATCAAGCCTGCGCGCGATGAGAAAATCCTCGCCGCATGGAACGGCATGATGATTTCGGCCTTCGCTGAGGCGTATCGCACATTGCAGGATCCTCGCTATCTCGAAGCTGCGGAGCGCGCGGTCGACTTCGTGATGACGAAGCTATGGGACGGGCGAGCGCTGCGGCGTTCGTTCAAGGACGGAATCGCGCGCTTCAACGCCTACCTCGAGGACTACGCGATCCTCGCCAATGCGATGCTCGACACCTATCAAGCCTCGCTCGACCCGAAGTACCTCGCGCAGGCACGCACGCTCGCCGATGTGATCCTGGAGCGCTTCCTTGACCAAGAGCGGGGCGGATTTTTCTTCACCTCGGCGGATCACGAGGAGCTCATCACGCGCTTCAAGGGCGCCTTCGATGGATCGACGCCCTCGGGCAACAGCGCGGCGGTGATGGCGCTACTACGGCTGCATGGCTACACCGGCGACGAGCGCTACTCTCGGGAGGCTGAGCGCACGATCAAGCTGTTCCGAGAATTCACGGAGAAGCAGCCGTTCGCATTTTCACATTTGCTCGAAGCGGTCGACCTGTATCTGCGCGGGCCGGTTGAGGTGGTCATTGTTGGCGATCGATCTTCGCCCGAGTTTCGCGAATGGATCGAGCGTATCGGCCTGCTTTATGTTCCAAATCTTTCGGTTTATGCCGTCGATTCGAAAAATCCCGCTTCCGATTTCGTCCCTGATCAGGCGCGTGGCAAAAGTCAGATCGATGGCAAACTGACCGCATACGTCTGTCGTGAGCGCGCGTGCTCGATGCCGCTGACATCCTACAAAAACCTGGAGGCGGAAGTGCGCGGCTGAAACATCGGGGGAGGAGCCAAGACACTTTCCATTTCCGCTCAACCTCGGAGGTGTGAATTGGTGCCCAGATTCCTGAAATTCCTGATGCCGGTTTTCGCGCTAGTCGTGCTCGGCGGATGCGCCGCGTTGGCGGGTCTTATCCCTGGTGGAGGAAGTAGCAGTTCGAGTAGCACCGTGGCGCCGGCAGCCGGTGCGGCGACCGCCTCGGTGCCATCGATAATCGATGAAGTGGAGACCTCGACCAAACTCGCGATGTTCTCGCCGGCCGCGTTGCTGGATGGAAGCCCCTCGCTCGATGCCACTATAGTTGATTCGCAATGTCGTTTCCGTTCCGTCGACCCGCCCTTCCTGGTCCCCACTACGGCTGCCAACAAGTCCTGGACCTTTAATGGACGCATCAATGAGGCTAAAACTGACAGTAACGACATTGGCGATGCTCAGGCACTCGAATATCGAAGCTGGTTCGGCTTCGGATGGCCTAAGCAGCAGCTCAATACCTGGCCGGTCAGTATGGCGACCCTTAGCGAGATGCCCAAGGAGTACCTTGACGATCGCCTCACGATGCTCTCCGATCATCCATTTCAAGTGAACAAGGCGCAGACCGATGCTTTGACGAAGGATTATGTCGATGATTCGCGTAGGATTCAGGATCGAGTGCTGATTCTGATTTCTTCGTTCGACCCGAGCAAATGCCCGACTCAGTAGCGCCACCGCGATTCGCTGAATGACGATCGCCCAACCGATGCCGATCGAGCCTGCGCGCACGGCTCATCTATTCGAACCGATCGTCGAGAATCGCGGTTCGACGCTCGCCACCGGGCCGCTGCGAGTGGTGGCCTTTAATGCCCAAGGCGGCGGTCGCTTCGACGGCATACTGCGATGCTTCGCGAGGGAGCCCCTACGCAGCGCGGCGGTCATTCTGCTAAGCGAAATGGACCATGGCACCCAACGCGTCGGCGGTCGCAAGGTCGCGAGCGAACTGGCCGACGCTCTCGCAATGAGTTGCGCCTACGTCCCCGAGTTCGGTTTGATTCGTACCGATGGCACCATGCGCTCGTTCCTCGGCAATGCGATCCTCTCTCGCGCGCCGTTGGAAGACGTCGTCGCCATCCCATTGCCGAGGGTCAGCGCTCGTTATCCTCACATGCCGCGCTCGCTGGGCCGGGTTAAACGCGAGGGCGGTCAGGTCGCGCTCGTCGCGACGACTACGGTGCGTGGCAAGCCGGTTCATGTGTCCGTCGCGCATCTCGATAGCCGTGCGCATCCGTCCGGCCGCGACCTCCAAATGGCGGCGATGCTCGCGGCTTTCCCCTCCGACCGCCCAGCGATCTTCGGCGGCGATCTGAACACCACCACGGTGGAGTTGCTTAATCCTTCCAGCGCGCGAATCGTCCTGCGTGATATGCTTCTCAACTCGAAGCGCTTTCGCTATCCGCAGGACCGCGAACCGCTCATCGCCCGTCTTCGCGAGGCTGGCTTCGAGACGCGGGGCGCCAATGCCGAGGGCCGCGCGACCTTCACCTTCGGGCGCGCGATTCCGCCCTGGATGCGCCCGAAGCTTGATTGGATCGCGCTACGGGGTCTGGAACCGGTGGCAGGGTCTGCGATGGTGATTCCCGCGCGCCCTGGCTTCTTCGCCTCGCGCGTCTCCGATCACGACTTCATTGTTGTCGATGTTGCGATATAAACAGCTTCAAGGATCGAAGACTGATGGAACATCGCGCCGGCTTGGTAATGGCTAGACAGATCGCCTCAGGAGTATGATGACGGCGTGGCTGACAAGGATTTTCAGGTAAGCCTCCCGCCGGAAGTGGTAGGAGGATTCGGCTGGGAAGATTCGGAAGTGCCGCGGCGCGTGCGTGAAGCGCTGGTGATGGATCTGTTGCGTCTGGATCGGCTTTCGGAGGTTCAAGCAGCGACCATATTAGCCCTCGATCGTTGGGAACTATTGGAATTGATGGGCCACTACGACGTTCCGGCCGTCCGGATCAGCGTCGACGAACTCGATCGCGAATTGAGCACCGTAGTTTATAGAGACCGCGATCTGACTAATGCCTAGCATCACGGATTGAACACCGACGGAATGTCGCGCCGGCCGTGGAGTACGCGAGCCACTTCGACGCCTGTAGCCCTCTCGCGATAAAAGACGACATAGCTTCCAACCGCGAAGCTCCGGATCGAAGGAGCTAGCTCGGGCCGGAGGCGCCCTGCCTTAGGCGAGTGAGCCAGTAACTTGCACCTTTCGTATATCTCATCGATGAGGTGATCCGCTGCTTCCGTACTGTCCTGCGCCACGAATACCCAAATCTCTGTAAGGTCGCCCTCTGCGAGCTCCGAAAGTACGACCTCGCTCACCCCACTCGACCCTTGTCCTTGGCCACTGATGCGAGCCGTTTCCGCCCCTGTCGCTTTACTCGCTTCACAGCCTGGTGATCGAATGGCCGATGGACTCCCTGGTTGAGTTGCTCAAGTCCAAGCCGAACATCCTGCCGCAGTTGACTAAGCCGATCCTGTTCCCCGAGCAGCCGCAGAGCCTCACGAATCACCTCACTGGCGGAAGCATAGCGTCCAGAACGGACGCGGTCGGCGACCATTTTTTCCAATTCGGGGGTTAAAGAGACATTCATTTGGGACCAGCTTCGAGAGCGACGTTATGCGATTGACGATAGCATAATCTGCTATTTCTTGACATTAGCCATGACGTCTCTTGGGTTCAGGTATTGATTTAATCGCCCTCAATATCGCGATATGACAATTCTGCGCTATGCGATGGGAGACGTGGATAGTCTTCGTCATCTACGAGACTGCGATGTGCCTCTCGCCGGGACCGGCGGTGCTGTTGGTGCTCTCGCAGGTTCTCGCGCGCGGCACGTTGGCCTCGCTTTGGTCCAATGTCGGGATTCTCACCGGTAACACCATATATTTCATCCTGTCTGCGACCGGACTCGGCGCGATCCTCCTCGCATCGCACGGTTTGTTTTCCGCGATAAGGTGGGTCGGCGCCGCCTATATCATCTACCTTGGGATTACCGCGTTCTTCGGGAAATCAAAAGGTACTTTCGGTGGCGAAACCCGATTCAGCGCCGGTTTCCGGCCCCCGCGTTTTCCTAAATGGAATGATCCTTCAGCTCGCCAGTCCAGGCGCCTTGATATTCTTCGCCGCGCTGCTGCCGCAGTTCGTTGATGCCGCGGGCAGCATGGCGCATCAGGTTGCGATCCTGGCGGTCACCAGCGTGACCATCGAGTTTTGCGTGCTGGTTGGATACGGCGCCTTAGCCGGCCGCATGATGCGTTTGGCGGCGCAACCCCGTTTCGCCAGACTGACCAAACGGGTCGCAGGAACGATGCTGATCATTGCCGCGGTAAGAATAGTGTTCTTCGCCAAGGGCTGAGCGCACCATTCCGATTTCCTCGCGCAGTCGACTACAATCCGGCGCGTCGCAAGCGCAACTACGCGGCACGTTTTGCAAAGCGCCCGCTGTGCGGCGCGTGTACAAGGAGAACCATCGATGGCGTTCAACGGATTGGGCCTTCATCTGGGAAATCTCTCGCGCCTGTCGGATGCGGAAAGCCGCTCCATCAGCCCGGAAAATCCGACCGGTGAGCGCGGCAAAGGTGCGATGGCGATTCCCGATCCGAGTACCAGCCCGGCCCGCGAGCTCGGCCAGGGGTGGAAGGTCACACCCTACATCATCATTCGACAGGGCGAGACTGCGACGCTGGCCGATATCGCGGGGCCTGGCGCCATTCAACAAATCTGGATGACGCCGACCGGCGCGTGGCGCGACAGCATCCTGCGATTTTATTGGGACGGCACCGACGCGCCCGCGGTCGAATGCCCGGTCGGCGATTTCTTCGCCTGCGGATGGAACAAGTACGCGCAGGTCTCCTCGCTCGCCGTATGCGTCAATCCCGGCAGCGCTTTCAACTGCTACTGGGAGATGCCGTTTCGCAAATCGTGCCGTATCACGATGACGAATATCGGTGAGGCGCCGATGATCCTTTTCTATCAAATCAACTACACGCTGACCGAGGTGCCAGAGGATGCCGCGTATTTTCATGCGCAGTTCCGCCGCGTCAATCCGCTTCCCTACGGCGAGGTGCACACGCTCGTTGATGGCGTGCGCGGACGCGGCCACTATGTCGGCACCTACATCGCATGGGGCGTTAACAACGCCGGATGGTGGGGCGAAGGCGAGGTGAAATTTTTCATCGACGGCGACCAGGATTTCCCGACCATCTGCGGTACCGGCACCGAGGATTATTTCTGCGGCTCTTACAACTTCGATGTAGGCAAGGAGAATGGCGGCTATCGCGAGTTCACCACGCCCTACGCGGGGCTGGCGCAGGTTATCAGGCCGGACGGGCTCTATCAGTCGCAGCAGCGGTTCGGGATGTATCGATGGCACATCATGGATCCGATTCGGTTCAGGAGCGATTTGCGGGTGACGATCCAGGCGCTCGGATGGCGCGGCGATCCGCGCAAGGGCGCGCGCTTTTTGCAGCTGCAGGATGACATCGCATCGGTCGCATATTGGTATCAGACGCTTCCGGCGGCGCCATTTCCGAAACTTCCTCCGCGTGACTATCTGCAGATCATTTGAGGCCGCACGTCCGTCGGATTTCCTGGCGTTGCGTTCATCGAGCGGCAACAAGGTAGAAAGGTCCACGTCGATCAATCCGCGAGGTGTTTATGAACAACGACAAATACCTGGGCGCGATCCTCTGGATTGGTCTCCTGCTAGCGACTGGATTAATAGTCACTTCGCTAGCCACGGTCGGTGTTCAGGGAACGGTGGCGCGCGTCCCAAACCCAGGTTGGAGCGGTGTGTTGATCACAAATGCGGTTTTTCTTTGGATCATAGCCCTCTCGGACTATCCAAAAGTGATCAGAAGTTCCGCGACACTACGAACGGTGGTTTATTGCTGGGCCATGTACTTCTTTCTACTCAGCCTGTTGTTTGCGCCCGCGACGCGGACTCTAGCGGAGAATTTTATCGGCTACTTCATCAGTGCGATTTTGATGGTCATTCTTTATTCTTCCGGTGTCATTTATAGAGCCTGGAAAAAACGCGCATAGGAACGATGCCGACGAGCTAACATTGACGCGCGCGTCATCGACTGGCTTCGAACGGGCGGTTCGCGAACCGCCCCGACGAATTCGTTCTGAGCAAACCTTAGCCGCCGAGCGATACCATGATTTTGCCGTCGACAATGGTCACCGGATATGAGGCGACTCGGAGTCCTGAAATGCTCGTGCAATGGCCGGTGGTAACGTCGTATCGAAAGCCGTGGCCGCGACAGGTCACGATGTTGCCGCGAAGTTTTCCCGATCCGAGCGACACTCCGGCATGCGCGCAGGTATCGTCGATGGCGTAGATTTTTCCATCAGCGTTGAAGAGAGCGACATCCTTTCCGGCGACCCGAACGACCTTGCTCCTTTCCGGGTGGGAGGCGATCGAGCGCTATGGTTTCGACGAATTCCGCCATCGCCAATGCGCTCGCTCAGATCGACGGCGGCGGTAGCGCGCCGCGCGCCTCTTCATACGCCGATGACACCCGCAGCACCGACGGTTCATCGAAAGGACGCCCGATGATCTGCATCGAGAGTGGCAGGCCGTCGCCGCCCAAACCGGTCGGGATCGCGAGCGCGGGCTGACCCGTACAATCGAAGGGTGCGGTGAAGCGCAATATCTTGTCGACCACATCGACTCGCGGCTCACCGTCGCCGACCAGTCGGCCTTCCCCGATCTTCGGCGCACTAATCGCGCTGCCCGGCGCGGCGAGGACGTCGTGCTTTTCCATCGCGGCGAGCGCATCAGCGAGGACCTTGGCGCGCGCCCGCTGCGCGCGAACGTAGGCGACGCCGGTGATCGCCATTCCCGATTCGAGCAGGCGGCGCACGTCGGTGCCGTAGTCGTCCGGCCGCGTGCGCATCCATTCTTCGTGATAATCGAGCGCCTCGGTGAAGGTCGCGATGCTGTTGATGACGTTCGCAGTCGCCAACGTTGGTATCGAGACCTCATCGACCGACGCGCCGAGGTCGGTGAGTTGCTTCATCGCCGCTTTGAAGGATTTCGCTACATCGTCGGAGAGCCCATCCGTCAGTTCGCGAATGACGCCGATGCGCATCCCTCTCACTCCCGCATTCAGCGTCGCGGTGTAATCGGGCACCGCCTCGCGGCTCGAAGTGGAATCATTCGGGTCGTGCCCGGCGATGACGTTCAGCATCAGCGCGGCGTCGCGCACCGTGCGCGTGATGGGGCCGACGTGATCCATCGTGTAAGCGAGGGGCACTACGCCATAGCGGCTGACGCGGCTCCAGGTAGGCTTCAGCCCAACGCATCCGCATAGTGAGGCGGGGATGCGAATCGACCCGCCGGTGTCGGTGCCGATAGTCGCAGGCGCGGTGCGCGCGACGATTGCGGCGGCAGAACCGCCACTGGAACCGCCGGGGATGCGATCGAGCCCGTAGGGATTACGGCATACGCCCCAATGCGGATTCGACGAAGTGATGCCATACGCGAACTCGTGCAGGTTGAGCTTGCCGAGCATCACGGCACCCTGGGCTTTCAGGCGCGCCCACGCAGTCGCATCGAAGTCAGGGCGAAAGTCGGCGAGGATTTTCGAGCCAGCGGTGGTCAGAACGCCTTTGGTGTAGAGCAGATCTTTCAAGCCGACCGGGACGCCATGAAAAGTGCCGCGCCAATTCCCCGCAGTGATTTCGCCTTCGGCCTTTTTCGCGGCCGCGAGCGCATCACCGCTGGTAACCGTGATGTATGAGTGGATCTTCTCATCGACCCGTGCGATGCGATCAAGATAGACCTGCGTAACTTCGACGGGCGAGATTTTCTTGGCGCGCAGATGCTCCGCTAGCGCTGCGACATCGAGGTCAAGGATCTCATTTGACGCCATCGCGATGGTCCTCCTTTGTCATGCCTTCCTGGCATTGAGGTGCGCCGCTTCGGCATTGAGGTTCGCATAGCTGAAGGCGGGGCCGATGCCGGAGAGCGGAAGCGCGCCGAGGTGACGCACGAGCGTCAGCATCGCGCCGTCAGTATTGGCAACCGAATGCGCATCATGGTCGGTGATTTTGTAGTCGAAAACCTCGCGCGCGATTTTCTTGACGGTTTCGCCCGTAAGCTGAGCCATACAGGTCCCTCCAAATTGATTCCGATTCGCTCTACGACTTTGCAACTTCTACATCGCAATTACGGACAATTGAAGAGAACGCGATCTTCTGGAAGCATCCGGCATCGTCATATCGGAGGAAAGATCTTTAAGTTTGATGAGCATCTTTATTCTGCCGGTCAGTGCCAGCGGAATAATTTCGCTGTTGATGACCTGGTAGTACTCTTCCACTGGATTGGCGAATCCAAAAGAACATCGTCGATCGGCTACAAGAAAAAGTCGAAGTCTTAAAGCGGGTTGCCAATGGCGACCTGACCTGTCACCTGGAACTCAAAGCCGAAGATGAAATCGGCGAACTTGCCCAGGTCATCAACGAAATGATCGACAATCTCGGCGCGATCGTCTCTCAAATCCGCGAGAATTCCCTGGCCTTGAATTGCTCATCGAACGGACTTTCCGCCGCAAGCCGGCAACTTGGGGTGGCGTCGCAGCAGACCACTTCAAACGCGACGGCGGTTACTTCAGCCGCGCAGCAGGTCAGCAATAATCTGCAGACCGTATCGAGTTCGACCGCGCAGATGACCGCCTCGGTCAGCGAGATCGCGAAGAACGCGAGCGAGGCGGCGCGGGTCGCGGCCTCCGCCCAGCAACTCGCGAGCGCGACTCATAGCACCATGACCAAACTTACCGAATCGAGCGCCGAAATCGGCAACGTCATCAAGGTAATCACCTCCATCGCCGAACAGACCAACCTGCTCGCCCTCAACGCGACCATCGAAGCGGCACGCGCGGGTGAGGCCGGCAAGGGCTTCGCGGTAGTCGCCAACCAGGTCAAGGAACTGGCCAAGGAGACCGCGAAGGCGACCGAAGATATCGGCAATCGCGTGCAGGCGATTCAGAGTGACGCGAATGGGACGGTGAACGCGATCAACGAAATCACCAACGTGATTAGCTGCATCAACGACTTCCAGAACAGCATCGCCAGCTCGATCGAGGAGCAGACCGCGGCGACTAATGAGATTGCGCGCAACGTCGGTGAAACTTCTCAGGGAACGGCAGACATCGCCCGCAACATGAGCGGGGTGGCGCAGACCGCGCAAGAGACCCAGCAATCGGTGGTGGACACGCAAAAATCAGGGTTGGACCTGGCAAAGCTTGCCAAAGGGCTCGACGATCTGGTGGGCCGCTTCCAGCTGAGTTCGGAGGATCGCAACGGCGCATCTGCGTACAGCTAAAGCGATGCTGATCGCCGTGCGACAAAACAAATCCCCTCTCCGTGATGGAGAGGGGATTCGAGAGAAGCTTTATCAAACAGTCCGTCAAACGCGCGGCTACGTATGTGCGACCACCTGGTCGCTGAAGCCGTCGAGGTCGTGCGTCATGATCAGCATATCGCGCACGCGTCCGCTGCGATCCTCGACGTAGTCCGCCAGCACTGCCTCGACCCGGAAGCCCAGGCGCTCGAACGCGGCGCGCGCAGCAACCTGGTCGGGGGTCATCATCGCGGTAAGCTTCTTGAGGCCGAGCGACTTGGCGAGTTCGAAGATTTCCGCGGTCAGCCGTTTGCCGAGTCCTCGTCCACGAAAGCGCTGGCTGCCGTTGATACGAATCTCGCCCACCCGGCGCGTCCAACGCGCCTGCTCCAGATGGACGCTCGCATAGGCAGCGATTTCGCCGCCAACTTCGGCGAGCAAGGTAACTGTATTCCCATGCTTGAGGTTCTCCGCCCACTGCTTGACGACTTGACGATCAGTGATGTCGGTGCGCAGGAAGAGCAAGTCCTCCTCGGGGAGTCGCGACGCGAAAGTAAGAATCTTGTCTTGGTCTTCGGGATCCATGCGGCGGATCGTCACCTCGGTTCCATCGCTAAGTTTGACCTGCTTCGGAAATGCCTCGTGAGAGTTGCTTTTGTTAGCCATGGGATCTCCTGTATGTGATTCGCGCGCAGGGCTCGATGGATTAGGGCGCGAGGGATCGCCATCGTACGAACATCGGTGGACAACCCGCAAGCGCTTTCGACACCCTGGCAATTGATGAGTTTGAAGTTTCGCCTAAAACGACGGCCACGGGGTTGGACTTCACGCGTCACTAGCTTAAGGTTGACAAGAACAAGTTAGGTTTCATCGGCGTCATTCCAGAGCCTTGACGGGGTTCCTTGCGCATTTGCCGCAAAATTCCCGCTGGCGGATACTTCTTGCGCCGACTTCCCGTTTACCGTTTTCACCAGGAGGTCCCATCATGGCCGGCACGGACACCCCCACGCGCAGATATCGTCTCACCACTCAGGACGCGACGTTCATATACGCGGAAAACCCCAACAACCCTCTTCACATCGGGTCCATTCTGATGTTCGAGGGCAAGATCGATTTCGATGATTTCGTGCAGCATGTTGAAAGCCGCCTGCATCTGGTGCCGCGATATCGGCAACGCCTGATGCGGGTGCCCTTCAACCTTGGGCATGCAGTGCTGGAAGATGACCCCAACTTCCGCATCGAGAATCATGTGATTCGCCATCTGCTGCGCCCCGGCATGAATCAGGCCGAGGCTATCGATGAGATGCTGCGTCACTATGAGATCCCGCTCGACTACAAGCGTCCACTTTGGGAGATGCATTCGTTCGAGAACCTCGAAGGCGCGCGTACCGCGATCGTCTCCAAGGTGCATCATGCTTTGGTCGACGGCGTCTCGGGCGTCGAACTGCTCAAGGTGATGTTCGACCTCAAGCAGCATCCGGATCCCATCGAGCCTCCCGCAGAGCCGTGGCAGCCCGAGAAGCCGTCGACGCCGATGCGCCGATTCCTGGAGGCCGCGCGCGAAGCGACTGCCGCTCCCGTCAAGACCGCGATCGAAACCTCGCGCGAGTTGATGCGCGATCCTGAGAACCTCGCCGATGAGGCGCGTACACTCACTGACGGCTTCCAGCAAATGACGCAAATCGCGACGCGCCGCATCGCGTCGACGCCATGGAATTCCGGACTGGTCGGACAGCGCCGCTCGCTCGCGTGGTCGACCATGTCGTTTGGAGATTTCCGCAAAATTCGCAACGCCTTTGGCGGTTCCATCAACGACGTTGTGCTGACGATTCTGACCGAGGCGGCGTCGCGCTACCTGCAGCATCACGGGTATTCGGCAAACGGCTCGCTATGCATCGGATGCCCGGTGAATGTGCGGCACAAGGAAGAAGCCTCGTCGCTCGGCAATCGTGTCTCGATGATGTTCCCGATGCTTCCGGCGGAGCCGATGGACCTGGTCGAGCGCCTTCGCTACGTCAACGCGGAAACCGAGCGCATCAAGGAAGCCCAACTGCCGCAGTCGTTGGAGCGGCTGATGTCGATCGCGGACAACATCCCGCCGACCCTGATGGGCGCCGGGTCGCGCATCAGCAGCATGGCGCTGAACGCGGCCTCGACCATGTTCAAGCTCTCTGGATACAAGGCGCGCCCCGACGGCTTCCTGTTGCCGACGCTCGGCATCAACTTCGTCGCGACCAACGTGCCTGGCGTGCAGGTGCCGCAATATCTCTTCGGACACAAGTGCCTCGAGCAAGTTCCGTTGGTGCCTTGCGGCGCGACCCTCGGCTACGGCGTCGCCATCTTGAGTTACAACTCGACGCTGTGCTTCGGAATGAGCGCCGATCCGAATCTGATGCCGGACGTAGCGCTCATGAAATACTTCGTCGATGAAGTTTTCTCCGAGCTGAAGGATCGCGCGCAAGTGGCCTATGCCGATAAGGAAGCGGCGACGATGGCCGCCACCACGACCTCGGCTGCGGCCGGTGGAGCGTAACTCGCCGGATCGCGCAGAAAAGGCGAAAGCCTCGGTGTCCACTGAGTCCACGCTGACGCGATGTCCATGGGCGCGCGACGACCTTGCGCGCCGCTATCATGATGAGGAATGGGGCGTCCCCCAGCACGATGATCATCGGCTCTTCGAGTTCATCGTGCTGGAGGGCGCGCAGGCCGGACTGAGCTGGGACACCATACTGCGCAAGCGCGACAGCTATCGCGAGGCGTTCGACAACTTCGATCCCGCGATCGTCGCGCGCTACGATCAGCGCCGCATCGAGCGCCTGCTGAATAATGCCGGCATCGTGCGCAACCGTTTGAAGATCGCATCGGCGATTCAGAACGCGCGCGCGTTTCTCAAGGTCAAAGACGAGTTCGCCAGCTTCGACAAATACATTTGGGGCTTCGTCGATGGCGTTCCGAAGCGCAACGCCTGGAAGGCGCACAAGGAAGTTCCTGCCGAGACGCCGCAAGCCGTCGCGATGAGCAAGGACCTGCGCAAGCGCGGCTTCAACTTCGTCGGTCCGACTATTTGTTATGCATTCATGCAAGCAGTTGGCATGGTGAACGATCATCTCACCGAATGTTTCCGCTATCGCGAAATTGACTAGACTGTTCGCATGGCGAAACACATAGGCATCGTCGCGGTAAGCGCGGAAGGAGCGGCGCTGTGTTACCGGACGATTTGCGTCGAGGGCGCGGCGACCCTCGGCGCGCATAATCACCCCGAAGTCACGATGCATACCATCGCACTCGCGCAATACATGGACCGCATCTATGCCGGCGACTGGGCAGGCAGCGGCGAGTTGATGCTGCGGTCAGCGCATAAGCTCGCCGAGGCTGGCGCGGATTTTCTGATCTGCCCCGACAATACCCTGCATCAGACGGTCGATCTGATCATCGAGAAATCGCCTCTACCATGGCTGCACATAGCGACCGAGGTGGCTTCGACTGCGCAAGCTCGCGGCTATCGCCGGGTGGGCGTGCTCGGAACGAAGTATCTGATGGAGGGACCGGTTTATCCGCCGAAGCTTTCCGCGGCGGGCATCGCGCACGAAATCCCGCGCTCGGAGGATCGCGAACGCATCAACAAAATCATCTTCGAGGAGTTGGTCTATGGACGCTTCGAAGAACCCGCGCCGATTTTTCCAGGACGTCATCGCGAGGCTGAAGGAGCGAGGATGCGACGCGGTTGCGTTGTCATGCACCGAAATTCCGCTGCTGATTTCCGAGACGAACTCCTCGCTGCCGACGCTCGACTCGACCCGCATCCTCGCGCGCGCCGCCCTCCGTGAAGCCGCAATAAAGTGACCCTCTTTCATCCTTGCGAGCTAGTTCGCGTTTGATCCGAGTAGGGGCGGTTCGCTCGCGGAAAATCTTCGCGGTTTCGACATCGCTGCGGGTCGTTCGCCAAACCCTACCAGGACGCAGTGCGGCGGGCGGACGCGTAGACCTTGCCGCGTCGCAGCAGGATCAGATGGCGATTGCCACGATGCGATTCCAGCACCGGTTGGAGGTCGAGCGCCTCGCCGCGTTTCTTCGCCCATACCGCGGCGGGAACGATGATGTAGCCGGGCGGCGCGTCGCCGAGTTTTCCATCTAACTCGGGCGCATCGCGATCGAGGTAGAAGAGCAGCGGCGCGACTTCCTCGTTGAATCCGTAGAGGTACAGCGGCTCTCCGCCAGCTACCACTTTCGCGATTTCATTTGCCGCGGGGCGGAACGAATCACCGCCGCATTCACGCGCCTCTCGGCGCGGAATAATGATGAAGTTCACGATGATCATCGCAACGCATAGTGCCGCGTATGCGCCCTTCGGTGATCTGCCACCAAATTTCTCCGACGCGACGGTTATCATCCACGCCAGCATCACTGCCGACGGCGGCCATAGCGGAAGCAGATAGGCGCGGCGTTTGTATGCGGCGATCGAAAAGAACACCACCGTTACGATCCAGAAGATTGCGAACAATCGAACCGCTTCGCGTGGTGCAGCGACGGCGGGAGTCCGAACTTCCTCGGCTCGCGCGGGTCGCGATCGAAGCGCCAATACCACAGCGATCGGAACCAGCAGACTCAGCGGCCCGGAGTTGAGGAGCAGTGGCATGACGTAATACAGCGGCGACATGGTGCCGAGCGCTCCGAAAAATCGCCCGACGTTTTCGCTGCCGATCTGCCGAGTGAGAAATCCATATTGTTGGCCGACCCAGCATGCGACGTACCAGCTCGAGCCGAGTAGAATCGCGACGACTACCGCGAGGATCGAAATTCGATGGAACGATTCGCGCAGGCGTCCCTCGACAATGACGAAAATTCCCATCGCTGCGAGCGGAAGCAGCGCGCCGACCGGGCCTTTCGCCAGCACAGCGAACCCGAGCGCAATCGCGAACACATACTGCATCGGCTCGCTGACGGTCTCCTGAGCGAATGACGGCGTCTCAGTTGGTTTGGGGCCGAGCCACCAGAAGAATGAGAACAGCGCGAGCGCCTCGTAAAATGCCAGCGTCATGTCGACGCGCCCGAACCTTCCGAGCGTGATGTATTGAAACGCGCCTGCGAGTGTCAGTCCGGCGAGGACCGCGGCCTCGAGACCCATGATGTCGTACGCGAACAGCATCGTCAGAATGGCGCCCGCGACCGCATACAGCACCGAGGGGAGCCGCAGGTTGAATGGAGTGACAGTTTTGGTGTCCGTCGCGAGATCGATGGCGGTCGCGGTCCAATGAAACAGCGGCGGCTTGTACATCGGCACGCGGCCGTTTTCGAGCGGAAACAAAAGCTTCCCATGCTCGACCATCTGCTGCACGAACACGCCCTCTACCGCTTCGTTGCCGCTGCATACATCGCGCACGCCGAGCCGCCAGGTAGTCAGCGCGAGGGTTAGAAAGGCGATCGCAACAATTGCTGCGAACACCAGGAGGGTGTCCGGGGAGTTGAAGACGCGGCTTGATTTGTCCGATGGTTCGGCCATTTCAGCCACGCATCTCCATGCGGCATCATTACATCAGATCGAGTCGGAAAATGCTGATGCGCTCGATGCGGCTGGAATCGTAGCCGCGCCACTTCAGCGAGGTCACCTGGTCGGGACCTACCCGGCGGAACTTGAGCTTCTGGAAAAAACGCGCCGCGCGCTCCTCGCTGGTGCATGCGAATACATATTTGAGTTTGCGCGCCTTCGCTTCCTTGATGATCTCTTTGATGAGCTCGGCGGCGACGCCTTCCCCCTGAAAGCGCGTCAGGGTGTATAGCGCGGTGATCTCGCCCGCGTGATCGCGCCGGTACGGATCCGCCAGCAGTGAGCAGATTCCCGCGAGATGTTCGTCGCCAACGTGATAGCCGAAGCACGACGGCAGGATGCCCGCGATTTGGCCGGGCGATCGCGGCAGCAGGAACCCCGCGTCCTGCGCGCGAACGATCAGCGCCTCAACTTCTTCGAAGTCATCGATTGATATCGGCGATACGGTGCCGTACTGCGCCGGCGTGAACAGCGTGCCCAGACCCGTGAAGCTGAACAGCTCTTCATAAACCCATCGGGGCGAGACCAGGTTGACGCTGCCGACGCCGTCGCGGATCGCGTCGGAGGCGAGGCGCACCATTTTTCTGCGCAGCTTGGTGTTGGCCCGTCGCTGCGCGCGCGCAACCCGTTTCGCCTCGACGAATGACATGCGCTCGCCGTTTTCGTCGAGCAATCCGCCGCCGCGATCGAGCAGAATCAATTTAAAGACGCGCAAACGTGACGCGAGTTCCTGCGCGAATACCGCGAGGTCCTCGGGATCATCAGTGCTGGTTGAGGCGACCACGATGGAGCCGGCGCGCAGCGCGTACCATATTTTCGCGATCGCGGAATCCGGCGGATAGGGACGTGTCCGCAGTCCGAAGGTCGGGTCGAACATGGGCGGAGCCTCGCGCGGCGCCATTTTGCCGAGCCGCCGCAGCACCTGCGGCAACGCACTCGGCGACACGATCACAACGCATCGTGTTTGATTGCGCCGCAACTCGCGCAGCGTTTTCACCATCGAATCGAAATCGCTCATGCGCTGGCCGACCGGCGGGATCAGCGCGAACAGCAGGCTCTTGCCGTAAAACTCTTCGAGATAAAAAGTCTTCTCGGTGAAGACCTGCTCCGGCCGGATGGAAGCGGTCGCCGCACTCGTTTCGGGGCTCATCGATTAGCGGTTCTGCCGGACAACGATGCGATCATGAATGTCAGGGGCGAAGTTCAATTCCGGAGGGTGCAACGATTCGACCGCTACTTGTGCGCGGCTGCTATCTGGGCAGGCGGAATTTCGGGGAAACCAGTACTCATGCGCGTCGAGGAAATTTCCTGTAGCGAAGTGTCGGAAAATACTTCCAAAAGTACGCGCTGACCTTTCTCCCACACGCGATACATCCTGCAGGTCGGCTGCAGCGCGCAGGAACTCGAGCCGTCGGTGCATACGTTGAGCGTGATGGGGCCCTCGACCGCCTCGATGATATCGCGGAACGAAATGTTCGAGGCCGACCGCGCCAGTTGATAACCGCCGCCGGGGCCCCGCCGCGCATGCACCAGTCCGCGATGCATCAGATCGCGAATCACCTTCTCGAGGTAGTACTTCGGAATTTGCTCATGACGCGCGATTTCGCTTCCGCGCGCGACGCCATTGGGCCGGTCGGCGAGATAGATCATGGCCCGCAGCGCGTATTCGATCTTGCGCGGGATCTGCATCAGGCTCATGAGTCACCTCGCGGGCGCGAAATCGATGGACCGTGGCGATGCGAATGCGCTTGCATCATGAAACGGCAGCCGCGATTGTGCCGCGCCCGCTCAAGATCCGCTCGACGTATTTCGCCATCATGTCGCTTTCGATATTCACCTTGTCCCCAGGTTTTCGAAAACCCATCGTCGTGACCTTGAGCGTGTGCGGAATCAATGCGCAACTGAAACGCCGTCCGCGAATCGAAAACACCGTGAGCGAAATTCCGTCGATCGCGACCGAACCTTTCTCGACCAGGTAGCGCGCCTCGTTGGCGGGAACTTCAAATGTGTAAAGTTTCGAATCGCCCTCTGGTTTAATCGAGACGACGCGTCCGACACTGTCGACATGACCCGCGACGATATGGCCATTGAGCAGCGTGTTGAGCGTGAGGCATCGCTCCAGGTTGACCCGATTACCGGCCTTCAAATCGCCGAGACTGGTGCGGCGCAGCGTCTCTGCTGAGACATCCATCTTCACGGTGCCGCGCCCCTTCGCGATAACCGTAAGGCATGCGCCGCTGACGGCAATCGAATCGCCGATTTTGATTTTCGCGATCGGCAGGCCGGTCCGCAGCGTCAGGACCGCGCCCTCGGCGCTCTGCCTGATGTCGGCAACGGTGCCCAAGTCCTCGATAATGCCGCTGAACATGTTGTCCTTTGAGCTCGCGATTCGTGGGATGAAAAGACCAGAAAAATCATATCTTTTTAAGTGTCGAACTCGCAACATAAGATAAGACGTAGTGACACCGCGCAAACTCGATTAATCTGAGCATCATGAAGAATGAGGACCGTCGCACGCCCAGCAAGGTCAGCGCATTGTTGTTCGATTTTGGCGGTACTCTCGCCTTTCTCGATTTCGAGGTGCTCGCGAGGGAATTTTCGCGGCCCGGCCGCAAGCTCGATCCGCTGAAGCTGGAGCACGCCGAATATGCCGGCCGCGCCGCGCTCGACCATCACTTGATGTCCGAGAAAAGCCGCGACCCGAATGTCGCGTACGAGGATTTTTTCAGCGCGTGGATGCATGCCGCGGGAATCCCGCAAAAGGAATTTGCGGATATCTCGGCGAGGTTCCGCGTGATGCATGCTGAGGCGTGCATGTGGCGCATCGTCCGCGAGGGCACTCATGATGCGCTGGATAGGCTGAAAACGGCGGGCCTCAAACTCGGAATCGTTTCGAATGCGGATGGGCGCGTGGCCGGAGATGCGAAACGGCTCGGCCTCGCAAAATTTTTCGATGTGATCATCGACTCGCAGGTGGTCGGCGTCGAAAAACCGAATCCGAAAATTTTCCAGCTCGCGCTCGGCGCGCTCGAAGTTGCGCCCGAAGAAGCGATGTACGCCGGTGACATATACGCGATCGACATGCTCGGTGCGCGTGCGGCCGGCATCACCGGCAAGCTCATCGATCAGCACGGGATGTATCACTGGATCGAGCATCCGAAGATTCGCCACGTCGGCGAGCTCCACTCCATCGATTAGCTTGCAACCTACTGCCACGCGGACTAGCGGTTGCGATAACGATCACGACACGCGAGGGCAGCAAAATGGGTTCAATTCGCGAGACCGCGGATAAACTGTTCGCCGGAGAGCTACCGATTCGCGAGCATCATCCGCTCGCCTTCACCGGCGAGTCCGAGGAAGTTGCCGACGGGGTGATGTTCTGCCGATGGTTCGCGAATGTCAGCGCGATCAAAACCGCCGAAGGTCTGGTGCTCGTCGACACCGGCGCTTACTTCAATCAGCGCAACACGCTGGAAGTGATCCGCCGCTACTCACGGGATCGTATTAACACGGCGATATATACGCATGGCCACGTTGACCACGCATGCGGGATGCCGGCCATCGTCGAGGAAGCGGGCAAGAATCACGTCGCGCGCCCTCGCGTGGTGGGGCATCGCGCGGTCGCCGCTCGCTTCGATCGGTACAAGCGAACGACCGGTTACAACAGCGTCGCGAACACGCGGCAATTCAATCGCCCGGTGTGGCCGACGGAGTATGTTTACCCCGACACTTACTTCGATCATCAGCTCAACATCGCGGCGGGCCAGCATAAGTTCGAATGCCATCATGCGCGCGGTGAGACCGACGATCATTGCTGGGTGTATTTCGCGGCGCAAAAAGTTCTCTTCACCGGCGACCTGATCATCTGGGCGGCGCCCAATGCGGGCAATCCGCAGAAGGCGCAGCGCTATGCGCGCGAATGGGCCGAGGCGCTTCGTACGATGGCGAAGCTCGGTGCCAACGTCCTCGTTCCCGGGCACGGCTATCCAGTATTTGGCGCGATCAGGGTTCGTCAGGTACTGAACGACACGGCGGAGTATCTGGAAAGCATTTACCAGCAAACTATTGCGATGATGAACGACGGCGCTTCGCTCGACGCCATCATTCATAGTGTTAAGCCGCCGGAGAAATTCGCAGACAAGCCGTATCTGCAAGCGATTTACGATGAGCCGGAGTTTATCGTGCGCAATATCTGGCGGCTCGACGGCGGATGGCACGACGGTATTCCGTCACATCTCAAGCCGGCCACGGAAGCGGAGCAGGCGCGAGAAATCGCGGACCTCGCGGGAGGCGTTGGCAATGTCATCGCTCACGCGATGCAGAAACTCGAATCAGGCAACGTCCAGCTAGCGTGTCATCTGATCGACTGGGCGGTCTCGGCCGAGCCTGACAACAAATCAGCGCATGAGGCTCGGGTGCGGATCTTTGATAAGCGCGCGAAGGATTCGGACTCGACGATGAGCCATGGAATTTTCCGCGCGGCAGCAATCGAGTCGGCGCAGAAAGCGGGCGTCAGTCCGCCGGAAGATTCGCGCAGCTACTAGCCGCGCGGTGTTGGCGGTAGCGTCAACTTGCCGAGGATCGCGGGAGAGCGGGCGCCGGTGACGCTCGGAATGTTGCCTTGCCTACCACGCAACATCTGATAGCCGAGGATCGCGAATGCGACCACCTCGAGCGAGTCACCATCGACGCCCACCGCTTTCGCGGTAATTACTTCGACCTCGGGCAGGTAATCATGAATCATGCGCAGGAGTGTGGGATTGCGCGCGCCGCCTCCCGTTGCGATGAGCTGATCGACACGCCCAAGCGGCATAACGAATCGCCAAACCGCATCAGCGATCGAGCGAGCAGTGAGCGCGCTGACCGTCGCGACCAAGTCGTCGCCAACCACCCCCGAAGATGTGCGCCGTTCGATTTCCTCAAGGTAATGCGATCCGAATTCCTCGCGCCCAGTGGACTTGGGAGGACGGCGGCGAAGATACCGATGTCGCATCAGTTCCGCGAGCAGTCGATCGCTCACCCGACCGCGCGCGGCAATCTTGCCGTCGCGATCCATCTTCATTCGGCCGCCCGAAAGTTTGTTGACGAGCGCATCGATCAGCATCCCGCCAGGCCCGGTGTCGAATGCGATCAGCGAAGGATCATCGAGCGTTGCGCCTGGCTTGAGATACGTCGCATTGCCGATGCCGCCAATATTCTGGATCACGCGGCCGAGCTTGCGATCGCCGAATAGCCACAAATGGGCGAGCGGCGCGAGCGGAGCGCCCTCGCCCCCGAGCGCGAGATCCATCGGACGGAAATCGGCGACTACCGGTAGGCCGGTCATCGCGGCGATCACCGAAGACTCGCCAATCTGCATCGTCGACGGGGTTTGTCCTCGCGCGGCGGTGCGGGGCGGTAGATGGAAGATGGTGTGCCCATGCGATCCGATGAACGAGATGCGCGGTAGCGAAACTTTAGCGCCGCGCGCGATCTTGATCGCCGCATCGCCGAAGATTTTTCCCAACTCGAAATTGATCGATGACACCTCAGGTGCCCCAACATCTTTCATCGAGGAGAGTTCGAGCAGGCGCGCACGAAACTTCGGCGAATATGCAAAGGTGCGGAATGCGACGGCCTCCGCGCGCGGACTTGCCCGCTCATCCAGCCTCACCACCGCGGCGCTCACCCCGTCATGCGATGTCCCCGACATGAGCCCAATCGCGAGATGCGGCCCGCCTTCGAGATGAACGCGCACCCTGGCGCTCTTACTCGTCTTCGTCCTGCTCACCATTGCGACCTTCGTCATCGTCACGGCGCGTTAACTTGAATCGCTGAAATGAAGCGAGGATCAGTCGCCATCCGGTGGGAATCTCCAGCGTGCCGGTTTCGACATGCGCCTCAGGATCGATCACCACCTTCTGCCCGCCGTGCCATTGAATCAGCAACACGCGATGGCCAATTTGGCGTCCCGTTACGCGATCGATTGCGAAGTCACCGAAGAAAGTGGAGGTGCGGAGATCGGAAAACGCTTCGCGGATTTTTTCCGCAGCGAGACTTTCTGCGTTTTCGATCGCGGCCTTGGTCAGCACTCCTGCCGCATATGCCTGTGCGGCGGGATAGTCGCATACGATGTTCGGAAAGCGCGCGCGCATACTACGGGTGAATTCGCGCGGCGTCGGTCCGATTTCCGGGACGAAATGAAGCTGGTCCTCCCACTGACTCGGGCCGACCAGGCCTTCGGCGTCTTCGCCCAGATCAATGCGAAATTTCGCGACCCCTGCGGCAACGCATCCCAGCACCGGGATATTCAATGATGATTGGGTAACCGCTCGCATCACCGCAACATCATGCTCGTAGCTGCCCGCACCGACGAGAGCGTTGACGCGATTTCGGCGCAATGCCGGAAATAATTTCGTCGGCGTCGATTCCTGGTCGAACTTGCCTGCGTACTTCACGCGAATCCGAACGCCCCTGCGCCGCGCGTATCGCTCATTGCATTCGCGCTCGATGCCATTGGCGATCGCCTCCGCGAAGCCGCTGGCCGAGCGGACGATCGCGATGCGCTTGCGCCACAACTTCAGTCCGGCGATGAGCCGCACCAAGCCATTGAAGTAATCGCTGGCTGGACTGAGTACCCCGACGATCAATCTAAAATGTCGCGAGTAGAGATCGTCGTCGGCGCCGCCGTGATTCACGAACAGCAATCCGGCCTGCTCCGCGATCGGGGCGGCGACGCGCGCCAGCTCGCTGGAATACGGCCCGAAGAGCACATCGACGCGATTTTCTCCGCATAGCGATCGATAGATTTCCGCGCATCGTTCGGAGTTACTCGCGTCATCGAGGCACTCGAGTTCCACCTCGCGATGTTCGCCGCCGATTCGAATCCCGCCCGCGGAGTTGGTGTTGGAAACGAAGAGTCTGAGCGCCGCTTCGGCCTGCTGCCCCATCGCCGCGTATGCGCCGGTGAGTGAGAGCGACAGGCCGATGCGGATTTTCTCAGCCAAGAAATCTCAAAGCGCGACTTCGGCGAGGCCGCTGCGAATTACCGCGCGACCTTCCGGGTTGAACGTTTCGAAGGCGAGAATTCTGCGACCCTCGCGTTCACTGTCTGGCCACACCTTGGTGGTGATGACCTGGCCGGGCAGCACCGGCCGGGTGAAGCGGACCCGCAGGCGTTTCAGCTTGACGGGATCGCCGCCGCAGAGGTTGTCGATTATGACTTTCGACGTGAACGCCATCGTACATAGTCCATGCACGATGATTCCGGGCAGCCCCGCCATTTTGGCGAAATTCTCGTCAACATGAATTGGATTGAAATCGCCCGAAGCCTCTTTGTAACGATAGGTCTGATCCTTATCGACCTGTTGCGCCACCGTCACGATGGGCTCGCCGCGCTCCGGCTCGGCGACCTTGGCATCGGAACCGCCTTTGCCGCCGCCGCGAATGAAGGCATTGAACAGCGTGCGATTCACCTTCTGGCTGGCCTGATTCTTCGCGTTGAGCTCGAGCACTAGGGTCTCGCCGCTGGCCTTGGTCTCGATGGAAGCGATCCGGGCGCTTGCGGTGATCTTGTCACCGGGGCGGATCGGCGCGATGAACTCCATGTCCTGTTCACCATGCAGCAAGCGCACGACATCGACTTTCAAATCCTGATCGCCGACGACTCCCATGATGGACGCCCATATCGTGACGATCGCATACATCGGCGGCGCGACGATTCCGCCCGCACGGTTGCTGCCGAAGAACGCTGGATTTTCGTCGTTGTAGGCGCGCGCGTAATTTTGCATCGCGTCGAGGGTCGCCTCGGTGGTAGTGGGCGGATATTCCTTGCCGACGAGGTCCTTATTGAGCGGCATTGCGATTCTCCATTGTATTGAGTTGCGAAGTAGGAACTAGCTCAGCTCTCGGCCTGCGAGGAAAACTGCTTTCAACTCGAGCGCGTTGCTAAGCACGATAATATCCGAGACCGCGCCCGGTTGAAGCCGTCCGCGATCCGCATTACCGACCAACGTCGCGGGATTCGAGGCCGCCATCATCGCGACCTCGCCCATACCCGCGCCAATTTTTTTAATCATGAGCCGCGCGCCGTCCAGCATCGAGATGATTGCGCCCGCGAGGGTTCCATCGGGAAGGCGCGCCGCGCCATCGATGATGCGCGCACGCTCGCGTCCCACCGTCATCGAGGAATCCGGCGCGGTTGCCGCGAGTGAGACTTTGTCGGTCGTGAGAATCATTCGCCGCGCAGTGCGCGCTATATAGATGAGGCGCAGGATTTCGGGAGCGACGTGGACGCCGTCGGGAATCACCGCCGGCATCGCAACTTCGTTCGTCAGCGCCGCCGCAATGACGCCGGGATCGCGATGATTGAGCGGGCGCATCGCGTTGAACAAATGCGTGAACATTCGCGCGCCCGCTGCGATGCCCGCCGACGCTTCCTCAAACGTCGCGTTGGTATGGCCTATGGACACCACGACGCCGCGCGAGGTCAGACGCGCAGTCGCATCAAGCGCGCCCGGCAATTCCGGCGCGAGCGTCACCAGCTTCAAATGATTCAGCGCCATCACGCGCTCGAATGCCTCTCCTCGTGGCTCGAGGTTGAGCTTCGGATGCGCGCCGAGACGCATCGGCGAGATGAATGGTCCCTCGAGATGCATCCCCAGAATCCGGGCGCCAGCGGAATCATCTCGATGCTGACGCTCGATGGCTTCGGCTATCGCGCCATGAACTTTCTCGATGTGATCGATCGGCGAGGTCACCGCAGTCGGAAGCCATGCTGTGGTGCCCTCGCGCGCGAGCTTTTGCGAAATCTCGACGATGCCGTCCGCAGACGCGCTCATCACATCGATACCGTGCGAGCCATTCACCTGCAGGTCGATGAAGCCGGGAAGGATGTAATCCGACGACGCATCTGACGGCTCGATCGAGGAAATTGTCGCCTCGAAACGAATCAGCCCCGCGACCATCGACCCGTCGGGGAGCACGATTCGTCCGGAAAGGGTTCGCATCGAAGTGGTGTGCGATGCGACTCAGTTGGCGCCGTATCGCTCCGCCAGCAAGCGCGAAAAGCGCGGCATATAGATGAGGTCGAAGGTGGCTTCCTTGCCGGGGAACATCGCGACCGCGGCCCCCTTGAGCGCGAGGACATGCTCCCAAGCCTGCTCCAGCGTAAGGGAATCGTCCTGCGCGATGGTGGCGAAAGTCAGATTGACCAGGAAGCGGAGCCGCCTGATCATCTTATCTTCCATCTCGATAAGGGCTTTGCGCTCGCGATCCTCCATAACCAAACTCCCAAAGCGCGCCAAGACGAATCGTGTATATCGCAGTATATCGTGGCACGCCAGACGGGTCCCGTGTCGAGGCTGATAAGGGACGGGGCCCCAATGCACTTGTTTCGTCTTTTCCGCGATGCCAACCTCGTTGTCATAGTGGCGCAGGCACGTCTAAGAAGCAGTTTTATATATCTCGCGAATGCGGTTAACGATCTCAACGGCGATTGGGCCGTACTCGCGCTCGTTCTCGCCCCGCTCATTTTGGGCGCCTCGCTGTGCCTGCTCCCCGATGCGTTGAACCTGCAGCATCGCGTCGCGCACACTTTCGAATCGGGCAGTCACAGCGTTAGCGTTATGCTGCATCACGTCGCGCTGCACAAAACGCAGGAGCCATATCGACCCGATACCGGTACGCCTCCGCCGCCCGATCCATATCCAATTTGGATGACCATCAGCCTGCACCTCGTTTTCCTGCTGATATGGTTGATGGTGGGCTTGGTAGTTTTATGCGATTTGGTGCGCGAGGATTCGCGAGCGCGCGCCCCAACCGCAATTGCCGAAGCGATCGAAGTCTACAAGCGCGTGATTAAAACTGCGCCGGCGTTCCTGTGGATCTCGATGCTGCAGTTTCTGGTCATCGCGGCGGCGTGCACGATATTCATGCTCCCGCTGATACTGCTGCATCTCGTGATGTTCGGCACTATCGCCATCGATCCATACGTGATCGTACCGCTGCTGATCCCCGGATTGTTGGTTGTGTTGGTGCTCTACTTTTGCAAGGTCGCGCTGGTGTTCGACGGGATTCATAGCTGGCCCGCACTCCTGCATAGCCGCGAGCTCGAGCGCGGCCGCTTTCTGAAAGTGGCGATGCGAATCGTGGTGTTCTTCGCGGTTTGGTCAGGCTTCAACTCATGGGCGTCGGGCGCGTTCCTGGTTGCGAGCATCCTGCTCGGACCGGTCGGCGCGATCACCGGATATGTATGGAGCGTCGTCTTCGTGCTCGATCTGCTTTCGGTCGGTGTGGCCTATTTCACCACCGCATTTTTCGTCGCCGCGAGCGTGCGGCTTTACCAGGACCTGACCGCGCTGCGCCAGGAACGGGCGGTTGTCGCCAATGCAACATTGCCCTCAGCCGCGCCGCTTTCCAGCGCGGCGGCGTCGCCGTCCTAAGGTTTCTCCGCAAGCCGCGATATCGATCGCACCACCACTTGCAGCGCGGCCAGCGATATCGGCGACGTGCTCTTTACCTCGGCAATCAGCCGCGCCGCCTCGTCAAATTCACGCGGCCGCTCGCTCTTTAGATGATCGATCAGGGCCTGCGGTCCATCGTGATCAAGCCTATGCTCGGTAAGCTTGATCCTCGCGCGGGCCAGCTCCTCGGCCAGCTCGCGGGCGGCGCGCCGCTCCCAGTTATCTTCCGATGAGATGTTCGACAGCGCCGCTTCCAGGGTCCCGAAATCGATCGCGTCGCACAGGCCGAAGTAAATCTGCGCCGTTTTGAGAAGCTCCCCACCGTGCGCGAGGGTCAGCCCCGCGAGGGTCAGTCCAATGATGCCGAGCAGATGATCCGCAAACGCGAGGCGCGCGAGGCCATGAGCCAGGGCCTCCTCGCTCACGGTCGCGCGCAAGTCGCGGTAGATACGCTCGAAACGCTCGCGCTCAGTCCCCAGCAGCATCGACTCGAACTCGCCGCTGAGGCTCTGGAAGAGCGGCCGAAACTGTTCGACCGCGTCGCCGATGGCGACTTCCACTTTGCAATGACGGAGCGCCCATTCACTCGCGCTTCGAGTGGCGCGCGCGAGCGCGAGAAACGCGCCGACCTCCGCCTCCGCCGTCATGAGGTACGCCTGGACGCGCAGGTTTTCCGCGCGCGAATGGAGATCGAGAATGTCGCCGGCGATGATCCACGCGCGAATCGCCTCGGACGCCTGCACTCCCTGATCGCGCACCATGGTGAAAACGAAAGTCGCGCCCATCACGTCCACCAACTCGTTCACCATGCGGGTGGCGATCAGCTCGCGGCGCAGCCGATGATGCGCGATCTCATCGGGGAAGCGCGCGACGATGGAGGGCGGAAAATAGGGCTTCAAAAAACGATCGACGAGGTACGCGTCGTCTACCAATGGAGCGTCCTCGAGGCGCCGAGACAAGTTGATCTTCGTGAACGCAGTAACCACCGAAAGCTCCGGACGCGTCAGCCCGGGAAATCGCGAGCGGCGCTCGTTCAACTCCTCGCGCGTCGGCAGCGAGTCCTCGCCCTGGCGCACCAGGCCGCGCTCCTCGATCGCCTGCATCAGCTCGCAAAACCGGTACGCGTCGACGCGCGAGCGCCGCTGCTCGAGGCTCAGCGACAGCACCTGATCGCGATTGTTGCGCAGCACGCGCTCGCCGACTTCATCGGTGCATGAGGCGAGCACCTCGTTGCGATCGCGAAATGACAAGCTGCCGCGCTTCACCGGCGGTTCGAGCAGAATCTTGAGATTCACCTCATGGTCCGAGGTATCAACGCCGGCTGAATTGTCGATCGCATCGGTGTTGATCATTCCGCCATTGAGCGCGTACTCGACCCGCGCGCGCGCGCTGAAACCAAGATTGCCCCCCTCGACGACGATTTTCGCGCGCAGCTCTTTCGCCACGATGCGGCACGTGTCGTTGGTATGATCGCCTACGTCCGCATCGCTCTCGCTGCTCGCGCGCACGTAAGTGCCGATGCCCCCGTTGTAAAGCATGTCGACCGGCGCGCGCAGAATCTCACGGATCAGGCTGTCGCTATCGAGCGCATCAGCGCTGGTGCCGAGTGCGGCGCGAATTTCGGGACTCAACTCGATTCGCTTCAGGCCACGCTTGAAAATCCCGCCGCCCTTGCTGATCAGCGCGTGGTTGTAATCGGCCCAACTCGAGCGTGGAAGCTCGAAGAGGCGCTTGCGTTCCTCGAAGCTGACCGCGGGATCGGGATCCGGATCGATAAAAATGTGCCGATGATCGAAAGCAGCAATCAGTTTCAGATTGTTCGAATAGATGAGGCCGTTCCCGAACACGTCGCCCGACATGTCGCCGATGCCGACGATCGTGACCGGCTTCCCGCGCATCGGGTCGCGGCCGATCTCGCGCAAATGACGCTTGCCGGATTCCCACGCGCCGCGCGCCGTGATGCCCATCTTTTTGTGGTCGTACCCATGCTCGCCGCCGGACGCGAACGCGTCGCCGAGCCAGAAGCCGCGCGCGATCGCGATTTCATTGGCAATATCCGAAAAACTCGCGGTACCTTTATCGGCGGCGACAACCAGGTACGCGCCGTCGTCGTCGAGCACTTTCACTCCCGCCGGATGCGCGATGCCCTCGTCGGTGAGATTGTCGGTGATATCGAGCATCGCGTGGATCAGCGTCTTGTAGGCCTCGACGCCGTCGTTCGGGGTCGCAGGCTGCTTGACGATGAAGCCGCCTTTGGCGCCGGTCGGCACGATCACCGCGTTCTTGACGATCTGAGTTTTCATCAAGCTCAGAATTTCGGTGCGGAAATCGTCGGGACGATCGCTAAAACGTATTCCGCCGCGCGCCACGCGGCCCGCGCGTAGATGGCATCCTTCCATGCGTGGACTGTTGACGTGAATTTCGTACATTGGCGCGGTGTCGGGCAGCCCAAGAATCTTGGCGCTCGCGAATTTCAGCGTGATGTATGGATCCGGTCGCGGCGCTGCGAGGAAATAGTTGGTCCTGGCAGTGGCATCGACCATCGAGAGAACAGCGCGCGCGGTGCGATCGTCGGCGATGTTGTCGACTGCGCCAAGGTGTTCGAGGTAGCTGGCTTTGAGTTGCTCGCTATCTGTGGCTGACGCGCTGGTTGGGTCGAGCCGCGCGCAAAACAAATGGACCAGGATTCGCGCCAGCTCCGGATGCGCGAGGAATACGCGGCGCAGCGCGGGCCGCGCCGGCGCTAATCGCATCTGGAACGCCGCACTCAAATACGCGCGCACCAGCGCAACCTCACGCCACTTGAGCCCCGCGCTCAGGATCAAAGCATTGATCGGATCGTTCTCGGCCTTGTCACCGCGCACCGCGGCGATCGCATCCGCCAGCATCGCGACACCAGGCAATTTGTCCAGCGGACCGCCGTCAGGTCCCTGCACCAGAAAAGATTCAACCGTCGCCCTGGTGGGCTTGCCCTCAATCAGCGGCGACAACTGATGCGCATCTTCCGAAATTACGCGGATGCCGAAGTTTTGCAGCATCGGCATCAGCTCGGAGAGAATCGGCGCGTCACCGAGCGCATACATCCTGAGTTCGCACGCGCCGGTCGAATCGCCATTTGGCGGATGGTCGTTCAGCTCGACTTCAAAACCGCCGTCGCCGAGCAGCCGCTCGATATGCGCGGCATCTGACACCGCGCGTTCGACGTCGAATGCAGCCTTGTACTCGGGAGTAAACGCGAGGCCCCATCGCGCGAGCATCTCGTGAGCACGCGTCGCGCCGAACTTTTGTCCGAGCAACTCACGGAAGCGATCGTCCCACGTGCGCGCGAGCGCCGCGATTTCCGATTCGGTCTTGCGCACCAGCGCGGCGGAAGGCGGTTGCGCATAAAAGCAGAAATGCAACCGCGCGGTGTAGCCTTCACCCAGCGCGAGATAGTAGTAGAGCAGCTTGCCCTTGAAACGAGTCTCGAGCGCGTTCTGAATGCGCACCCGGACCTCGGCCGAGAATGCCTCGCGCGGCATCAGCACCAACGCGATCACCTGCTGGCGACTCGGATCGGAGAGGATGTTGAGGCGCACCGCAGCGTCGGCTTTGGTTTCGATCAAAAGCCGGATTTGCTTTCGAATCTCGTCGATCGACGCGCGAAACAGTTCCTCTTTGGGAAAGCTGTTGAAGGCGGCAACGATTTCCTTGTAGTCGTGTGAGCCGGCCGCCGCGCCCTCCACCTTGACCACCTCGTTGAGCTTCGCGCGCAGAATCGGAATGTGTGCCGCCTCCTCCGCGAAGGCCTTGGAGGTGAACAGACCGACGAAGCGATCGAAGGCGGCGACTTTACCGCTCGGCGACTCGCGGCGAATCATGATGCTGTCCATCGGGCGCCGGCGATGTACGTGCGATTCGACGTTGGTCTTGGTGATCGTCAGCGGCGGACCGTCGAAGAGCAAACTCAGTTCGCCGTCGCTGAATTGATCGAGCGGGCTCGGGGGCGCGAAGCGGGAATTTGGATATTCGCCGAGAATACCCGAACCGGTTTCCAGTTCGACCGGGAGCGCGCGCGCGCCGTTACGTGACTCGACGCGATAGCGCCGGCAGCCGAGAAAAACGAAACCGCCGCGCACCAGCCAGCGGAGAAATTCGCGCATCTCCACCAACTCTCGCACCGCCGCAGTCTCATCGCAGATCTGAAGCGCGCGCTCGGTCATCCGCTCGAAGTCATCGGCAGCGCGGCGCACTTCAGTCAGGCCCCCGCGGATCTCGCCAGCGATCTCCTCGGCGCGCTGCGGCGTCGTATGAATCTCGAGTTCGGCATGCACGAAAGATTCCGCGCGCTCGCGCAGCGCGGCGCTTTCGAACGACTCGATATTTCCCGAATTGTCGCGCGCAACCCGAAACACCGGATGCAGCATCGCGCGCACCGGCGCTCCAATCGCATGAAAATATTCCAGCAAGCTGTCCACGATGAACGCGCAGTCGGGAGTGATCGTCTCGACGATCGTTACATCGTCATCCGCACCGCTCATCACGCGGATCGCGAGCTCCTGATCGCGATGGCTGAAGAATTCCAACGCCGCCCGAGCGATCTCGAGCTGCCGGCGGGCCGAGGTTCGCTGCAGGAAGTCGGGAGTGGCGCGCGCGAAAAGTTGCTGAGCAAAAATCGTCAGACGCCGCGCGTCCTCGCCCGAAGCGTGCGTCTCGATAAGCTGATTCAGATCAGATCCGGTCGACACTTGAAGTCACCTGTTCGCGGACTGCGCGCTTAATCGCGCGGTTGTCATGATTGCGATTCGAGCCGAGAGTATAGCGCGCGCTCCCGGCAACCACTCTATTCGCGATTCGCCCCACCCAATAAACTAGGTCGAAGGACGCACTTTTTAAATGCCGGAAATCGAAGTGAGTGCGATGACGTTCGGGCCCTACGCTGTTGCGCGTATGGACGGGCTCACCGTGATGGTGCCGAATGCGGCGCCCGGCGATCGGCTTGCGGTAACGATCGCGTCGCGGCGGCGCGATTTTTCAATCGGCAGTATCGAGCGCGTTATCGCGCCGGGGCCCGATCGCCGCATACCGCCCTGCCCCTTTCTTCCGCGCTGCGGCGGATGCGACTGGCAGCATCTTGAGTATCGCGCGCAACTGCGCGCCAAGGCCGAGCTGATCGCGACGGGACTGCGCCGCGCCAACATCGAAGTTAGTGCGGAAAATCTCATCGAGCCGGCGCCCGACGAATTTGGATATCGATCGCGCATCCGGCTGAAGGTTGGGCGCGACGGGAAAATTGGATTTTATCAGCTTGGCAGCAATGATCTGGTCGAGATCGATCGCTGCATCGTCGCGTCACCGGGACTGCGGATGCCGACCGCGCTCGCGTCGGCACTATGGCGGAATCTGGACGAGATCGAAGTCGTTGCGAGTGGCGTGCGCGAGGTCATCGTCGCGCTGATGCGAAAGCCGCCGTCGCCCGCCGAAATCGAGCGCGCGCGGCACGTGATGGAGCAGGACGCGGGAATTGCGGGGATCATTTTGCGGAGCGGCCGCGCGCGCCACGTTATTGGTGACGTCGCGATCGCAATCGGCGTCGAGGATGAAATGGATCTGGTCGTCGACGCCGACCTCTTCAGCCAGGTCAATCACGCGCAAAATCGCAAGCTGGTTGCGACCTTGATGGAGATGGCGGCGATCGAGGGAGGCATGCCTGTGGTTGACGTTTTTTGCGGTGCCGGAAACATCAGCCTGCCGGCGGCGCGGCGAGGAGCGATCGTCAACGGCATCGATGCGGATGAACTCGCGATTGCGGCGGCGACGAAAAATGCGCAACGGCTAGGCCTCGCGGAGGCCAAATTCATCGCCGGTAAGGCGCTCGAGGCGGTCGCTTTCCTGAGTCGCGCGAAGTACCGGCCGCAGGTCGTGATCCTCGATCCTCCACGTACCGGCGCTGTTGAGTTGATGGAACCGATCGTCAAACTGCATCCGCGATCGATCGTATACGTCTCGTGCGATGTCTCGACTTTGGCCCGCGACTTGCGCGTATTGATCGATGCGGGCTACCGGGCGCAGCGGATTCGCGCGTTCGATTTTTTTCCGAATACGCATCATGCGGAGATCGCGGCGCACTTGCTATTGACTTAGGTTGCGGCGCGTTCTTAATGTAAGTGCAGGTTGCTCCCGCTCCTCCCTGCCAAAGGGTAAGATCAAAGGCGATGCCCAAACAGGAAAAGGAAAAATTCACCCGTCCGAAGATTACGATAATTCCTGGTCGCGGCGTTGCGCAGACCATCAATTATCTGCTCGAAGATCGGGATGATCTCGAATGGATTATCGCGGTCGGCCGGACCAAGAAC
>Ga0182024_10003230_pt1 | contig 39171 bp, 33 predicted proteins | sample P32metaG_FD_120480 | JGI IMG/M metagenome (GOLD analysis project Ga0182024, IMG submission 120480) | Permafrost microbial communities from Stordalen Mire, Sweden - P3-2 metaG (Illumina Assembly) | ecosystem: Environmental > Terrestrial > Soil > Wetlands > Permafrost | place: Sweden: Stordalen...
ACAGCTTCACCGCGGAGCCGCAGACCATTCAGCGCGGCCAGGCGGCTACGTTGAGTTGGTCGGTGGCCAACGCCACCGATATCTCGATCGATCAGGGACTGGGCGCCATCGCCGCCAACGGCACGCGGCAGGTGTTTCCAGCCAACACTATCACCTACACGCTCACGGCCAGAAGCGGCGGCGGCGCCGATATGCGTTCGGTAACCGTGAATGTGACGGTGTCGGCTCCTCCGCCGCCTCCTGCAACTCCGCCTCCGCCCAAGATCTCCGGCGCGGAGTTATTGAGCCAGGAGGCCCAGGACGCCTATTTCGATTATGACAAGAGCGATCTTCGCGACGACGCCCGCACGGCGCTGACCCGCGACGCGGACCTGCTCAAGCGCATCTTCGCGGCCGATCCCAATTTCAGCGTGGTCATCGAGGGACATTGCGATGAACGCGGCTCGGCCGAATACAATCTCGGGCTGGGCGACCGGCGCGCCACCTCCGCCAAGGATTTTCTGGTGGGATTGGGCATACCGGAAGGCCGGATCCGCGTAATCAGCTACGGTAAGGAGCGCCCGGTGTGCACCGAAGCGAGCGAGGAATGCTATCAACGCAACCGCCACGCGCATCTGGCGCCGGCGCAGTAAAACGAATGCTTAGTGGCGCAGACGATCGCTTTTTGTCGTCTGCGTTGTCCGCGATAAGGCAGGCCACGAACGGCGATGGCCTGCCCCACCGCCGGTTATTTGGATTGAAGTATTACGTATAGGAGGTAAAGATAACATGCGCAACACTGTTCGCCTGCTGGTGCTGGCGCTGGTAGCCGGTCCAGCCTTAACCCCGGCCCAGAAGAAGGACGACTTTTTGCAAATTCAGCGGGACGTGGCGACGCTTGACGAGGACGTCAAGGCGCTGCAGAAATCGCAGAAATCGCAAGACGACAAGATGGATGCGATGAAGCAACTGGTGCAACAGGCGGTGACGGCTTCGAACCAGGTCACCCAGGACATGGCAGCCTTGCAGCGCAACCTGACCGCCAGCCTGACCACCACTCTGAACGATCAGCAGGGCAAGATTTCGCTGGCGGTGGCTCCGCTGGGCACGCAGATGGATGCGCTGGCGCAGAGCGTGAGCGCATTAACCCAAACGCTTAGCCAGATGAACGGGCGAATGGGCTCGATGGACAACAGGCTGAAAGACCTCGCCGACAAGGTGAGCATTATGAATCAGCCTGCCCAGCCGCCGCCCGCGGCGGTAGCCACTCCCTCCACCGATCCCAATGCGCCTCCTCCGGGTATCACGCGGCTAGGCCTTTGGACGGACGCGCAGAAAGACTATTCCAGCGGCAACGATGAATACGCGCTGAAAGAATTTGCGGATTACATCAAGTACTTTCACGACGATGCGGACGCTCCCCAGGCCGGATATCTCATCGGAATGGTGTATGCGCGCCAAAAGGACTATGAGTCGGCCGTGGAGGCGTTCCAGAAGGTGATCGACACGTGGCCCGCCAACAACAAAGCTCAGGACGCTCTGTACCAGAAAGCCAAGGCGCTGGCCTTGGGCGCGCACAAGAAGGAAGCCATCGCCGCATACAACGATTTCCTCATGTCCTATCCGGCCAACGATTACGCACCCCAGGCGAGAACGGAACTGGGCAAGTTGCAGGTTGCTCAGGTCAATCGGAACAACAGCAAAGGCAAGGGTCCGGCGACCAAATAAGGCCGCCCGCGGCCATGGGAATGTCCCGCCAGAACAAGACCTTGGTTGGGGCGCCAGCGGCATGGGGATGAATTCGCTGGACCGCATGATTGCAGAATTAAAGTCCGCGGAATTGAAATAGTGCGTCAGGTCGAAATCGTTCAGCCCAGCCAGGACATCCGGATTGTCGAAGCGCCGATTCCCGTCCCCGGTCCGGGCGAGGTCCTGATCAAGGTTCAGGCGGCGGGCGTGAATCGCGCCGATCTGCTCCAGCGCGCCGGGCGCTACGCTCTTCGTCCCGGCGTCTCGCCAATTCTTGGACTGGAAGTGGCCGGGACGATTGAGGCGCTCGGAGACGCATTGCACCCAGGAGTCAGCCGCTGGAATGTTGGGGATCGGGTCTGCGCCTTGCTCACCGGCGGCGGCTACGCCGACTACGCGGTAACGCCCGCGGTGCAGTGCCTGCCGTTCCCTGGCGGGCTCGATGCAATTCTGGCGGGATCGCTGCCCGAAACGTTCTTCACCGTGTGGCTCGACGTCTTCGATTTGGGCGGGCTCAAGCCCGGCGAGACGCTGCTGGTGCACGGCGGATCGAGCGGCATCGGCACCGCCGCCATCCAGATCGCCAAGGCGCTCGGCTCGCGCGTCTTCGTCACCGCCGGGTCGGAGGAAAAGTGCGAGGCCTGCCGTAAGCTGGGCGCGGATCTCGCGATCGACTATCGAACCTCGGACTTCGAGCGGGAAGCGGGCAATGTAAACGTGATTCTGGATATGGTCGGCGGAAGCTACACCATCCGCAATTTGCGCGCGCTCGCGCCGGGCGGGAGATTGGTGTACATCAACTTCATGGAGTCGAGCAAGGCCGAGATCGATCTGTCACTCATCCTGGGCCGGCAGCTGACCATCACCGGCTCCGGCTTGCGGTTTCAGACGGTCGAGCGCAAAGCGAAAATCGCGCGAGATCTGGAAGAGCAGGTCTGGCCGCTGATTTCGAGCGGCAAAATTCGCCCCGTACTCGATAGCATCTACCTGCTGGAAAGTGCCGCTGAGGCGCACCGCCGCATGGAATCCAGCCGGCACATCGGCAAGATCATGCTTCAGGTAAGCTGAAGTTCGTAATCGTTAGCGCTCTCTGTGCTCCTCGCGCGGAGCCCTTTGCCCCTTTCGAGCCGCGTCGCGTTCCGCGGGCGAGCGCTCTTGCAGCCTATGCGCCTCGGCCGGACGAGCCGCTCCCGGGCCAGGGCGCCGGATGCCTTCGTACGGATGCACGTAGGCGCCCCGGTTGGCCCAGGTGCGGCCCCACGGACGGTCGTTGATAAACACCGCGTGGCCGCCCCAATCGAAGCGGCCCACGCCCCAGCCCCAGGGCCGGAAAAATGCGCCAATGGTGATTCCATAGCCGAAGCCGATCGCGCCGCCGATCGCGAATCCCGGACGCGGCGCAAAGAATACGATCGCCGGATCGTAGTACGGCACGACCATGAAAGCGGGGTTGTACGGCATGATCGTGATATACGGACCGGCGCCGCCCACCACGATCTGTCCGTTGGACCTGAGATAGCCGAAATCCCGAGCCTTCCTGCGCTCCCGCTGGATCGCGTCCATCACGTCGGGCTGCTGCGCCAGGAAGGCGTTGCCGATCTGCGTGGTCCAGTTCATATCCGCGCTCATCATTTCCAGCACCGAGGGGAACGGCAGCAGCGCCTGCACGCTCGGATCCCAGGGAAGTTGATCGGCCTGGATCGCGCTGGCCAGGGGCGCGCCGGAAAGGTAATGGTGCTGGTCCGCCCACATCGCGGCCGGGGGAATCTGGTCCGGGTAAGTCGCGCCGGCGAGGATCTGTGCGATCAGCGGATCGGGATACAGCGCGATCTTCGCCACCAGTGAGTCAAGCTGCGGCGGAGGCAGGATTGGCGGCGGTGGGGCTTGGCCAAAGGCGGGCGCAACAGCCAGCGCCGCCAACATTGCGGTTACTGCCGGAATCTTCATTGTGAGTTGTCCTCCACTTATGGTGACGGCTCTCCCGGTGGCTTTGTTTCGGCCGCCTCCAAAACCTACGAAATCTTAATCGATGGGCGGCGACCAGTATAGCGCCGTTGTGTCCCAAGGTCCGTTACTGCGGCGGGCGCCGGCGGACCAGGTCGTCGACCACGTTGATCAGGGCGTTCAGGCGCTCATCCGTGTGTTTCTGAGCTTCGGTCAAGGCCTCTATTTTCTCGCCTATCCTATCCACGCGGGCGTCCAGCTTCTCCACGTGGTCCGTCAGCAGCACTTGCGCTTTGAGCAGTTGCCGGTGCTCGTATTGAAATTGCTCATGGGCCTCCTGAATCCTCGCCTGGCGTTCTTCAAACTTCGCTTGGCGTTCTTCAAACTTCGCTTGGCGTTCTTCAAACTTCGCTTGGCGTTCTTCAAACTTCAGATCCCTCTCGTGAAAGGTGGCGTTGTCCTGGATCAGCAGATCCATCAGCCGCTCCATGCGATCCAGCCTGGAGTGCCCGTTTCCGCCGTTTGCGTCTTCCGGCATGGCTCCATTTTTGCACGATTCCCTCTTCGTTCAGGCTGGTTCCGCAGTCATGCTAGCTTGAAGTAACGTCCACGCCCTCTCATCCCGCCGCAAAGCCGCTGTTGATTTTCGACGGCCGCTGCGGCTTTTGCGGCATATGGATCGACTACTGGAAGAAGCTCACCGCGGACACGGTCGATTATGCCCCATCCCAGGAAGTCGCGGACCGATTTCCCGAGATTCCGCGCGAGGCGTTCGCGCAAGCCGTCCAGCTTGTCCGAGTCGACGGAACCGTCGCCAGCGGGGCGTGCGCCGTCTTTGAAACGTTGGGGCACGAGCGATTGTACGCATCTTCGAGCCTGGTTGCCGGCGCCTCCGAACGCGCATACCGCTTCATCGCCCGCCACCGGGATCTGTTCTACTGGCTCACCCGGCTCAGTTTCGGCACGCGCATCGAGCCGGCGCGCTTCGCCACGACGCAGTGGTTATTCCTGCGCCTGCTGGCCGTGATCTACGCGATCGCGTTTGGATCGCTGGCGACGCAAATCGCCGGCCTGGTTGGCGCGCGCGGCATCTCGCCGGTTCACGATTATCTGGAGAGGTTCGCCGCCGCCGTCAATCCCATGTTTGGCCCCATCCGTTTCCTGGCCCTTCCCACCGTATTCTGGTGGAACTCGAGCGACGCCATGTTGCGCATTCTCGCCTGGGCCGGCCTGGCTCTGGCCGTGATCCTGTTCTTCGGCGTGCCACGGGGATGGGTCCGCTGGATTCTGCTGTCGCTCTACATCCTTTACTTATCCCTCGACATGGCTGGACAGGAGTTTCTTTCGTTCCAATGGGACTCGCTGCTGCTGGAGGCTGGGTTTCTAGCGATCTTTTTCGGCCAGTCCGTCTCCGCCACGCGCGCGGTCGCCTGGCTGTACCGCTGTCTGGTGTTCCGCCTCTACTTCCTTTCGGGCTACGTCAAGCTGGGCAGCCACGACCCCGCCTGGGCGGGCTTCACCGCGCTGCGGTATCACTTTCACACTCAGCCTTTACCCACCGTAATCGCCTGGTATGCCGACAAGCTCCCGGACTGGTTTCAGCGCGGCTCCACGGCGGGCGTGCTCGGAATCGAGCTATTCTTGCCTTTCCTGATTTTCACGCCACGGCGATGCAGGATGGCCGGCGCATGCGTTCTTCTGGGATTGCAGACCCTGATCTTCCTCACCGGCAACTACACTTTTTTCAATCTGCTGACCATGGCGCTGACTCTGTTTCTGTTCGACGATCAAGCGCTCGCGCCGATCATCCAGCGCAATATTACCGAACGGCCTTCGACCAAGCGGGCGCGCATGGGCCTGGCGCTGCTCGCGGTCGTGGTCCTGACTCTGGGAATTGCCCGCATGGCGGAAACCATCGCAGGGACAGTCCCGGAGCCGCTGGAAACCCTGACGCGCGATCTCTCGCCGTTCCAGGTGGTCAATTCCTACGGGCTGTTCGCGGTCATGACCACCACTCGCCCCGAAATCGTGGTGGAGGGCTCGGACGACGGAGAGAACTGGAAGCCCTACGAGTTCCGCTACAAGCCCGGCGATTTGTACCGCGCGCCGGGCTGGATCCAACCTTTTCAGCCGCGCCTGGATTGGCAGATGTGGTTTGCGGCGCTGGGGAGCTATCAATCCAATCCCTGGTTTCCAGGGCTCATGCTGCGCCTGCTTCAAGACTCGCCCGAAGTGCTCGGCCTGTTGGAGAGCAACCCTTTCCCCAGCCATCCGCCACGCTTCGTGCGCGCCGAACTGTTCGACTACTCCTTCACCGACCGGGAGACCCACACCAGGACCGGCGCATGGTGGAAGCGGGAGGCACTTGGCATATACTTGCCGCCGGTGGGGATTAAAGCCGCCCAGGAATCTCCTAACCGATAGCAAATAAGCGAGTTGCTCCGTATTAAAAAGCTCAATGCGCCTGTAACCTGTGATATCCTTGAGCAAGTCTTATCATTTGTTCCCAAAGGGCTTAGTTGGGCCCATCCACGGGGAGATTTGGGTGTTATGAAATCTGCCGCCAATCCGTTGCAATTCAAATCCGTGCAATTCAGATCCGTTCGAGTGAAGTCCGCCGTCACGATTTTGTCTCTCGCCGCACTGGCCGCGGGAGCCGCTTGGGGCCAAGCCGCGGCCGCCACGCAATCCATCGTCGGAACGGTGACCAAGGTTGACGCAGCCGCCCGTGCGCTGACGGTGAAGACCGACGCGGGCCAGGAATACACGGTGAATCTGGAGGCCAAGGCGACCATCCGCCGCATCGCCGCGGGGGAAACCGACGTATCCAAGGCGGCGGTGGTGCAGATTGGCGACATCTCCGTAAACGACCGGGTGCAGGCTCGCGGCAAGGCCGATGGTCAGACCATCGCGGCGATGACGATTTTTCTGATGTCGCGGAGCGACGTCACCAAGACTCAGGATGCGCAGCGCGCGGATTGGGACAAGCGCGGCGTCAGCGGATTGGTGACCGCGGTGGGCGCGGACTCAGTCACCATCAGCGTGCGTTCCGCCGCCGGGGTCAAGCCTATTGTGATCGCGCTTGCGCCCAACGCCGTGGTGCGGCGCTACGCTCCGGACTCGGTCAACTTCGCCGACGCGAGAGTTTCCACGCTGCCGGAAGTCAAGACCGGCGACGAGGTGCGCGCGCGCGGGGACAAGAGCCCGGACGGCAGCAAGATGACCGCCGAGGAAATTGTGGCCGGCACCTTCAAGACCATCGCCGGCGTCATTCTCTCCATCAATCTGCCGGCGAACGAAATGCAGGTGCGCGACGTGGACACCAAGAAGCCCCTGACGGTGAGAATCAATAAAGATTCGAGCGTCAAGAAGCTGCCACCCCAGGTGGCCCAGACGATCGCGTCCCGGCTGCACCCCAGCGAAGACGCCGATGCGAATAAAGGCGGGCGGGGCGGCGGCGGACGCGGCCAGGGCGGTGGCGGCGGAGGGTTCCGCGGCGGCGCCGACGTGAACCAGTTGCTCGATAGCAGTCCCGCTATTTCTTTGGCCGACTTGAAAGTCGGCGACGCGATCGTGGTGTCCAGCACGGTCGGCGCGGCGGCCGACAAGATCACCGCCATCAAACTGCTGGCCGGCGTGGAGCCGATTCTGACCAAGCCCGGAACCCAGGAGATGTCTCTGGGCGGCTGGAGCCTGGGCAGCGGAGGCGGCGGCGCCGACTAAGCCGCAATTTAAATAATCCAGTGATAGGACCTCGATGAATCTTACAAAACGATATGTTCCGGTTGTCTGTCTGGCGCTGTCGATTCCCGCGGCGCTTTGGGCGCAAACCACAGGATCTCTGCGCGGCCAGGTGACCGATCCTTCCGGCGCAGCCATTCCTAATGCCAGCGTCACGCTGACCGGCCCAAACAATAGCGTCAAGGTCGCGCAGACCGACAACGCGGGAAATTATTCGGTGAACGGTTTGGCCGCCGGCCAGTATATGGTGCGGGTCATGGCGCCCGGCTTTACCCTGTTTGAGAAGCCCGGCCTCGATCTTGCCGCGGGCCGCGCCAGCACCCTCGACGTTCCGCTTTCCGTTCAGGTCGAAAAACAGGAAATCACCGTCGCCGATACCCAGCAGATCGCCATCGATCCCGACAAGAACGTCGGCGCCCTGGTGCTCAAGGGCGAGGATCTGGACATTCTCCCGGACGACCCCGACGATCTTCAGGCCGACCTGCTCGCGCTGGCCGGACCCGCAGCGGGGCCAAATGGCGGCCAGATCTTCGTGGACGGGTTCAGCAATGGCCAGCTTCCCCCCAAGGATTCCATCCGCGAGATCCGCATCAATTCCAATCCGTTTTCGGCCGAATACGACGCCTCCGGTTATGGCCGCGTCGAGATTTTCACCAAGGCCGGCACCGACAAAATGCACGGCATGGTGCAGATGAACTATGGCGATGCGCTATGGAACGCGCGCAATCCGTTTTCGGTGAACAAGCCCTATTACAACACCCAGAACCTGAACGCGAACTTGAGCGGATCGTTGTTTAAGAAGATGTCTCTGTTCATGGATTTTGAGCGCCGGGCCAATAAAAATTCCAGCCTGATCAATGCCCAGCAGTTAAGTCCCTCTACTTGCTCGCCCACCAGTTGCCTGGTCACTCCGTTGCAAGAAAGCATCATTTCGCCCAACCAGTTGTACCGGGTCAGTCCGCGGATCAGCTATGCGCTGACGCCCAGCATCACCCTGGACGGCCGTTATAACTACAACAACACCTCCATCAGCAACAGCGGCGTTGGCAACACCAACTTGCTCAGCACCGCGACGACGAACCACAACACCAACCAAAACGTGGCGATTACGGGAACCTGGGTGGTGAATCCGGCCGCGGTGAATGAAACTCGCTTCCAGTGGCAGCACAACGACACCAACTCGCTCGGCGTCGATCCCGTGGTGAACATTTCGGTTCAGGACGCATTTACAACCGGCGCCAACTCTCCCCTCAACTACACGCATATCAACAATTACGAATTTCAGAATTACACCTCGGTCACCCATAAGACGCATTTCATCAAGTTCGGAGCCCGGCTGCGCGGGAATCTTCAGGACAACTCCTCCCAGAATAACTTTATGGGTCAGTTCAGTTGGTCTTCGCTCGGTGCCTACACCAACTTTCTGGAGGGAGTCGCCGCGGGGATGAACTTGCCCCAGCTATTCAACGCCGGCTATGGCCCGTTCCAATACTTGCAGGCGAGTGGAACTCCTTTGCTGGGTGTGCACCAGGTCGACGCCGGGTTATATATTCAGGACGATTGGAGAGTGGTTCCCAGCGTCACTCTGAGCCTGGGCTTGCGATATGAGATCCAGGACAACATCGGCGACAAGAACGACTGGGCGCCGCGCATCGGCCTGGCCTGGGGCATCGGCAAAGGACAGGGCCGGCAAAAGACGCCCAACACCGTCCTGCGGTTGGGCTATGGCTGGTTTTATACCCGTTTCCCAATCGGCAACACGTTAAACGACGAACGATTCAACGGCACCAATCAGGTTTCCTACACTGTCGATAACCCGCCATTCCTGTCGGCGGCCGCGCTGGAGCAAATTGGGTTGAGTACCACCCAGGCAACGGCATTGGGAATTCCTGTTCCTACCGGGAGCGCACTGGCCCCATATGCGCAAGCGTCGGCGACCTATCACACCGATCCGAATCTGCGCTCTCCGGTGCAAATGCAGACCGCCATCGGGGTGGACCGGGCCCTGCCCAAGAACATGCAGTTAAATGTGAATTACATCAACACGCGCGGGGTTCACCAGTTCCAGACGGTGGATATCAACACTCCGCTGATCGGCACTTACGTGCCGGCCGGGCTTAACACGCTGGCGCAGGGCAATTATCCCTACGGTCAGGCGGCGGGCGTCTACAACTTATATGAATCGGGCGGTATCTACAAACAGAACCAGTTGATCTTCAATTTGCGCGCCCCCATCAACTCCAGAGTCTCCCTGCAAGGCTATTATGCTTACGGGCACGCCAGCGCAGACGCGGCTTCGCCCTCCAATCCTTACAATTTCGCGCAGGATTGGGGCCGCGCGCCCTACGACATTCGCAACCGCATCCAGATCGAGGGCACGGTGACGCTGCCGTGGAAGATTCGACTGAACCCCAATATCAGTTACCAATCGGCTCCGCCCTTCAATATCACTCAAGGCATCGACGAGTATGGCGACACCGCGACCAATACGCGTCCGGCGTTTGAGCCCGCGGGCTTCAATGGACCCGCCTGCCTTGGAGTCGACTCGGTCACGGGAAAACCCGTGAACCTCGCCCAGGCGGGCACCACCTGCGTCGCCTCCGGGGGGAAGTATGGCAATTTCGTGATCAATCCAACGCCGGGGATGAAAATCATCCCGATCAATTATGGCAGTGCGTTTTCGCAATTCACCGTCAACATGCGTCTCAGCCGCACGTGGGGATTTGGCGAGCGCGTTGGCGGCAATAACAACCAACGCAACCAGGCTCAGGGCCAGGGCGGGCAGAACAACCAGCCCGGATTCGGCCAACCCGCGGGAAATAACGGCGGTGGACGCGGCGGCGGTGGCGGCAACTTCAACGGCGGAGGCGGTGGTGGACGCGGCGGTGGTGGAGGCGGCGGCGGTGGTGGACGCGGCGGTGGTGGCGGCGGCGATTCCAGTGGACAGAAATACACGCTCACGGCCGGCATCGTGGCTCGCAATATATTCAATACCGTGAATCCAGCCACCCCATCCGGCAACCTGCTGGACAATCGCTTTGACGAAGCGCTCCAGCTCGCCAATATTGGCGGCGGCAACATTTCCGCGAACCGGCGTATGGAGTTCAATCTCCGTTTCAGTTTTTAGGCCGGCCGCCCCCGTCCGGGAGGGCCGCTTCACATTGACAGCCGCGACTCTGCTCCGCGAGAATAGAGTTGCTCGCCCATGCGGATGTGGCGGAATTGGCAGACGCGCTAGATTCAGGTTCTAGTTCTCGCAAGGGAGTGGAGGTTCAAGTCCTCTCATCCGCACCAAACTCAAAACGGGCCAGTTAGGCGCTGCGCCAATTCGCGCAGCTTCAAGTTTGCGGCAACCCTCGGAGCGCCGCGTGCTCCATTCGTAAGTCTCTCATCCCACGGCAGAAACTCCTGGCTCCCGGATTGCATTATCATTTGGTGAGGCGATCATGCCAACCATCAAACACATCCTATTCCCCTTCGATTTCTCCGAGCAGGGCTCTCAGGCAGCCCCCTTTGTAAGCGCGATCGCAAGCCATTTCGGTGCGCGCGTCACTCTTATGAGCGTCCTTCCGCCGGTATGGGACTTCCCTACTCCCATCGTGAGCAGCGGCGATCAAACCATGGAGGGCGAGCTCAAGTCCCGCCTCGATGAGGCGCTGACCAAGGAACTTGGGAAGGAACTCGGCGGAATTTCCGTTCAAAGCGCGACCAGCTCGGGAGATCCGGCGCTGAGGATTGTGGATTTCGCGCACGATAACGGCGTGGATCTGATCATGATTCCGACGCATGGCACCGGGTTGTTCCGCAGCCTGCTGATCGGGTCCGTCTCCGCCAAGGTCCTGCACGATGCCAAGTGCCCGGTGTGGACCGCGACGCATGCTGAGGAGCAGCAATCCCCGGCTGCGCCGCGAACGATTCTGTGCGCCGTGGATGGGACTTCCAAGACGCCTGCCCTGATTCAATGGGCCGTCGAGTTTGTGCAACGGATGGGGGCGAACGTGAAGCTGCTCCACGTGGTTCCTCCGATGAGCGACTGGCTGGCTTTGCCGAGCGAGCGGGAACTTCAGGAACAAGTGCGGGAGGAGGCGCGCACCAAGATCAACGCCATGCAGCGAACCGCCGGCATGGATGTGCCGGTGCGCATCGCCGTGGGCCAGATCGCGGATACGGTGACGGAGGAAGCGAGGCAGGAAGGGGCCGATCTGATTCTGATCGGGCGCGGCTCGCTTCAATCGTCTCTGGGGCGCCTGCGCACGCATGCTTACGGGATCATTCAAAAGTCGCCCTGCCCCGTTTTGAGCGTTTAGATTTTGAGCGTCTGGAGAGGGGCGTAAATGAGCGAAGCGCGGCGGCATGTCCTGATCTGGGTGACGCCGGAGTTCCTGAAATCCCCGGGGCTGGTGCAACTCTTCACGGAGGCCGGGATCTTTCTGCCTCCCGCGGAGGAACTGGAAGAATACTTCCGGTCGGCGGAAGCGGCCGGAGGCTTCGCCATGACCGGAACGCTGGCGGAGCTAGGCCACGGCGCGGGCATCTGGATTTCTCCCGTCAACGTTCCGGGGCTGGAGTTGATGGTCCCCTGGCAATTCGTCAAGAGCGTCATCACGGCCGAGAGCCCGCAGGCTTCCAAGGTATTTGGCCTGATGACGGATGCGGCAGGGCCCACTCACGGGAACGACGTGTATTAGCGCATGGCTACCTATCAAATCGATTCTCAGCACGCCGGCGCGCACTTCAAAGTGCGGCACATGATGATCTCCAACGTCAAGGGCGAGTTCAGCCATGTCACGGGCTCGGTCGAGTTCGATCCTTCGAACCTGGCGGCCTGTCACGTCGAAGCAAGCATCGACGCCGCAACGGTCAGCACCCGCGAACCAGATCGCGACAAGCACCTCAAGAGCCGTGATTTTCTTGACGTCAACAGATATCCGGCGATCACGTTCCGTTCTACGAAAGTAGTTGCCGCCGGAAAGGACCGTTACGAAGTCGCGGGCGATCTGACCATCCGCGGCGTCACTTGCGGAGTGACGCTGCACGTGGAATCGGTTACGCCTGAAATCAAGGACACTGACGGATTGTGGAGGCGCGGCGCCAGCGCGACAACGCGGATCGAGCGCAAAGACTTCGGACTCACCTGGAATGCCGTGCTCGAAAGCGGCGGGTTCGTGGTGGGGGATGATGTGGACATTACGATCGACGTGGAGCTGGTGCGTAAGGCGGAGTGAGGCGGGTGGTCATTTTTTAGCGCCTGGATTTAACCCCGCGAGCCAATTTGTGACCACCGTCAGTGGCGTGGACGCCGCGTCCGGACCACTGGGCGTGTTGATGAGGAAACGCTTGCCGTCCGCCGTGACGTCATATTCGAACGACTCGGTTCCCCCCTGCATGATGTGCGCGCTGAAAAGGGCCATAGGAGCATCCACCTCAAAGAAGGGCTTTGTTCCGGGTACTGCTTTCTTCACCGCTACGGCCATCATCTGTCCGTCCGCTGCTTCATAGAACAGCTCCTTGCCGTCTCCGCGCCAACGCGGCGCTCGGCCGCCGGCAGTCGAAATCGGCCACTCACCTTCACCCGGGGGAAACGGCCGCACATATACTTCCCGCCGGCCCGACCGGTCCGAAGTGAAGGCCATCCAGTGGCTGTCGGGCGAGAGTTGGCCAAGAAACTCGTTGAACTCAGACCGCAGAAAGGGTATTGGTTTTCGGTCGCCTTCGGTCTGGAGAACCCAAAGATGCCGTTTACTCTGCTTCGGATCAAACTCGACGTAGACGATAAACCGGCCGTCCCGCGACCATTGAGATGCGTAACGGACTCCGATGCTATCCGGCAGCAGGGGCTCATCCTGCCCGCTTCCGCTGGCGAATTTCTGATAGAGATTGGCGACCCCAGTTCGATTCGAACCAAAGACGATGTGGTCACCCTTGGGGGACCAAAAGGGGGTGTTGTTACCCGAAGGGTCGGTGGTGAACCGCGTCTCAGTTCCACGATTCAAGTCCCGCACCCACAGATCACCCCCACTACTCGTCAAACGCTCGAAGACGATGAACCTTTCATCCGGGGAAATCGAGGGGTAGAGAACAGGGCCAGCCGCGCCCACCATGCCGAGGGATTTGCCGGTTCGATCATACCAGCCGAGTTGGTTTGTCCCGCCGGCGGTTCCTCCGGTCGCGTAAAGGAGCACGCCGTTGTCCGAGACAGTGGCCGGTATATATGAACCGTTCGTGGTCAAGGAGACGCCGTCGGCGACTGGGAACACGTCTCCGGAGACTTGCGCGCTGGCGGCATCGAAGGGCGCCGCCATCAAGGTGCTTTCGCGGATGAACAGTATGTGGCCGGTACGGCCGCTTCGCACGGGCGGTGCGAACACCACCCCGGACGCATCCGCCAAAACTCGCCTGTTCTCGTTGCCATTGAGCGAGCTGACATAAACGCCGTTTTTGTCGATCGTCGATCCGAATACCTCGTACAGGAAATGACGGCCGTCGGGCAGAAACGCCGGATGCCGTTGCTCGCTCTTGGTCTTGGTCACGTCAACGGGAACGCCGCCCGCCGCCGGGACCCGCTGGATTGAAATGGCGAGACTGTTCGGCGAGAACACGATGATGTCGTCACGGCTCCAGGATCCGCCGCGGCTGCTGGCCACCTCGCACAGCGATTGCGCCGGGCCGCCGCTGGCGGCGACTTTCTTCAGCTTGCCCTGCGCGAAGAATCCGATATATCGGCTATCCGGCGACCAGAACGGGTATATTGCGTCCTCGGTAAACGGCACGGGCTGAGCCTGAAGCGCGTCCATCGGTCTCAGCCAGAGCTGCCGCTTTCCGCCGACCGCCGCCGCAATGACGAGATTGCGGCCGTCGGGGGAAATGGCGAAGCTGTGAACCGTGCTGTTTTCCGGCGCGGCGATGGTGTAGCGCAGCGTCTGTTCCGGCGGCGGGGTCTCGCGGAAGTGAACGAAAGCCAGCGCCGCCAGCGCCAGCAACAGCACACCCGCTGCAATCCACGCGGCCCAGTGGCGCAGGACGATTGCCGGGCTTGGGGCCTGCGCTGGCAGGTCGGAGACCCGCCCCACATCTTCCAACATGCGCCGAGCGTCGCTGATCGAGGCCAGGCGCTTCTTGCGATCCTTTTCCAAGCACCACCGCAGTAACTTATGGACACGCGGCGGAGCGGCCGAGAGGTCGGGGTCTCGATTCAAGACTGCGCCAAGAAGTTCCACCGTTGTTTCGCCCGTAAACAATCGCTTGCCGGTCAGGACTTGGTAGAGAATAACCCCGAACGACCAGATATCCGAGCGCCTGTCCGCGGTTTTGCCCTTGGCCTGCTCGGGGCTCATGTACGCAGCTGTGCCGAGGATCGTGCCGGCCTGCGTCGCGCCCATGGTCAACGTGGGAGAGTTCTCAGGGGCGCCGTCGCCGGAAGGCGGAGGCTCCATGGCCTTCGCCAGCCCGAAATCCAGAATCTTCACGACGCCTTCGGGAGTGATCTTGATGTTGGAAGGCTTCAGGTCCCTGTGGACGATGTTCTTTTCGTGGGCGGCTTCGATGCCGTCGATGAGCTGTTCAATGATCGGCAGGGCCTCGTCGAAGTCCATGGGACCGCGCAGCACCGTTCCCAGATCCGGGCCCTCGACATACTCCATGACCAGATAGTTGGGGGCGTCTTTTGCAATGACGACATCATAGAGATGGCAGATGTTAGTGTGGTTGAGCGCGGCAATGGCACGGGCTTCGCGCGTGAAACGTTCGGTGAACTGCTCTTTGGAAATTTTGATGGCGACGTCGCGGTTCAGCCGATGATCGCGGGCTCGATACACTTCACCCATGCCCCCCGCGCCAATAGGCGCAAGGATCTCGTACGGACCGAGTTTCTCTCCGGCCGAGAGAGGCATAGTGACTTTCGAACAAGTCTGTCCATCAAGTCTATCAAGCCCGAAGATGTCAAAGATCGGAGAGGATCCCCTCCTACGCTTGATAACCCTCAAACGAGAAAAGGACCGCAGTACCTCTGCGGCGCAGACTCGCCCCTTTACGCTCGCGCGGGGTGTCCTAGGACCGCCACGCTCTCGTGATCCGGAATTCGACGAGACTACCGAACTCTTGCCTACAACATAACGGGCGGGGTGCGTAAAGCGGAGCGAGCGAAAACGGTAGAGTGCTGAGGCGAAGGGAGAAAGAGTTGCAAAAATAATTGTTATGCCCGCGCGGGTGGGTCCTTTTGTGGGTACAATCTTCGAGGGAGGACGAGATGGCGACGTATTTACTCGAAGTCAGTTACACCTCAGCCACGCTGGCGGCTCTGGTCAAGAATCCACAGGACCGCATACAGGTGGTTTCGAAAGCGGTCAAGAAACTGGGCGGCAAGATTCAAGGGGGTTGGTTCGCATTTGGAGATTCGGATGTGATCGCAATCCTGGACATGCCGGATAATGCTTCGATGGCGGCCTTCGCATTGGCGATCGGAGCCGGGGGAGCGTGCAGCAAGGTGAAGACCACCGTGTTGATGAGTGCGGGCGAAGCCATGTCCGCCATGGAGAAGGCCTCCACCACGGGGTATAAGCCGGCCGGGAGTTAAGCGATCCGATCCTATAAAGAGCGGCGCCGATTCCTTTGGCGGAGAAGTCCCGCCGCTCGCCTACAATACAAGTATGTTCCGGTGGCGGCTTGACGGCAGGCAGAAGCGGCAGTCGGGGACGGGTAGGCAGTTTTGGATTCAGGTGGCAGTCTCAGAGCGGAATCCAAACTAGCCGGTTCATCCATTCGTCGCTTTCACTTGCGCTCCAAATCAGCACGAGCTCCTCTATCGCGACCGCAATGGGATCCTTCGCGAAGGAGTATGACTCCGGGACTCGGTGCTCTTTCGATATAACGAGCAAAGTGTCCTGGCATCGTGCGCCGATCTTGGCTGACAAGAACTCGCCCAGAATCCGAAGCAATCCGCAAGACCTCGTCACTTCCAAGCCCGCGAAACCGGCGTCGAACGCGGTGCGGATTTCGATCTCGGGCGACACCCGGCGCAATCCTCTGAGGATGCGTCCATCGAGGTCAGCGTCGGCTTGGAATCCGATTCGCACGATGCGCCCGCTCCAGCTTCGCAATCAATTCCGCGTTGGCCCGCTTCGACTGCTGCTGTTGCGATTCAGAGGTGCGCTGTCCTTCGGCGAGGTACGAGTCGATCTCGTGTTGGCTTCCCAAGTAAAATGCAAGCGCGCCGTGCACTTGTTCGAGCGTCAATACTGGATAAGACTCAACCATGCTCTCCGCGGACAACGCTTCGCGGAAAGATAGACGAGGGAATCGAGGGATACGCGCGTGTCCCCTACCCGATACGCGCCTTCGACTTTCCTTACGTATTCCTTCTGCATTGACTCCCCCGGCAAAACCATCGTCACACGCCGACGGCCTTGGCACAAGCCGCCGGTTCCGGCAAGTGGCGGATTAACAATGGCAGGTCAGAGACCTGCCCCACAGGGTCACTCCGCCTTGTGCGACTGCATCCTGACTCGGCTGCACCGGGGGCATTTCCACTTTCGCTTCTTGTGGTAAATGTGCCCCTTTAGTTCCTTCATCCGAACTCTGCAGGTCTTACAGGTCACCGCATTCCCAGGATCGCACCCATAGGCGCGATTCGCCATATGATAGATTTAATGCCGTTGAGGTGTGGTTATGCAAGAGACCAATCAAGCTCTCGTCCGCCGCTGGTTTAGAGAAGTCTGGAACGAAGGACGCGAGGCCACCATAGACGAATTGTTCGCGCAGAGCTGTGTTGCCTACGGCCTGGGTGAAGGAGAAGCCGAAGTCCACGGGCCGGCGGAGTTCAAACCCTTCGTTCGCAACCTTCGCGGCAGCTTCCCGGACATTCACATCGGCATCCAAGACATCATGGCTGAAGATGACAAGGTCATGGTGCGGGTTCTGCTGGAAGGCACACACTCAGGTCCGGGACTCGGCGTGGAGCCCACCGGGCGCCGGATTCACGTCGCCGGAATCGTTGTCATTCGAATCTCGAACGGACAATTTGTCGAGGGATGGAACAGTTGGGACCAGCTCGGTCTTCTTCGCCAAATCGGCGCCTTGCCCGGTGCAAAAGGCGAAGACCAGTTTCTGGATGCGCGTGCCTGACAGGTGCCACGGTCCCTTTTCCCGCTGTTGACGATCGTCCTACTGGCGATCATGGCGGCCACCGGATGCGACGCGGTGCTCACCACCGCGCCACTCCCGCCTGTTCGGGAGGACGGCATACTCGGGGAATGGAAGGACCTCGGGACTCCGGGCTCGAAGCCCGACCCCGATCCCGTCCTGATCCGGTACATGGATGGGGGCTACTGGGCAGGATCGCCCGATCAGTTCGCCAAGGGAGAGGCCTCGCGCTTCACGCTGGCGCGCGCCGGAAACGTGCTGATCGCGCAGTCACCCAGCGAGGACCAATGCGCCGAATTCGGGGTGCAGAAAGGTCAGCCCTGCTGGAGCCTGAACCGCGTCGAGCTGTTGAGGGATCGCATGAACTGGTACGATTTCGACGCTCAGCGGCTGGGCCGGGAGAGCTTGGCTGGAACTCTGAATGTGGCCCACGCCGTGCACAGGCAACGCAAGAAAGATGGCAGCTCCGACAATACCATTCTGTTTACCGCGGACAGCTCCGAATTGGGGCTCTTCCTGGAAGCTTACGTGAAACGCCGCGCGGTTTTCCGGCTGACCGGCCGGCTTCAACGCGTCCGCTGAACTCACAACCGCCCAGGCCGTTCGCACGGCGGCCTCCGTTTCCAGATCCGAGCGCAGCTCGCTCAACCTCCTGCATCGGCGACATCACTCGCGCGATGGCGCCGGCCATTTGCTTCCACTTCGATTCCTCCGCCGCCCACTTGGACGCCAGCCAGCCTTTGCGCTCCAGCCGGTGCAGCGCCGGGTAGAGCGAGCCGTGTTCCACCTGGAAACGTCGTCAGTGGTGCGCTGGAGATGTTTGGCGATCCGATGCCCGTGCGCGGGGCCGGTGAGGAGCGTGCGGAGATTCAGCATTGTCGAGCGTTCCTTGCAACAGCTCGACCCGGCCCGAATGTGTTTTTGCCAGGCCGGTAGATAGTCTACCTTGGATTCTCGATACATATCGATTTCGCGGGTTGCCGGGCCCTTAGGCTCCCAACGACACGATGAAACGACCGCGTCATCCGTATAGGCCGCAGGCTGGAGCCACCCTCCGGGATCGAACCGGAGACCTGCTGATTACGAAGCCATGCATGTCAAGTCCCGCGCGTAAAATATTTTCGCGTTCTGTAACGCACTCAAGAACTTGCGGAATAGCTGAAAACGGACGGCTACGGCTCGAAACGCATGAGACGAGACCTCGTGCTGACAAAACTGCTGACAAAAAAATCACCGAACAAGCCAAGGGTTCGTGATCGCAGCTCCGGTCTCGGCGAAGTCCTTGGTGTTCCGCGTCACGATGGCCAGATCATGTTCAAGGGCAGTGGCAGCAATCAGGCCGTCGGCTGTCGTGATTGTTACTCCCCTTCTCTTCGCAAGGATGGTAAGCCGTCCCCATCGGTCAACAATCGGCTTCGTCACCGGCAGGAGATGAGTGTCGAACCAATCGGGCAAACCGCGCTCCAGCCACTCCTCTAGCTCCGTGCGCCGCTTTCCGGGGGGCAAGTCTTCGATGCCAAGCCTGATTTCGCCCAAAGTGATCACGCTGACGAAAAGAGAGAATCAGGATCAGCGGCTTCGAGCCAGCTTATGACTCGTGCATCCGGCTGCGGTTTGATGAACTCGGAGATGACGTTCGTATCGACAAGAAACCCGCTCACAGGTCGACGGGCCGCGGATAATCTTTTTGACGATCCAGTCGGAGGCCAGACCCGCGCAATGGGGACTCAAGGAGGAATTGAGCGAGATTTTTCCTGGGCTTTCGCGCTGGCGGCTCACCTGGCCTGCTTGACGGCGAAGACTTGAGGGCGTCGATCAACGCATCCTCGACGCTGTTAAACCCGCGAGTCGTCATTCGCTCTTTGATGAGCGCTTCGAGTTCCGGTTTGTGGATTTCAATCGTCATAGCGAATGCCCTCCTTCTTCACTATACGGTACGCACAAAAGGCGGTGAGCGCAAACGCAAATACCAGCTTCCAATCAAACAGGCTTTTAGGCCTCCCGACTCAGACGGCGCTCAGGTCGCATCCCTGCGTTGCCCTATCCTCCGCTGAGCAAGGCCAGAATCCCGCGTGACCACGACAAGAGCAAGAGCATTTGTCGGTTTGCGCTCCCTCCCCTTATCTTTACCCGGCTCCTGCGCGGTGGCCTTGAGAACAACCTGAGAGCCGAAGCCATCTTCTGGCACAACGGCGACCAATTCCTCTGGAATGGCCGTCGCTGGCTGCCGGTGGCCTTCCGGCAGGATTTCAAACCGGGGCGCGACGAGGTTCGGGTCACCGCAACCCCACGCCAGAAAGGAGACATCTGTGTTCGAGAGCTTACGTCGAAGCTTGCTTATTCCGCCGCCCAGATTGGACGGCACGGATACCACAAGGTTTTTGGGTGAAATTACTCAGGCCTGCCATGACAACGTCGTGGAGTCCCGTGCCCTTGAAAAGCGGGTCTACGATCTGCGGCGTACTCATGCTTCCCTGCTCGTTCATGAGGGCGTCCACCCCGAGAAAACCTCCGAACGGCTGGGGCACTCCTCGATCAAGCTGACGATGGATACTTACGGACACCTGTTTGAATGCAGCGACCGGGACGCCGCCGAGAAGATGGAAAAACTATTCGCCGCCGATCCGAAAGCTCCCCGAGTGCCGACAATGCCGGATCGAAGCCGGGTTGCTGACAAAACTGCTGACAAAAACACCAAAGCCCGCTTGGCGCGGGCTTCTAAGTGATTGATTTAATTCTGGAGCCACCCGCCGGGATCGAACCGGCGACCTGCTGATTACGAATCAGCCGCTCTACCAACTGAGCTAGGGTGGCTTCTTTCATCTACTGTAACAAAACGGCGGCGTCGATCGACCGTCCCTCGCCAGTTCGGATATGATGAACGAGCGGGGAAATAATTTCAGGAGGCAGCATGGTTATTGACGCTCACGCTCACGTCACGGCGCCGGAGAGCTTGTATGTGTACAAGGCGGGACTGCTGTCCCATCGCGGCGGCCATGGGCGCGGCAGCGTGGGAGCCACTGACGAAGACATTCTGAAGGCTCTGAACGCCCCGGTCTTCGGAGGATCGTCGCATCTCGAGCAGCTCAAGGAGGCGGGAACCGACATGCAGTTGATCTCGCCCCGGCCGTACCAGATGATGCACAGCGAAAGTCCCAAGCTGGTGACGTGGTTCACGGAAGAGACCAACAACATCATCGCGCGCGAGGTGAAACTGCTCCCTCGGACCTTCCGCGGAGTCTGCGGATTGCCGCAGACGCCCGGTGTGAGTCCCACGGCTGTGCTGCCTTATCTCGAAAAATGCGTGAAGGAGCAGGGATTCGTCGGATGCCTGATCAATCCCGATCCGGGCGAGTGCGGCGGCATCGAGACTCCTCCGCTGGGCGACCGCTTCTGGTATCCGCTGTACGAAAAGCTGGTGGAGCTGGACATTCCAGGGCACATTCATTCGACCGCATGCCGGTCCGAGAGGCTGACTTATTCGCTGCACTTCATCAACGAGGAGAGCATCGCCATCGTCTCCCTGCTCAATTCCAGCGTCTTCTCCGATTTCCCGACGCTGCGCCTGATGCTTTCACACGGCGGCGGGGCTATCCCTTATCAATACGCCCGTTTTGAGGCCAGTGCGATTCGCCGCGGCCTGCCCCGCTTCTCCGACCGCATGCGGCTTCTGTATTACGACACGGTGCTGTACTCGAAGGAGTCGCTGGAGTTGCTGTTCAAGGTCGTGGGCGCGGACCGCTGCTTGTTCGGCACGGAGCGGCCGGGCGTGGGCACGGTGAAAGATCCGCGCACCGGCAAATGGCTGGACGAGACGCGGCACCTGATCGAAGCTTTCGATTGGCTGAGCTCCGCGGAGAAGAAGACGATCCTCGAGGACAACGCGAAGAAGATATTCAAGCTTGACGTCACGGAAGCCCGCACAGGGCCGGCTCGGCCCCCCGAACTGTCACGAGTTCAGGAAGATTCCGCCGAGCCAGGCTCCGTTGTGCGGGCGGGCAGTTCAGAAGGAGTAAGCGCATGAAATTCCGAATCTGGATCGGCGTATTGCTGCTGGCGGCGCTGTTCGCGGTGAACGCTCCGGCGCAGCAGAAGATTACCATCAACTATCCCAACCGGAGCGGGTCCAACTGGCCGCTGTTCCTGGCCAAGGACGGCGGCTACTACCAAAAGTACGGACTGGATGTGACGCTGACCTTCGGCGTGATGCCGGCGGGGATCGCGATGCTGACCAGCGGCGAAGCGCAGATGGTGAATTCATCGCTGGAACAATTGATGCAGGCGGCCTCCAAAGACGGCTCGATGGTGCTGATAGGCAGCTCGCTCAACCGCGGCGTGTTCGCTCTGATGGCGGCGAAGAACATCACCAGCATCAAGGAGCTCAAGGGCAAGCGCATCGCCATCGGTCAGTTGGGCGACGCGCCGTACGGATACTTGGTTGCCCTGCTGGCGAAATCCGGATTGTCGCCCCGGGATGTGACATGGATTCCTATTGGCACGGATGCCAACGGACGAGCCGCCGCTTTGATCGGCGGCCGCGCCGAGGCGACGCTGCTGACCGCCCCGGCATATTTCAAGGTTGAGGAGCAGGGATTCAAGACGCTGGCGAATCTCGCCGAGCATGCGGATATCTTCGCCTCGACCGGGTACCTGATGAAGAAGAGCGTGGTCGCGGCCGACCCCAAGCTCCCCGAAAAACTGATTCAGGCGCAGGCGGAAGGAATCAAGCGCTTCTACGAAGATAAGGCCTTCGCGGTGCAGACGTTCCTGCAATACGACAAGATGGCGCTGCCCGACGAAGTGGCTCGGGTGTACGATCTGTACGCCAAGCCGCAGGCGTTTGAGCGGGTCCCGTTTGTGCTGGCGCCGGCGGTCAAATCGGTGGTGGATCAGCAGTCCGATCCGCAGATTGCGGCGCAGATGAAAGCCTACGACTTCCACAAGGTCATCGACAATAGTTACGTGGAGCGGTTGGTGAAGGATGGGTTTTTCGAGAAGACCTTCGGAGCGGCAATCAAGGCCGAGGAGGACCGCAAAGCCAAAGCGGCCTTCCGGTAGGCGCGGGGCACATGGTTAAGCTGGAAGTCAGCCACGTATCCAAGCGATACTGGCTCGAACGCGAGGGCACCGAGGCGCCCGCGCTGATCGATATCTCGCTCTCGGTCGCCGACGGCGAATTCATGGCCATCGTGGGCCCCAGCGGCTGCGGCAAAACTTCGCTCCTAAACATCATCGCCGGGCTTCTGCCGTATGAGGAAGGCTCGGTGTCGATTGACGGGCGCAAGGTCCACGGCCCGGGAATCGACCGGGCGGTGGTGTTCCAGCATTCGAGTCTGCTGCCATGGCGGACCATCGCGGGAAACGTTCGTTACGGGATGGAGCTACAGAGGCGCTTCGACAAAGCCACCATGGCGGAGCGCACCGGATACTTCATCAAGCTGGTGGGCCTGAGCGGTTTCGAGCGCCACTATCCGTCGGAGCTTTCGGGCGGCATGCAGCAGCGCGTGAACCTGGCCAGGGCGCTGGCGGCGGACCCGGCCGTGCTGCTGATGGATGAGCCGTTCGCGGCGCTGGACGCGCAGACGCGCGAGTTTATGCAGGCCGAGCTGCTGAAGATCTGGGCCAAGGCTCGCAAGACCGTGTTGTTCATCACGCACCAGATCAACGAGGCGATCTACCTGGCGGATCGGGTGTTGGTGATGAGCTCCCGGCCCGGCCGCGTGAAGGATGTGTTCCAGGTCCCCTTCGGGCGCCCGCGCACGCTGCACTTGAAGCGCGAGCCGCGGTTTCTGGAGTTGGAGGACAGCATCTGGCAGTTGATCGAAGAGGAGTCCAAGGGCGTGGACGCCCTGCTGGCGCCGGATTAAGGATCGTCGTCCAAGGAAAGCCATTGGGAGAGCCATGAAGCCGAAACAAACCTTCTATCACCGCCACGAGGCCCTGATTCTGGGCGGCACGGCGGTGGCCATCACCATCGCCATTTGGCAGGCGTTGTGGTCGGCGGGGAAGATTTCGCCGCTGTTTTTGAGCGGGCCGTCGGCCATCGAGAAACAGTTTGTGTTCGGCTTGCAGCACGGGACGCTATTGGCCGACATGCGGTACAGCGGAACCAATTTCGCCATCGGATTCGCGCTGGCGCTGGCGGCGGGAGTGGTGGCGGGTGTGATCATCGGCTGGTACCGCACGATGCGGCTGATCTTCGATCCGTTTCTGAACGCGCTGTACGCGACGCCGCGCATCGCCATGGTGCCGATGATCATTATCTGGTTCGGCGTGGGCATGTGGTCGAAAGTTTTCATCGTGTTTATCTCGGCGTTCTTCCCCATTCTGGTGAACACGGTGGGCGGAGTTAGAAATATCGACCGCGACCTGCTGCGCGCGGCGCGCGCGTATTGCGCCTCGGACTGGCAGATTTTCACCACGCTGGCGCTGCCCGGAGCAGTGCCGTTCATTCTGACCGGCGTGCGCCAGGGTGTCGCACTGGGATTGATTGGCGTGGTGGTGGGCGAGATGTTCGGCGGAAGCCAGGGGATCGGATTCATGGTGGCCTACGGAGGACAAACCTTCGCCACCGATACGCTGTTCGTGGGAGTGCTGATCGTGGCGACCGCGGGAATCCTGCTGACCTCGGTGGCGGAGCGTCTGGAACGGCGCTTCTCGCGCTGGAGACCGGAGCGATGACGTGGGGCGGGTCCCCTGACGCGCGCGCGACCCCCTGGTCGCGCAATGTGTCGCGCAATGAGCCCGGCCGGGGGGCCGGGCTGCGGACGAGGGCGTCCGCCCCACAATGGTACTTAAAACGGTGAAAGTGGTCAAATATGGATGACTTGATTTCGCGGCTCAGCCGCCTCGACTCCTGCGCGGTTTCGGACGCTTTAGACAAGCTGGGACTCAAGGGTGCTGTCACCGGGATTCGCCGTTTCTCCTCGGACAGGAGAATCGCAGGACGCGTGCTGACGGTCAAGCTGGATCGCGCCGAAGGACGCTCGAACACTCGCCACTTGTGCACGGCCGCGATTGAAGCGGCCTCGCCCGGCGACATCATCGTGGTCGAGCAACACACCGGCCTGGACGCAGCCTCCTGGGGCGGGAATCTTTCGATCGGCGCGCAGGTGCGGGGCGTGGCGGGCGCGATCGTGGACGGCCCCGTGCGCGATATCGACGACAGCCGCAAGCTGGATTTTCCGGTCTTTGCGCGGGATCACACGGCGCGGACGGCCCGCGGGCGCATCGTGGAAGTGGCGACCGGCGAACCCATCGACGTCGGCGGTGTGACCGTCTCGCCCGGCGACTACGCGGTGGCGGATGGAAGCGCGGCGGTGTTCGTCGCGCAAGGCGAGATTGAGCGCGTGCTGGAGGCGGCCGAGGCCATCGTCGCGCGCGAAGAGGCCATCGCGCAGGCGTTGCGCGACGGCAAACCGATCAGCCAGGCGATGGGCGCGAACTACGAACACATGTTGAAGGGCGGCACAGGGTCGGAGCGGCCCGCGGTTCACGCCGAAACGCCGAGGAGTCCGGCCGCGACAGGCTCCGTTGTGCCGCCGGTCCAGAAGACGTCAACGATATGAACAACGACGAAAACATCCTGCGAGCGTCCAAGCTCGACACCACCGCGCTGAGCGACGCGATGGACCGGTTGGGCATCGGCGGGCAGTGCCTGGGAATCAAGCCCCTCGATCCGCGCTTCCGCTTGACCGGCCGCGCGTTCACGATCCTGTACGGACCCGCCGGGACGCCCCCCGGCACCGTGGGCGATTACATCGACGACGTGGAGCCGGGAGGTGTAGTGGTGCTGGATAACGGCGGACGCGAGAATGCCACGGTTTGGGGCGATATTCTGACCATGGTGGCGCACACCCGCCGAGTCGCGGGAACGGTGATCGACGGGGCCTGCCGGGACGTGGCGCTGGCGCTGGAATTGGGCTATCCGATCTTCAGCCGCAGCTACTCCATGCGCACAGGCAAAGATCGCGTGCAAGTGGAGGCGATCGGCGGGACGGTGAACATCGGCGACGCGCGGGTGGACGCCGGCGACATTCTTCGCGGCGACGCCGACGGCATCGTGGCGCTTCCGCGCGCCCATGAGAATGCGATTCTGGCCGCGGCAGAGGAGATCGACGCGGTGGAGCAGCGCATCCGCGTCGCCGTGCAAGGCGGCCTGAGCCTGCGCGAAGCTCGCTCGCAGCACGGCTATCACAAGCTGCAAAGCAGAGCTCGATAGCGGCGTAGGGTCGGGAGTTTTTCGGGACGGGCTCCGATGGCTCGGGTGGCGCCGAGCGCGGCGGTGATGATGGGGGTCGCGATTGCGGTGTCGAATGCGCCCAATTTGATCGCGTTCGCGCAGCGACTCAAGTTCGGGGCCGCGCCGATCCGGCCAGCCGCGCCACAGGGTCCAGACGGATCCTTCATGGGAATTACTCCTCTGGCGTACATTTAGGGCACCCTTGCCGCGAAAAACGTTGCCAAAGGTATCAAGTTGATGGCTGGCGCCGCGCACCGAGGCAGCACACCGGCGCAGCCCGCCGCGCGGCGCGCGACGCTCCCTCGGTTCCACCACTGGCGCAGCGAGCGACCATGACGAGATAAGGTTGCCGAAAGGCCCCGTACATCAATCTTATTGATTTGTAATATCAACCCCAATGGATTGACTCCGGTGTTACAAAGGTTCAGGATGGATGGTCGCTCTGGCGTTTGGCATGCGGGAATTAAGGTTAACCCGGTAGAGTCGGAGCTTGTCTTTGATCTAAAGGGGGATCTTGATGAGGCGAATTTCGCTCGTAGCTGTACTTCTTTTGTCTGCTTCAGCCGGCTTTGGCCAAACCGGCCTGGCCACGGTCACTGGAACCATAACCGACGCATCCGGAGCCTCCGTGGCGAATGCTCCCGTCGTAGTCCACAACTTGGAAAATGGATCGGTGTTCCGGGCAGCCAGCTCCGAAACCGGAAACTTCACGGTGCCGCAGTTGCCGGTTGGCGACTACGAACTAACGGTCGCGGTGCAGGGGTTTAAGACTTACAAGCACACCGCGTTCCACTTGTCGGCGGAGCAGGCGTTGCGCGAAGACGTGAAGCTGGAAGTCGGCCAAAGCGCCGAGTCTGTCACCGTGACCGCGGAGGCCTCCCTGCTGCAGACCGAAAGCAGCGAACTGGCTGGCAACTTCACGCTGACGCAACTGGACGACCTGCCGCTTCTGACGGTGGGCGCGACCAACGACGGTGTCCGCGATTATTTTGCCGCCTCGCGGCTGCTACCTGGAGTGCAGTATTGCGATAGCGCCGTTTGCCCCGGATTGGGGAGCGGCAGCGCGATCACAGTCACCGTCATAAACGGGACTCCGAACAATTCACTTACGACTCGACTGGATGGCGCGACCATGAACCCCACCAGCTCCCGCCTTGGGGGCGCCACCATGGAGACGCAGTCATCCACGGAGTCGGTTCAGGAAGTCGCCATCCTGACCAGCACTTTCGCCCCGGAGTTCGGGGCCGGCGGCGGAGCGGTGGTGAACGTGATCACCAAGAGCGGCACCAACGCTTTCCACGGCACCGTCTATGACTACCTGGTCAATACCGCCCTGAACGCCGCTCAGCCCTACACCGGATTAAAGAACGCGATTCACCAGAATGACTACGGCTTAACGTTCGGCGGGCCCGTCTGGATCCCCAAAGTTTACAACGGCAGGAACAAGACATTCTTCTTCTTCAGCTTCGAAGAGTTCTATCAAAATATTATCAATGACACCACTCCGGCCACGGTGCCCATTCCGGCATATCGCGTCGGAAATTTTTCCAGCCTCATCACGGATGAAAATCGCCTGGTGACCACTGCATCCGGCCCCTACAAGGACCCGCTCGGCAACACGATTCAAAGCGGCACGATCTTCGACCCGAGCAGCACGCAGACAGTTGGGGGCGCCCTCGTTCGCAGTCCTTTCTCTGGCAACCAGATTCCGGTGGCCAGCTTCGATCCGGTCGCCGTCAAAATCCTCGCGATGGTTCCCCTGCCGCTGGGTGCCAATGCCTCACAGGCGGGCTCCAACTATCTGGCGCCGTGGAACGGAAGCCGCAGATCCTATATCCCCTCGATCAAGGTCGATCAAAGTCTGGGCTCCAAGTTGCACGCGTCTTTCTACTTCCAGAAGACCAGCACCTCTACACCCCGGACCCTCACGGGGGCTGACGACTTCCCAGACAATATTACCGTCTCGGGAACTTCCGGCAATGCCGCCAGGGCCTACCGCCTCAACCTGGACCACACTGTGACACCACGGCTCCTGATTCACTACACGTTGGGTTGGAACGACTCCGATTTCCATTTGGGACCCGAAGATCTCGGGTACAACGCCCAGCAATCGCTCGGCATACCGGGGCAAACCGCTGCCCGCGCCTTCCCTGCAATCCTTACCGGCGTCTCAACCAATACGGCGGAGGGGGGCATGAGCAATTTGGGCGCAATATATGACCAACATTTCTGGGAGCGCCGTCCCTCGTTCGTTACTTCCACTTCGTACGTGCGTGGCGCGCATACCTACAAGGTTGGTTTCGAAATCCGGCAGATGAAATATCCCAATTTCAATTGGATCGGCGCCTCCGGCAACTACACGACGGGTACGAGCACTAGCACCGGCAATGCTTCGAATTGGACCACACAGACCTCGCTGAACGGTGCAACCGTATCCTCGGGCTTCGCCGGATTTGGTTTCGCTTCGTTCCTGCTGGGCGGCGTGCAGGCAATTTCGCTAGACCAACCTTTCAACCTCATGACGGAGAATTACCAGGCCGCCCTATTTGTGCAAGACAGCTGGAAAGTCAGTCGCAAGTTGACTCTGGACTACGGCGTGCGTTGGGACTACGGAACCTACCAGAAAGAGCAGTTCGGGCGCTATGGAGACTTCTCAGCCACCACTCCGAATCCCTCGGCTGGCGGACGGGATGGCGCAATCATTTATGAGGCGAACTGCAATTGCAATTTCGCCCACAACTATCCGTATGCGATCGGGCCGCGTTTAGGCGCTGCCTACCAGGCAGATCGCAACACCGTCGTTCGCGGCGGTGTTGGCGTGGTTTACGGCAACCTCGACTCTTCCGCCGCTACCGGGTATGCGTCAAATGTCGCCAGCGCCAGTACGCCCGCGTTCGGGCAGATTGCCGGACTGCTGCAGAACGGCATACCCTCGAGCGTACAAGCCGCATGGCCGACCCTTAATAATCCGGCCGCGGGCCAGGCTCCTGGAGCCGTCGTCGGCGCGCCTACCCTCCTCGATCAGAACACGGGCCGCCCCATGCGCCTGCTGCAATGGAATGTCACGGCGCAGCGCACCTTCGGCCGCGATATCGCGGTTGAGGCGGGCTATGTCGGCAATCGCGGTGTGTGGGAAGTAGCCGGCTCCGGCCTCGCTCCCCAGAATGCCTTGAGTCAGTCGACTCTCGCGGCCCTTGGAATCCCGAGCTCGGACTTCACCAATGCGACGCTCGCAACCGCGTTCAATACAACCATATCGGGCCTTACCACGGCAGAGAAGCAAGCCCTTGCCTCCGTCGGCCTCACTCAGTTCCTCCCTTATAGCAACTTCCCGCAGACTCAGACGGTCCGCCAAGCGCTGGTGCCGTTCCCTCAATACAGCGGGCTTCTGTCTCCCGCGGGCGCCCCGCTCGGGAAGAATTGGTATGACGCGCTTCAGACCAAGGTCACCAAGCGCTTTAGCCACGGGATTACTGCAAATGCGAATTACACCTGGTCGAAGACTCTAGCTCTGACGAGCTCGCCTGACCCATTCAACCGGAATTTGGGGAAGAACCTCAGCGCCTACGACTTTCCGAACCAGTTCCGGCTGAGCGCCCAGTACGAGGTGCCGCGTTTTCACTCCGGTATCCTGAGCAACAAAATTGTTAGCTACATTGTGTCCGGCTGGGGTACGGGCTGGTATTTAAGTTACCAGAGCGCGCCTTTGGTGGGCCTGCCCACCAGTTCGGGAACGGCGCCCATCAACGATTTCCTCGGCTACGGACCGGGCCCCGCGCAGCTGATTCCCGGCATGAATCCCTGGTCCGTGAATTGGACCGATTACAGTGGGACCGTTCACACCACGCCGCTGGACATCAACTGCCACTGCTTTAACCCGACCACCACTCAGGTGCTGAACCCCGCCGCATGGACGAACGTTCCCAACGGGCAGTTCGCGGCGGATCAAAGCTCCATTCGCTCCTTCCGGGGGATGCGCACACCCGCGGAGAACGCCAACTTCAGCCGCAACTTCCGGTTTAAGGAACGTTACAATCTGCAAGTTCGTGCGGAGTTCACCAATATCTTTAATCGCCTGCAATACCCGGCTATTACTCTGGGGAACTTCGCGACCGCTCCCACCGTGTTCACTACCGGTCCCAACAAGGGCCTGTACAGCGGCGGCTTCGGCACCATCGTTCCGGAAGCAGGTACCTCCAACCAGCGCGCCGGCACGCTGGTTGCCCGCTTCTCGTTCTAGCCGATCGGACCTAAAAGGGCGCGAAAGTCCACTCCCGCGCCCTTTAAGACCGGCTCAAATTCGCCGCCCGCCAAGGGCCTATGCCAGTTCTCGTCGTCGGGCAGCCGGAAAATGGTCCCGCTGTTGTTCCGCAGAGCCAGCCCGAAGTCGAGCAGTTTGACGCCGGATGCGGTCACCAGCACGTTGGCGGGCTTCAGATCGCGATGCACCACCCTTTTTCGTGCGCGGCTTCCAGGGCTTCCGCGGTCTGACGGGCGATCTGCAAGGTTTCGTCGATAGGCAAAGGCCCGCGCTTCATCCGATCCCCGAGCGTTTCGCCGGGGGCCAGTTCCATCACCAGCGCGCGCTGTCCCTCGGATTCGACCAATCCATAGATGACGGCGATGTTGGGGTGATTCAGCGCCGCCAGGACCTTGGCTTCGCGATCGAAGCGCGCGAGGCGTTCGGGATCGCCGGCCAGGGCGCGAGAACTTGGTAGTGCCCAAGCTTGTCGCCAATGGAGAGCGGCATATGAGTACGAACAAGTCTATCTCGCTGAGTCGGAAAATGGGGCAAGTCCTGGATGACGGCGAACCCGGAAGCCGCCAAGCCACTACCTAAAAACGGCCCATCGCGCTATGCTGTTAGATCGTCCATTCTTAAGGGCTCCTAGCCATGATCCTGAATCTCAACCACCTCCACGCCAAGTCCGCGGCCGCCAACGCGCAGGCCGTGGTGGAGACGCTCTACGCGCTGCTGGAGGAGGGCCTCATTGAACAGAGTCAATTTGCGCGGCTGCGCATCCAATTAGATTGGATTCAGTACAAGCAGAATTTCCGCGAGGTGGTTTCAGTGGCGGAGAATCGCGACGACCGGGGCGGCCAGACCATCATGGACATCCACGTGGACACGCGCCAGGTGGTCGCCGGATGCCTGCGCCAGGAGATCCTGCGGGCCATGGCGCGCGCTCTCTCCAGTGAGAGCGAGCGCGAAGCCGCGCAGGATCGCATTGCGCTGGAGGATTTCAAATCCTTCCGCCACAGCATCGCCTGGCGGTTCAACGGACTGTACTGGCGGAGGTTGAACGATTGGGAGCAGGCCACCGGCAAGGGCTATGAGCAGGCGCTGCCCGGAGGCCAGTCCGACGGGCATTCCGCGGAGGCGATCGCGGCGGGGGTCGCCGATTTCTGGGCGCTGCTGCACGATATGGAAAGCAAGAAGCAATTGCCCCCGGAGATCTTTCTGCTGGAGATCGGCGTGGGCTCGGGATCGCGCTGCGCTCAATGGCTGAGTCGCTTTCGCGAATTGGACCGGCAGCGGGAAACCAGCTTCTATGCCCGGCTGCGGATGCTGCTCGGCGACTATTCCCTGGCGACGCTGGAAATGTCCAAGCCGGCCGTCAGGGACCATGCCGATCTGTGCAGCTTCGTGGTGCTGGACGCGCTGAATCCCTTGCAGACGCTCTCCTTTCTGCGTCACAAGATTCTGCAAATTCACTCCAACAACATGTACGACAATCTGCCCGATGAAGAGATTCTGCGGCGCGACGGGCGGTTCTACTTTGTCCACGTGCGCGCCTACATCCCCATGAACGATGCGGTGCGGATTGCGGCGGCCTTCGACTTGCCCCTGGAGAAGTTTCATCCCACGATCGAGAAATTGCTGGAGGCCGGTCCCGATTTTTTGGGGGATGGCGGCCGCGGCCTGACCTTCTGGCAGCAGGTGTGGAGCGCGGTGCGCCTGGAGGAGCGCCTCATGAGCCTGGAGGATCTGCCGGACGATCCGTTTCCCCAAGGCCTGGATGCCACCAAGTTGGAGGGCATGCTGGAAGAGGCTCCCAGCGACATCCGATTCCATCTGAGCTCGGGCGCGGTGGAAAGCTTCAGCAACACTCTGCCGCTGCTGTATCCGCGCGGCTATTTAGAGGTGCAAGATATTTTCGTCACGGAGTTCGATCAATACCGGGTGGGCTTTCACGGTCCGGGAAAGCTGGACGGCTCCGTCGTGAACTGGGTCAACGGAGCTTTGCTGCGGAAGGTAGCGGAACGGGCCGGCTTCGACGTCCGCTTCGTGCCGTTCCAGTACCGCAAGGCATCGAAGACCTCCACTCTGTATACGACCCAAAGGGAGTAGATTGATGACTCTTCCCATTCTTCCGACCGCCATCGTGGGCAGTTACGCCATGCCCGGGTGGTTGGAGCGGCTCAAAACCGAATATTTCGCTCGGCGGATCAGCCGCCACGATCTCGACGAAATCCACGACGCCGCGGTCAAGGCCGCGATCAAGGACGAGGAGATCGCGGGGCTGGACATCGTCACCGACGGCGAGCTGCGCCGCGACAACATGGTGGATTACTTCGTCGAGCGGCTGCCGGGGGTGCAGATCGACCGCTCCTCCAAGAAGTTCTACTACGATTTCTACGACGGAGTGGTGCAGGGCAAGCTGCCCACCGCATCCCTGGGCCTGGTGCAGGATTTCCGTTTCCTGCGCGATAACACGGAGCGCGAAACCAAGATTTGCATCACCGGTCCGCATTGCCTGACCAAGCGGATTCGCAACCAGCATTACCCCAGCGAGGCAGCGCTGGCGGCGGACCTGGCCAAGGTGATGAACCTGGAGTTGAAGGCTTTGGCCAAAGCCGGGGCGCGCCTGATTCAGATAGACGAGCCGTATTATTCCGGATTTCCCGAAGATCTCGATTGGGGCGTGCAGGTGTTGAATACGCTGGTGGAAGGAGTGGACGCGAAAATCGCCTTGCATATCTGCTACGGAAACCGCTACGGCAAGCCGAGTTGGGAGGGCAGCTACCGCTACCTGTTCCCGCGCATTCTGGACGCGAAAGTGCACCAATTGACGCTCGAGTTCGCGCGCCGCGGTGGCGAGGACCTGGATCTGTTCAAGGAGTTCCCTTCGAAGCTGGAGCTGGGCCTGGGCGTGATCGACGTGAAGAACCACGAGGTGGAGACTCCGGAGATGGTGGCGGAGCATATCCGCAAGGCTTTGGAGGTGATGCCCGCTGAGCGAATTTATGTGCTCACCGATTGCGGCTGCTTCCATCTGCCCCGCGATGTCGCCTTTGCCAAGATTCAGGCGATGGTGGAGGGAACCAAAATCGTGCGCAAGGAGCTGGGCAAGTAGTGGGGCAGGTCTATGACCTGCCATTTTCGGGCATTCACAAGGGCAGGTCACAGACCTGCCCCACGGTAAAATAGAACCTTGATTGTGACATCGCCGAATCCAATTCGTGAAGCGTTCGGCGCCGGCCGGTTCAGCTACATCGTGGAACTGGTGGCGAGCGCCAAGACCACCGAGGAGAAGTTGCAGGAGATGGCTTCGGAGCTGGCGCAGGTGCCGGGCCTGATCGCCGCGGGCGTCACCAGCTACGCCGGCGGCTCGGCCGGTCACGATCCCATTCGAATCGGCGAAATCGTGAAGGAGCAGGGCCTCACACCCAATGTTCACCTCACCTGCGTCAATCACAGCCGGCAGGAGCTGATTCAGTCCCTGCAGAAGCTCCACGGCCTGGGCATCGAGAACGTGTTCGCGATCACCGGCGATTATCCCAAAACCGGCGATCCCGCGGACAAGGTGGACTACGATCTGGATTCAGTCCATCTGGTCGAGTTGATCCATGAAATGCGGCAGCAGGGTTTCCCGTTTCAGATTTCGGTGGCCGTATCGCCCTTCAAGTACACCGAGCCCGACTGCGCCTATCAATACCTGAAGCTGGAAAAGAAGATCGCAGCGGGCGCGGACTTCGCGATCACGCAGCTCGGCTACGATGTCCGCAAGTTCCGCGAGCTGAAGCGTTACCTGGATGAGCGCGGTTTGAAGACGCCTGTGTTCGGCAACGTGTACATCCTGCCGGCCGGGGCCGCGAAAAAGTTTTCGAAGGGCGAGCCTCCCGGCTGCTGGGTGTCGCAGGAGCTGCTCGAAATCGTCCAGGAAGAGGCCAAGGCGCCGGACAAGGGCGTGGCGGCGCGGCTGGAACGGGCCGCCCGAACGGTTGCCGTTCTGCGCGGGCTCGGTTATGCGGGAGCATATATCGGCGGCGATCATCAGGCGGAGCGGATTCGATGGATCATCGAGCGGTCCGAGGCGATCGCGCCGAATTGGGAGGAGTACGCCGAGGAGCTGGTGTATGCGCCCAAGGGCGGCTTCTATTTCTTCGACTCGCCCGAGCCGGGGCCCTCGCCGAAGGCGAGTTCCAAGAAGAGGCGGCGCGAGCTGTCGACGCGCGTCATGGATGTCATCGAGCCTGCCAACACGCCCGCGCCGCTGCGCTCGGTTCTCACCTCAATGCTCGGCTGGGTCGATCGTCATCCTTCGGCGGCCCACGCCTTGGAACGCGCGGAGTTCGTCTTTAAGTCGCGGGAGTTCGGCTGCCAGGCGTGCGGGAATTGCGTCCTGGGGCTGATGGAGTATGTGTGCCCGATGACGTGTCCCAAGAATCTCCGCAATGGCCCGTGCGGAGGGACCTTGAACGGGCAGTGCGAAGTGTTCCCCGATAAGCCGTGCGTGTGGGTGAAGGTGTATGAACGCGCGCAAGCCGCGAACCGCGTTGAAGATTTGAAGGTTTACATCCCTCAGCGCGACCGCTCGCTCGAAGGAACCAGTTCCTACATTAACTATTACCTCGGCCGCGATAGCCGTCCGGAGCACCCGCAACAGCTGGTCACCATCAGCCCAGCCCCGGTCGAAACCAAGTAGTGAGATGCCGATAGACCTTACTATCGATCATGTAACCGTCGCTGGTAACGACCTGAAGGCCATGGAGGCGCGGCTGGCCTCCATCGGGATTCGTTCCGAATACGGAGGGCCGCACAGCAACCACGCGACCGAGATGGCCCTGACCAGCTTCCCCGATGGATCGTATCTCGAGCTCATCGGGATTCCTCCGGGCGCTGACCCCAAGGCGGTGGCCGCGCATTATTGGTCGAAGCAGATGCAGGGCAATGCCGGGCCGTGCGCTTGGGCCCTTCGCTCGAAAGGTCTTGCGCCGGAGTTGGAGCGTTTCAAGAAGGCGGGCATCCTTGTGACCGAACCCACCCGCAGTGGGCGCGAGCGTCCCGATGGCGTGCGGCTGGATTGGGAAACGGCGAACGTCGGTGCCGAGCCTAACGGAACATTCTTTCCGTTCCTGATTCACGATCTCACCCCAAGGGAGCGGCGGGCATATCCCAGCAGCAAGCCGACCACGCAGGATTTCAGCGGCGTCGCGCGAGTGGTGATTGCGGTCCGGGATCTGGAAGCGGCGGTCGCGAGATATCGCCAAGCCTTCGGACTTCCGGCGCCGGCCGAGCAGGACGATCCCGCCTTCGGAGCACGGCTTTCCGCGTTCCAAGGAACGCCCGTCGTGCTGGCCACGCCAGCGAATGCGCAATCCTGGCTCACCGCGCGATTGAATGACTTCGGCGAAGGGCCGTGCGCCTTTATCCTATACTCGCGCAATGTGAGTCTTTCCCAGGCCGCGTCCCAGAGTCGTTGGTTTGGGACCCGGATCTTCTGGTTCGATGCCGCGAAGCTCGGCTGGCGGCTGGGACAGCAATGACGCCAGGCGTTGGCGCCTCTAGTCGATAGTTAGCGTGGCTTCGTTAGAACGAGTAGCTCACCCCGAACAATGGCGTGAATTGCTCGAAGATGCCCCGCGCCGTATTGTGCGGCGCGGGCAGGATCTGCTGCCTGGGGAACGTGGTGATGTAATCGAGGAAATCCACGCGCAGCAGGACGTGCTCCTGAATCCGAAACTTCACGCCGCCGCCCACGGCGGTTGCGAACTTCCACTGATCGGTTGTGGTCAAGGTTGCGATGCTGGGGACCGGCTGCGGCGACGGAGCCGGTCCGGCGATCACATACCCCTTCGCGCCCAGTCCTGCGGCCAGGAACGGCCGGAACTTGTGACGACGATCCTTGAAGTGAAATAACAGGTCGTAGGTGAGCGCGTGCGATTGCCCCTGAATGTCGGTCTTGACCCCGTCGGACGAGATAAACGGGTGGCCATCGTGATACAGGTAGCGGATCTCGCCGGAGACGTAGTCGTTAAGATCCTGCCCGAGCACGACGCCGGCCGCGAAACGATTCCGGATGCCGGCTTGGATTTCCGCGCCGGGCCCGAAGATCGTGCCATCGTGGTAGACGCCGTAGCCGATGGCGCCGCCGAACTCGTAACTCTGCGCCCGGCAGACAGGGACGCCGACGACGCCGCACAACAACAGCGCGGCTGCACACTTGAGGCCCACAATCAAAGTACACACCCAAACCGGAGGGTAATGCAACCCGTGGAGGATAGAATGGGATGTGTCTCACGGTTGGCTCGTGATTCTACTGGTCGCCCCCGTCTACGCCGCGGACGTGACTCTGAGCGGCCACGTCGCGGATGAAGACGGCGCGCCCGTTAGCGGCGTCCGGATAGCGGTTCACGCCGCCGCGAACGCAGACTTCGTTTTGCAAACCCAGACCGGTCCGAGCGGAGGATTCGAGGTTGTGCTCCCCGGCCCAGGCGATTATCTGATCGACGCCGAGCGCCAGGGCTACTACGCGCTGAAGAATCGCTCCCTTCATATGGAAGCGTCCCAGGAATTATCGCTGACCATCAGCGCGGTCAAAGAGGTGTTTCAATCCGTCGACGTGAACGAACAGGTCTCGCCCGTCGACATAGCGCAGACGCACAACCAGGAACATCTTACGGGGACGGAGATCCTCGACGTGCCGTACACCAACGGCCACAGCCTGCGCGAATCCATGCAGTTGATGCCGGGCGTGCTGATGGATCCAGGCGGGGCGCTGCACTTTAATGGATCGCAGGAAAGCCAGGTGCAGTATCTGCTCAATGGCTTCAACATCACCGACCCGATTACGAACCAGTTCGACACGCTCCTGGCCTCGGAAGGAGTTCGCGAACTCGCCTACACCTCGGCTCGCGATTCGCCGCAATTCGGAAAGGGGTCCGCGGGCGTTCTGGCGATCCGTGCGGAGACCGGTACGGATATGTTCCACTACACCGCCACTGACTTCATTCCCGGCGTGTCGATTCAGAAGGGAATCCGGCTGGGCGATTGGTATCCTCGGTTTGGCGTGTCGGGTCCGATCCTGCGAGGGAAGGCGTGGTTTTCCGACACCTTCGCTTCGGAATACACCAACGCGCTGGTGACCGGACTTCCTAGCGGCCAGGACACCCGCGGCGGCTGGGCCGGCAGCAATCTGCTGCACATGCAATGGAACCTCACTCCCTCGCAAATTCTGTTCGCGGATTTTCTGGTGAACGTGAACAATCAGAGCCGGGTTGGCTTGGGACCGCTCGATCCCATATCCACCACCTCGAACACGCGCACGCGCGAATACTTCGGCAGTATCAAGGACCAGATTGTCTTGGGCCGTGCACTGGCTGAATTCGGATACGCGCACAACGACTTTGACGACGCACGGACGCCGCAGGGCTCGGGCCTGTATGTGTTTTCGCCCGCGGGGCGCAGCGGGAACTACTTCGTCGATTCCCGCCAGAGCGCGGCGCGCGATCAGGGACTCGCGCACCTGTACCTGCCGGTGTATCGCTTCGCGGGAACGCACCAGATCGAAGTGGGCGCCGACGGCGATTTGCTGCATTACAATGCCGACTTTCACCGCACCGGCTACGAAGTGATCGGCCTCTCCGGCCAGCTTCTGTCGGAAACAATGTTCCAAGGATCGGGCGTATTTCATCTGCCGGATGCGGAGATGTCGTCCTACATTCTGGACACCTGGCGCGTCGCGCCGCGATTCCAGCTCAGCCTCGGGCTTCGCCAGGATTGGGAGCGGCGCACGGGAGATCTGGCGTGGTCGCCGAGGGCGGCGTTCTCCTGGGCCCCCCTCAAATCCGGCCGCACGCGCATCGCCGGCGGTTATTCGATCACGCGCGACGCAGTTCCCTTGGAGACGCTGGGGCGTCCGCTCGATCAGAGCGCGCTCACCACGGAATACCCCACCGCAGGAAGCAATTTCGCGGGTATGCCGGCCGGGCCGGCCGCCCTCACGACGTTCGCGATTCCGAACGGCTCGCTGAAACTCCCGCGCGCCGCCAACTGGAGCATGAACGTGGACCACAAGGTCACCGAGCACATTCTTGTGACTGCGAAATATCTCCGCCGCCGTTTGACGGACGGCTTTGTGTACCTCAACACGCTCGATCCCCAAGCTCCGCCGTCGGAGCTGCCGGTCGCGGGCGGCGCCGCGCCGGGGATCTACCAGCTCGGCAGCATTCGCCGCGACGATTACGATTCCGAGCAGATTTCCGTGAGGCAGACCTTGTCGGGGCAATACGAATGGATGGTGTCGTTCGTGCACTCACGCGCGGTTTCGAACGCGTTCCTCGATAGCAACGCCTTGGATCCTCAGCAGGCGCTGCCGTATTTCGCGCCCATGCCCTGGAACGCTCCCAACCGGGTGCTGGGCTGGGCTTATCTTCCATTTCCACAGCGCTTGCCTAAACGCCTTCAGCCAAAGAAGTGGGCCGTCGCAATTCTCGCCGACGCGCGCAGCGGTTTTCCGTTCTCGGTCCAGGACCAGGCCGGCCTGGTTGTGGGTTCGGCGGATTCGCATCGCTATCCGTTCACTTTCGATCTGAACGTGGCTCTGGAGCGGGTTGTAACACTGCGAGGATACCGCTTCGCGCTACGCGGCGGAATCGACAACCTGACCAATCAAGGCAACCCCACCGCGGTGATCAACACGATCGGCTCGCCGCAGTATCTTCAATTCCTGGGGCAGGAGGGCCGGCACTACGTCGTGCGCATCCGCTTCTTCGGGCGCGCGGTGACCAAGTGAAGAAAAGATTGCCAGCAAACGCGACCGGGGGTATATTGGTTCCTGCCGAGAGGCGGTGCATGTCCTGACCGCCCGAAACCAAGGAGAATATCTTGAGAACATCCGCTCAGAGAAATAAACGAAAGACGGTTTATAGGGCCTTCAACGTAGCCTTCATTTTGATAGGCGTGGTGCACCTTGGCATTGCCTTGAGCCAAGGTGACGCCCACGATGGCACGTTTCCGATGAAGATCGATATCGAGGGTGTAAATTTAACTGTGTAAACGGCCATCGAAGGGATCACAATAAGGAGACCCGATGGCAATCGACCTTAAACTCATTGACAAGTTACTGGCGGACTACAAGAAGCCCGAAGACATC
>Ga0182024_10003231_pt1 | contig 39162 bp, 39 predicted proteins | sample P32metaG_FD_120480 | JGI IMG/M metagenome (GOLD analysis project Ga0182024, IMG submission 120480) | Permafrost microbial communities from Stordalen Mire, Sweden - P3-2 metaG (Illumina Assembly) | ecosystem: Environmental > Terrestrial > Soil > Wetlands > Permafrost | place: Sweden: Stordalen...
CTTCGACGTCGACAGCGCGCACATCCAGCCGCAATCCGAGGCCACGATCGCGCAGATCGCCCAAGTCTTACGCGCCAACCCGAGATGGCGCCTACGCGTCGAAGGCTACACCGACAGCGACGGCGGCGCCGCCTACAATCAAGGACTGAGCGATCGCCGCGCGCACGCCGTCGTGAACGACCTCGTTGCGCGCTACGGCATCGCGCGCGCGCGCCTCACCGCAGCGGGATACGGACTCACACATCCGGTGGCTTCGAACGACACCGAAGGCGGCAAAGCGCTCAATCGCCGCGTCGAACTCGTTCGCTTGTGATGCATAGGAGGTAGTTATGCTGTTGTGGGTGAGCCGAATGCTCGCGTTGGTGGGTGCCGCTCTCGCCGTTGACTTGGCATTGGCGAGCGCGACGGCAAGTGCCGTCGGCCTCACGTATGCCGCGATCGCGGCAGTAGTCTCGGTTGCCGGCGTCGTGCTCCTGTGGTCGCGGCCGGCAGTCGCGGCGGCGTTGACGGCAGCAGTCATCGCGATCGCGTTCACAGCCAACGCCATCGCGTTGGGAACGATTGATGGCCCCGGAAATCTGCATTTCAGCGAACTCTCGCCCGCCGATTCGGCGGCATGCGTCGTCGCACTGGCGATTCTGATTGCGGTTGCCGCTGCGATCTTCACCTTTCGCAACTCGGTGGTACGTATCGTCGCGGTCGTCCTGGGACTGTACGCCCTGGTCCCGACGCTGGCAAGCTTGCACAACGGCGGCCTGCCGGCCGCGTTTGGGTCTGCGCCGTTGTCGTTCATGCGCGGGACGTATGCGGCGTCTGAGATACTGCTCCCGCTGGCTGCCGTTGCGGCACTTGGAGTAGCCGTCGCGCAGCTCATGCGTCGCCGCGGCGTCAACGCCGTTGTGGCGCTGCTGGTTGCATTTGCGCTTGCCGCATCTTCGAACCTCGGTGCCTTCGCAGCCGGCGCGCAAGGCTTGCAAACAATCGTCGCGTTCGAGCATCCGTCTTCGTCTACGGTCTCTCCAGTCGCCGGCGGGGCAGCGATTTCAAACAACGCGCCCACGACGAACGATGCGATGAATGCATCGCCCTCGGCGTTACCGTCGATGAAACCGGCGACCGGCGGGCTTTCGGCGCCACAGCCAGGCATGGACTACAGCATCTTCCTCGGTCCGGCTACCGTCGACGACGGCATGGCATCGGGAGAGACGGGAAAAGCGGCCGCGGCGGTAGGCAGTAAGGTCGTGGCGTTATTTGGGAACGAAACCGCGCCGCCCGGATCGGATCTCGCGCAAGCTATCCGCGATGCCGATGCCAAGCTGCCGGAATCGGAATATTCCCTGACGGCGCTCGCGCAAACGCAGTCGAGCGATCCGATCGCACTCTATCGTTTCGTCCGCGACAACGTTGACGTGGACGCCTATGACGGAATCATGCGCGGACCGCTCGCTACGTGGATGACTCGAGCGGGAAGTCCAAGCGACAAGCTCGTGCTCTTGGCGTGGCTGCTGGTCAATAAGGGCGTTCCGATTCAGTTCGTTCGCGGTACGCTCTCCGACAGCGAGCGCCAGCGTATCGCTCAGGCGGCAGCCGCTCCGCCGGGGTCGACCGGTCCGATCGAAAACGAGCAGGTGCGAAGCGCCGTCGATCGCTACGTCAAAGACGGATCGGCGTTCGCAGGCTGGGCGACGCAGCAGCTCGGAAAGTCTAACATCGCCCTCGGAAGCGGGAAGGCGAACGATCGCATCGGTAGCCGTCATTACTGGCTGCAGGTCGATCGCGACGGACGAGCCTTCGATCTCGATCCGACGCTCTCCGACATAAGCGAAGGACAGCATCTCGGCAGCCTCGACACATCGTTCAAGCCTTGGGCGATGTTGCCCGACGACGAGTGGCACTACGTGCAGGTGCGCGTGACGGCCGAGTATGCCGACGGGACCTCTTTACCGGTCGCCGCGCTGACCGCCAAGACTCCAGACGTCGCCTACGCTCCTTTGCGCATCTTGTTTCTTCCGCATGGCAGCGGCGACTTCTCCACGGTCGCGACGGCAAGAACGTTCGACGCCTTTTTCCTGAACGGAGGCTCGATCGCCGGCCCGCAGACGCTCGATCTCGACGCACATGGCGGCGTGCGCGTCGTCCGCATGGAGATTCGGCGAAAAGATACCCACGGGGCGATCGTAAGCTCGGCCCGGGACCTGCTGACGGCCGGCACGCCTAAGCAGGCGCAAGGGCCGTCGCTTGCCGGGCTCACAACGATGCTGATCGTGCCGGGCAGCGGGGCAAATGCTCTCACACTTCACGAATACTTCCGCTCGATGGCGGCCGTCGCCGACGCCGTGGCCAACGCAAAAGGCGGCCTGGTTGCGCCCGTCGCGGTATACCCGCTTCGCATCGCCGATTACTTTTCACGCGACGACCTGGTCGCCGAACAGCTCCTCCACGACGCGGGAACCCGCTTGTATCGCGACCGGCCAAATGTCGTCTTACAACGCACGCGGTTTTCCGACGCGAGAGCGCCGGTTGCGGCGACGGACTTCGATATCGTTGACAACACGATGGTGGGGGCCGGCAGCTCGCGCCAGACGGCCCAGGCAAACCTCGCGCGCGGGTACGCCGACACGATGATCGAGCGCGACGTGACGGGCGCCAAAGACAACGGTACGATCGCAATCTTCGATGCGGCCAAGAGCGCGGGAGTCGCGCCGGTCGTCGTGACGAGCGAAAGTGCGATACCGCAAGCGGTTCGACAACTCACCCGTGGCATCGGCGAAACGCTTGCAAATGGCGGCGTCGCGATCGCCCTGGATTCGAGCGTTTCGCTCGACGGGAGAGTAGCCTACGGCTGGTGGGACATCGACGCAGCCGACGGCAACGCCGTCGGGCGCATCACCGGTGGCGGCGGCGCCGAGATGACGGAGTACGGCTTCATCATGAGGGAGATCTCGGTGGGTCTTTGGATTCAGGAGATGGGGCAGAGCATGCAGGACTGCCATTCTGGTGAGGATTGCCTCAAGGCGATCTGCGAAGCGATGGTCGCCACCATTTTCGCAGGCGCCGGCTGGAAGCACGCCATCCACGTGACGAGCCTCGGCGCTCTGGCCGGCGCCGTCGCTATGGTCGTCGTCGGTGAGTTCTTGGGCGCAAAAGCCGTAGGCTCAATGTGTGGCGAGCAGCCAGGCGGCGAGGGCGGTGGCGCAGCGGGTGGCGGGGGCGGAGGCAACGAGTGACGCTTTACTCGGTGTCCGGCGGCAGACCCGAGGGCGTCTGATGCAGGAAGAACGACTGCGGGTGCTCCGAGGGGATAACGCTGAACGAGCGCGGCTTCTGGGAGAAATTGAACGAATCGCCGATGCTCGTGGCACGCGTGTCGGGCAGCTGGAGCGGCTTTAATCCCCAGTTTACCTCGATGAACTTCAAAATGCTGGCCGTCTCGTATTGTGTATGCGAAATGTAGCCTGGCTGGCTCGATGTGGTCTCGCGCGCGTACGGCGAGACGATTAGCATCGGCACGCGGAAACCCAAGCCGCCCCGATTGTCGAAGAATGCCGGCGACTCGTGATCGTAAAATCCCCCATAATCGTCCCACAGGATAACGATCGCGCTGCTCTTCCAATATTTGCTCTTGCCAATCGCATTAACGATCGACGCCACCCACGACGGTCCGTAGTCGACGTCCTTTCCCCCTTCGAGTTCCTGCGGGTGATCGGAGTTTAGGGCGTCGGGCGTTACCCATGAAACCGCCGGCAGATGACCGGCCGAAATGTCTTTGAAGATCAGCTTATCGTTGAAAGTGACCTTCTTCCCCCACTCTGCGCTATGCCGGACCGCCGAGATTGCGTCGAACGCGTTCCAGATGCCGGCGGTATCGCCGTTCGGCGGAGGCACCACCTTCTCTGTATAGTAATTCCACGAAATTTTGGCGGCGTCGAGCCGATCCCGCAACGTCTCGTACTGCGTAAAACAGGGAAACGGTCCTTTACCGGGCTCGTATTGGCCGTCGGTCGTAAAGAGCGAGGTCGTAGTAGTACTCGGGGAGTCACAACCCCATGGAAAGCCCGACGGATCGTCGATGATGCTTTCATGCGAGTCGATCGCCGTACCGCCGGCAATCAAGTCCTGATGCGCGGTAAAGCTTCCGCTGCCTTGCGTTTGGTACATGTGGTCGGCGAGGACGTACTGCTGCGCGATGTCCCAGTAGGGCGCGATCTGCGACGGATTCACATACTGATATGAGTGTAAACAGGCGATCTTGCCGCCGCCGGCCGGAATCGGATCGACGTCGAAGCCGTCCATGTTTCCATTGTCGTAATCGATTTGAACGTCGCTGTACTTGTGACCGAAATCGTCGCCAACCGCCAGATTCCCTTCGGTCAGGTTAACCTTCTCTTTGTGATCGATCGGGCACTGACTTTGCTCTGAGACGGGAACGGCCTCGGCTTCTCCGGTCGTGGTCCCATCCGCTCCGGGGAAGGTTGCGAACAGGTTATCGAAGGTTCGATTCTCCTGAATCACGACGATGACGTGCTTGATCGGGCTGCTGTTGCCGCTGGAAATGCGCTGCGCGGGCATCGGCGCGTACGAGCCGTTTGCCGAGCCGCCGAACGAGCAACCCGCGATTCCGAGAGCTGCCACGATGAGGGCGAGCCAGCCGGCATTCCAAACACGCATCTTTTAGCTAAAGCGAAGCCAAGACCTCGTCGGCATGTTCGTCGACGTTGACCTTCGGCCAAACCTTGACGATCTTGCCGCTGCCGTCGATTAAGAAGGTCGAACGCGCGATGCCTTTGCTCTTCTTTCCGTACATATTCTTTTCGACGATTACGCCGAAGGCGTCGCAGAGCTTCGATTCGGTGTCGGCCAACAGCTCGAACGGAATCGAGAACTTCTCCTTGAAGCGCCGATGCGACTCGGCCGAATCCCGGCTAACGCCCACGACCCGCGCTTCCTTCGCTTGAAACTGCGGATAGAGATCGCGAAACTGCGAGGCTTCGCTGGTGCAGCCCGGCGTGTCGTCCTTGGGATAGAAATAGAGAATCAGCGGGCCGCCGAGGAGGTCGGTCGTCGTCAGCTGCGCTCCTCGATCGTCCAGTAGCGTGACAGCGGGAAGCCGGTCGCCTTCACCAAGCAAGATTTCGTCCTTTCTCGAAGATTGTGGGGTGACTGCTCATCCGTTGGCCGTGAGGCTCATCGAGCACCTGCGAGGCGCGCCGGAAATCCGTGTCCTCGAGTTCGCTTGCGGCGCCGGGCGTAACACCAGGGCCCTGCGTGCAGCGGGATTCGACGTCGTCGCGATCGACGATCGCACAGCCGCAGCGGGGGCGCCGTTTGCCCGCGCCCACGGGGCATTCGCGGCCGCGATCTCGACTCACGGGCTGCTCCACGGCACACCTGCGATAATCGCCGGACACGTGTCGCAGATCGCCCGGCTCCTCGCCGAGAACGGAGTACTCTACGCAACCTTCGGATCCATCCGCGATGCGCGATTCGGCCAAGGAGAGCGCATCGACGCTTCGACCTTCGCACCGGCCGAAGGCGACGAGCGCGGCGTGGCGCACGGTTTTTTCAGTCGCGACCAGTTGCGAGCGCTGCTCGATCCCTATTTTGTGATCGAATCGTTGGTGGAACACGATGCCGATGAAATCGCGGGATCGTGGGCCCATCGAGAGCGGCCGCTCTCCGGCGCGGTCCATTGGTTCGCAGTCGCTAGGAGCCCTACCGGCTCCTAGGGCAAGATAAAGGCGGCGATGAACGCGACGATCAAGCCGGCGGCCACGACGCCGGCGGCCGTCACGTGAGTTATCGGCTTGCGGACGTGATGGTGCGGGTTTTCGCGCACCGCCTTTTCGTGACGGTGCAGCGGAATGTACACCACGGCGATGGCGATGAGCACGACGAGCGGTGGAACGATATACCTCAGCGGATGATGCATCATCGCAGTTATGGCGCCTGCGTCGCGATCAAATCCTGCATGGGACTCGACGCGTTGGCGTAGAGGCGCTTGGGCATCCGCCCGGCGAGAAAGGCTTCACGGCCCGCGATCACGGCATGCTTCATGGCGCGCGCCATCCGGACCGGATCGCTCGCTCCAGCAATTCCGGTGTTCATCAGCAGCGCGTCGACGCCGAGTTCCATGGCCAACGCAGCGTCGGAGGCGGTGCCGACGCCGGCATCAACGATGACGGGAACTCGCGCGCGCTCTTTGATGATCCGGATCGAATAGGGGTTGCAGACTCCTAGGCCGCTGCCGATCGGAGCCGCCAGCGGCATAACCGCGGCACAGCCCATCTCTTCGAGCTGCCTGCATGCAATCGGATCGTCGCCGATGTACGGAAGAACCGTAAATCCGTCCCCGACGAGCTGCTCGGCCGCGGCCAGCGTCCCCCGAGTATCGGGATACAGCGTCTGCGCGTCGCCGATCACTTCGAGTTTGATAAGATCCGTCGAGAGCAGCTCGCGCGCTAAGCGTGCGGTCAAGATCGCGTCTTTGGCCGTGTAACAACCGGCGGTATTCGGCAGAATCGTAAACCGGTCGCGGTCGATGTAATCGAGCATCGTTCGTCCTTGCCGGTCGTCGAGGCCGATGCGCCGGATCGCCACCGTCACCATCGCCGCTCCGCTGGCCGCATGCGCCGCCTGCATGACTTCCATCGACGGATACTTTCCGGTTCCGACGATGAGGCGCGACGCAAGCTCCAGCGCGCCGATGCGCAGCGAATCTTTTTCCACGCTAGCCGCCCGCCACTGCGGTGATAATTTCGACACGGTCGCCGTCGCGCAGACGATCGGTGTCGTACTCGGTTCGCCGGACGACGCGATCGTTGCGAGCGACGGCGATCCCTGCGCGGGGCGAGCCCAGCAGGTCAAGCAGGGCGCTGACCGTGAGCTCGTCGGGCAGGTCGCGCAGATGGCCGTTGATCGTTGCCTTCACGCGTAAGTGGTTCGGCCCGGCGACGATTCTTCCGTGCGCCGGCGTTCGATCGAGAAAGGCCGCAGTTCCGCATCCGTTTTGGTTTCGATCGTATCGGCCATCAGGCGCGCGGTTGCCGGGGCGAGCAGAATGCCGTTCCGATAGTGCCCGCATGCAAGAAAGAAGCCCGCAATCGGCGTGGGACCGAGGAAAGGAAGCCCGTCAGGCGTGCCTGGCCGAAGGCCGGCCCAGCTCTCCGTCACCGCGAACGAACGCAGCGACGGCGCCGCCGAAAGCGCAGCGTGCAATAGCTCGTGCATCCCTTGGGCCGTGACGCGCTCGTCGAAACCCGCCGGCTCCATTGTTGCGCCAACGAGCAGCCGTCCGTCGTCCCGCGGGACGAGGTAGGCACCCGGCACCCACGTCGCGTGGCGCACGAAATCTACGGGCGCCGCCAAGGCGAGCATCTCTCCCTTGATCGGCTCGATCGGCGGAACGCACGAGGGAGGCACGCCTTGCAGTTGGGAGGCCCAGGCGCCGCAGGCGTTTACGATTGCGCCGGCCGGTACAAAACCAACGTCGGTGCGAAGGCCGAGTACTCGCCGCTCATCGCATTCCACGCGCAGCGCGGAGCTTCGGTCGATGCGCACCCCGCGCGTTTGGCACGCGCTTACCAGTGCGCGCCCGAGGCGGCGATTATCCACGCAACCCTCACCGCTCACGATCAGTCCGCCGGCAACGTGAGAACCAAGCCACGGTTCGGCGGAGAGCAGCGACGATCGGTCGAGCATTTCCCTCGCGACGTTGCGCGCTGCGAGCGCTTCCGCGTGGTGCTTCAATCGCTTCAGATCCGCATCGTTGAACGCGGCGTGGAGGACGCCGTCGAGGCGCAGGCGTGGATCGATGCCGCTCGCTGCCCGCACCCGCTCGACGAAAGCGGGATACTCGCGCAACGAGGAAGCGCAGAACTCAAGCAGCGCTTCATTGGCCACGCGCTCCGTATACGGCGCCAACATTCCGGCCCCGGCCCATGAGGCCGCGCGCCCCGGCTCGCCGCGATCGTACACGCGGACCGTCGCGCCGCGCTCGGCAAGCTCGAAGGCAATTACGAGACCGATGAGCCCGGCACCAATCACGACGACGTCGCCGCCACGGTCATTCATCAGAAGCTCCGGGCTTTGACGCGCCTCCATCGAGTCCAGCTTTTGCCGTCCCTCCTCCTTCCGCGCCCGACGGGTTCCGTCTACATACCTGTGTAGACGGGACCCTCACCGCCTTGCGGCGGCACCCAAGTAATGATCTGATAGGGATCGGCGATGTCGCAGGTCTTGCAGTGCACGCAGTTCGTGAAGTTGATCTGTAAGCGCCCCTCAAACTTGCCGTCGCTCTTTTCGAACAGCGGCTCGTAGACCGCTGCCGGACAGAAACTCCGGCAAGGGTTGCCATATTCGACGGTACAGCGATCTCGGCAAATATTCGTATCGGAGACGATCAGGTGAGAGGGCTGATTCTCTTCGTGCATCGTGCCGCTGTTGTACACGTCGGTCAGCTTGTCGAAGGTCAGCACGTTATCGATTTTGGCTCGCGGCGTTTCCTTGGGCTGCCAGCCCATCTTTGCCATCCGCACGTATCCCGGCTCGCCCGGCAGTTTGTTGATGAACCCGAATCCGGCACCGCCGGTGAACGTCGCGAGTCCCGCATTGATCAAACCGGGCAGGAGACCGTTATGGAATCCTTGGTGGAAGTTGCGCGCCGTGCGAAGCTCGGCGTACGCCCACGATTCCTTGAACCGGCGTTCGTACGACGCGAGCGTCCCGCGATCGAACGCATCGGCTTGCAGCGCTTCCCACAGCGTCTCCGCCGCGAGCATGCCGGACTTCATGCCCAGATGAATGCCCTTGAGGCGCATGCCGTTCAAAAAGCCGGCCGAGTCGCCGACAATCAGAAGACCGTCGGCATACGGACGCGGCATCGCGAACAGGCCGCCTTCGGGAATCGCTTTTGCTCCGTAACGGATCAACGTGGCGCCGTCGAGCATGCGCGCGACGGCCGGATGCTCTTTCATCCGCTGCAGCTCGTTGTGCGGATCGGTCGTCGGATTCTTGTAGTCCAGCCCCGTGACCATGCCGATATCGAGCACGTTGCCCGCCATGCCGTAAATAAATCCGCCGCCGAACGTCTCCGGCGGAAGTGGATACCCGAGCGTGTGTATTACGGAACCGGCCTTGAAGCGATCGTCAGGTAACTGCCAGAGCTCCTTTACGCCGGCCGCGTAGACTTGCGGCTCGCGGCCTTGCGTCAAACCGAGGCGCGCCTCGGCCTGCTTTGCAAGCGTCCCGCGCGGTCCTTCACCAAGCACGACGACTTTGGCTAGAATATCGGTGCCCGGCTCGTAGTTCGACTTTGGCTTACCGTTGTGATCGAGACCCTTATCGCCGGTGCGCACACCGATAACGCGCTCGCCGTCCCACAGCAACTCTTGCCCCGGAAAGGCTGGGAAGACTTGCGCGCCCGCCTCCTCGGCTCGTTCGCCCAGCCACACGCACAGTTTCTGCAGCGACGTCACATACTTGCCGGCGTTGCGCAGCGGCGGCGGCGTGAGAGGCGCTTTGATTTTGCCGCGCGTCGTGAGAAACCACAGCTCGTCACAGGTAACGGGCGACTCCACCGGCGCGCTCTCACGCCAGGCCGGCAGCAGCTCCTCGATGGCGCGTGGATCCATCACTGCTCCCGAGATCCCGTGATTTCCGACCTCGGCGGCCTTCTCGATCACCAGAATCTCGAGCGCGCGTCCCGCCTGCTGCGCGAGCTGTCCGAGGCGAATCGCTCCTGCAAGACTCGCCGGACCCGCACCGACGAAAAGGACGTCGACTTCGAGTTGATCGCGTTGCGGCATGGCGAACTAGTTACGAGACACGGTAGGGCTTGCCCCTTGCGCTCGCGCAACGTCAGCGCTGTGGACTCAACGCCCCGTCGCAGCTTCGCCAGCGATAATACCGCGCCGATCGCGCCCGAGATACTCCAGGCAATCCTCGATGCCAATGCCGGGGATGCGAACGCGTACGGCGCCGATCCCTGGACGGCGCGCGCCGTCGCTTGCTTGCGGGAGCATTTCGGCAATGACGCGGATATCTATTTTACGTTCAACGGCACCGGTGCGAACGTGGCGGCGCTTAGCTCGCTGCTGCAGCCTTGGGAATCCGTGCTCGCGCCCGCAACGGCGCATCTGCAGACCGACGAGTGCGGCGCGCTCGAACGATTTAGCGGCTCGAAAGTCGTCCCGATCGCCACAAGCGACGGCAAGCTTCGCCCCAGCGACCTCGAGCCGTATTTGCGTACCGGACACGACGTCCACTTCTCGCAGCCGCGAGCGCTTTCGATCTCGCAGGCGCCGGAGCTCGGCGGCCTCTATGAAATCGAGGAGCTGCGGGAACTCTGTGACTTCGCGCACGATCGCGGATTGATCGTCCATCTCGACGGCGCTCGTCTCGCCAATGCAGCTGCAGCGCTTGGCACAGATTTGCGAGCCACGAGTCGCGCCGTCGGCGCCGACGTGCTCAGCTTCGGCGGCACGAAGAACGGCTTGATGCTCGGCGAAGCGATCTGCTTTTTCAAACCCGATCTGCATCGCGAAGCGGCGCCGTTCGTGCAGAAGCAATCGATGCAGCTCGCTTCCAAGATGCGTTACATCGCCGCACAGTTCGTCGCCCTATTGACCGATGACCGGTGGCTACGCTATGCGGCGCACGCCAACGCGATGGCGCAGCGCCTGCTCGAGCGCGTGCGGGCGATCGAAGGCGTTCGCGTGACGCGGCCCGTGCGGTGCAACGCGATCTTTACGACGCTCGACCGCGCAGCCATCGAAGCTCTCCAACGCGACTTCTTCTTCTATATCTTCGACGAAGCGCTTCCCGAGGTGCGCTGGATGACGCACTGGGCGACGACCGAGCGCGACGTTGATGAGTTCGCGGATTGCATCAAACGGGCGACCGCGTGAACAAGGCTCGATTCGAAGCATTCTCGGACGGTGTTTTTGCCTTCGCGTTCACGCTGCTGGCGCTCGGCTTCGTCCTGCCGGAGCTGCATGCACCATCGAACCGGGAGCTCAGCGCCGCCCTCCTGCGGCTCTGGCCCAATCTCATTGCCTACTTTCTGAGCTTCTCGGTCATCGGGATCATGTGGCAGAATCACCACGCGCTCTTCCGCCTCGTGCAACGCGTCGACCGCAAAATGGCTTTCTGGAACCTCTTGCTTCTTGGCGGAGCCGTCTTGATTCCGTTTGCGACCACGACGCTGGGCTCGTACCCGACGCTCCCCGCATCGACGTTTTTTTACGGCGCCGTTCTGTCGGTCTGCGCCACGTTCTACAATCTGTTGCTCCTGCATCTCGCGCGTTCGAACGCCTTCGCGCCGGAGGTGCCGCAGGCGACGATCGCGTCCACAATACGAGGATATCGAACCGGATGGCTCGTCTACGTGGGCGCCACGCTCGTAGCTCTCGTACTGCCGATCGTGAGTTTCGCGGCCTACTTAATGGTAGTCGTCTACTTCCTGGTACCACGCGGCGCCGACTCCGACACCCACATCAGCGCCCGTCATTGGTGATACTGACCAACGATGACGCACAAGATGCCGCAACGGTGTCGCCCTCCGTGCTCAAGGGATTGGCCAGCGGTGCGCAAAGGTGCGCGTAAATCATGGCCGTACTACCTGACGTGCCTAATGTCGTGCTCATCGAGGCTACCGATACCGATTTCCGATGGATGCTTGGTGAGCATTGCTGCCAAAATGGACTGAAACTGCCCGAAGGCGGCGTTGATGATCCCGTTGTGCTTGGAGTCGTGCGCGCAATAACGATGCGGCTTCATGATGCCGGAAGCCGTGCGTCGTGGCTGGTGGTTTGCAACGGAGAGGTAGTAGGCTTGTGTAGCTATCGACGGCCGCCCACTGACCGGTGCGTGGAGATTGGCTATGGCATCGCGCCAAGCAAACGGGGCAACGGCTATGCAACCAGCGCTGTTGCCGCAATGGTGGAAGCCGCGGTGCTTGATCCATCCGTCGACGCGCTGACCGCCGAAACGGCCGTGCAAAATCTGGCGTCGCAAGCCGTTCTCGAACGGAACGGATTCGCACGAGCTAGTACGCGCATCGATGTCGAAGACGGCGAAGTCATCGGATGGGCGAGGCGACTGACCTAGAGGAAGTCACTACTCGACAGCATCGCGTTTCTCGACCCTATTCCTCGCCATCGAAATATTCCAGCTCCGGCGTCGCGTGTAACAGAATCGAGCGGCGATCGCCCTTGAGCGGCGTCTCCACATCGACGAGCAGTTTATCCGAATCGGGATAATAGCAGGCTTCGAACGCTTCGGTGCGCCCCAAGAGTAGCACCGTCGCCGGCGCATCGCTCTCGTTGAGCAACTGGTGCGCCCCGCTCTCCCCAACCGGGAATGCGATAAAATCACCCTTGCGGCAGCGCACCGTTCCGGTTAGCGTCCGAATGCTCGGCTCGCCGTCGAGAACGAAGAACATCTCCTCTTCGCGTGCGTGACCGTGCAGCGGACAGAAATAATGCCCGGGCGGCAGCGTGCTCACGCGATAGCCGAGTTTGCGGGCGCCGATGACGAACCCAACCTCAGCATCAAAACAATGATAACGCTCGGGCTGCTGCACGTGTTCGGCACGTTCGTCGCGAAACTCCAACTCGTCGAGGTTGATCCGGTGGATTTCGGCCCCGGCGCGGACGTAGAGCGTATGGTAGAGCGCGGCGTACGCGCCGGAAAAAATCGGCTCGCCGACGGCGACCAAGAGCGTCTCCGGATCCTCTCGAAGAAGCCGGCGCAAACCCAGAGCCGCTTTGCGCCCGTTGGCGTACTCGGTGTCCTCCGGCAGCGCAAGCGCGCCCGCCGGCGATCCGACAACCGAGCCGCCGGCCACGACTACTTGCTGCGCCGGAATGCTGATCGCGAACTCGCCGTCGCGGCGCTGATCGAGCAGCACAATGGCCTTCGCGCCTTCAAAGAGCGCCTCGCGATGCGCCGGCGCGCTGATGAGGCGTACACTGTAGCGCTCGGCGATCTCGCGCGCAGCGGCTTCGCGGCCGGCCGATAGGACGACGACACGCTCGATGCCGCCGAGGCGTTCCAGCTGAGCGTACGTCGCATCGTCCAACGGAAGCGGGTCGACCAACACGTTTCCCGTGCCGGTGGTAAAGAGGTAGGAATTCTCGGAAAGCGCGCCTGGTGTCCGCTGCGCGTACCAGAAAAGGCCGGGGATCTTCGTCGTTTGAAACATCGGGCGCGTCAGGCCGTCCAATCGAGCATCGCGTTCCACTCGGGCTTTGGAAAGCGCTCTTTGCTCTTGATCGCCTCGACGTATTTGCGCTTACCCGCACGGTTGCCCTTACCCAGCATCAAGCCGCCGACCAGGCGATCCTCCCAGAAAAAAAGCGCGCGGTACCACTTTTTTTCGCGATCGATCTTGCGCGCGATTTCCAGATCTTGGCGCAGGTCCGTCCCGAGGCCGAACTGCGTGATCGTTTGGCCTTTGAAGAGCAGCGACGAATACTCCGGCACGTCGTGGTACTTCTCGCTACCGCCCATCATGTTGAGCGCAACGACCTTGCCGTGCGCGCCGGCGTTATTCCAGGTCCCCATCCGATATCTGATCTCGAGGATGGGATCGTAAAAGTCGGCGACGTCTCCAGCAGCGTAAACGTCTTTCACGTTGGTCTCGAGGTGATCGTCGCATATGATGCCGTTCTTGCTCGTCTCGATTCCGGAGCCGTCGCAAACCTCAGTATTCATGGCTAGCCCAAATCCGTACGCGTAACACTGCGCTTCGATCTCGCGTCCCGCGGTCGTTCGAACCTTCGTTATCGCGCCGTTGGAACGCACGAACTCCTCGACTTCTTCACCATAGTGCATGTGAACGCCGTCGGCCGCCGCGGCTTCGTGCAGCAATTCCCCGGCGTCTTCGTCGATGATCCGGTGCAGACCGCGCGGGCCACGCATCAGCCAATGCGTCTCCAGTCCGCGCGACGAGAAGGCTTCGGCCAGCTCGTAGGCGATAAACGAGCCGCCGATTGCGACCGCCGCTGCGCTCTCGTCGATCTGCTGCGAGATCGCGCGCGTGTCATCCAGATACTGAAACGGAAAGAGGTTCGCCGCTCCCTCGGCCCCCGGTTTGCCGGTTGGGTTGGGCCGCCCACCGGTCGCGATCAGTAACGCGTCGTAGGGATAGGACTTGCCGTCAACGACGACGACGCGTTCCTGTGGAATGATCCGTTCCACGTGGGTGCGCAGGTGCAGGTCGATGCGATGCTCTTCGTGCCACGCGAGGTTGCGGATCATGACTTTCGCTTCGGGAATCTGCTTGCGAAGCATGGGCGGCAGGGAGATGCGGTTATAGAGCGTGTACGGCTCGTCACCAAAAAGTGTTATCTCGCAGGCCGGGTCGTGCTTGCGAAGCTGCTCGGCAGCGGTGGTTCCGGCAAAGCCGTTGCCGACAATGACATACCTGCGAACGTCTGACTTCATGACCAGGCCGAGCTTCGCCGTCGGCAGAAGTCGTCATTCCGATGGACCTCCGGTTGACGCAGCTTTTGGGTTCCTTTACCGCGGCGCACGAGCAATATGCGTTGGCGCGCCTGGAGTATGCACTGCATCATCCGGCCAAGCCCGCGCCCCCGCTCGTGACGTGCTTCGCCGATCCCGGTGAAGGCGCGCTGCGCGCGGACTGGCCTCAGATCGAAGCGCAACTCGAAACGGCGCTTGCCTTCACCGATCGCCTCGAACGCTCTCGGCGCCGTCGACGCGTTGCCGACCGCACTTTTCGATCCTTCGCGCGCTCTCTGCGTGAGTTGGACCGATCCGCGCGCGCCGTACGCTGGGTGCTCACGATCACCGAGAGCAACTACGACCTCTGACGATCGGAGCCATCCGTGCTGCACCATGTAGATATCCACGTGCGAAATATTGACGCCGCTCAAACGTTGCTCGACGCGTTGGCCGAGCACCTCGGTTACCGCCGGATCACCGACTCGAACGAACCCGAGGAGCCCGGCTTCGTCGGTTACGAGACCGCGGCGGGAGGCCGTCCTCGGTTTGGCCTGATTCCCGATCCCGCTTCACTCCCGGGATCGACAAGGCTTGCCTTCGCAGTCGAAACGCACGGGCAGGTCGACGCCGCCGCGGGTATCGCACGCGAGCATGGTGCGAGGGCGATCGAAGGCCCAGGCCTGCACCCCGAATACGGTGATTACTATGCGGTCTTCTTCGAAGACCCCGAAGGCAACAAGTTCGAGATCGTTGCCGACGGAGACGCTCGCCGCTATTGAGGGCCTTGGAGCGCTAAGCCCATCATCATCCGGAATCCGACCTCGAGCGCGCGCTCGTCGATATCGAACCGTGCGCTATGCTGCGGCTCGATTCCCTTGCGCGGCCCGCGGGCGCCGACCAAAAAATAGGCGCCGGGGCGCAGCTCTTGCATGAACGACATATCTTCCGACCACATGACGATCTCGTGCGGGTCGACGAGATTCTGCTCGCCAACGACCTCGCGCGCCACCGCACGCACGACGTCGTTGGTTGCGGGATCGTTCACGGTCGGCGGATAGATCCAATGGTAATCGAAGCGATAGGTCAGCCGCATCGCCTCGCAGACGCCGGCGAGCAGACGTTCGATCCGCACGGGAAGCTCCGCGCGAATCGTCTCGTCGAAGGCTCGAACGCTTCCCTGTAACGTCGCCAGCTCTGGGATCACGTTGAAGGTCGTGCCGGAGTGCAGGGCACCTACCGTCACGACGACCGGCTGATTCGCGGCGATCTCGCGGCTTGCGACGGTTTGCAGCATCGTAACGAACTGCGCGGCCGCGACGATCGGATCGATGGCGCTTTGCGGCAGTGCCCCATGCCCGCCTTTGCCCGCCAGCTCGATGTCGAAACGATCCGACGATGCAAAGAACGCGCCGTCGCGAACGCCGACCTTCCCAACGTCCAGCCCGCTATAGAGATGCAACGCAAACGTGCGATCGACGTGCGGGTTCTCGAGCGCTCCATCTTCGATCATCAGCTTGTTGCCGGAGTGCCCCTCCTCGCCGGGCTGAAAGCAGAACACGATCGTCCCGGAGATTTCGTCGATACGCCGTCGCAGCGCGCGGGCGGCAGCCAAAAGGATCGCCATGTGGCCGTCGTGACCGCAAGCGTGCATGACGCCCGGCGTCAGCGAACGATACGGTTCGTCGTTGCGCTCCTCAATCGGCAGCGCATCCATATCGGCGCGCAGCAGCGTCACGGGACCCGGTCTTGCGCCTTGCAGCGTCGCGAGAATGCCGGTCCCTCCGATCCCGGTGCGAATCTGATCGTAGCCCGCCTCGCGCAGCTCGCGCTCGATGAACTTCGCGGTCGCAAACTCGATCAGCGAGAGTTCCGGATGCGCATGAAAGTGGCGGCGATAGCGGACGAGTTCTTCTTGCGGAACGAGCGCGCCGAGCGTGGAACTCACTGAGGCAGGAAATCCGCGCGGAAAAGATAGACACCTTCGGCCTTTTGACAGTAGGATATCGCCGAGGCGAACGACGAGACTCGAGCCGCTGACAGCGCACTTGCGTCGAGTGCGGCAACGCCGGATGATTTGTCGACCCAGGCGTCGAGGATGGCATCATTTTGGCCTACGGCAACCGCGATTTGTGACGTATACGAGACGCCTATTAGGTACGGCGGATAGAATCGCGGAAAGCGCGGTTGTACCGCATGCGTGACGGTCGCCGGCGCAAACGGACGCGGGCACTCCATCGAAAAAAGCGGCGCAATCGGCGTGGCCGTTACGTGATGCAAGCCGTCGTCGGGCAGCGGTTTCGCGATGCGAGCGGCCGGGACGCCGAACGCCGGTATCCCGCAGGACACGTCGCCCAAGGTCTGCCAGCCAAACGCATCGCCGGCGGTACGCGCGTGTAAGATCCACGCATGACGAACGAAGACGGCTCGAGGAAAGCCGACGGCGAGCGCAGCCGATCGGACCTGCGGTATCGTTCCCGTCAGCGGCAGATTTGCGACATCCCATGAGTACCAGCCACCATCGGTATCGGCAACCATCGTTGCAGAGACGATCGTTCTTGGGGACTCAGAACCTAAGGTGAAGACGAGGCTCGCCGACCTGCCGGCCGCGTCGGCCGCCGCCGCGGGAGCGTAAGAAACCGTGGCCGGACAGAACTCGGTTCGCGCCTCGGCGTGCGCACCGCACGCCAACGTCAAGGCAGCGATCGCTCCGGCGGCGACAGCCGACGCCCTACTTAAAATCAATTGGCTTGAACCATAACTGCGAGTCGGCATAATCGAAGATCAAATCGAAGTTTGAGAGGGTGTTGCGGCCGATCAGCCCATCGTAATCCCGGTCCTGTGCGTATTGCGCGGACGGAACCACGACCTGGACACTCCCGAAAACCCAATCGCCCAACACCATGGTGCGCATCGTGATGCCTTTGACTCCAAACGGGTGATTGCCCAAAGTAATCATCTGAAACTGATCCGGCGTGCCCGGCGGAACGTGATTAGGATAGCGCGAGAAATAGTGCGGGTAGAGTGTCGTATCGGTTGCGCCGAGGTCGGCAACGAAATAGCCGTCGAGCCCGCTAAAGTTCGCTTTGAGCATCGGCACGTCATAGTCGAGGCGCAGCGGCAGCGCCGACCATCCCTGCGCCGCCAGGCCCGCCGGCAGCGAACGATACATCGTCAGCTGACCCTTCTCGAAGTTGACCTCGAGCGCACCGCTTGCGATAAAATCGGTCCCGAGCAACCCGACGACGCGCCTCCCCGGCAGGTCCTCCACAAATCCGGCCGTCGAAAAGGCCACGTTCGTAGCCGATAAGGCGCCGACGGTTACCGACGGCGCGCGGGCGTTTGCCAGATTGATATCGCCGGCAAAGCTCAAGGTATAGGCGCCGCTCGTTTCCATGCCGAGCTCCTTGGCGATACCTGGATCGAGCAGCATGTCGGAGGATCCCGAGTCGAGTTCAAAGTCGACCTTCCGGCCGGCCACGATGACCGGCACGAAGATGCCGTCTGGCGTAAAGTCCGCTGGGATCGCGACCGATGCCGCGCTTCCCGAATCAAAAAGCGGATGGGAGAGCGGCATCGCTAAACTGGGGACGCTGCTGGTAAGACGCTCGTAGGTCAGAAGCTGCGTCTGCTCAGTTACGGTCGAGCCGTCTCGCTCGTAGCGAACGAGGTGCGCGGCGTTCCAGCCATAAACGCTGCGGTAATCGTCGTACTCCCATACTTGCCGATGGCCGTCATAGTCGATCCTTTCGACCCGAGCCAGGAGGTAGCTGTGAGCATCGTAATAGCGACGTTCCACCAGACCGTTGCTCGGCGCCACCTCCACGACGTACTGCTGCGGCGTGCCGGCCGTCATGCCCAACATCTTGACGCCGCCGGTTGGATTCTCCGGCGCGCGCAACGCGACGGAGAATGGATCGACCTCCGAAAAAAGGTTCGATGACTGCCTCACCAACCCGTTGGCGTCCTCGCTCCAATGGCGCCCACCGTCGGAGCCGTTGGCCCAGACGAAGTTGCCGAGGCGCTCCGTCGTCCGGTAATCGCCGCCGTCCCAATAGCTTTCGGTGGTCCAGACGTCGCCCTTGGCCGATTGGGTCCGTTCAACGCTATGATAGGCGCCGCGCGGCAGCGACCCGGCTGCGTGCCGGGTCAGCGCGAAGAGCTGCGCGATCGAGAGCGTCGACGACGCATACTGCTCACCGGCATCGGCGATTTGTACGAAGAGCATCGACAGCGCCGCAAGCGCCACGCCGAAACGCAACATGCTGGTTCTTTCAATCAGCGCAGTGGCCGCCACTGCCTGGCGCAGGATTTTGCCGCACGTAGCCAAGTAGGAGCAGCAGTGACCATTAAGCCGGAAGCGCAATCGAAGGTCTCCTTGGAGCGTCACGGACTGACGGACGAGCAGCTCGTCGCGATCTTCCGCACGATGCTCATGCAGCGCACCCTCGAAAACCGAGGCTTTCAGCTGAATCGCCAGGGAAAGATTCCGTTTGCATCCGCGAGCGAAGGGCACGAGGCGGTGCAAGCCGGAGCCGCCATGGCCTTCGAGCGCGGCAAGGACATCCTGGTGCCCTACTATCGCGATCTCGGGCTGGCGTTGGGAATCGGCCTGACGCCGTATGAAGTGCTCCTGTCGCTCTTCGCGCGCGCCGCCGATCACTCGGCCGGGCGGCAGTTTCCGCACCACTATGCCAGCCGGCGTCTGGGTGTTCACACGATCAGCTCGATAATCGCGGCACAGCTGCCGCATGCCGTCGGCGCGGCGTTCGCGCTGCGGTATCGCGGCGAGGCCGGCCGAGCGGTCCTCACGACTTTTGGCGATGGAGCGACGAGCGAAGGCGAGTGGCACGAATCGGTCAACTTTGCCGCGGTGCATAAGCTCCCGATCGTTTTTCTCTGTGAAAACAACGAATGGGCGATCTCGACCCCGCTCTCGAAGCAGATGGGGCAGCCCGACGTCCATAAGCGCGCCGAGGGCTACGGACTGCCGGGCGCCGTGGTGGACGGAATGGATCCGATCGCCTGCTACGACGCGGTCGGCGCAGCGATGCAGCGGGCCCGCTCCGGCGGCGGCCCCACGTTGCTGGAAGCCAAGTGCTATCGCTTTCTCTCGCACACGACGGACGACGACGATCGCACGTATCGCTCGCCCGATGAGGTCCAGGCGCGCCGCAAAGATGACCCCGTCCCGTGCTTCGAGCGCCTTCTGGTCGGGCACGCCGTACTGAGCGCCGAGCAGGTGGAAGCATTGAAGCGTCGCGTCCTCGAAGAGATCAACGACGCCACGGACCGGACCGAAGCAATGGCCTATCCGGACGCAGCGGAGCTATATGAGAAGGTCTATGCCGAGGGTTGGGAACCGTGGACCGTATAACGCGCGCAATAGGAAGAACGATGGCTACGACGGATTTACGAACGGGAAGTCTCGAGCGTCACGGATTGAGCGACGAGCAGTTGCGCGATATGTTCCGCAACATGCTCTTGCAGCGGCAGCTCGACAATCGCGGATTTCAGCTCAACCGGCAAGGCAAGGTTCCTTTTGCGCTGGGCAGCGAAGGGCACGAAGCGTTGCAAGCCGGCGCCGCGATGGCCTTCAATCGCGGGCACGACATTCTTGCACCCTACTATCGCGATCTCGGGCTGTGCTTGGGCATCGGACTCTCGCCGTTCGAAATCTTGCTTTCGATCTTCGCACGAGCGGAAGATCACAACGGCGGACGGCAATTCCCCAATCACTATTCTTCAAAAGCTGCAGGCCTGATGTCGTTCTCGTCGATTCTCGCGGCGCATCTGCCGCACGCCGTCGGTGCCGCTTTCGCGATCCAGTATCGCGAAGAGACTGGGCGCGCCGTCTTGGCAACCTGCGGTGACGGAACGACGAGCGAAGGCGAGTGGCATGAATCCATGAACTTCGCCGCCGTGCACAAGCTGCCGTTCGTTATGCTGGTCGAGAACAACGAGTGGGCGATCTCGACGCCGCTGGAAAAACAGATGGCGCAGCCCGAGATTTGGAAGCGCGCGGCCGGATACGGAATGCCTGGCCGGCGTTTCAACGGCTTCGATCCGATCGAAACTTATGCGGCGGTGAAGGAAGCGATGGACCGCGCGCGTGCGGGAGAAGGCCCGACGCTCGTTGAGGGGACCTGCTACCGCTATCTCGCCCATTCGACCGACGATAACGATCTCACGTATCGCACGCGCGAGGCCGTGCAGGAACGGCGCAAAGACGACCCGGTGCCGGCCTTCGAAGCGGTGCTGCTCGAGCATGGCATCGTGACGCCCGAGGGCGTGGCAGCGATGCGCAAAGACATCTTGCGTGAGACGAACGAAGCGACGGATGCGGCGGAGGCGCTGCCTTATCCCGAACCCACCGATCTTTACAAACACGTCTACGAAGGAGCGTGGGAACCGTGGCAGTCGTAAGCAGTGCGAACTCGACGGTGATGAACAACGTCGAGGCGGTTCGCGCGACGCTCTACGAAGCGATGAAGAACGACGAGCGAACGGTGATCCTCGGCGAGGACGTCGGCGCGCGCGGCAACGTCTTTTTGATCACGAAGGACTTCATCGGTGAGTTCGGCGAGCGACGCGTTATCGATACGCCAATCGCCGAGGCTTCGATCGTCGGGATCGCGGTCGGAATGGCGATGGAAGGCTTGCGTCCGATCGCAGAGATTCAGTTCGCCGACTTCATCTATCCGTCGTTCAACCAGATCGTCGGCGAGGCCGCGAAAATACGCTATCGTTCGAACGGAGAGTATACCTGTCCACTCGTGATTCGCACGCCCTACGGTGGCGGCGTTCGCGGAGCCCTTTCTCACTCAGTTTCCATCGAAGCCCTCTTCTATCACGTTCCCGGTCTAAAGATCGTCGCGCCTTCATTTCCCGACGACGTCAAGGGTCTACTCAACGCCGCGATCGACGATCCGGATCCCGTGCTCTTCTTGGAGCACAAGAAAACGTATCGGCTGATCAAAGGCGAAGTGCCCGACGGCCATTACACGATTCCGCTCGGTAAGGCCAACGTTCGCAAGGCGGGCACGCAGTTGACCGTCGTGTCCTACGGGCTCTATCTGCACTGGGCGCTCGAAGCGGCGCAACGCTTACAGGAAGAGAACGTTTCCGTCGAGGTGGTCGATCTGCGATCGATTCGGCCGATGGACAAGACGGCGATTCTCACTAGCGTCGAGAAGACGCGCAAGCTGCTCATCGTTCACGAAGACAACAAGTTTGGCGGCATCGGCGCGGAGATCAGCGCCATGGTGGCCGAAGAGGCGCTCTTTTCACTCGATGCGCCGATCCGGCGCCTTTGCGGTCCGGACGTGCCCTCGATGGGCTACGCCCTACCGCTCGAAGAAGAGTTCATGTCGTCGCCTGCTGAAATGGCTGACGCAATGCGCGCAATGGTGAAGTTTTAAGCATGGCAACGACGATAACGATGCCGCAGCTGGGTGAAACCGTCACCGAAGGCACCGTGGCACAATGGCTCAAGAGCGTCGGCGACTCGGTCGACAAGTACGAAGACTTCGTCGAGGTTTCGACCGATAAAGTCAACGCCGGCGTTCCGTCGCCCGTTACGGGGACGATTCGCGAGTTACTGGTCAAGGAAGGTGAGACGGTCGCTACCGGGACGCCGATTGCCGTGATCGACGAAGCCGGAGCGGCGAAAACCGCCTTGACCGCAGCGCCGGCGGCAACTGCCGCATCCGCCGCAGCTGCCGCGCCCGTTGCGGCTGCGCCCCCTGCGCCGGCGGTTTCCTCACCCAACGGCGCGCCGGCCGCCGCCGGTGTCGAAAGTGAGAGCGCCCTGCGCGGGGCGTCGCCTGCGGTTCGACGGCTGGCGCGCGAGCATCGCATCGACATTCGCGCGATTAAAGGAAGCGGTTCGAACGGAAGGGTCACCGCCGACGACGTGCTCGCGGCGGTCACTGCGGCGCCTTCGGCGGCGGTGACGCGAACCTCAACCTACGCACAGCCGATCCCGGGAAGCACCGTTACGCTCACGCAGGCTCGCCGCATCATTGCCGAGCGCATGGTCGAAAGCAAGCGTACGGCGCCGCACGCATGGTCGATGGTCGAGATCGACGTCACCGATGTTTGGAGCTGGCGCGTGCGCGAAAAAGACCGCTTCGAACGCGAGAGCGGCTACAAGCTCACGCTGCTGCCCTTCTTCATTCGCGCCGTCGTCGAGTCGCTGGCCGCCTTTCCGTTGATGAACGCCCGTTTCGTGCCCGCGAGCGGTTCGGGCCAACCGAGCATCTATGTCAACGGCGAAGTAAATATCGGCATCGCGATCGGACTGGCTACCAATCTCGTCGTTCCGGTTATCAGACGCGCCGACAAGCTCTCGATCAAAGGCATTGCGCTCGCGGCCGGCGAGCTTATCGAAAAGGCGCGCAAGGGAAAGCTCGGCGTCGACGACCTCGCCGGCGGCACGTTCACGGTCAACAACAACGGGGCGAATGGGTCGTGGGCCTCCGCGCCAATCATCAACGGCGGTCAAGCCGGTATCGTCACCATGGAGGCGGTCGTCAAGAAGGTCGTCGTGCGCGACGACGACTCGCTCGCAATCCGGCGTATGATGAACTCGTGCCTGTCGCTCGACCATCGCGTCGTCGACGGTTACGTTGCCAGCGGTTTCCTGGCCGATCTCAAGCAGCGCTTGGAGCGCATGGGCCCGCAAGGGGATCTGTAGCCTAACTGCAACTCCGCAAGCAGTTCCGCTTCGAGGCCGCACACGTTCTGCCGTTTCATCCCGGAAAGTGCGCGCGCATGCACGGACACTCGTACCGACTGGAAGTCGCCATCAGCGGGCCGGTCCAAACGCAAGGGCCGTCGCGCGGCATGGTCGAGGATTTCGATGAAATCGAACGCATCGTCACCGAACGCATCGTCGACCGGCTCGACCACCAAAACCTCAACGACTTCGTCGAAAACCCAACTGCGGAGAACTTGCTCCTTTGGATCTGGCAACATCTTACGAACGACTTGCCTGGATTGGACGAACTGGTGTTGTGGGAAACGACAACCGCCTGCGCCGTCTTGCGCAAATCAATGTCATCCTGAGCACTCCCGGTGTCATCTTGAGCCTGTCGAAGGATGAGTAGTTGAAGCATGGCTTACGATCGTGTGCATGATGCCTCGGAGCCGCTCGTCGCTCCGCCATCCTGGCTACGCTCCTGCTGCCTGCCTCCTCGCTCCGCCATCCAGGCTCCGCTCGTCGTGCAGAGCCTCCGAAGCATCACGCACACGATCGTAAACCATGCTTCAACTAGCTGAGATCTTCTACAGCATTCAGGGCGAGGGGATGTGGACTGGGACGCCGGCGGTCTTCGTACGCCTGGCGGGCTGCAATCTTGCGTGTGATTTTTGCGACACGGATTATTCGACGAAGTTTTTCGCGAGTGTGGATGAAGTCGTCGGGCAGGTGCGTGACACCGGCGGCGATTGCCCGATGGTGATCCTCACCGGCGGCGAGCCGCTCGCGCAGTCCGAGACGCCTGCGCTCGTTGAGGCATTACGGCGCGACGGCCGGCGCGTGCACATCGAATCGAACGGAACGATCTATTCCGACCTCCCGGACGACGTTTGGCTCTGCGTCTCCCCGAAGGAGCGCGTGGATCCTCGCATGGCGGCGCGCGCAAATGAAGCGAAGTTGATCGTTGACGAACGTGTGCCTGAGGAACATCTGCCGCTCTTTGCCGATAAGCCGACGATCCTGTTGCAGCCCGAAGGCAACCGGCCCGCGAACGTTACGATCGCGCTCGAGTATGCGAAGGCGCACCCGCAGCGTTTCCGTCTCTCGCTACAGACCCACAAGTTTATCGGTGTACCGTGATTCTGCTCGCCTGCGCCGTCGATAAGGAGCTCGCGTTCTGGCAGCCACGCGCGGGCGTCGAAACGCTGGTAATGGGCGTTGGCCCCGTTGAAGCCGCCTCGGCAATTGCTGCGGCACTCGCCACGCGGCGATACGCTCTCGTTGTGAACGCGGGGCTCGGCGGCGCCTTCGACGGCGCCGCGCAGATCGGCGATGGCATCGTGATCGCCGAGGATGCAATGGAGATATCGCTCGAGGACGGCACACCATTGAAGCTGCCGCGCGGGGAACGGACCGTCGAAGAGGCGCGCTCGGAGCCGTCGCTCGTCGCGGGGCTGCGGGCCAAAGGCTTTCCGGTGCTGCGCGGCATCACCGTCGCGCGCGTGACCTCGACGGAGGAGACGGCACGCCGCCTCGCCGGGTCGTGCGGTGCGCACGTGGAATCCATGGAAGGCTTTGCGGCATTGCGGGCCGCTCAGCGCGCCGGCGTCGCCTCGATCGAAGTGCGCGGCATCTCCAACCGCTGCGGCGCGCGGGAATCGAGCGGTTGGGATTTTGCCGCCGGCATAGCGGGCCTAGCCCGCGTGTCGAACGCTTTATTCGAGCTGTGCGATGGTATAAACGACTTCTGATGGCTCCTTACACGCTCGCCTATTCGCCCTGCCCGAACGATACCTACATCTTCGGCGCGCTGACCAACGGCCTGCTCGATGGCGCTCCCGAGGTGCGCGCTCACTTGGCCGACATCGAAGAGCTCAATAATGCCGCGGCAAATTCGCAGTTCGAGCTGACGAAGGTCAGTTACGGCGCGATCCCGTTTCTGATGGATCGGTATCGCATTCTTCCTTCGGGTGGCGCTCTGGGGCGAGGGTGCGGGCCGCTGCTGGTCGCGCGTCCGGCGGGATCCCCGCAGCTCTTCAGCGATTTCGCGCGGAAACGCATTGCGATTCCCGGCGAGCGCACAACCGCCTTTATGTTGCTTCAACTCGCGCTCGGTTCGCGGCCCAAAAGCGTTCAGATGCGCTTCGATCGCATCGTGGACGCCGTCGCGAACGGTGAAATCGATGCCGGGCTCATCATTCACGAATCCCGCTTCACCTACCGGGACGCCGGGTTGATCTCCATTGCGGATTTGGGCGAATGGTGGGAGACGATGACGCTCTTGCCGGTGCCGCTCGGCGCGATCTTGGTGCGCAACGATATCGGCGACGACGAAGCGCAGCGGCTGAATTCGGCGATTTGCCGCAGCCTCGCCTTCGCGCGCGAAAACGAAGAGGCGGTCATGCCCTTCGTGCGGGAGCATGCCGTTGAGATGAGCGACCAGGTGATGAAGTCGCACATCGAGCTCTACGTCAACGGATTCAGCGACGATCTCGGCCATGAGGGAAGGGAAGCCGTGCACGCGCTTTTTTCGCGCGCGCACGATGCCGGCATTCTGCACCGTCAAGCGGAGGCGGTCTTTGCGACGTAGCCGGTTTCTCGCGGGAACGGCCGCACTCGCTGCCGCAAGCACGGCTCGGGTAACGGCCGAAGCGCTGCCGCCGGCACGGATCGAGCTGGGCGACGAAGTCTTCTTACGCCGCGCTTGGCGCGAGCTTGACGGACGGCCGATCGGCTTGATTGCCAATCAAAGCGGCGTAACGTCGCGGCTCGAATCGATCGTTGACGCGAGCATCCGTCACGGAGGTATTCGCGTGAAGGCGATCTATTCGCCCGAGCACGGCTTTCGCGGCGACCGAAATGCCGGCGCCTCCATCGGTTCCTACGTCGATCCCGAGACGCACCTTCCCGTGTACAGTCTTTACGGCGCATCCCGTCACCCCAGCGCAGCAATGCTCGACGGAGTCGACGTGCTCGCCTTCGACATCCAGGACGTCGGCTCGCGCGCCTACACGTACGTCTCGACGATGGCGTATGCGATGCAGAGCGCGAAGCAATACGACAAAGAGTTTTGGGTTTTCGACCGACCCAATCCAATCGGCGGAACGATCGAGGGGCCCGTTCTGGAACCCGCCTTCGAATCGTTCATCGGCCTCTATCCCATTCCGATGCGCCATGGAATGACCGTCGGCGAGCTGGCCACGCTCTTCAACGACCACTTCGGTATCGGTGCGCGGCTTCGCGTCATAAGAATGAACGGTTGGCAGCGCTCGATGATCTGGCCCGACACCGGCCTACAGTGGGTGCAAACGTCGCCGAACATTCCGGATTGGCTAACGACCTTTGCCTACGTCGGCACCGGACTGCTCGACAGCGCAGGCATCAACAACGGCAGCGGATTCACCAAGCCATTTTTGCTCGCCGGAGCTCCGGGGATCGAAGGAACGAAGCTGGCCGCGCACTTGAACTCACGCGGTCTGCCCGGAGTATGGTTCAGGCCTGCGGCGTGGGCTCCGATGGTCGGCTTCTGGAAGGACAAAGAGCTGACCGGCGTCGAGCTCATGATTTTCGATCCGCGCCGCTTCGTCACCGTCCGGACCGCCATCGAGATTCTCGTCGCCGTGCGCGATCTTTTTCCACACGCGATCGACATCGCAAGCGTTTCGCAAATTGATCGCGACTGGGGCACCGATTCGATCCGGCAGAGCCTATTGGCGAACAGGAATCCCGCAGAGATTCTCGACCAATGGTCCGACAACGTCGCGCGATTCGACTCGCTGCGGCGAAGGTATCTCCTTTACTAAACCAGTGAGCGCAGGCAACAGCTTAAGCTAAGGAGGTCGCTCGATGTTCCGCTGGCCATTTCTCGCCGCCGCAGTGCTCCTGGCGGTCGTTCCTCCGCCAAGTCATAGTCAATACCTGTTTGTATGGGCGATGGAGGTCCGCCATCTAGATGCTTCGACGCCGGCAGCGGCCGGGATGGGGCGCGACTTCCTCGCTGTCTTTGACGTAGCTCCCGACGCTACGCCGTTTGGAAGACTCGTCGCGATGCTACCGGTGGGCAACGGAGCGAGGATGGCGCATCACACGAACTACACTCTGCCGCCAAACAACGTGCTCTTCGCCAACGACTGGATGGCCGATCGAACGTACATGTTCGATCTCCACGACCCGCAGCATCCGCGTCTGGTCTCACAACTCGGCGATGCCGGGCAGTACATGTATCCGCATTCGTTCGTTCATCTCGCAAACGATCACACGCTCGCGACCTATCAATATACGGGCGGATTCAATCGTGCGCCGGGCGGCCTCGTGGAGCTTGACGCGGCCGGCCACGTCGTGAGATCGAGCTCCGCAGCCGCCGCGCAGATCGATCCTAACATCCGGCCGTACAGCATTGCGGTCGTCGAAAAGCTGGACCGCGTTGTAACGAGCAGTGAAGACATGATGGGAGCGCAAACCAGCCACGTCGTCCAAGTCTGGAGACTTTCAGATCTTACGCTCCTCAGAACGATCGTGCTGCCCAAGCCGCCGGATTGGTACAACGACGACGCCGCCGATTCGACGGAGCCGCGAGTGCTCGGCGACGGCGCGACGGTCGTGGTGCCGACGTTCAGCTGTGGACTCTACCTCGTCCACAACCTGGCCGGCAAAGATCCCACCTTAGAGCACGTCTACGATTTCGGCTATCGCAACTGCGAGGTTCCCGTCGTTGTCGGCGACTATCTCGTGGAGACGATGCAAAGCGGGCACGCCATCGTGAGCCTCGATATGCACGACCCCGCGCACCCGCACGAAGCCAGTCGCATCCTCTTGAAGCCCGACGAATACCCGCACTGGCTCGCGGTCGAACCCGGCGGCAACCGGCTCGTGATCACCGGCTATGGCGAGTTGCGAACGCGCGCGCGCTTCGCAACGATCGATCGCGAGACCGGGCAACTGGCGCTCGATCCCGAGTCGATCGGCTTCACGCGCGCCTGGCCCGACGGGTGGACCGGGAGCGCGGTCCCACACGGCGCCGTCTTCAGCAACGAATGAACGTCACTAGCGCAGGGCGGCTTCATAAACCATCATAACCGGAAACGTAGACGGATCAGAGCCGTGCGCGCCATCGGATAGGCTTCGGGTACATATCCTGCAAGACCGTATTGCCACGGTACGGCCGGCGACTCGCCGTCGTTGGTCGGGATGCCGTTGCCCAGCGTATAGAGACACTTCTTGCAGTACTGCGCGCCGTAGGCTTTCTCGTAGAGCAGGTTGCCGCCCGTATACCCAGCCGGCCCGATGAGATACGGATTGCCCTGAAGCTGCGTCGGCGTTGCCGTGGCGAAGAGATTCACGACGTCGAGAATCGCGGTTAGGCGTGGCGAGAGAACGCCCTCCACGTGTAGCGACACGAGCGTTTGCGGCACCGTGTGAAGTGTGTTTGGATCTGCGCCTTCGTTCGTGTCTAAATTTGCGATATACGGGTTCGTTGCGGCATTGTACGGAAGCGATGGGTTCTTCAGGAAGTAATAGTTGTATCCAGGGTTGACGTAGTTGTCGTTGGGAACCTGCTCGGGCGTGCCGTTGACGATTTCCCAAACTTTCGTGCCGTTTCCGTACGGATAGCCGCTCTCGTAGGAGAGCATCGGCGCGACGCGCAAGCGTCGGCGCAAGAAATCGAACTCGTACGACGCCGTCGCCGTGAAGTTCGGAATGTAGTTGGCCGGGAAGAGGTGCCCCGCGAGAATTGCCGGCGCGTTGAGATCGTTAAACGCGAACTGATAGATGCTTGAAGAGAGCGTGTGATTGTAGTTTGCGTTGAGCGTAAAACCCCCGTTGTGCACCCAAAGCTCCATCCCGTGCGAGCGCAGCTGGCCGGCATTGGTCGGCACGCCGATCGCGCTGGGGTTTTCGCCGGAGTTGAGGGCGTCGCGGTAGTTGGTCGGCAAGACATCGATGACGTTCTGCTCTAACTCCACAAAGTAGGTGAGGCGCACTTGCGTTTTGCCGCCGCGTTCGTAAGAGAAAGCGTAGTCGTCTGAGGTCTCGGGCGCGAGGGGAAGGCTCGGTACCGCGCCGTTGGCCTTACCGCCCGAATCGTTGCTGCATGCGCTCGCAGGCACGCACGTCCGTTGGACCTCGAGCGGCAGCGGGGGCACGGAGTTGTGGTCGAAAGTCGCACGCAGTCCGTTGAGTCCGGCGAACGTGTACGCGAGCGCCAGGTGCGGATCGAGGGCGCCATCGCCATAGATGACGGGCGGATTGTCGCTCGTCTGTGCGTGCTGACCGACGTACCGTAGAGAGCCCATAACGGAGAAATGTGGCGTCACGCTCCACGTATCACTGGTGTAGGCGAGATATTGATTCAAGCGCGGAGCCGCCGTAACGATCTGCGGTACCGTCGGAACGATCTGATAGATGCTGCTCGTATTGACGTCGTATTGTGCGCCGGCGCGAAAGTCATGTTGGGCGTTGGCTTGGTCTTCGAAGTCGTAGCCGACGCCATCTTCTCGCTGGTACTGCGTCGAATAGAGCGAGATGACGCCGTCGGGGAAGGAGAGATCGTCCCATTCGGGACCGTCGGCGACGGCGCCGGTCTGGGATTGGAAGAACTGAAGTCGGCCCAGGGAGTGCTGCCAATCGTGGACCCACTGGAGTTTCTCGACGCTGTAGGTTCCTCGCGCGATCGAAGGTGTATCGACTTGTTGATTCGGATCTGCCGGTTGGCCCGGAAACGAAGCGGTCGGGCTGTCGAAGGTCGACCAGTGCAGCCCCTGATACGGCGAATCGTATTGTTGGTAGGCCGCCGCACCGGTGAGAAAGACCGCCGAGAGATAGTCCTCGGGAGTAGCGGAGAAATGGACGTTGCCCGCGATTGCGTACTGCGCCCGCGTCTGAAAGCCGAGACCATACGTGCCGATCTCTGCTGGATAGAACGTATGCCCGTCGCCATAAGCGAAATATTCGCTACCGCTCGTCGCCGAAAGCGCGTAACGCCAGCGTAGGTCGGGTGTCGCTTCCTGCCCGGTAAACTTCATCTCGCCAAGTTGCGCGCCTATTCCGTCGGCGACTTCGAGGGTTTCGGTTCCGGGATACGTGCCGGTGAGCGGCACTTCGTTGACGACACCGCCCAGCGCGTTCTGACTGACGTCGTTGTACCCGCCAAGGGTGAGGGTTTCGGAACCGACGCCGCCCGTGCCCAGTTGCGCGCCGACGATATTTCCGCCGGGTTCGGCGATAAGACCCTGCGGTACGGGAACGGAATCGTAGTCGTAGACGGTGTCTTGCACTTTTCCACCGCGTACGATTACGTTCGCGAATGAGTCTTGTTGCACGCCGGGCGCGTTCGAGATTGCACCCTGAACGGCGTCTCGCGAATAGTTGGCTAGCCCAGATGAGGAGGCTTGCGGCGTACCCGCCTGGGCCTGCTCGCCCTGCACCGTGAAGACATCGCTCGTGTTGCCAACCGCGAACGCTTGATTCTTGGCTTCGACCTTAGCAATCTCTTTGAGCTTGGCGAGCAGCACGACCGTAAGTCGCTCGTGGTCGCCGGGTAGGACGATAACGGTCGCATTGGCCGGCTCGAAACCGCCGGCTTCGACGCGAACGGCGTACGTATCCGGCGCAACCCCGAGAATCGTAAAATGGCCGCCGGCATCGGTCGTGCCGGTGTAGCGACCCGATGGCGCGAACGCCAAGATACGCGCGTTAGCGATTGGAGAGCGGGTCGTCGAAGAGACGGTCCCTAAGATCGCGCCCGTGACCAGTTCGGCAGCGTCGACGCGCTGCAATGAGATGGCCAAGATGAAAAGAACAGACAGGATGCGACCGATGGTTCGCATGGAATTCGCTCCCAAGGCATGCGCACAAAGGGTGTACGCGCCGCGGTTCGTCGAGTGAGTTAGGCTAGCGTTGGGAGCATGCGCGGCGGAGCACGAAGGCCGCGCGAACTGACAATTTCAGAAACGGCGCGAGAGCAACTCGTTTCGGGATGACGCATCGTCGCGTGCTTCGGAGTCGCCGCGTACGAGCGCAAGATCCGCAGGAACGACGTGAAGAGTGCCGCGGCTACCACGCCGGTGCGAGCCGCGCAGCGGATCGCGGCGCCGAGCCCCATTCGAGCGCCGACGGCGATCGTTAGGAATGACAAGACGAGGATCGGGGCATGAGCGATCACGACCGAGCGCGCGTCGAAAGGCGCCAGCCCGCCGAAGTGCGTCTCGTAACATTCGATCGCGACAACCGTGACGCCGCTACCGATGAATGCGCTGACCGCATCTACAACGCGAGCGCCGGCATCGTCGAGCCGGCGCAAAAGCGGATCGTTCGGCGCGATGCGGGAGCCCACAACGTAAGCGGCGAGGCCGAGGGCCAGCGTCAAGGTGATTGCTAGCGCCGGGAGTAGACCCTGATGGTCGACGTCGCGCGTCGCGCCGCCGAGCCAACCAAGTACGCCGAAAAGCTCGGTCCCCGCATCGCCAAGTACGCCGGCCAGCAGGCCGACGGTGAGTACGGCCCAGATCCGAACTAGCGCATACCGCATCGATATTGAGCTACGACACCGATCGAGGCGCGCCTTGTTTGCGCCGCGAGGTTATCCAGGGCAGCGATCGATCCTTACGACGAAATCGGAACGAACGGTCGCGGCTTCTGAGAAAAGTTGAAGCAATCTGGGCCTGGTGAAGTTGCGCGCGTGTCGGTCCCGGCGAGCGGTTCGAGGCCGAAAAGGTCTTCCGCAAAGCGCAAAAAGCTGACGCTCTCGTATTGCACGTGCGAAACGTAATTTCGCTTGGCGTATGGTGAGATCACCAGGAGCGGCACGCGGAACCCGAGTCCCTCGTAATTCATATAGGGGGGCGGCGCGTGGTCGGCCCAACCGCCATAGCCGCTCCACGTGATGAAGATCGCGGTCGAGTCCCAGAACTGGCTCTCACCGACGGCGTTCACGACCGATGCGACCCACGCCGGTCCGGTCGCAGACCGGGAGCCCGAACGATCCGAGTCACTAAGCTCCGGCGTCACCCACGTCACCGTGTTCAGATGGCCGTTCGCAACGTCTGTCAGGAACTGGCTTGGCGGAGAGGTACCGGCTGAGTAACCGTGGACCCATCCGAATGCGTCCCACGTCGGCTCCGAAGCGCCGGCGGCATAGTAGGCCCACGTCAGGCCCGCTGCGGTGAGTTCGTAGGCGAGCGTTTTATAACTCCCGCACGCCGCCTTCGGCGGACCCTTGAATTGCCGAACTTTGGCGCGATAAACGCAACCGTCGGGCGGAGTTCTCCCAAATGGTTGATCGACCCCGTCTGCCTGTGCGGCGATATCGTATTGGTGCGATTCGAACGTCGGGTTCCCCGTCGAGTCGAACATCCGATCGCCGAGTACATAACTCGCCGCGATGCTGCGATAAGGCTTTGTCTCGGCCGGCGGCACGGTCCGGTACTCCGGGCGAGGGTAGCCTGCGCAGTGAGTCTTCTCGTGCGAGAAATTGCCGGTCTTTCTGGCGCGTTCGAAATCTTGGAAGGTGTCGGAGAGCGTGCAATTCGCTTCGAGAGGAATTCCCTGTGAGCCACGCGAGCATTTCGCTGCATCCGCGCCGCCGTAGCTGCAGAAGAGGTTGTCGAAGCTGCGCTGTTCTTGGACGATGAAAACGATGTGCGTGATCTTCCCGCGGCCGGTCGCGATAACCGGATGCGACGGCACACCCCCCGCGATGTAAGGCATCGCGCCCGTCGGCGGCTGCATGTCATCCTGACCCTTCGACAGGCTCAGGGGAAGGGCGCCGCAACCTGCGAGCATCGCACCGGCCACGCAGCCCGCTAACGCATGGCGGCCGAAATCCAAGCTCTTCATCTTCCTCGGTCCTCGCTCGCTAAGCGATCATCTCCGAAACGTTCGTGATTACCAGCTGATAACGACGAGACCGTTGCCCACCGCATTCTTCCAGCCTTGCCACCCTCGGAAACTCTTAGCGCTGGGCTCGATATATGAGGAGCCGCCGCCACCACCGCCGCCATCGAGATAGCAGTAGCTTTGAAACGAGGAACCAGCGCCGCCGCCCCCGCCGCCGTAGTAGCCTCCGCCACCACCACCGCCCCCGGGACCTGTACCGTAGGAGGTTCCGTCCTGACCGCCGGCTCCGCCGTCGAGGAGTGTTCCGTTATCGCCCGAGTGCCCGCTGTAATAGTAGCAGTTGCTACCGATTCCGCCCGAGCCGCCGGCACTCTGCGCGCCGCCATCTCCTCCTCCAGCAGGCCGGTACCCGCTACTGGTGCCGCCGCTGCCGCCAGAGCCGCCCGTGCTGCCGCCGCCTCTTCCGCCGGTGCCGCCGACGTAATACCTACCAAAGCCACCGCCGGCCCCGCCGCCGCCGCCGACCACCAGCACGCGGTTGGCCAACCCATCACCGCCTTGGCGCACGTCCGATGCGCCGCCGCCACCGGCACCGGGACAGTTGCAGTAGTATCTCTGTCCGCCATCGGCGCCGCCGTTGAAGCCGCCACTCATTCCTTGACCTTCCCCACCGACGTAGATCGCGAGCGTCTCCCCCGGAGTGACAGGAATATAGGCGTGCACGCGCCCGCCGCGGCCGCCCGAGGCTCCGCTGCCACTAGCGTTGGCGCCGCCTCCGCCTCGGACGACGACCCCGATCCACTTGATGCTGGGGGGCACCCTGAAGCGCTGCTCTCTGCCCGTGTAATAAAAGCTTCGATGGTGCGAAAGAACCTTTCCGGCGCCGTTGGGCGGCAGTGTCGCGCCGTTGGGCGGCAACGCCGCGCCGTTGTCCGAACGACTCCCGCAGCCTCCGAACATCGCGGCAGCTACGCAAATGCCTAAAGCGAAGCGGCAAAACTCTGAAGTCCTCATTGTCCCTGCCTCCTGCAGCACGAATGGCTCGGCCAACCACGTTCAACGCAACGCCGCGCTCACCCTCATGGCGGGCAACTAAGCACGTAGTGGGAACTACGACGCTCGTGGCTGGAACGTCATCCGCATGAAAAGCGATAGAAGGACAATTTTCTAATGGCTACGTTTCGAACGAAGCTCGCGAGTGTCAATAAATTGGGAACGAGCGCCTTAATGGGCCCGTCGCGCCGCCAGTTCGTCCGCCGCCGCCTCGAGCTCGGCGGCAAGACGGCGCAGATCGTTCTCAACGTTCGTAGCGTTGGCCGAAAGGATCTCGCGCCACATCGCCGGATCCATGCTCGCAATCCGTGATAGCTCCCGAGCAACCGGGCCGCAGAGCCTTTCGGCGCCGTCTTCCTCCCGCAGCAAGCGCGCGTAACAATAGGCGACGACCTGCGGAACGTGCGAGGTGATCGCCACAATGCGATCGTGATCTTCCGCACCGATCGCCAGCGGCAGTCCCCCGAGGGAAACGATAAAATCGCAGGCGCGCGCGTCGAGCTGTGCGTCGGCGGTCGGCACGTAAGCCCAGCGGCATCCTTCGAAAAGATCGCCGCGCGCGTTGCTCGCGCCGCGGCGATCGCTCCCGGCCATTGGATGCGTGGCCACGAAGTTCTTCAATCCACGCGCAGCCGCTACCACGGGAGCCTTCACGGACGCGACATCGAGAATCAGCGTGCAAACCACATCGCCTCGCTCGCGCAGGCGTTCGATTTCAGTCAGCGTTGCGCCGAGGTGCGCCGCGATCACCAGCACGTCGCTTCGAAGCGGCAGTTCGTCGAAACTCTCGGCGGCATCGATGGCGCCGGCAACGCGCGCTTCTTCCAGCGCGGACGGATCGGAATCGTAGCCGATCACGCGGAGCCCATTGCGTCGCGCGCGAAACGCAATCGAACCGCCGATCAACCCGACGCCGAAGATTCCCAGAACCTTCGGAGTCAAGACTTGGTGCGCACTAAGTCCGGGCGCAACACCGCGGCGCCGTCGAGATAGACGTGCTCGATCTCGGCCGCCGTTCGCGTGGTATTGACGTGCATGAGCACTCGGATGCATTTGCCGAGCGCGTCGGGAACGGCGATCTCCACCGCGTGAAGCATCGGCACCGTGACCCAGCCCATGTCGCGCGCGGCCAGCGCGGGAAAACAGGCGTGCAAATCGGGCGTCAGGGTGAAGAGCACCGAGGCGATTGCGTCGAGGTCGATTTCGTTGCGACCGACGATCTCACGAAGAAGGCGCTCCGTCGCACGAGTTATCGCCGCGTTATCGTCGGCACCGACCGTGATCGCCCCACGAATTCCTCGGAAAACGCGAACCCCCGCCGAATCGACGGGGGCTTGCGTAACACGTTCCCTCACCAACTTCGAGTGTGGCGATAACAGAACGAGAGATAGCACCTCCACATGATGTTCAACTATGCAATCATAACGTCTCTTAATTGTCAAGGTCCGCGCCCGTTCTCGTTGAAGGCGAGTAAGCATGCTGCGCGAGCGGTTAATCGCGGCACTTGGATCGGATGCCGTTAAGACCGAGCCCGAAGACCTCGCGGTCTATTCGTTCGACGCCTACACCGATGGCGGACGGCCCGCGGCGGTCGTCCTGCCAAAATCGACGCAAGAAGTCAGCGCCATCGTCAAGATCGCGCGCGACTGCGGCGAACCCATCGTCGCGCGCGGCGCTGGCACCGGGCTCTGTGGAGGCGCCGTCCCCACCGCCGGAGGTGTGATCGTTTCGCTGATGCGGATGAACCGAATCCTGGAGCTTGACCTGCAGAATCGGCGCGTTCGAGTTCAGCCCGGCGTCATGAATCTGGACGTATCCCGGCAGGTCGCGCCTGAGGGCCTTTTTTATGCTCCCGACCCCTCGTCGCAGCAGATTTCGACGATCGGCGGCAACATCGCAACCAATGCGGGCGGACCGCACTGCCTCTCGTACGGCACGACGGTCAATCACGTGCTCGGCCTCGAGGTCGTCGACGACGCCGGCGAGGTCTTCGTGACGAGCATTGACGACGCCGGCTACGACCTGACCGCGGCATTGGTGGGCAGCGAAGGAACCCTGGGCCTCGTGACCTCGGCTTGGCTTGGGCTGCTCACCCTGCCGGAAGCCGTGCGCGTCTGGGTCGCGGCATTCGACGAGATGGATGCGGCTTCGGAGGCCGTCTCGGCAATCATCGCGGCCGGCATCGTGCCGACCGCCCTCGAGATGATGGACGCCGTGATCGTCGCAGCGGTTGAAGCCGCCTTTCACGCCGGATATCCGACCGACGCTGCGGCGCTGCTCCTCGTCGAAAGCGCGGGTTTTGAGGAAGACGTCGCGGCCAGCGAAGCCGCGATTCACGCAATCGTCGAAGCGCACGGGGCGCGTTATTGGAAGAGCGCTCGCACGCTCGCCGAGCGCAACGCCCTTTGGGCGGGACGCAAGGGCGCCGCGGGCGCAACCGGACGGATCGCACCGAACTACTACACGCAAGACGTCTGCGTGCCGCGCAGCAAGCTCCCTCGAGCACTTCGCGCGGTAGAAGCGGCAGCACGCTCGAACCAGATCACCGTGGGCAACGTCTTTCACGCAGGCGACGGAAACTTGCACCCGCTTCTGATGTACGACAAGAGTGACGCGCGCCAAGTCGCGGCGGTCGTCGAAACAGGTAACGTTATCTTGCAGTCGGCAATCGAGCTGGGCGGTACGATTAGCGGCGAACACGGCATCGGCTGGGAAAAGCGTGAGGCGATGACGCGCGTCTATTCGACCGCCGACCTCGCAGCGATGGGCCGCGTTCGCGACGTCTTCGATCCACGCCGCATGCTCAATCCGGAGAAAATCTTCCCCAGCGGAGCGCGCTGCCCAGAGGTCGCGCCGCCATGACGGCGCGCAGCGAGGCCGTCGCGCCGAAGACGGCGGCGGAAGCCGGCGAGATACTCGCTCGCTGCAATAGCACGGGCGAAAAAGTCTCGATTGTTGGTGGAGCGACGCTCTCCGGTATGGGCTTTCCGCCCGAGCGCTTGGACATTAGCCTTTCGACGCAGCGGCTTTCCGGCATCGTTGCAAATGAGCGAGCCGATCTCACGATCGCCGTGCGCGCGGGCACGCCGATTCAAAATGTCACCGCTTTGCTGAGCACTCAAGGACAGTTCATTCCCTTTGACGCGCCGCGACCGCAGTACGCCACCGTGGGCGGCACGTTAGCCGCGGGATGGCTCGGCCCACGCCGACATCTCTACGGCCGTGTGCGCGACTACCTCATCGGCTCGACGATCGTTCTCGCCGATGGAACGATCGCGCGAGCCGGCGGCATGGTCGTAAAAAATGTCTCAGGCTATGACATGAGCCGTTTATATGTCGGCTCGTTCGGCACGCTCGGCGTCATCGTGCAAGCGAACTTCAAGACCGTGCCGCTACCGAAACAGGCCAGACTCTTTCTCGCGCGTCTTCCGGAGCGGACTCGCACCCGAGCCTGTGCGCAGCTGGCAGCGGCACCAATGCGTCCGGCTGCGGCCTTTTGGATCGATGGTTTTCACAACGCGGTGGACGGCGACGACGGGCCGGAGGGGCGCGTCGCCGTTCTGCTCGAGGGCAGTGAGGCACTGCTCGAGCGCGCGACGCGCGAGCTGCGCTCGGCGCTGGGACGCGCCGGCGTCCCGGAGACGCGCGTGCTCGACGCCGGCGCGCGGGAATCATTTCAACGCGTTGTCGATGCGTACGTCGCATGCTTGGGCGAACGCTCGGTCACCTATCGTATCGCTTCGTTACCGCAAGCATCCGAGCCACACGCGCTGCGCGCCAACGAACTTGCGCGTCGCTTCGAGCTGCGCGCGGACACGATCGTCGACGTGCTCAACGGCGATATCATCCTGCGCGTAAGCGATTTCGATGCTCGCGCGCTGGGCGCAAAGATCGAAGCCTTCGACGACGCCCTGCACGAAATCGAGCCGCACGCGCAAGTGATTGCGAGCGAGCATCCGAACCGCATCTATCTGCGCGTGTGGGGCGAACCACCGCCGGCCGTCGCCCAAATGCAAGCACTCAAAGCCCGGTTCGATCCGAATCGTACGCTCAATCCCGGCCGCTTTGTCGGCGGAATTTAAAACGAGGAGCGAGCCAGCGAATCCATCTTGAACTCGAGCGCCTCCAGATACTTCTCCGCGTCCATGGCGGCGCGGCAGCCGGCACCGGCAGCCGTCACGGCCTGACGGTAACGATGGTCGTTGACGTCGCCCGCAACGAAAACGCCTTCGACATTCGTTAGCGAACCGTCGGGCGAAGCGATGTAACCGCGTTCATCGAGATCGAGCTGGCCCGTAAAAACGCCCGTGTTCGGCGTGTGGCCGATTGCAACGAAGAGCGCGTCGGTCTCGAACTCATAGGTACTGCCATCCGTCACGTTACGAAGGCGGAGCCCCGTTACGCGATGGTCGCCCTGGACTTCCTCGACGACTGTGTTCCAAAGCGCATCGATCTTCTCGTTGGAGCGCGCGCGGTCGGACATGATCTTGCTCGCGCGCAAACGATCGCGGCGATGAATCAAGGTCACGCGGCGGCCGAAGCGGGTGAGAAAGAGCGCTTCTTCGAGGGCGGAATCGCCGCCGCCCACGACAACGATGTGCTTGTCGCGAAAGAAAGCGCCGTCGCAAGTCGCACACGTCGAAACGCCCCGGCCCCGTAAGCGTTCTTCGCCCGGAATGTCGAGCCAAAGCGCGCTCGCGCCGGTCGCGACGATAACCGTCTCGGCTTCGTACTGCTCGTCGTACGTGCGCACCAAGAGTGGGCGCCTTACAAAGTCTACTGCGGTGACGTCGACGTTTTCGATGCGGGCGCCAAAGCGCTCGGCCTGTTCGCGAAAGCGGATCATCAAATCCGGTCCCATGATGCCCTCGGGGAAGCCCGGATAGTTTTCGACCTCGGTCGTCAGCATGAGCTGCCCGCCATAGAGTCCGCCGGCGAGCACGAGCGGCCGAAGATTCGCTCGGGCCGCATAGACGGCGGCGGTTAGCCCGGCCGGCCCCGAGCCGATGACGATCACGCGTTCCATTCCGGGCCTCTTCGACTCCGCCGGATGCATGCCCGGTTGCAGCCGGTTGGGCGCGAGGCGTCGAAAGTGCAGCTATGCCCAACGC
>Ga0182024_10003232_pt1 | contig 39160 bp, 30 predicted proteins | sample P32metaG_FD_120480 | JGI IMG/M metagenome (GOLD analysis project Ga0182024, IMG submission 120480) | Permafrost microbial communities from Stordalen Mire, Sweden - P3-2 metaG (Illumina Assembly) | ecosystem: Environmental > Terrestrial > Soil > Wetlands > Permafrost | place: Sweden: Stordalen...
GAGAGATGCGTCCGATCATTGGCGCGCACCTCGGCCGGTTCGACCTCATCGCCAATCCCATTCTGGATACGGACTTCAACGGCATCGGCAGGCTCGATTTCGCGCCCGCGGCGCGCGTCGCCTACAACGTCAGCAAGAAGTTCGCCGTTGCGATCGAGAACTACGCCGACTTCGGCCCGCTGCAGCACTTCAAAGCCGCATCAGCGCAGTCGCAGACGCTGTTTGGCGTGCTGGATTACGGCAGCAGCAGCAACGGAATCGAATTCGGCGTCGGCAAGGGCCTCACCCGCGCGACCGATTCCTGTGTCCTCAAGCTCATGCTGATGCACGATCTGTAGGGTAAAGCTGTACGTGCCCGAAGACGGTATGTAATCCGAGCTGCACCCGTTTCTCTCTGACCGCGCCTGTGCGAGTCGTGTCAGTAACGCGAATGTTCACGCGCTGGACGTCAACGATCACGTGCTGGAAAGCCGTCGCCGGTCCGCGCATGAGGCTTGGCCCATCGAGGCCAAGTTCAGCCGCTATAGGTCGGCGCGATGGTTGCTACCTAGCGCAGCGACATTCTCAAGGTCAACTGCGCGCCGCCGTCCGTGGGGGTCAGCATGACTTGCGTCATGTCATCAGTGCGCTCCCTGCGGTTCATCATGAAGCCCGCGCTTGCAGCTCCGAGCGCTGATCCAGCAACCACATCCGACAGCCAATGCGCATTGTGCTTGAGACGTTCGTAGTCAGTAGCCAGTCCCAGACCGTAACCCAGAAAGCGCCGCAGCCACCGAAAGTCATCGTTACCCGATTCCGCCAGCACGGTACCGACGGCGAATGCGGCAGTCGCATGCGTTGACGGAAAAGTGTCACCGTGACCCCTTCCCCAGGCATTGGGGTCGCTGGTATCAGCCGGTCCGTCGCGACGGATCGCATACTTCAAACCGTAAGCGGTCAGCGTGCTCAGGCCCGCCGCTTCAAACATGGTCCAGGCCTCGCGCTTGCCGGCAGAGTCATCGATGAGAGTCGCGAAGGCCCAGTTTCCCGTCAAGACCGCGACGGTGGGGATTGCATCCTGCACATCATCCGAGCTTGTCGTCCCCTTGGGTCCGAGCTCGCGAACGAAATGCGCTCGTACTCTCTTATCGTAGATGTGCGCCACACCGATTCCCGCGAGCGCGCCACCGAAAAGCAACCATTCACCCTCTGTCCAATGCAGCGGAGCCGTGAAGTACGCTTCGATGTCACCGATGGCTGCCGGCGGCGATGTCGAGGATGCGTTGCCGCTCGAGCTCAAGGCGGCAGCACTATCGTCCGATGCCGTTTGACACCAGCTGACACTCGCCCCGGCGAGCATCGCAGCAGCCAACAATGCCATTGCCGGCCATCCGCCTGCTGCGCGCAGTCCTGTTTCGGCGATGCGATGTGCGCTCAGAAACTTGGCCATTCTTCACCCCGTGAGTTTGCCGATGTCTGCCCATCGACAAATACTTTGCAATGCAGAGTACAGCCATCCGGACGCTGGCGCAAAGGGTGCATGTGAATGCGGACCACCTTTGTCCCCCGTCCAGAACTCGGGTTCGTCAGTTGACGATGTTGCATTTTGTTGCAGAGGATTGGAGGGTCCTTAGATCTTCAGATCAAACCCCGGCTCGCGGCGTACTCGGAGAGCCTTTCCTGTGCCGATTCGACAGGAAAGCCGCGCGTCCTCTTCTTTTGGGCGATTTAAAGTGATTCTCCGAGCGCGCATCGGCAGCCACAATTGATCCAACCGGCTCAGGGAAAACGAATCTCTCCAGCTGGCTGCGTTCCCGCTCTAGCGTGCCTGCCTTGATACCGTTCTTCAGCAGCTGTAGCCATTCGCGGGCAACGATCTCAAAGGTGTGGCAAAGCGTGGCCCTGTCTGCTTGGCGCTGAACGTTCGGATCGATTCCGTCAGCGACGAGCCGGCGAGCTTCATCCCGCTTCTCTCGAGCGCGCCGCAATAGCACGTCAGGGTATGCGCCGAGTGCGAGCAGCTTCTCTTTTCCCCCATGCCGATATCGGAAGCGCCACAGGCGACCTCCTGTGGGAGCCACGAGCAGGTAGAGCCCGCGCTCATCAAACAGCTTGTATGGCCTCTCCCTTGGTTTGGCGCTTCGAATCGCTGTCTCCGTCAGCATGGGATACCCCTATCGAGCAAGATACCCCTGCCGTGTACCCCATTCTATGCAGGGCTGTCAATGAGCGGGCTAAGACTCCATTGAACGAGAAACAGCATGAAATCCAGCGTTTTATCTCTGCGCTGAGACAACATGGGATGTGGCGGGACGCCGTAGAATCGTTGGAAAATGGAGCTACGCGGGATCGAACCGCGGACCTCTTGCATGCCATGCAAGCGCTCTCCCAGCTGAGCTATAGCCCCACAGAGGTGGGCCGCGAAGGTACGGGACGCCTCCCCTGCCTGTCAACCTCGGAACAATGTCTGCGCCCGAAGGGATGAGTTGCAGGTACCATGGCCTCCAAAGTCGCTGACAACCTCAGCAAGTATTGCCGTGCCTGCTTGAGGCGCCGCCCCAATCGAGAAATAGTTGGCGCGACGGTGGGCAGCTGCGTTTGTCTTAATTGTGCGTTCGCCCGAATGACCTTGACCTAACACGCTGCGGCTTCCAGAAGACTCACTCCAGTTCCCTCTGGAACAGAGCTGGCTTAGAGAATTTGCCAATCACTGGGCGACATATCCTGACATGTTTGGGCCCGGCGGCAACGACACCGTCGTACTCGCCCGCTGCAATGGTTGGCATCGACCCTATGCTATAAACTACGGCAAACAACCCGGAAAACTCACCATGACCGCCGTGAGCAGGGAACTGCTTTACCCCATCCCATCCGCTCTGCGCAGCCGACATACCCGGACCGACTCCGCTGGAGTGCAGCGTGTTCGCGAGTCGATCCAAACGCACTATCATCGAGGATGACGGGCTAAGGAGAATTACTCTGCAGCGTTTTATGAGCAGGATCTCAATGCGCATCTGCACACGCGGCTCGAAAACAATCGTCGCTTCGTCATTCCCTGGCTCAACTCCGCCCATCCCCTGAAGGGAATGCGTGTGCTGGAAATTGGCCGCGGCACGGGATCTTCCAGCGTTGCCTTGGCCGAACAAGGTGCCCACGTGACCGTCATCGACATCGATGCCGCCGCTCTGGAGGTTGCGCGCGAGCGCTGCCGCATCCATGGGGTGACGGTCGATATCAGAGAAGCAAGCGCCAAACAGCTGGCCGAATTCGGCCCGATGGACGCAGTGCTCTACTTTGCAGTGCTCGAACACATGATTCACGAGGAGCGGCTGGAATCGCTCGCCCAAGCGTGGTCGCTGCTTTCGGCAGGAGGCCTACTCGCGATCATTGAGACACCAAATAGGCTCTGGTTCTTCGATCAGCACACCTCGCAGCTACCTTTCTACAACTGGCTGCCACACGGTCTCGCATTTGCCTACTCGCGTTTTAGCCCGCGGGAGAATTTCAAGGATAACTACCGAGAACCGAGCTCCGAGATGATGAACCACTTTCTGCGTGGCGGTCGGGGCGCGAGTTATCACGAAATCGACCTGGCGATTGCACCGACACAAAGCCTAGATACAGTCAGCAGTCTGATCAGCTATTTCGGCTGGCGGCGGCGAACCCGCATGAACCGACTTGCACGACGCTACAAAACACTAATGCGTCAGATCCGCCCGGATTTGCATGAGGGCTGGTTCGATCCGGACCTCGATGTGATCCTTCGCAAGCATTGATCTCGCACTTGTGCCCGATGGCTTCGGGCAGCTTGATATCGATGCGCGCACAGAATTTGAGACTTGGATCGACGGCTGCGATTAACCGACAGTGTCGGTGACGATGTTCGATAAAGCGCTTTCCGCGCCAACGGCGTTATACGCTCGAATCGAAAAATAGTACGTGCCGGTGGTCAAATTATCGACGACATACGTGGTCATGCCGACGCTCGGTATATCGATGACCTGGTCTAGAGCATCCGTGCTCGTGCCGTAATAGATTCGGTAGCCAGCCAGGTTCGTGAGTGCCGATCCGTCCGTGTTTTGATCCGGTGCCGCCCAATACAATGTCGCCTGCCCGATGCTGGACGTTGGCGCGGGGGACTGCGAGGTGACCGGTGGGTTAGAGTCCGATGAGCTCAGCGGCGCGACTGATTGAGATGAGGCAGAAGACGAGCCGCCACCACCGCCGCATGCAGCGAGAGCCACCGTCACGATCACCGTCGCGAGCCAGCGGCTGGCAACGATCAATCGCAGCATCTGCGTCATGAAAGCTCCTCAAAGAATCACCGGACGCCTCTGCCGAAACGTATTGATCACTTTAAGGTAGCGGGTATGACGGTGACGCGGCGCGAAAGTCCGCACGACCGGCAACCCCGCTATCTTGCGATCGACATCGATTCTCAAGACCGGAGGCTTTGCGTCCCCGCCTCGCGACGGATTAGCCCTTGACTGGCGCACAATTTATCAGCCCGGCGATGTGCTACACAATCTGTCGCTACTGGGGGACATCTAAGCCTAGCACCGATTGTGTGATGCAGTACCATTTTCACAGTTTCGCACTCACGACATTCGACAGTTTGCTTTCGGCGCCCGCCGCATTGAACGCCATGAGAGCGAAATAGTACGTGCCTGGGCTCAGGTCTGTCACGACCTCCGTCGTGACACCGACTGAGTTGATGGTAATGGCGCGTGTTAGAGCGATGGCACTCGTTCCATAGTAGATACGATAGCCGGCGAGATTTGTGAGGGCAGTGCCGTTCGAATTTAGCGTCGGTGGCTTCCAACTGAGCGTCGCAGACTTGGTGCCGACTTCCGTCACCGCAATGGCGAACGCGGGCAGCGCCACAGTGGTCGTGCCGTCACTGACGCTGATGATGATATTCGAGTCAGTGCCGACATTGGCGGCCGCCGGCGTCCCGGAGAGCTCCCCGGTGGTTGCGATGAAGCTAGCCCAGGTTGGCTTGCCGGTGATGGAAAAGCTCGCCTTTTTTTCGGCCTCAACGGTAGCCTTCGGCTCGAACGCATAAGCCTGACCCGCAACGACCGATTTCGCAGGCGACCCTGCGATCGTCGGTTTGGTGTAGGGCGCGGATACGGCGATGGAAAATGCGGCGAGCGCTGCTCTCGCCGTGCCGCTACTTACGCTGATGGTGATGTCCGAATACGTGCCCTCCTGTGCGGTCGTCGGTGTGCCGCTGAGCTCGCCCGTTGCGATGCTAAAACTGGCCCAGGAGGGATTGTGCGCGATCGAAAAGCTAAGCGAGCTTCCGGCGGGTCCCTTGGCCGTGGGCGTGAATGCATACGCATGCCCCGCGATGACTGACGTCGCCGGCTTGCCAGTGATCGTCGGAGCTGCGGTGGCAGCCGCTATGTGAATATTAAAAGACGGGAGCCATGCCGTTGTGGTGCCATCCGTGACACTGATCGTGACCCCAATGGCGTCGCCGACATACTGAGCGGTGGGCGTGCCGTTCAGATAGCCTGTGGTGGTTTGGAAACCGGTCCACCACGGCTCATGCAGGATCGACCATGTCAGCGTATTTCCGTTGCCTCCACTTGCCTTGGGGTTGAAGTAGTATGGCTTTCCTACCACGGCCGAAGTCGGCGCTGAGCCGCTGATCGTGAGCGGGCTCGCAACAACCACCAATGGAAAGGCTGCGGTCAAAGCTACGAGGAAAAAAAGTCGCGCGCGCCGAACGATTACGTTCGGCTGTCCGATGTTGTGCATGCGATCCCCTAAAAGTCAGCACCAGATATTGCAGCGCAGTGAATGCCTGTCTGAAGATCAAAGACTTTGTGCACTGATCTTGTGACCGGTCTATTCACACGAGCGGGACGAGTTAATCGCGCTATTTAATCTCGCGCAACCTGTCGTCAAATGCTCACGTCTGCAGATCGCGACAGCGCCGCCTGCATGCGCACGTCGCGAAGAGGCGCGCGCGACGGGTGTCAAATAACAATCCGGATGCTCAAGGCGCGGAAATAAATGAGGAATCGTTTTATATTGAACGGCATATTCTTGGCGACTCCAAAATAAACTTCCGCGGTCGGCGCTGCGCGAACTTGTCGGCGCCGTTCGATCGCACTTGGCAATGAAAGTGCCGTTTTGCGACGGTGGCAGGTAATATCGCGACGCGGCCACAAAGCCATGAACATGTAAAGGCCCCCGCACAGCTGAAGTCATGAATCCCGCACCCATCACAAGCTCCCAGCAGTTTCGACGCGCGCTCGGCGCCTTCGCGACCGGCGTCACCATCGTGACGACCCGCGACGGCGCGGGCCAGGACATCGGCTTGACCGCGAATAGCTTTAACTCGGTATCACTCAACCCGCCCATGGTGCTATGGAGCCTGTCGCGCCATTCCCTGAGCCTGCCTGCGTTTCTCGCAGCGGAGCATTTCGCGGTGCATGTACTGGCGGCGACACAGGATGATCTCGCGCAGCGTTTCGCCACCCGCGGGGCCGATAAGTTCGCCGCTCTTGCGGTAGAGCGCGGACCGGGTGACATCCCGCTACTCGAGGGCTGCGCAGCGCGTTTTCAATGCCGGACGGCGTACCGCTATGAAGGCGGCGACCATGTGATATTCGTTGGAGCGGTGGTCGCCTTCGACCAATCCGAGCGCGCCCCGCTCGTCTTTCATGCCGGCGAATACGCGATCGCCGCGCGCAAGCCCGGCATGCCGGCCTTGGCCGATCCGCCGCCGGATACCGACAGCAGCTTTAGCTCCGACTTCCTGATCTACCTCTTGGGGCGCGCCCACTATCAGCAGTTTCTGCGCTTGCGCAGGGAACTGGATCAGCACGGGCTCGCGGAAGCCGATTGGTTTGTGCTGAGCATTCTGAGCACCGACGAGCAGCAGTCGGTCGCGCAACTGGACGCAAGGCTCGCCTACACGGGCGCTCATGTGACCTATGATCAGATCGCGTTGCTCGCCGCCGCGGGCTTTGTGAAACTGCACGGGGCGTACTACCCCGGAGTACCGGTCAGCCTGACTGCAGCGGGGCATCAGGCGGTCATCGAGCTCGTGGCGGCTGCCAAGGCGGCCGAGTCAGACGCCGAGCGGCATCTGGGCTATGGGGAAACCCGGCTCCTTAAACAGTGGCTGCGCCAAATCATCGATGATTCTGATCCCGGTCCCCCCGCCAGCTGGCGGCGCGACAACGACTGACAATGATTGAAATTTCCCCTTTGCCTGAGCTACCGGTTCTCGAGGAGCGCTGGCGACACCTGGCCGCGAACTCACCGCACTCATTCTTCTTGTCGTGGCCGTGGATCAGCACGTGGCTGCATTGCATAGCGCCGGCTGTCAAACCCATGCTGCTCAGCGTATCGTCGGACGGCGAGCTCCTCGCCGCGGCCATCCTCGTCAAACGCACGATCTGGCGGCATAACCTGATTCCGGTGAGGACCTGGGTCCTCAACGCCACGGGTGATCGCCGCTTCGACAGCATTTGCACCGAGCACAACGGTCTACTGGCGTCCGCCCAATATGAACATGCTGCCTGGGAACAGGTGTTGGACCATTTTTCAACTCGGGAAAAAGACTGGGACGAATTCCAACTGGATGGCGTCCCGCCCTGGCTTGCGGATGCCTGGGCTAAGAGGGGACTTGCGCTCAGGCAATCGCGACTGGATGTCGGGCGGCTCCTCGATCTCGATCGGGTACGGGCGACTGCAAACGCGTCCTGCATCGGCATTCTTGCGCCGCGCGTGCGCACGCGCGTGCGCCACACGCTCACTGCCGTCGAGCGCCGCTTCGGCCCGGTGGTCGTCGCAGAGCCAGCCACCCTGCAAGAAGCCCGCAGCTTCTTCGGCGAACTGAAGGACCTGCACATCAAGCGCTGGCGTGGTCAGCCCTATGGCGATGCGTTCGACACACCGTTCTTCGAGCGGTTTCACCAGGAGCTCATCGAGCGATGTTTTGCTGATGGCTGCATCCAGCTCGCCCGGGTCAGCGCGGGCCCAAGAACGCTGGGATTATTGTACAATTTCGTCTACCAGGGTCGCGTATCGTTTTACCAAAGCGGCATCAACTATGCAGCAGCCGAACGCGGCGACTCGCTTGGTCTGCTCGTGCATGCGCTGCTGATTGATCACAACGCGCGGCACGGACAAGCGATGTACGACATGCTGGCGGGAGATGCGCAATACAAACGCGCGCTCGCGGGTGTCACGATGCCGTTATGGTGGGGTGAGCTGCAGGCGGCGCGTCACAAGCTTCGGGCCGAAGGACTCGTGACGTCCGGCTTGCAGACCCTACGCACTGCCATGCGGCAGCTACTCGGTTAAAATCCGCAATGCGCAGGACGCAGAGGATGGCTGCTGCATGAGTTTGGGCACGGGCGACGCGTGCGATGCGCAGCGAGCGTCGGCGTCGCGCTTGGAAGCGTCCACCAAGGGGGAGAGGTGATGAGCGGGCAAAATGCCGCCGCGCTGGAATTCTGCTACGACATTCCTCGGCTGCTGCTGCTTTTCGAAGGCCTGGGCGATAACTGCGACGTTGGGGTACTCCAGCGCGCAGTAGGCATCGAACCATTTGGCCTCTTTAGGTTCGCGACCTGCAAGGCCACGGATGTGGGTGCGCTGCTGCGCACGCGCTTCCAATGCTTGGGTGAGCCCGAGGACCTGTGGCTGGATGAAGTGGGACCGCGCCGCGAGTATTGGGTGAAGTCGCGTCAGTGCTCATTTGAAGCGCACACCGAGCGGTACGCCGGCGGGGACGACTCGGAGGTGGTGCGCTCGGCGCTGATTGAAAAGACACGTTTTCTCAAGACGCGGCTGATCCGCGACTTGTCGCGTGGCCGGCGGCTGTGCGTGTGGAGGGGCGCGGCGGACATGGCAGCGATTCAGGAGATTGCCGCGCAGCTGCAGACGTACGCGCCCACCTGCCTCCTTTGGGCAAGAGTCGCCGACGCCGCGCAGGTGCCAGGCTCGGTGCAGCGCGTCTCTGATGGGCTGTTGCTCGGGTTCCTCAGTCGCTACGGGGACTATGACGGGGGTCCGCGCCTGCCCGTGGAAGAGTGGATCAGCGTTTGCGCCAACGCCTATCGCCTATGGCGTGGCGAAGATCCGCCCAAGGCGCCCCTGGACAATCTGATCTCACGGGCGATGGCCACGCACACCTGCGGCTGGTTCGCCGATCGATCGGTGACAACCCGTCTGCTCGATGAGCCGGCCCCGACGGGCGGCGCCGTGTTTGAGCACCGGCTGGGAAATACCGAGCCAACGTTGATCTACGGTACACACCTGCCGATTGGCACCGGCGGCAACTTCGCGTTTTCAGTCTGGATCCGTATTCCGGAGGGGTTCCGCGGTCACCGGATCTCCGCGGTCCTGCGTGGGTATCCCGGCATCATGCAGTGGACGGCGGATCCGAAGTCTTACGCGCGGTGGCAGCGCGTCTGGGTGACGGCCAACCTGCCAGCCGATGCGCGCAGCATCTTCTGCGAGATTACCGCCGAGGGCGCCAGCGGCGATGTGTTCCATTCGGCCTCCTGGTGTCTGGAGCGCGGCAACCGGCCTTTGGGCCATGGTTATGCCCTGTAATCGTCGTCCTGGAAGAGACCGCCTCGAACGCCGCGAGAAGCTAACTGACCGCCCGTGCGGCCCATCAGCGGGCCTAGGTGCCGCCGTATCTAGGTAGCGGCAGGCTCCCGCGGCGCGAAGTATCGCCGACCGAGCCGCAGAAAATGCTTCTCGTACAGATGATAGGACAAGAATCCCAATGCATAGCTCAACGCAACCATGAGGAGCGCGCAGGCGACCATGCGCGCGTCGCCAAAGGGTGCCGCGATGCGCTTGACCCAGGCGGCGGCAAAGATGGCGAAGAACATATGGAAGACGTACATGCCGTAGCTATAACGGCCCACCGAGGCCAGCAGACGTGAACGCAATACGCGCAGTGGGCGACGCTGCCGCGGTGACAGATCATTCGCCACCGCCCCAAGGAGAATGAGCATGCATGCGAGCCCAAGACAGGTGAATCCCGCGGTCTGCGTAGGCCATGTGCCTGTGACGTACAGCCGACTCAGCAACGCGCCGACCAGCGCGATGCCTACGCCGCCCGCAACCCAGGGCCATGGCGACGGCACATCGCCTCGGTCACGCCAGCGCTGCACGATAAGCGCAGCCATGGCGCCGAAGGCGAGCGCGTCCATACGGGAGATGGTCCACATATACACCATGTCACTGTTCGCCCCGAGGGCGAGCATGAGCATACGCAGGCCGAGTGCCGCTGCCGAAATTCCAATGGTCACCGCGAGTAGACGTGAAGCAAACGCTCGCACCACGACCGGCCAGAGGAGATAGAACTGCTCCTCGACAGCAAGCGACCAGAACTGCGGAAACCCGGGGATTCCCCTGCCCAGCGGTTCGGTCCAATTTACGACTAGGAGCCCGAACCATAGAACCCACCCAGGAGTCTGCGCCACCGCGTGGCCGCGGCTGGCCAACACTTTCATGAGCACGAGAGCCAGCACCACGGCAGCGACAAACAATGGCACGATGCGCAGCACCCGTCGCGCATAGAATCCGCCAAAGTAGTTCGAGGCATGGCGGGATCTGTAGAGCTGTTCGGTGATGAGAAAGCCCGACAGCACGAAAAACAGCTCCACGCCCACCCAGCCTCTGTCGACGAGCACCGTAAAGAATGCGAACGGGCCGTGCAAGACGGGCACAGTGATGTCGGTGTTGTGAGGAATGACCAGCAGAATCGCGAGCCCCCGCAGGCCATCGAGGCAGGGATAGTGCCTCGGGATCCGGTCGACCATCAGCGGATCGGTTTCCAGGCCACAATTCGCTCGCCTTTAAGGTAGCGCAGTATCGCTAACAACGAAGCCACGTTGGTCAGAAGAAAATAGTAGGGCTTCGTCAGTAGCCCGGGACGCTTTGCCTGCAGGAGAAAACCCGCGACGCCCGCCGCAATCAGCACAATCTGCAGCGAGAACAGGGCCAAGTATAGGGGTTTTGCGGCCAACGCGAGACTCGTTCCGAGCGCTACGATCCAAAAGAGCGGCGAGGCGTAGCGCAATACTTTGTGCGACCACAATTGCCACGCGAAGCTTCCGTAGCGGACCGGGTTCAACAGGCGCCGTTCGGCAACGAGTGCGTAGATAGTTCGAACGGCCACGCGCACGCGCATCGCGAGCTCCTGGCCAGCTTGCGCAAGCGTCTCCTCGAAGCAAACCGCCGCGGGCTCGAGCACCGTGCGCATCCCCTGCTCACGCAGATGCAGTGCGATGACAAAGTCGCTGATGAGTTCGGGCGCAATGTCCCGATAGGCCGAGCGCCGCACGGCATACAGACAGCCGCTCACGCCGACGAGCGATCCGAGGGCGCTCTCCGCCCGACGCAGCCTGACCTGATAGCTCCAGTACGCCGCGCCGCCCGCGCCCGTCGGGCTCTGATCCGTTGTCTCGTACACCAGAGATCCTGCGGCGCACCCCACCGACTGATCGGCGAAATTCGCCGTGAGTGCGATGAGCGCATGCGGTTCGATCCGCGTCGTCGCATCCGTGAACACGACGATCTCGCCCGTCGCGCTCTGCATGGCGACATTCTGGCACGCTGTCTTACCTCTTCGGCCCTCCACGCGAACAAGCCGAACGCGGGCTGGATCGTAGGTCTTTACGATCTCGTCGGTACCGTCCGAGGATGCGTCGGACGTGACGATGACGTCGACCAAACCCTCCGAATATTGAAGACTCGAGATGTTGTCGAGCTTGGCGCGAATGCCACGTGCTTCGTTGTAGGCGGCGACGACGACAGTGACAGTCGGCCGGATTGCCGCACGCGCGACGCCTTTACCCATGAATCGGGCTAGACACTGGATCACGAAGGGGTAACCGGCGTAGACGTATACGATGACGCAGGCGCACAGCCAAAAGACCACCTGCCAAAGTAACAGCATATTCCTAGCCGCAGCGCGTGTCAGGCAGCCATCTTGCGATCAAAGAACGGATCCGGGCTGGGCGGCCACATCGAACCAGTTTTGATGCGCAGAAATCGCGCACCGCGTCATGAGTATGGGGCGCAAGACATGTCACCCGTTGTCGTCCGTACAACTCTAAGAGTCTCCGTTAAACTTCCACGGCGAATTGACGGCAATGCTGGAAGTATTGGAGCTGCATCGTAGCAGCAGCCTTGCTGAAAGACTCGCAAACACGCGCACACTCCAGCCTGACACTCGATCAACGCTCGACGTCGCCGACGATCGGTACTCTGCTAATCGCCGATTCAACCAATACGACGGCTGGCCGCGTCCTCTAGCGCCGCCACCGCACACGGGCATTCTGTGAAGTTGCTCGCGTGTAACGCAGTCGACTTGCGCTACGATCCTTGGGGCCGAACGCCAGCGACCATTAAATGCATTTGGCATTCTAAGTGCTTGCTTTATAAGGGGATAGTGACAAGCCCTATCCCCTGCATGCCAAATGGCAGTCTAATATATGCGCAGGCTCTTTATGACCCTCACATGACCGCCAAATTCTTCATAACCGTCGATACCGAAGAGGATGACTGGGGCGAGTATCGATCGTCAGGATTCTCGCTGGAGTCGCTGCGCCAGTTGCCCCGCCTTCAAGAAATCTTCAATGCATATGGCGCCATTCCGACGTACCTCATCACCTACCCCGTTGTGAAAGACGAGACCGCGCGAGCCTTCTTTCTAGATAACCTTGCGCAGCATCAGTGTGAAATTGGCGTCCACTGCCATCCCTGGAATACGCCACCCTTTGTCGAAGAGCTCAATGAACGGCATTCCATGCTGTGTAACCTGCCGTATGCGACAGTGAGAGATAAGATCGCAATCCTCAAGGAGGAAATCACCAAGTCTCTTGAAGTGGTGCCAGTTTCCTTTCGCGCCGGAAGATGGGGGTTCGGTCCGGGAGTCGCAGGGGCTATAAACGATCTGGGCTTCCGCGTTGACACCTCGGTCACTCCCTACGTTGACTGGACTTTCACCACGGGGCCGGATTACCGTGCCGCTCCCACACACGCCTATCGCTTCAGTCCAGATGACATCCTGTCAGCAGTGCCAAATGGCGCCCTCTTGGAGGTGCCGACGACCATCGGGTTTCTTCAACGCCATGAGGCATTTGCCCGTCGCGCAATCGCAGCGCAGGGCATCGCGCAGCGGCTGCGCATCAGGGGGATCCTCGATACGGCCCGCATCGTGAATTTGCGGTGGCTTTCGCCAGAGCTAAGCACGGCTCGGGAGATGATTACGTTGGCCAAGCGCTCTCTGCTGCGCAAGTGTGCCTATCTCAACATGTCGTTTCACTCGACGGCATTGGTTCCCGGGAAGACTCAATATGTCCGCACGCAACAGGACCTAGAAGCATTTTTCCGGAGCATCGAAGCGTTGATCAAATATGTGGCTACCCAAGGGGTGGTCTTTTCCGGACTCGCAGGCTCTCTGCAGGACGCTTGATAAGCGACCGCTGCGCCCGCGTCGCTTAGAACCCTATTTCGCAGCGCGGCTTAGCGAACCCACGGCTTGCGTCGTTCGCGCGGTCCCCGTAGCCCGAAGGTGGCGCGCGAGAACCGGTGCTACGTGCTTCGCGCCGAACATAAACCGCATAACGGGTCCAAATGTCGGGGCGCTGGCGATACCAACGATAAAAAGCCCACCTACGGAGGTCTCAAAGTGGGCATCAAGGAGCGGCGCAGCGCCCTCGCGTGCAATGTTCGCCCTCAGGGTGGAATCCAGGAAATCCATTCGATCGACATCGACCCTAAATCCAGTCCCACTGATGACGTGATCGGTCTCAATCTCGCTGGCGCCGCTTGGCTGTTCCACGACGAGGCGAATGCGGTCTCCAACAGGACTGGCTGAGCGGATGCGACAGCTCAGGAGAGTATCGACTCGATTTTCGAATCGTTCACGCAACCACCACGCGCCGGTCGGACCCCAGCTCCCGGCAACAAACCTATGCCGCTTCTCCGCCGGAAACAGCCTACGAAAGACCTGCGGAAGCTCGCTCACCGCCACGCTGCGCCAGCCGGAACCGAGTCCTGACTCCGGCTGTCGCAGCGTGTCGAGAACGGATCGTCGGTTCGCACTCGGCGCGGGGTTCCAGATGAGCCGGTCGGTCCGCGCAATCAACCGGACGACCGCGCCAGCCTCGTGCAGCAATGCCGCGGACTCAAGCGCTGACTGGCCGGCGCCGACAATCGTCACATCACGACCTGCGAACGCACGCGGATCCCCGATTCGAGTACTGTGGAAGCCCAAAGGCTCCGCAAGCCTCGCGAGCTCTGGCGGCATGTAACGAAATGGCATATGTCCCGTCGCGAGGATCACGCGGCGCGCCTTGACCGGCGCCTGCCCTGCGAACTCAAGTGTAAATTCGCCCGAGCCGCCGGTAATTCGTTGGACTTTGGCGGGGTTCGGCTCACCCACGGCGCGTTGCCGGAACCACTCCGCATAATCCAAGAAATTCGCGAGACTCAGCGGTCGCCCACTGTGCACATATGGGATCTTCGCTTGCGCCGCGAAGCGTTTAAGGGTGAACTGTCGTCGCGGATCCCATAAGTTGGAAGCAAACGGCTCGGATTTGAGGACCATGCCTGCGGGCATGAATATGCGCCAACTCTCAAGCGTGCTGCCGAATAACTGAAAAGGAATTCCGGCAGCCCGCAGGTGCGCCGCAATCGACAGCCCATAGGGCCCGGCTCCGACAATCACTGTGTCGCTGATTGACATTTCGCGCCCTTTATTCTCACAACATATACTGCTTTGCAGCTGCCATCGCGCGCATCGGAATCTGCAAGAACTGCTTCCCCCGACGGCATGCAAAATCCGGGAATTTCTCTATTCCATAGTAGTAGATGCCGGGCAGCGGATCGGCGAACCGAAAGTACCCATCCAATGTTCTTGTTCCCGCTGGCAGCAGACCCGGTGGCACCCGATGTTCGATCGATGATCGCCATGCGATTTCTCCGCGCTCACCAGGCGTTTCTTCCATTTGGTGTCCAACCTCCGCCCAATATGTGATTAGCGGGATATTTGCCCCGCATAGAGTAGCGATCTCCTCCTGCCAATCCGTTCGGCCCACTGTGGGCTCGATGATGATGAATTTGCCGTCTCTACGGTTAAATTTGAACTCGAGACTGCCGATGCCCTTGTATCCAACTCGTGCGATGAATTGCCTGCTCAAGCTGCCAAGCTCGGACGCGTGGTCTGGCGCTGCGACGCAGACCGCGGTATTACCCACCGCCGGCGGATCGCAGAGCAGCTTACGGCCGGAAAACATCGCCACCACCTTGCAATTGGCGTCGCACGCAAAAAGTGTGAAATAGATCTCAGTGTCAGCTCCGTCGACCCATTCCTGAACCACAAGACGATTAGCGCGAGTAAGCATACGTAGTGCCTCGGACTGGGCACGCTCGAGTGTGTTCACGCGCACAGCGCGCTCGACCTGGCCGCTCAACACGAGCGTCTTATCGCCCGGCTTGATAACCAACGGAAGCGTCAAGCCTCCAATTAATTGCAGCTCAGAGCTGCGGGTGATAACCGTCGATCGGGGGACGGGAAATCCCTCGCGTTCGGCATATTTCTGAAATAGCGTTTTGTCGGCGAGCAGCGTCACCATCTCCTTAGATGGCAAGCTCATGCGAAACAGGGGCTCGAGCTCCTCGCGAAATGTCGACACGGCATCAACTTCCGCGTCACCGGTCAATATCAACACCGGCCTTTGGCCAATTCGGCTCGCCAGACGCTTTAATCCGTCGATCAGCGGGCGGCCGCTCAAACTCGAAAATCGTACCACCCGGCAAAAGCGCGACCAGGCCGCTGGGCACCAACGCGTCGTCGAAACCATGTAAACGGGCATGCGCCCCGGCGCAAGGCTGCGGATCACGCCCAAAGCGTTCAGACTACTGTTGACAACTACGACCGGAACCATGATCTTCGTTTATAGTTACTGCTCGGATGAGTCGAGCGAGGCATCCGCATCCTTAGCGCCTATAACGCCGATCTAAGGGCCGACCCAGATCTACATCTGAAGGACTTCCAAGGACCTAGGCTCGCCTAGCAAACATGCTACCCGCACCGAGCGTACGCTGCCAAAGCGTGGATGTCCGTCCCTTCGAGCCCCGCGCGTCTTAAGTGCCAGCTGTGGCGACTATCTAAACTCGCGGTGCCCTTCCGGCAGATGTGTTGTAAGCATACACACGGCGCCGATCTAATGCCTCGGCCCGGTCGTGCGGCGGATCACACTATGTTAATGCCGATCGTGATCGCTATCGAATCTCTCGACAGCCGAAGTTTCCCGGAGGGCTCGAAGCCGCGATGATCCCGCAAGCACGCTGCGTACCGAGACTCTGGGAAGCCAGTGGTATTTGTTGATTTTGGAGGTTCTGTGAGCTACGCCCAGCTTGTCGTTCGTGCGGGCCGCTCAGCCTGTGAGTTGCCGCCGCGTAAGGGCACTCGGCGCCCTTTTCTACGTCGATTTCAGCAGGTCCGCATGATTGCAGGCGCTGATGATTGGCGCACTTCGCGCCCTCCTAACGTCGCCCGGTGTGCCGCGCGTTGACTAGCGCGCGCAAGCAAGTACCGCCTGAGCAAAGCGAGTGGTGAGTTTGTACGCAGCGTTTGCATAGGACAGGCGCACTGGGATCAGTAGGCCTGCCATTTGGGATATTCGTCACATGCGCACAGGGTCCGATCGGAGCAGCCTTGGGTTATCGGCTGTGCATGTCGGTTGACATGCACTTCACTCGAACCCATCCTTCATGCTTAATCAGGCCGAGCTGCGGCCCGGGCACAATCGACGGCGCCGTGATTGTTTATGAAGTGATCGCTTGCGTCTCTCTTCAGAAGAGAAAGCTGTGGAAATGTTGAAACTCGTCATTGTCCTGCCCACTTACAATGAGCGCGAAAACATCCAAGCGCTGATCCCCGTGCTGCAGGAGCAGCTGCGCGTTGTGCCTTATCAGGCACATATTCTTGTGGTAGACGACAACTCGCCCGACGGTACCGGAGCCGCTGTGCAGTCGCTCATGGGCGGCTACGTCAACCTCCATTTAATCACCGGGGAAAAACGCGGATTGGGAGCTGCATATATTCGCGGAATGCAACATGCGCTGGCCGTGCTTGGAGCGGACGTCGTGGTGGAGATGGACTCCGATTTTTCTCATGATCCAGCCGACTTGCCGCGCTTGCTCAAGACGCTGGAGTTACCTGCGGACTTCGTGATCGGCAGTCGATACGTTCCCGGAGGCTCGATTCCCAGCAGCTGGAGCTGGCAACGAAAGGCGAATTCCCGTCTCGGCAATTTGGTCGCGCGCTACGTTGCCGGTTTGTATCGCGTGCACGACTGCACTGCGGGCTTTCGCGCCATTCGCAGCTCAGTGCTCCGGCAAATTGACTTCAGCACTTTGCGGGTTAAGGGCTATGCTTTTCAGATCGCTCTTTTGCACCGAGCGGTGGGGCTCGGCGCCAGAGTCGCGGAAATACCGGTTCATTTCGTCGACCGAAAGCTCGGCGAGAGCAAGCTCGGGATAAGCGACATTGTCGAATTCCTGGTCAACGCCTGGTGGATTCGTCTGTGGAGTGCGCGCACCTTCATCAAATTTTGCATTGTCGGCGCTACCGGAGTGGTCGTAAATCTAGCGGCTTTCTCGGCTCTGCTCGCGTGGGGCGCGAACCCATACGTCGCGTCGCCTCTTGCGGTAGAAGTGTCCATTTTGTGGAACTTCTTGCTCAACAATGCTTGGACGTTTCGCTACCGGCCGAAGGCGGAGCATATCGGCATCAGGGGATTGAAGTTTAATGTGATCTCGCTCGCATCGCTTGTGGTGACCTTTGGCACGTTTGTCACCTTGTCGAAGCTGTTTCCCGAATTGCCGCTCCCAGTCGACCAGCTGGCAGCGATTCTGCCGACGACCGCAATCAATTATTTTCTTAACTCTTACTGGACATTCAAACAGAAGGCGCCCGCGAGACATTCTCCACTCGTCGACACGGCAAGCTCCTCTGCTGAGGTCGTACGCAACCGCTCGACTTTGTCTTGATGCGCTAGTGGGTTGCGGTTGATTTGGATGTGGCTCAAGGCATGACCGCGGTGGCCAATGTCGACGAGCATGCGCGTCCGCAAGTCTGGGCCGGACTCCACGTCCTCGCGGCAGCGGCCCTCTTATTGCGGCTCGTCGTGGCGTGGTGGTCAGTGCGGATCATTTACCCGGACGAACTTTTCCAGTATCTCGAGCAAGCGCACCGCCTTGTTTACGGCTACGGCATCGTTCCTTGGGAGTTTCGCCTCGCCGCACGAAATTGGCTGCTGCCGGGCTCACTGGCGGTGTTGCTTGAGGGGTTGCGAGCTATCGGCCTGGACAGGCCGACAGCCTACATACCGGCGGTAAAGAGCGTGTTCGCGCTCTTGTCGGTCTGCCTGGTATATGCAAGCTACTCGATTGGCCGGAACATGTTTGGCGAGCGCGTGGGCCGCGTCGCTGCCGTGATGGCAGCGATTTGGTACGAGCTCCTCTACGTATCCACCGTTGCCACCCCCGAGGTGCTGAGTGCCTATGCAATAGCATGTGCTCTTGCATTCGTCACGGGGCGCGCGAGCGCTCGACGTGCAGCGTTGGTCGGCTTGCTTCTCGGGGCTAGCATTGTGCTTCGTCTGCAGTATGCGGCGCCCGCCGTCGCTCTATGGGTGCTTGTTGTGATTAAATGGCAATGGCGCTGCGCCCTGCGCGCTGCCGTTGCCGGCGCAGTCGTCTTTGGATTCGCAGGCCTCCTCGACGCCTGGTCGTGGGGCACTCCGTTCATATCGTATTACAACAACTTACATTTCAATCTGCTGTTAAGCAAAGGCGACGTTTTTGGGCGTAGTCCACTTTTCGCGTATCTGCATTGGCTGACCGTTGGCTCGGCAGGACTGTATCTGCTTGCGATCGGCTACGGCGTGCTGCAATGGAAGCGCTGTTGGCCAATTCTGCTGCTGCTGGCTTGTGTGCTTGTGCCGCATTCACTGATACCCCACAAAGAGTATCGCTTTGTCATTCTGGCTGTGCCGCTGCTGCTGGTATTGTTGGCCGATGCGATCGTGAATGGCTCGCGGCGGCTGCGTCCCATCTTTGGCGATCTAGCTGTAGTGGGCACCGCGATCGCGACGGTTGCTACGGTATCTATAGTGGAATGTGTCTTGCACGGTGTATTCGCCCGCGACGATCGGCTCGTGGCAACACTCGACCTTTCACGCCGCGGCGACGTCGCAGCCCTGCTCGACCTCACCGGTCACTGGTCGCAGTCGGGCGGCTTCTACTACCTTCATCAGGACGTACCACTCTATTTTCAGCAACAGATTCAATCCGTGCCGATGAGTGCTGTGCGCTCGCTGGTAAGCCATGTCCTCGTGCCTGTGACCCAGGCCACAATTCCCGGATTTCGCGTGTCAACCCGTTATCGGAACGTCGCTATCTTGGAGCAGATCGAAGCGCCGCCGGCATACCGGCAACTGGCAAAAGATGGCCGCGAGCCGTACCAGGTCGGCTTGGGCGAAGACCCCCGATCGGAGCTTCAGCCAAAGTGAGTGATTGCAATGCTGGTGGAGATTTACGACGATGACGGATGGCTTTAGCACCGGCGGGAATTCCAGGCGCGCTATATGCACGCCGCAATTCCGAGGCAGCTTCGCGGAATGCCGCCGGGCCAGGATACCGCTGCCTGCATGACACACTGCTCCGCCGCGGCTCAGCCATCCAGCTTGCGCCGATGGGCTCGCAGAGCAAGGAGCGACGGAATGTCTCCGAGATGTGCGCGCGATTGCTGCAGACGATTCGTGCGCCGGAGGCACCCGCATGTCAAGACTTAACGACTTCTTAGCGAAGATCTCACCGCGCAACCGTCTGCTCTATCTCCTGATGATCCTAGCTTTGCTGACAACTCATGCCGCTCCGGGATCATGGAACGCCGCGAGTCGCATCGCGACTGTTCAATCGTTGGTTGAATCCCATACCTTTGCCATCGACAAGACCGTGTTCATCGGCACTGGCGACAAGGTGTTTGTCGACGGCCACTTCTACAGCGACAAGCCGCCTATTCCTTCTGTTTTGGGCGCAGCCGTGTACTTGCCGCTGTATCACGCGGGTCTCGGCCTCCATCTGGGCTCCAGCATTCCCTATTATCTTGTTACTCTTCTGACTGTTAGATTGTTTTGGATTCTTGGGACTGTCGCATTCTTTTTTCTGCTTACGTACACCGGCCTCGACGCCGAAAAGCGCTTCCTTGCAAGTGTGGCGCTCGGACTTGGCTCGCTGTACTTCAGTTGGTCGAGCACATATAACAGCCACGCGCTCGCGGCCTCCTTTCTTAGCATCGGCTTTTACTTTTTGCTAAGGGCGCGCTTTGCGGACGCAACTAACTTAAACCTCGGTATCGCCGCGTTCTTTCTGTCGCTTGCCAGCACAGCCGACGTCCCTACAGGCATTTTCTATGCTCTATTTCTTCTGTATGTTTTGCGTGACCCGCGCCTTCGCGCTGGGATCTTTTTTTATGTGCTACCTCTTCTGGCAACGCTCTTGCCGGCACTTGCAATAACCTACTCTATCCATCACAGCATTGTGCCGGTGCAAATCGTCGGATCCTATTTTAAATATCCTGGCTCACCGTGGGTGGGAACCGATCAGCTTTCTGGGATGCGTACGAACAATGCGCAATTTGCCCTTACCTATGCCTTGTCCGCACTCGTCGGCCCAAAGGGCTTTCTGCTCTATAATCCGATCATCGCGGTCGCTCTTTGGGGTCTCATTCGGGCCATCAGGGAAAAAGGGCTTTTCTTCTACGAGGGAATCGTCATCGGCGCCGGCAGCGCGGTAATGGTGCTGTATTACCTGCTGTTCACCAACAACTATGGCGGTTGGTCTTATAGCATTCGCTGGTTTGTACCATTATTACCGCTGTTGTTTTTCTTTTTGTACCCCTATTTCGAGGACTACGGCCCAAAGCGCGCGCGTCAGTTCCGCGTGCTGCTCTGCGTAGCGGTTGTGATCGCGTTTGTGGGGGCAATAGACCCCTGGTCCCATCGTGATTTGAGCGAAGTCCCATTCATTGCCAATATCAAGGAGATTCCGTACGGCGTGCGCGCACTCCGAAGCCTTGGGGCAGAATCGGTGAGGTTCAGCCATGGCCCCAGAACGTAGGTGTCTCGTTAAGGTTAGACGGGCGTTTACACACCTCGAAGGGCTGCAAAGGGAGGCGGGGAACTGGGCGCGGGCGCAGATTCACAGAAATCACTGTCGAATCGAGCCGGACCCCGCGTCCTCTGACTATAGCCTCATAAAGACCACGGCCAATGCTGCTCCCGTTGAGCCCTGCTCTACTCTCATCGGACATTGTGTCCAGAATCTCCGCAGCGGTCTTGACCATTTGGTGTTCGCGTTAGCTACAAAGCACTCCGGCAGACTCGGCGAAGAAGAGGCTCGTGACTGTCAATTCCCGATGATAGGCCGCGCAGACAAATTAAAAGGCCCGGGTAAGCGTAGGTCTCCCGTTGCATGTGTCAAGCATATGATCGCCTTGCCGAACGCGCTGCGAGGCCGGCAAGGATCGCCCCGCATCGCTTCCAATTGCCTCGCATTCTTAACAGGCAAGAAGTGCACCTCGTCGTGGGCATTTGGCCAAATGTCTATGGGAGCGATCGCAGAGCATAAGTTGGTCATGCCTTTCCAGGAAGTCGTCGAGGGCGTAACGGAAGCTGTGGCTGCGGTAGAACCGATGGCACGCGAGTGCTGGAACCAATTCGTGATACGCTCCAGATCTGCAAAGTAGGCTTCCAGCGGGCGGACCCCTTTGTCAAAAACAAAGAAAATTCAGTTTGTCACCATCGCACTGGCTCTCACGCTTTTCGCGGCTGTTCTGCGGTTCCACAGCCTCGGTGCGTGGCCATATTCGGGCGACGAAACAGCAACCCTCCAAGAAGAGAACGTTCTGTTTCATGCGCAGGAAGTTTCTCACGACAGCCAGGAATACCGACTACCGCATTTAATACCCGTCAGCTATCTCGTGTTTCACATCAGCCATACGTTATTCGGGCTCGATGAGTGGGGCATGCGCGTAGTGATCGCATTGCTCGGTACGTTGAGCGTGGGGCTGGTATTCGTCCTGCTTGACGGGCCCATGCCGCGTGCGACCGCAATCGCAACCGCGCTGCTCGTGGCGTTCATGCCGCAGCATGTAGTACACAGTCAAGAAGCACGCTTCTACATGGTGGCGGCGTTCTTCGCCTTTGCTTGTCTTCTCGTCGGAGCCCGCATTCTGTGGGGCCGAAGCACCTTGTACGCGATCCTAGCGTGTTGCCTCGCGTTGTTGGCAGTTCTCACGCATACGTTGCTCGTCATTCTATTGCCGCTCGTTTTCGTCGCCGTGTGCGCCGGCGCTTACGCTGAGAGGCGGTCGATTCCGCTTGCCGTAACGCTCGCTTTTGCGATGGCCGCAGCGGCGGTAGGCGCTTTTTTGGCGCTATACGTTCGACCGCTCGTACAGGGCTGGAATCAAGGCGAAACTTGGGGATATTCGCCGGTTCATGCGCTTTTCGCTTCCATTGTAATGATCGGCTGGCCGATCGCGCTACTGGCGGTAGTGGGCTTCGTCCTGATGCTGCGCGAGCGCACGGCTCAAAACTGGTATTGGCTAACTTGCCTTCTGGGATGGGTCGGCGCCAGCGTGGCCTTCCCATTGATCGTCGTCTATCATGCCGAATATGTTTTCCCTCTTGTGCTCGGCGCCATAGTTGTCGCTGGCTACGCGATAGGGGTTATATATGAGCTGCTGCGCACTCGGAGCTCAACGGCCGCGTGGGTCTGGATGGGATCGATCTGCCTGGCAAATCTGCCGGCCCTCGCGAGTCATTATGTCGATGGCTCTCGCCGGGATGGGCGTAGCGCAGCCGCTTACATACGCGACCACTGGTCACCCGGTGACCGCGTGACCGGTTACTCGATGGGATTATTTCAGTACTACAGTCGCGGGTGCTGTGAGCCAACCATACCGCTGCCCCTAACTACGAACTCGGTTCCGCAGCTCCAGCAGCTCGGCGCGGGAAGCGGCCGGCTGTGGGTTGTCCTCGAGAATACCCGCTGGGGTCTTGACCCGCAGACTCAACGCTGGCTATTTGATTGCGCCGTCCACAAGCTCTCCGTCGGCGGGCGGCGTTTCGACGAAGCTGAGTTCAAGGTAGAGGTCTATCTTATCTCCCCTCCGCTCACTAATCAGTGTGCCGGAGGGGCACGGGGCGCGCCCGAGTGAGGTGGCCGCGTTTGCCAGGCGGGACCGATGGCAGAAGCAGCTGAAGCGTTTGTTTCGCCAAAGTGCCTCTCTGCAGTTGCGTGCGAAGGCGCCCTGACCATCAAGCCACGGCTACGACCTGAGCTGTCGATCATTGCGCCGACGTTCACCGAAGACCGCAACGTCGAAGCTAATCGAAAGGCTAATGTAATCGCTCACGCCTGTGTGGGAGATTCCTTCGTGGACGCTGCTTCGTCCGATGAGATAGCACAGCCTATTCCACGCAGGGTCTGCATCGACACGCGCGTGCGGCGCATTCAAGAATTGGACGCCACGGCCTTTCGGTAGCCCCGACGCCTACTCACGGAATGCGGATCGACTCCATACCGCCACCACTTCCACGCGTTTTGTGGGCGCTCACGCTCATTGTGACGGCTGAGTACGTGTTGCTATGGCTCGGGCTCCACAATCTGCCTTTTCAGGATCTGCCCAATCACCTTGCTCGCGCGGTTGTAATGGCCGATGCGCTCTTTCACCACGGGTCCCGTTTCGCGGATGCCTTCACGGTCAAACTTTCGCTTTCAACCTACATACTCGGTGACCTACTGCTTGCGTCATTGGTAGAGCTCATCGGGCCCAGTCGCGCCGGGCCCGTTTGGGCTGCGCTAGTGTTTGTCTCATTGCCAGCCTCTCTTGCTTACCTCGCTCGCTCGTTGCGCTTGAGTCCATTGGCGTCGGCAACTGCTTTGCTGTTTGGGTGTTACCTTGGATCAAGCTGGTTATTCCTGTCAGGCTTTTTTAGCTTTGAGCTTGCCGTCTCATCGTCACTAATTGTGGCAGGGAGCCTGTTCAGGCAATGCGAGAGTCCGTCCTGGGAGCGTTTTATATTCATAATAGCCGTTTCGGCGCTGGGGTATTTGATACATCTGATAATGGTCCTGTTTGTGTGTACGATGAGCGCAGTAATATTAATCGCTTTTCCTGCGCCGCTGCGGCGGCGCGCGCTGGCGGCCGGCCCGCCACTCCTTTTCGCATGCGCCTTGATGGTCTGGGGTTTATTGGACCCCGCCACTGCGATGCCCGGAAACAGCGCCTGGGGCGGACTCACGTCCAAGATCCTTAGGCTTTCTGCACCGTTCGTGCGATTTGATCTCTGGTCCGAGACCTTTTGCGTTCTACCGCTTGCGTTATTGGTGTGGCCAGGTTACCCGCACTGGAAAGAGCTCCTGCATAATTCTCGAGCGCGGCTCTGCGCCGTCATGGTCGGCGCCTTTCTTGCGTTGTACTGCGTGCTGCCGGTTTCCAACGGACACGGCCATGACATCGACCTCAGGGCGCTGGCGCTCATGTACGTGGGCGTCTTGCTGACGATGCTGGTCGCAATCGACCTGGGTTCATGCCGTCTTCAATTCAGTGCCTGGCTTGCGAATGTCTTGCTGGCACTGGCGAATTTGTGGTTGTTGCATCACGAATTACTCCCGGTGGACCGGACGCTCGGGGCGTACCGAGCACTATTGAAGGTGGTTCCGGAACAAAGTTCCCTCCTTCCGGTAAGCGCTGTTCCAAACATCGGCAGGTATCAGCCTTTTCTCCATGTTGGTTCGTGGGCAACAATCGATCGTGGCGCCATTACGCCTTACTTGTTCTCCGGATCGACGGGCGATGCCATGAGCTACTTTCGATACGTCCATCTCCCTCGGGCTCCGTCAATTTTCTGGGCAATTCGCCCGGAATATCCGCGCCCGGACTGCGCACAGATCAGTCGTGACTTTGCCTACGTCGCGATCATCGGAGAAGCTACTGTTGGCTGTTCGACCTTCGTCAGCGTGGCGCATTCGAGTGACGGGGAGATATCCATTCTCAAGCGTGAGGGATATCGTTGACCGCTGAGCAAGTGTCCCGACATTGCCGCAATTCTCTCGAGAAGCTGTTTCATTGGCGTCTTTTCAGCAGTTCGATGATGGTGCCAAAAAAGAAAGGCACTAGCGAGAGCGGCGCGTTTGAGGAGAGACCCATGGTAAGCCGCCTCCAACAACTGACCCGAGCGAGATGTGGGTTTGTCGGCATGACGCCTTTGGGTGCGGGGGTTGCGCGAATCGGCTAAATGGCCGCGTCGCTGGCCATCGCGAGGCAGGCCTGCCCCAGTCAACCCGCACGAACACGCCGGGGTAAACGCAGGCATAATGTGCGCTGAGTGATGCTACGACCCATTGAGCGCATCAGCCTGTTGCAACGGTACCAAGTACGCAGCCGAAATTCCACATGTGACCATCGAAGGTCCAAGATGATGATGAGCGTCTCCGTAGTGATTCCCGCGTACAACGCCGGCGCGTTTATCGAAGACGCAATAGGCAGTGTTCTAATGCAGGACTGGCCTGCTGATGAGATTATCATTGTGAACGACGGGTCGCGCGACCAGAATTACGATTCTCTCAAGGCGCTCGCAAGTAACATCAGAGTTATTAATCAGCCCAACCGCGGTGTCTCCGCAGCAAGAAATGTTGGCTTTAACGCCGCCAATGGCACTTACGTAGCAATTCTAGATGCTGATGATGTGTGGCTGCCTGGAAAGCTCCGAGCGCAGATGGAATACCTAACGCAGAGCCCTCAGACCGACGCCGTTTTTTGCCTAGGAAGGGTCTGGAAACCTGCAGCCGGCGGCACTACTTGGGCAAAACCGACTGATCTTAATCCGATACCACAAGAGCGCATCGAAATTATGCAGCTGCATTACCGCGATTGGCTCTACGGCCTTCCGGTGGCCAATCCAACTATGGTGGTCAAAAAGCAGGTATGGAAGGCTATGGGTGGCTACGATGAAAACAAGAGATTCGCGGAAGATACGGATTTCAATCTTCGACTATCCCGCACATATAGAGTCGATCTGATAAGGTTAGTTGGAATGCTTTATCGCAAGCATACTCAGAACGCCACGACGCGCTTGCAGGACCGCAATTATTGGGCGGAAGCAGTTTCGTCGGCGATCGCAACTTTTGGTTATATCGACGACTCGGGCGTAGCCGCGGATCCTGCTCGAGTACGCAAGTACTTGGCTGACATCCATTTTCTTCACGGTCATGATCACTTTTGGCGTGGTCGACCGCCGATAGCGCGTCATGAATTTTGGCGCGCCTTCAAATTGAACCCGCTGCATCCGAAGACAATTGCGTATCTCATAACTGTCGCCGTTCCGGGGCTGGCGCCAATATTTAGACGCCAGCGGCACAATATTAGGAGGTTGCTTACTAGTGTATCGCGCGTTATTCATCCAGGTGTCGTAAAGCCAGGGGGAATTGAAGACAGCGAGGATCCTACATGACAGGTAAGTTCAATCGTTTCGGCAGCTCTGCTAGAGCCATCCGCGGCCTGCCCATACGCGATGGTAGATCTCAAGATAGCGTCGTCCCATCGAGTCCCGAGAATACTGCCGGAGGAACTCCAAATGGGCATTCGCTGCCCTCATTTTGGCCAAGTCCGGTCGGCTGAACACCGCGCGAATTGCTTCTGTCAGCGCGCGCACATCGTTTGGCGGCACAATCCATGCATCCCGACCATCGCCAAGCACGCGGGGAATATCGCCAACGCGCGTGGCCACAATGGCGCATTGCATCGCCATCGCCTCCAAGATCACGATGGGCAGCCCTTCTTTGTCTGAAGTCAATGCGAGCAGATCGGCCGCCGCCAATATTTGAGGAATATTGTCGCGGTACCCGCAGAAATGGACTCGATCTTCAAGACCCCGACGTTTGACGAGCTCGGCAAGAGCCTGAGATTGATCTCCTTCGCCGACCAGCAGCACATGTATATCGACAGCGTCCACGAGATTCGCTACGGCCGCGACCAGTAGATCGTTACGCTTGGAGCGGGCTAATCGACCTATCTGCACGATGAGCTTAGCGCTCCTCGGGAGACCAAACTCCTCGCGCACACGCACCTTTGCATCCTCGCCTGCACTTGGGGCAGTGATCCCGTTGCTTATGAGCGAGATTTTTTTTAGCGACATGCCGCTGGCGTGCAATTCTTCGCATATCTCGCCGGAGACCGCCACGACGTGGTCAAAGCCTCGCAGCACGCGCTTGTCGATCGCCTCGAGAGCCTGGAGCTGGCGGGTCTCGCTATACCAGCTATGGCAAGTTGCAAGGCAGGCGAGCCGTCGCGGGATTCCGAGCAGAAACAGCAGGATGTCGGGCTTGTAGCCATGGGAGTGCACAATGGCTCGCGGGTACCGTCTGAGGAGCTGCCGTAACCGGCTCATCATCGGCAGGAGGGCCAATCGGCCAGTCGCGACGAATGCCTCTGCGGTCAAGCCGAGCGCAGTTGCACGCTGAACGAGCTCGGTTGCGCCCCGGCCCTCTAATGCGACCACACGGCTGTCCCAACCCTGATCAGCAATGTAACTCGCCAGCTCCAGCAGAGCCCTTTCGGCACCATACATTCCGCCTGTGCTGATCAGCTGAATGGCGACCTTCTTACCGTCCACGGGGCTCAACCGACGAGCAGCTCTCGGTAGCGCTCAGCCACCCGAACAGAGTCGAAGTTCCATTTAACATATTCCTTACACGGCTCGCTGAGCTCCAGGAGCGCATGAGGATGGTTGAGCACGTATTCTAATGAAACCTCCAGAGAAGACTGCTCACCCGGCACCGTCAACCAGCCGCGGTTTGTGAGCATGTCTGGAAGACCGCCAACCGCCGGACCGATTCCCGGCAAGCCCATCGCCATGGCCTCCAGGAGCGCGCGAGGGGTGCCTTCGGAGCGCGAATTCATCACGAATACATCGGCAGCTGCCAAATACGGCCGCGGGTCGATATGCGCACCGACCAAATTGACGCGATCCCCGAACGGATGTGACTGGATGAGCTCCTGGCAAGCGCCGCTGTCTTCGCCGTCACCGACGATGAGGAGCCTTGCTTCGGGGGCGTGCCGGGCCTGTACCGCCAGAAACGCCGTGATGAGACCGGGTATATTTTTGACAGGTGCCAGGCGCCCGACGAACACAAAAGTGACCTGTGACCCGTATCCCAGCGCTGCACGACACGCGACTCGATCGTGGCGGTCAAATTGTTCCAACTCTATGCCGATCGGGATGACTTCGACCCGCCCGCGTGGCAATCCGAGGTCTTCGCACAGATAGTCTTTAATACTCTGATGAATGACCGTGATGGCGCTGGCGAGTCGCCAGCTAAACCGAGCACGGGTTCTTCCAGAGAAACTTTGATTAACATCGTGAACGGAGTGCTCCGTCACGACAATTCTCTTAATCCCCGCTAGTCGCGCCGGTATCCCGAGCTTGTTTAAGCCGAGGAAGTGGTGCAGATGGATGGCGTCCAGACGCAGCCGCCGCAGCCGCCTTGTCAAGGCCAGGCTTATTCCATTTCTCTCCAGCACGTTCGCGGGAATGCGCAGGTCCAGCGTTTCAATGCCGTATTCGGCGCATTTTTCTTGCAGCGGTCCCGGCGTACTGTCGATCGCCGCGCACAGCACCTGCGCTCCGGATCCTGCCAGTTGCTTCGCCAACTGGAGCCCAACGATTTCGGAGCCTCCAATGCCGAATGAATAGAGGACGACGAGAATTTTCTTCGGGCGCGCCTGTATCGCGACGGCATTCACTGACTGACGGGATCCTTCGCCCTACACGCAGCCGTTATGAACTCACTGTAGTGGTCAAGATAGGCCGCCGGCGAAAATTCCCTCGCGACACGAATCCGCGCAGCGCTTCCCAAGCGCAGTCTTAGATCCTTGTCGCCCATCAGTCTTGCAAGACCTGCCGTCAGCGAATCTACGTTGTTCTTTTCCACGAGCACTCCGTCAACGCCGTCCGTGATTACTGTCGGGATGCCGTCCACTTTGGTGGCTATTCGGCACTTCCCTGCGGCAGCGCCCTCCAACAGCACACGGCCCATGGCTTCACTTCGGGAAGCCAGCGCCAAGATTGCACAGCGAGAAATCCAATTAGCCAACTCCTCCTGCGGCATGCCCGGCAGGGCCAGAATTTGTGCGTCTTTGATCCCAAAAGTCCGCAACTGGTTTGGAATGCAATGGCCAATAAGCACGAGTTTCCAATTTGGGTAGCAGGATGCTAAACGCAAAAAAGCCGCGACCAATAAGTCTACGCCCTTGCGCATAAACGGGAATCCGGCAGCCAGAATGATTGGCTCTTCCGGACCGGAAAAGAAGCGCTCCGTATAAGTCAGCGCAAAAAACTGCCGCACAACGGTCTTGCTCCGCAATGTGACGAAGTTCATCAACTGACTTGCAAATAGCAGCCGCACACCGCTAGCCCTGCGCAACACATAAGAGCCGACGATCCGCATTTGCGCCAGCCGAATCCTGCGCCAAATAGCAACTCTCACGTGCGCGAAGTTGTCCTGGCTGCCGTAGACACCGTTAACTTCGCAAACGAACACCCCTTTGAGGCGCCGGGCCACCCACAACGCTAACAGGCCGCCTTTGAAGGGATCGTAGGATGTGGCGACGACCGTCTCCGTGTGGGCCGTGCGCGATTCGCGCGCACGTCGCAGAACTCGTCCGGCGAAGCGCAGAAAATTAAATACTCGAATTCCAGAGCGATCCTTGACGACGCGCAGACGAATGCGACCGATTAGCGTGTCCGCCTCGTAGGAGCCGTAAGACCAGAACTCTCCGGCGAAGCGCTGCGACAGCAGCTCGCATTCCGGTGCTAAGTCGCCCAAGGAATGAGTGGGTCCTTCGCGGATCATGAATAGATACGCGAGCGGTGCGCGAATCGATTCGACGCGCGGCGCGTGTGAATCTATTTCAGACAAGGCCTGCATGCTCGCTTCGGTAAAATCAAAGCCGCTCTAAGTTTGTGCGGTAATTGAGACGCGGGTCGCCGGAAATTATCATTATGCTTCTGTTAAGCTGCCGCTTCACCTAAAATATCCGGGCCTCATTCGTGGGGCCGTAAGGATAGCGACAAGCGAGCATTGTTAGATCGATGTGCCTCACGTAATGGATGCACCCGCCGATATGAACGCTTAAGCGTCGCATAGAGCGAGATCGAAGGCTATGTACGTATGTCCGCAGTGCAAGGGTCCGCTCGTCGCACTCGCTTGCGGTCGCTGCGGGCTGACGTATCCCGAAGTGGACGGTATTCCCTGCTTTTTGCAGGGCCCTGGCGCTAATCAGAGCGGTTTTGTCCGCGACGTATATGATGATATCTATAGTCATCACGAGGATGTCTGGGCCGACCAGGGGCGCTCTCAAGAGTTCATGACTTTTTTCAGCGGCCTAGTGCAGACGCTGTCGCATAGGCCCCTTCTCGAAGTCGGATGCGGAGAAGGCAAGCTGCTTGCCGCCCTGCCAGGTGAGCACAAATTCGGGATCGACCCGTCAATTCACGCTCTGCTGCGTGCCAAGAGGCGCTCCGCGGCGAGTTGCGCGGTTGCGCTCGCTGAAGACCTGCCGTTTCCAGCCAACACATTCGGCGTTGTCGTTTCGGTTGGCGTTATGGAGCATTTTGCAAACCCTGACGCCGCAACGGCCGAAATCCGCCGCGTCCTCTTGAGCGGAGGGCACTACGTGGCTCTCATTCACACAGACATGACCAGATTTCAACGCCTCGCGCTGAAATTCAGGGAGTTCTTCGTGCCCCGGTTCCGGCCACTAGCACTCGCATCGTGGATTAAGAAGAAGTTTTGGCGTCCGATCCGTCAGCCGTTGCGCAAATCCTACACCGTAGAATCCGCGCGGGACTGCCTAGAGCGCAACGGACTCGTTGTTAAGCAGACCCTTACCCGAGAAACTCACCCCGACGCGCCTTTGGCGGGCGAGCACGTGGTGATTTTCGTCGCGGAGAGAGCCGAACCTTAGCTGACGCTGATAATCACCGGCGGATTTGGCACCACAGGCGCTGGACCGAAATTACAGCCGATCTGCGTGGGCGCGGAAGCACCGCCCCAAGCGCCCATGTCGCACGGCGCGCCGCCGCTTACGCCGCCCACTCTTCCAGGATTAGAACCGCTCGCGCTACCGGCCGTACCCGTGGTCAATGCGTAACCTGGAGGATTAAGCGACGTAGGATTCACAAAGCTCGGATTCAGAGCAGCCGAATGAGTGTCAAATCCCAATGCGTTCTGCCAGCTCGATAGCGTGTAGGCATTAGACGGAGCGCCGGGATTTGAAGTCGGCGCCAATGTTAGGTACTGACCGCTAGCAGCGATCGAACCGTAGAGATTGTAATCAGATAACGCGATCGATCCAGCTACCAGCGCGAGAATCCCCTCGTAATTCGGCGTGCCGCTGCTAATGCTGTATATATTATTGTAATTCGTGAACATCGCTTGGGGCGATACCGTCGAGCCGCCTGCTGGGTAGTATATTCCTTGTCCGCCCGGCCCAAAAATCAACGTGTTGTTGTAGAACATCACGCTCTGCGAAGACAGAAGACTTGATAGACTGCCGTCCCAGCCGTTTCCAGAACGACACAGCAAAACATTATTGTAGATCATTCCCGTATTGCCTGGATTACCTCCCGAGCAGCCATGCAGCACATTCTGCGGGTACAATCCGGCTATCTCGATGTAATTGTATCGGCAGATGTGGCCGCCATTGGGATAATACTTATCGAAAATCCCATTGTTGCAATCATAGATCGTGTTGTATTCGTAGATGTTCGCGTAGCTGTAATAGGAATAAATTGCCGCTACATCGTCTGGATTCTGCCCGTTGGTCGGCGGCTGAACACTATGGAGCTTGTTATTGTGAACCCAAGCGCCTGTGGAACCTTGGAAAAAGATGGCGGCTACGTTGTCATTGTCATTTCCACCAATATCGTACACTTCACAATTGCGTATCTCGATTCCCGTTACACCGCCTTCACCGGTTCCACCGCCTCCATTGACTCCGCTCACTCCCGCGAAGTAAAACGCGATGCCGTACTGGAAAGCCCGAGTGATATAGAGCCCGTCGATAATCACGTTCCCTAAGTTGGGCGGCGCGGCCGCGTATTGGCCCTGCCCGATGATTGCGCACTCGACCGACGGGTATCCGCCTCCTGAGGGGTTGGCAGCGCTGAGATATGCCTGCCGTGGATTCACAGCTGCAATCAGGGTGGGAGTGCCGGCATTCGGGCCGCCATTGATTGCCAGTGCAGGCTGATTGAAAGAACCCGCCTGGCACAGCGCATAAACATTGTACGTACCATCAAGCAAGCCGACGCTCTTGCCGGCGTAGATTGTCCGCTTTGTATTGATGGCTGTGATCGACCACGGGCTCGCTTGCGTGCCGGGATTGGAATCCGACCCGTTCGGGCCAATGTAATAATTAAAGCTGGTGGTTTGAGCACGCGCTGTTCGAATGAGCGTAGGTACCGCTGCTGCGAAAACGGCGTAACCGCCTCGTTTGAGCAGCGTTCGTCGTGTGAACATGAGTATCATTCCTCGCTGGAGCAAGTGCCCGTGTCAGGCACGGGTCCGGGTCTGCGGCTTAAGGCAAGATCCTGGCGGCCCGAGCAAGATTGTCACCCGATGACAGAACGGCCGCAAATGTCTCTTGGATGAGACACCCAGAGTCCATCCGTTTCCATGACTCGGCAAAGCCTCTATCTTGCGGCAGAAGCGCCCATTAAGCCTCGCGCACCGCTCGCGCACGTGATGCGTGTCACAGTGCGGCCCTCGGCTCGGTAAACTTGCGATAAGTACTGTCGGGCAAAGAGCCTTACTGACTTTGCGCTGCCGATTTCGTCGGCTCTGATAGCTGCTTTTAGGCATCTACGCGGCCGATGCGTCGAAAGCGAAGCGCTGGAGCCGACGCGCAAACTTTTTGGTTCAACGCCGCGCGGCCGACTCAAATACCTCGCACAGCCGCCTGCCGATCTCCGAAAACGAGTAACGCTCAACGACCAACTGACGCGCAGCTCGGCCCATCGCGTCGCGTTCAAGCGGCCGCTGTAACAGCCGCGCAATGGACGTGACGAACGCTTCGGCCGAATCCGCGAACTGCGCGTGCCGCCCCGGCACCACATCGATGCCCTCGCAGGCGATCGGATGAGCGATCACACATTGTTGCATTGCAAAGGCATCGAGGATCTTGAGCTTTGTCCCGCCCCCGTCCCGGATTGGACATATATATAGAGTCGCCGCATTCATGAGCGGCCGGACATCATCGACGAAGCCATGCACAGTCACATCTTCAAGACCCGCCGCCAGTGCAACGATGCTGGGCGGCGGTGCCGAGCCCACGATGTCGAGCCGCAGGGTAGGAAGGGCTACCTTTGCCAGCGGCCATATTTCCCGTAGTAAAAATAGGACCGCGTCGACATTCGGGTACCAGTTCAAACTTCCGACGAATATCATCGACGGCGTCGCCGACTCGGCTCGTGTAGCATGAAAGTACTCAACGTCGACGCCGTTTGGGATGGTGACGGTATTGGCCCGCGGTGCGATGGCGCGAAGCCGTTCGCCGTCCAGATCCGAGCATGTGATGTGCGCGGCGAAGCTATCGGCCACTTGCGCCTCATACCTTTGCACGCGCTTGCCTTCCTGCACAAAGTACAGACGCTTGAGCGCATGCTGTTCGTTCATCGCGCGGCGCAGCAGCATGTGCGATTCGATATTGTGATGTCCGAGAGTTGCGGGAGTGCCACGAAACAGCTCGCGGAACGGCGCGAGCCCGATCGTGTCGAAATGCGCTAGGGAGTACGTACCGCACGCGGCAATCTCCGTGAATGTGCGCCGCGCCTCGCGGCTCTGCAGAAACCGCAGCGTGTAGCTTGCCGGACAAACCAAGCCCGCGAGCGCGGTACGCCATTTGCCGCCCGGGCGCTTGAGGCTGTCGATGGCGTGAAAGCGCACCGAGCGGCAGATGCGCCCCAGCTCCTGTGCGCAATCCCGCAGACCATCCTCGAGCGACGGATAGAAAATCCGCAGCCAGGATTCTTGGACGAACGCGATCAGATCAACATCGTGTTTGGAAGCAACGCCGCGCAGTAGGTGGTAGCTGCGCAGGTGCATGCCGGACTTTGGCGGATAGGGGATGAAGTGTGACGCCCAAAGTACTCGCATGCAGACCTCAACGCCGCAGCAACCGCCGCGTAAGCCCCATCACGAGATCATACTGAGCGCGCGCGTACTGCCGCATGAATGCCCAATAGCAGGCGCCCCCGATTGCGATCTCAAACGCCAACTGCGCTGCGGGATACCCGTACTGTTTCATCTGCAGCTGCACTATTTCGACCACCACGCAACTTGCCGCAGCGCAGAGCGCCGGGCGCAGCATGGGTCGGAGCAACAGTGGAACTCCCGTCTTGAATGCCCTCGCGATACGCCACGTCGCGAACCCGAAGACAATCGGAAAACCGATGACCCAGGTTAGCGCCGCCGCATTTGCACCAAAGCGGGCACCAATTGATAGCAGCGGGATCATAATCGCCGCCCACGTGATCATGTTCTTGAACGTCGTGGGAATGTGGCCAGCGCCTACAATGGCGGAGTCCAGCAAAGTGTAGACGCTGCGCAGCGGCAGAATGCAGGTGAACGCCATGAACGGAACGATGAGGTTCGTCCACCGAGGGCCGAACACGAGGGGAAACGCCACCTGCGATAAAATGCCCATCAACCAGAATAGTGGGAAGACCAGTGTTGAGGCCGCCGAGATGACCAGCAGAAGCCCCTCGACCTGTGCGTTGTCGTCGTCGATCTTGGCGGCAAAGGCGGGCATCGATACCTGATTGACGATCCCGGACAACTGATCGAGCATTGAGTGCGACAGGGTTTTGGCGAGGGAATACGACCCCAAGACGATCGGACCACCCAGCCGGCCCAGGAGAAACGTGTCGAAGTCGCCGGTAATGAAATAGAGCACGCGCTGCCCGACCATCTGGCTGCCGCTCGCCCAAAGCGGGCGCAGTGCCTTCATATTGAGATTTGGCTTGGGTCGGTCGCGCAAGTACATCCATTGCACCGCGGCGCGCACGCAGATTCCGAGCAGTGTCCCCCATATCAGGGACCAATATGCCGCGCCGGCATGAGCCATGATCAAAGTTGCGACGCCCTGAATGACGCTCGCGAGCGACTGTGCCAGAGCCATTTCGCGGAACTTCATCTGTTTCGCGAGCAGCGCGGAGGGCACCACGGTCAAGGCCGTCAGCGGCAGTTGCAATGCGGATACCCGCAGCACGTTAACGACCGCTTGACTATGAAAGAATGTGCCTCCGGCCGGGGCTATTGCAACGATCAGCGCCGCCAACACGATCGACACCATGAGCACCCCGGAGACCGCAGCACCCTTCACCTCAGCGGAAATCTCCCGACGGCTGATCAAGACAACGCTCAGACCCCCATCCAGCAGCAACCCCGCCAGTACGGTAAAAAGCCCGGAAGTGGCTACAATTCCGTAGTCGCGCGGTTCTAACAGGCGTACGGTAAATGCGGTCAGTCCCCACGTGACCAGCTGTGCAAAGATGCGTGCGGTGCCGATCCAACGCAGCCCATGCATTGCACTGTCGAGGCGACCCACGCTCTGTGGCGAGCGTAATGGTTCCTGTGCCATCACATATCCCGGTTCTATGTGACCGAGTTCGCCGGCGCCGGGGTATTCTGAGACGCGATTCTGACGAAAGCAGCGCACACGGCCACGGTCATCCACAGCGACGCCGAATACGCCTGCGAGAGAAAGAACCCGGCGGCCAAGTTGCCTGCGAGGGCAATACGAAAGGCGCGGGCGTACAGAGCCACTTGCGTGCTCTCCTTGTCCGGCACTTTCTGGCGCCGCGCGGCAGCTATACGACCGAGCTCTTTCCAGGTCACATAGTAGGTTGCGAGATACAGCCACAACCCGAGCGCGCCGAGTTCGACAAACGCTTGTACCAGACTGTTATGGGCCGTGCGGTATTGACCGCCGTTCCTGCCGTCGACCACGGGCGCAGTGCCCATTCCATACCCAATGGGCCGCTCTAGGCCCGAGATTATATCGCGGCGCCACAATACCGTCCTACTGCTGTTGAGCGTCGGGTCAGCGTTGTAGTCATGCTTCAGATCCAGAAGCGTTAGCAGCCTCTCTTGGGACTCGGCCGGTAGGTGCCCCCACACCGCGACGCCCATCGCCGCGGTGAGAGCACACCTTACAAGCATGCCGGCCGGAGCAAATCGCTTAAGCTCGCCGTTCTTCGCAGAGTCCAAAGGATAGGCGGTGATTGCGATTAAAACGACGCCCAGTCCAAGGGCGCCGCCCCGGGAGCCGGTAAGGAGGATTGCCAAAACCATCCCCAGCGCCGCTAGATTAATCAGCAATCTGCGCAGGCGCGAGCGGCCGCCACGCAGTGCTAATGCGAGAGGGAGCAGCGTATCAAGCTCATAGGCGATATCGTTTGGATCGAGGTAGTTATTGATGTGCGCGCGCCCGCCACTGTAGAAAAACAGGAGGCCGACGGAAAGTGAAACGCCCGCTATTGCAAGCGCGATCAACAGCCGCTCAACGTCTCGCTGGGTCTGCGTGATTTTTATCAGTATGATGAAAGAGAGCAGATAGATGATAGAGACCTGGATAGCAACGAGAGTGAATGACTTGTATATAGAAAAAAAGACACTGACGATCGAAAGGGTGAGGAACGCAACAGCGGGGCGTGCGATTCGCAGCGATCTGACTCGCACCGGGACGAACGCACGTCGGGCGCGATACGCGAACAGGGCGGTACAGATAAACGTGATTTTGACCAGCGGTATCCCCGTTATCCCCGGGACCCACTCGGCGGCTTTGCCGACCATTACGGCGAGAAAAATGGCCAGCCATATGCCGTACGCCGACGGCAGCTCGGATTTTTTTGGAGCGCGGATGCTCATCCCGCGCGCAAGGATTCCCGCCGTCATGGCGGGCACAGGCTCAATCGCCATGGCAGGAGGACCTTATCCATTGGAGCGCGGCGGGGGCGGCGCAGCGGCTGCGATGGAGCGAGGCAGTCATAGACTGCAGCCAGCCACGCTCTCAACTCTCCCGCTGATTAGCGAGGGCATTTCACAGACCCGGGAAGGCGTTGCCATTGCGCTCGATTGTGCCTGGTAAGCGAGTGCTGTCCACCTGCCAGCCGACCGTCACGCCAATTCGATTCTCCGTGTACTGATTCGTCATCACGTCTCCGCGCTGATCGAAGCGGTCGTACTCGGTTCGCACGTCCAGATGCCGGCCGATTCGCCAATCGAGACCTGCCGATGCACTCAGGTTACGGTAGCTGGCCGCAGAAGCGGTGAATGTCCCGCGCGCGTAGCTCGCCCCTACCGACGCCGTCAGGGCGGGCGCAAGGTTACGCCGCACACTGACGTCCGACTGTGTTCGAACTTGATTCAAACTAGAATCTTCAAGATGGCGTTCCTGATAAACTGCGACATCAAAATTGACAAAAGTTCGATTGCGATCGAAATCCCAGGCGGCGCGAGCGTAGCGGTTGATAAAGGGGTCGTCCGCGCGCTGCAAGTAGGTGGCGTTAACCGCCAGGCCATTTAGACCTTGCAACTGGCGCAGGAGATTGCTGGTGTCAGAAATATCCTGTCCGAACGACAGGTCAAGGCGCGATGCAGGAGACAACACCCGTGTAGCGTCGACGTGCACCAGGGGGCCCGCGCCCGTTGAGCTCAATCCCGTCACCTCGTCATATCCTAGATCCACCGCCAGCTTGGAACGCGCCCCTTGGGCGTCATAGCGCAGGTAAGCCTCCTGCGTCGTGTAGTCCGGATTCGCGGCGCTGTCGTCATATAGAATCCGCCCAGCTGCGACATTGAGCGAGACGTTGCTCGTGGCCGATAGCGAACGCACCAGCGCGACCGACGCGTCGCCTCGGTTGTTGTTCAGATCGCTCGTCTGATAATAGACGTTCGAAAAGCGAGCCGATACCTGCGCGTGCACCAGAGGGCTGAGCGCAATCAACAGATCGGGTCCGGTAGAGAAGTAATTGATATTCTCGAGATTAATGGGCGTTACCGCCGTGGTCGGGTCAAGCTGCTGCTGACCAAAGTTGTCCAGCGCCACCCATTCAAACTCTTTCGGCAAGACCGCGAACGTGCTGCTGCCGATGAAATTGCCAACAACCTCATGTGGATAGATGTCGTGGGCGAAATTCAAGTACTGAAGATTAGAGAGCACGTCAGCGTCGAGCCGGCGGGTTTGCTCGTGAAGCGCGACATCGGCCGACACTTCCTCTATCGTGTCGCTCATGGGGTCCGTCGCCGTGCGCTCGACGTTGTCGGTCTCAATCAAGCCTGCGGCAATGCGGCCGCTCCATTCATTGGGCTGATTGTGCAAGTCCGGAGGACGATTCAAGTCCGGGGCTTGATCGTTCAACTCCGGAGTTTGGTCACTCAGCTCACTGGCGTAGAGGTCGATGGGCCCAAGACACCCGATCAGCACAATAACGCAAACGCGCCGCTTCATCCGCGCCGCCCTTATCTGGAAGGCGCAGTGGTATCGCCATAGCTGCCATATCCGTAATAGCCCTCGGACAGCGCAAGCAGGCTTTGATTAAGAACGAGTCCCAAGGGCTTACCTTCGCCGATGTATCCGATGGCCTCCTGCACCGCCCGTCGCGGTGTCGCGCCGGCGCGCACGACGAGGACGACCTGGCCCGCGATTTGTACCAGGGCGCGCGACTCGCTTGACAATAGGAGCGGCGGCGAATCAAGCAGCACGATGCGGCGCGGATCGCGCGCCGTCAAACGCGTGATCACCTGACCCATGCGGGCGCTTGCCAGAAGCTCAGTCGCGGCCTCGTGATGGCGTCCGGCCGGCAGCATGCTCAGGCCTGGTACATCGGTGGGCAGCACCAGCGACTCAATATCGAGCTCGTCATCCGCGAGCGCATCCAGCAGGCCCGGTTCCTGATCAATACCAAAAATGCGGGAGATGTGCGGCTTCGCGACATCCGCGTCCATGATCAATACCGAAACATCCCGCTCGCGCGCAATA
>Ga0182024_10003233_pt1 | contig 39158 bp, 26 predicted proteins | sample P32metaG_FD_120480 | JGI IMG/M metagenome (GOLD analysis project Ga0182024, IMG submission 120480) | Permafrost microbial communities from Stordalen Mire, Sweden - P3-2 metaG (Illumina Assembly) | ecosystem: Environmental > Terrestrial > Soil > Wetlands > Permafrost | place: Sweden: Stordalen...
GAAACTTACTATGTCAGCGTTGCGCCCCACAACTGCGATGGGCCGTTGAAGACAATCGCGGGGATCCATTTGGCAGCGAATATTCCAAATTTTATGATTTTGGAGACGTTTGAAGATTATGATGTGCCCTGGCGAGCGGAGCTGACCTCCCGTTTTCCGGCGTTGCGGGACGGGCACTATGACGTGCCCACGGCGCCAGGCTGGGAATCGAAGTCAATGAGCCCGATGCGAGTGCTCACCCGTACGATCCGGATGCGAAGTTAAATATGTTTGCGGCTGATTGGGAAGAGAAAATGTGCCGATAAGCGCCGGTTGCAGCATCGCACTGGGGCTAGCAGAACTTGCATGTTTCCCGTCTGAGAAAAAGGCAGTGGTATTCGCCGGAGGCATATGGCTTTTTCGCTGGGGGTCATCGATTGGTGCATCTGCCTCATCGTTTTGAGTTTCAGTATTCTGCTCGGACTTTACCTTGCCGTCCGCAAGAAAGCGTCCGTCGACAGCTCTCATTTTTTCCTCGCTGACCGCAGTCTTTCGTGGCCCTTAGTGGGAGCGTCACTGTTTGCCACCAATATTGGCGCGGAGCATCTGGTTGGACTCTCCGGAGATTCCTACCGCTACGGCTTATCCGCGGGTACCGTCGAATTGACGACTTGTATTACCGTGGGGTTTGCCGCAGCGTTTCTCTACCCGTTTTACATTCGTAACCGGGTGTTCACGACCCCGGAATTTCTCGAGAAGCGCTATCATCCTGCGGCGCGCGTCCTTTTCTCCGGGCTGATGCTATTGATTTCGATTACTACCAAGATGGCGTTTCACTTGTACGCCGGAGCGCTGGTTCTGCGGGGACTCACCGGCTGGAATGTAATGACGGTAGTGTGGATTATGGGGGCAGTCGCCGCTTGCGTAACCATCATCGGCGGGTTCACGGCCATCGCCTACACCGATTCGATCCAGACCGGCATCATCGTACTGGGCTGCAGCCTCATGGCCCTCATCGGATTGCATCAGGTTGGCGGATGGCACAACCTGGTCGTGCGAGTGCCGCAGGCTATGCACATTGCGAAACCTTATGACGATCCCAATTACCCTTTCTGGGGAGTGATTCTGTCCGCGTTTTACGGGGGCATATTTTACTGGGGCGTCGATCAGGTCAACGTGCAACGTGTGCTGGGAGCCCGTGACGTCGACCAGGCGCGCTGGGGCGGAATGTTTACCACCCTCCTCAAGCTTCTTCCGGTCTTCATTTTCGCTTTGCCGGGAGTCATAGCGCTGGCCCTTTTTCCCGGACGGGAAAGCAAGACTACGTTCGTAACGCTGCTTAACGAATTACTCCCGACCGGAATTCGAGGACTGGTTCTTGCTGCCTTACTGGCCTCGCTAATCGGTTCAACTCTGTCGGTCATGAACTCGGTGTCCACCTTGACGGTTCGCGATTTTATTTTGCATTTCCGGCCCCAAACCAGCGAGCGTGCTCAAGTATTGCTCGGGAGAGTCGTTATTCTCGTTGCCACACTATTCGGGATCATGGCCGCTTACGCTATCTATAAGACTCCGGACGGACTCTATAAATATCTCCAGACCGTTTCTATCTATCTGATCATGCCGGTTGCGCCTGCCATTGTGTTCGGGATCCTCAGTAAACGGGTTACGGTGATGGGTGCGCTCGCTTCGGTCCTCGTAGGGTGCGGCTTGGCGGCTTTGTTCGTGACTGACCAGTTAATCGGACCGACGCACGGTGCGCAGTTGTTCCCGTGGCTGCACACTAAGCTGACGCTCAATTATTCGTACCGAGGCCTTTGGGGATCAATTGCCGGCGTTGCGGTCATGTTCATCGTTTCGTCTTTCACCAAGAAAACCGATCCGGCCGCCTTGGAGAAACTCACGGTTAGCTGGAAGATGCAGAAGGAAAGCTTCCGGGGCATTCTTGACTGGCGACTGCACCTGGCTGTTCTGTCAGCCGTTACGGCGCTGATCTACTGGATGCTTTGGTAGGGTCCGCCAGCAGGCATCGCTGCGGAGCGCTGGACACCATTGGTTGGGAGCTTTTTCATGAAGGCTTCGCGTCTTGCTCTGGTCCTCATTTCATCGATGGTTCTAGCGGCAGGCCAGGAACAATCCCAGTGGGAGAGCGTGAAGGCCGACCATGATGCGGTGTTGGATACCAACCGTGGTTCGGCATTTTGGAGCGGAACCCGTCCAACTTATGCGGAAGTAGACGCGAACGGCAGGCGCATGCCGGAATACTTGACCGAGATCCGCTCGCGCTGGACGAAAGATAATCTTTACTTCCTTTTTATCTGTCCCTACAAGAATCTTTCCCTTAAGCCTGCGCCTGACACGGCACGGGAGACGTACGAACTATGGAAGTGGAACGTTGCGGAGGTGTTCATCGGTTCCGATTTTCACGACATCAAACGCCACAAGGAATTCGAAGTCTCTCCGCAAAATGAATGGGTCGACCTTGATATCAACCTGAGCGCGCCGCGGCATGAAGACGGATGGCTGTGGAACTCATTTGAGCACTCCGCCCGCATCGACCGGTCGGCGCACATCTGGTACGCAGCGATGAGAATTCCGCTGGCTGCGCTGGGCACTCCGGCTCCTGCGCAGGGGACAGCCTTTCGAGTGAATCTATTTCGTAACCGAAGGCCCACCGGACGACGCAAAGGAAATCACCTGGCGTCCGTCCATGAGCAATACGTTTCACGCACCGGAGCGGTTTGGTCTGCTCAGACTCGTCACCCACTGATCCAAGATACGACTCGGAGTAGTTTGCGCACATTTCATCATCGTCTTGCTCCAGGAAGGGGCCTGGTACCCGTCACGCAGAATTCGCGCGCCATCGGGAAGCGAAGATATTCTCCTGATTGTTGGCCCTGGGCGGTGCATCCATCCCACGTGGGGGCGCCAGCATCTTCGTGATGGTCGACGCGGCTGCCCGAACATCAATCTTGATTGCATTCAGTTTTGTGTTCATTCGGCTTGCCGGCCCGGATATGCTGAAGGCGGCGATCACGCGGCCAGTGTTATCAAATATCGGCGCCGCAACGCAGGTTACCCCAGTCACGTTCTCCTCCATATCCAACGCAACCCGTTGGTCGCGCACGACCGATAAGTGCTCCAGCAAATGCGTTCTCTGCGTGATCGTCCTGGGAGTCTTCCGGAGCAAAGGATTTTCACCCAAAATCGCCCGGGTACGCGATTCGGGCAAGAACGCCAGAATCGCCTTTCCCAGTGCGGTGCTGTGAACCGGGTTCCGGTCGCCGGGTAGTGCGGCGATTCGCAGAGCGCTGGGACTTTGCACTACATCAACGTAAGCTACCTGGCCGCCATCAAGCGAGCCAAGATTGACGGTCTCGGCATAGCGAATTAATAGGTTTTGCATTAGGGGCTTCGAAATGGCCTGCAGATGGCGGAAAGCAACACCCTGCCCGGCAAGGTCGTCGAACTCTCGCGTCAGGCGATAGCAAGAACCGGTCGCACTCTTTTCTATGTAACCCAGTTTCCCGAGTGAGTAAAGAATGCGATGGATCGTTGTGCGGGGAAAGGGCAGTCCCTTGGCGATCTCGGAAAATGCCAGTCCCCGGGTCGTGCCCTTCTCGACAAAACGCTCCAGCACGCCGAAAATCTTTCCCATCACGGCGATGTAACTTTTGTCAGCTTGCTTGCTAGCACACATGTTCGGCCTCACAACGCTCAGTGTCGATACCTCTAGACTTTCAACTCAATTCCCAGGAGCCGCTCGGCATTCTCGTAGTAGATCTTGCGCAAAATGTCTTCCGGCAATCCCAGACCAGCGCACGAGCTTAAGAGTTCGATTCGGATGACAAGAATCGTATCGATTCGAGCGAAGCCATGCTAGCTTCTCGATGCCCAGAACGTCAAGATTTAAAGACACTTGCATCGTCTGGCCGATGCTGACAGTCGGCGAAAAGAAATATCGTTGTAATCCAGAGGTTGCGGGGATTCGGGCAGAGCCGGACAGCATCTGAAAACAAGCTGAGTTTGTGCGGGAGTTTTCGGGCGTTCTTCCAGCCAGTGACTTAAGCCTGGTGCCGTTCGCGAAGTTAAGCGAAGGCGATTCCGCTGCGAATCTCGCCGCCCCTATCGGCGACTACTTGCGTGTCGAGAAACCAAAAACCGTCACTCGGTGAAAGCGTTGCCCGGGTTCAAGTTCGGTCGTCGGAAACTCTGGATGATTCGGGGAATCGGGGAAGTGCTGGGTTTCCAGACACAGCCCAAAGCGACGTTGGTACGCGATTCCGTTTTTGCCCTTGATCGTACCATCAAAAAAATTGCCGGTATAAAACTGAACGCCCGGTTGATCTGTAAGGACGCGCATGACCCGACCGCTGCTGGGCTCGTAAACTTCCGCTGCCTCCGCCAGTTCGCGACCGCCTGCGTCCAGGACAAAGTTCTGATCGTAGCCTCCGGCGACCCGCAATTGCTCGTAATCGGAATCAATTCGCTCACCGATACGGGTTGACTTTCGAAAATCCAACGGAGTGCCCCCCACGGACTTGAGTTCGCCAGTTGGGGTGAGATTAGAGTCCGCCCAGGTGAAGCGCGAAGCATACAGGATAAGGTCGTGATCCAGTATGTCGCCTTGGCCTGCTCCTTTGAGGTTGAAATAAGTGTGATTCGTGAGATTCAAGATGGTGTCTTTGTCGGTGGTTGCCGAGTAGTCGATTGTCAGCGCACCCTGGCTCAGCGTGTAACGCACCACAACGTTAAGATTGCCGGGATATCCTTCTTCCCCATCCTTGCTCAAATACGTCAACTCAATGCCTGCAGGGATGAGGCGGCCCTTCCACACAACCTGATGGAAGCCATGGGGGCCACCATGAAGAGCGTTCGGACCGTTGTTAATGGCGAGCGAGTATTGTCTCCCATCCAGCGTGAAGTTGCCTCGTGCAATTCGGTTCGCGTATCGCCCGACAATCGGGCCCAAATATGCGGTCCCCTTGTGGGTGTTGTTGTTCACATATCCATCTAAGTCGTCAAATCCCAGAACGATGTCTGCGGATTTTCCATTTCGATCAGGCACTTTCAGCGATACCAGGTAGCCGCCGTAATTGGTCACGCGCACTTCGATGGGACCTTCGGACAGCGTGTAGATATCGACGGGCGTTCCATCCGGTAGCTTGCCAAAAAGATCTTTCTTCACGTTGCTTCCGCCCTCCACCGAAGAGACGCACAACAGCAACACCGATGCGGTCAGCACCTGTTTCCATCCCATATTCATGGACGTTTCCTTAGTACTGAGTAACTCTAGACTACGAAGCTGGTGGCGGGCCGGTAGACTTTCGAACTCGCAATTCCGTTTTCAACGTGATGACCAAAGGTTCAGCTGAAACAGGATCGGTGTCCGACAGAATACGCAAGAGCGTTTGTGCCGCCTGTTGTCCCACTTCGTGACCGGGCTGAGCGACCACCGTCAGTTCCGGACGAAGTAAAGTGCTGAGGCTAAACCCATAGCTATCGGGCGCCGGTTCATCGAATCCGATGATGCTGACCCGATCAGGGCAAGCCACATGAAGTTCGTGCACGGCCCGGAGAAGTCCCAACGTCATTAAGCCATTCGAACAAACAATTGCGGTCGGAGGTTGTGGCAATCTCAGCAGTTCAAGTCCGTTTTGATACCCGCTCTCGGGATGGTAGTCGCCACGTTTAAAGTATGCCCCGTTAAGTGGTAGATGTGCGTCCTCGAGGGCGCGGCGGAAACCCTCTGCCCGATCGCTCGCAGTGGAGAGATCAAGGCGTCCCGCAATGAACGCCACGGATCGGTGCCCGAGGTCAATGAGGTGTGCAGTTGCGCGATAGGCCGCGTCGACATTGTCCACAACCACCGCCGCCCCTCTATATCCGGGCGGCACGCGATCGAAAAGCACGATGGGAGCGCCCGAATGCAATTGCGTATCAGCAACCGCATATAAGTCCGTCGATGCCAATAGAATGCCGTCTACCCGTCGCGAAAGCAGGGCTCGGAGATGACGTTGCTCCTGCTCGACATCGTCGTCAGAATTGCACAACAGCACCGAATACCCGACACTGCGGGCCGCATCTTCGATTCCGCGCAGCACATCCACAAAGAACCCACTCGAAAAATCCGGAACCACCACCCCCAGCGTGGTTGTCTTCTTTACCCGCAAGCTGCGAGCCACATGATCGGGATGGAAGTTCAATGCCTTCATGGCGTCCTGAACCTTGGCCACCACGACCGGGCGTACTACCTGTTTTCCGTTGACGACAGCGGAAACTGTGGCAATCGAGACGCCCGCTAAACGCGCAACATCTCGCATTGTATAGGCGCGCTTGTGCGATACCTTGTCCATACGGTCGTCATGCTAATTGGCTTGCATACCGGAGCGCAACACAATACGTCGAATCGATTTGTATGCCCGGTCGAAGACCACGCACTACCGAGACGACTGCAGGATGATTGGTGTTCAAATAAATCATTTGTTATTAGTGATTTATAGCGGCTCTAAAGCTTCCTGGATCAAGACTGAAAGAGCTCATTCCTCGTAGTTGAATCGATTCGATTTTGCGAGTAGATTACCGGTGATATCGAACGCGTGCACTACGATCTCTCTGGCATCGTTGCGATGAAAAGGGTGACCCCTCATGGGAAAACAAGTGTTCCTGTTCTGGCCGGGAGATGGCAGGAAGGCCCCGAACGATCTCGCCAAGGCGAGCATGGAGAGCGCAACACGGCAATTAGAGCTAGCGCTCCGGAAGCTCGGGCGCGAACCGCGTTTGATTGAAGGATTTATATCCAAACCTCATGAATCGATCGAAAAACTAGGCCCGATCAGCGATCCGATGATCGGAGTATGCGTGCATTGGTGTTACGCGCCGCACACCACCGAAGGAGTTGTAGGAAAGCAGAATCCCCTTTTGCTGGCAAGCAATTTCTCCGGTCAGTGGCCCGGCCTCGTTGGTCTGCTGAACACGGGCGCCTCTCTCGAGAGTCTGGATCGTCCATTCTCACGTATTTGGACGGATTCGAAAGAGTGGACTTCCGACGGTGTCTTTATGGACCGTCTGGCGCAGTGGTGCGAGACCGGGAAGATTACTTATTCCGAGAAAGACCTTTCCTACGAGGCTCCTATTTCCAGTGAAGCCAGCGACACTGCACACAAAATTGCGGAGCAGATCCGCCAGCGGCGGATTTTGATTCTGATGCTAGGCGATACATCGATGGGAATGATCAACGGGTATTTCGGGGCGCGACTGCTCCATCGATACGGCTTCGCAGAACACAAAATCGACCAGGCATGGATCATCGATCGCGGCTCTAGAATAGACTCTAAGCGCATTCGCGATGCGTTCCAGTTTGTCCAAGATCGTGGTGTGAAGTTCCATTGGCAGGAAAACGGGGCCGCGGATTTCAACGAGAATGCGACTCGCGAACAACTTCGCGACTACCTCACCGTGCTCGATCTGGTCAAAGAATACAAAGCTGATTGTCTCGGCTGGCAATATCAGCTGGGTCTGATTCCATTGCGGCCACCGTCCGATTTTTCCGAGGGTTTATTCAATTCCACGTGCCGTCCCGAATCGAACGGCGATACCGTCGTCTGCTCAACCGAGGCAGATCAGGGAAATGTGATTCCCATGGAAATGATGAAGAGACTGCTCAGGAGCAAGGGCCTTCATCAAGGAGTGTTCTTCCATGACGTGCGTTGGGGTGGAGAGTGGGACGGACGTTTTATCTGGGTACTACTTAATTCCGGTTCGAGCGGCGCTTATGCATTCAACCATAAGCCGGACGTTTTGAGCGGAGTCCATTCTTACCGCCAGCCGGCCGCCTATTTTCCGACGGCTGGGGGAACATTTACAGGCGAGAGCTTGCCGGGGAAGGTGACGTGGGCCAGAAGCTACATCCGCGGGGGCGTCTTGTGGATGGATATCGGAAAGGGTGAAGTGGTGAAACTGCCGCCCCATATCCGCGACGAGTGGTGGTCGGGTACCACGAGGGAATGGCCGCTGATGACTGCCGATCTTGGCATGCCTCGAGATACTCTGATGGCTCATTATATGTCCAACCACATCGCGGTGGCTTACGGCGACATCTTTAGCGAGATGTTGGCCTTGTCGAAGGAGCTTGGATTCAAGGTGCGAATCATTTCGCATACAAATTAAACTGACATCCGGCGCACTACGCAACGATGACCGAAAACGAATCTCACATTCTCGACCGTTTGCGCCGTGATCAGCTCATCATTGGACGTGATGTCCTTCTGACCCCTCTCGGCGGAGGGGTGTCCTCAGACGTGTTCCTTGTCGAAAACCAGGGTAAGCGTTTTGTCGTGAAACAAGCGCTCCCGCGGCTCAGAGTCAGTGCGCCGTGGGAGGCAGACACCTCGCGCAACCGCTACGAATATGAATTCTTACGCTACCTCGGCACCATCGCTCCGGAGGTGGCTCCCAAGGTTTTTTGTATTGGGACCGACTATTTCGTGATGGAGTACCTCGGACCCGAATATCGCAACTGGAAGCAATTGTTGATGAGTGGTGACTGCCAATCCCGACACGCAGTGATGGCGGCGACCATCCTCGGTCGATTGCATCGTTGTTCTTGGCGCAATGCCGATCTCGCAAAACGGTTTGATACGACCGCCAATTTCCACCAGCTTCGCACGGATCCATACCTGGTCACCACTGGACGCCGGCATCCCGCTCTGCGGAAGCTTTTCGAGCAGGAGGCGGCGCGATTGGAGAACACGCGGGAGTGTCTGGTTCATGGTGATTACAGCCCGAAGAATATGCTCATTTGCAACGGACGGTTAGTGCTCCTGGATTGCGAGGTCGCGTGGTATGGAGATCCAGCATTCGATTTGGCATTCCTGATCAATCATCTTCTGTTAAAGGCGCTCTACCATGCGCCCGCGGATCGAGGGCTGCAGGATTTAATCGTTGGATTGGTCGAAGCGTATTATTTCGAGCGCGGGGAGTGGAGCCTTAAAAAGGAATTCGACTCCAGAACAGCAAGGTTACTCCTGATGTTGCTTTTGGCCCGCGTTGATGGGAAGTCGCCTGTTGAATATTTAACCAGCGTTCCTAAGAAAGACTTTGTAAGAAGTTTCGGAAGTTATCAATTATGCGAGCCCACCGTCACGCTCGTCCAAGTCGTCTCTGACTGGTTCCGAAGTCTCCAGACGCGCTTTACACAATGAGGGCACCGTGAGAATTGCGCAAACCACTGCTTTCCAGATTTTTGACTCCCGCGGCAATCCCACCGTGGAGGCGGAAGTAGTACTCGATGGCGGAACTCGCGGCCGTGGACTGGTTCCATCGGGAGCATCCACGGGTGCGCGCGAGGCTTTGGAATTGCGGGATGGTGATGGAGCACGATTTCGCGGTCGATCGGTGCAGCGGGCGGTTCAAAATGTGAATGGTGAAATCGCGCAGGCAGTGCACGGAAAGGATTCCGCGGATCAAGCGGGCATCGATCGCATCTTGGTAGAACTGGATGGCACGCCGAGCAAAGCCCGCCTGGGTGCAAATGCGATTCTTGCAGTGTCCCTAGCGGTGGCTCATGCCGCGGCGAACGCTCGCGGGAAGATGCTTTGCGAGTCTCTCACTCCAGAACCGGGAACTCTTCTACCGCTGCCCCAAATTCAGTTAATCGGAGGTGGCGCACACGCTGATCACCGCACCGATATTCAGGATTTCTTACTGATTGCGATCGGGGCTCAGAGTTATATGGAGAGCCTCGAGATCATATTCAGCACCTACCATGTGGCGAAAGAAGTTCTTAGGGAGCGCAACAAGTTGTTTGGTGTTGCCGACGAAGGGGGCTACTGGCCAGAGTTCCAGACGAATGAGGAGGTTCTTCAATTGCTTGTGGAAGTGATCGAACGAGCGGGATATGTTCCGGGTGAAGACGTCGCCATCTCGATCGACATCGCAGCCAGCAACTTATTTGATCAAGAAACGGGTCATTATCATTTTGCCAGAGAAGAAAGGGAATTCAGTTCAGAGGAATTTGTGGAAATGTTGCTGGGCTGGTGCAAGAAATATCCAATCATTTCGCTGGAAGATCCGATGTCTGAGACCGATTGGGACGGTTGGGGGCGCATTCACGCCGCGCTCGGAGAAAAGACTCAGCTTGTCGGCGATGACTTGTTCTGTACGAATGTGGAACTCATCGAGCGTGGCATCGAAGCTGGAATTGCGAATGCAGTGCTGATCAAGCCAAATCAGATAGGAACGGTCACCGAAACACTTGCCGCCATACGGGTCACGCAGCAAGCCGGATGGTTGCCGATCATTAGTGCCCGCTCGGGCGAGACCGAAGACGCGTTCATCAGCCATCTGGCAGTGGCTACCAATGCCGGACAACTGAAGGTTGGGTCGTTTTCCCGAGGCGAGCGTATGGTGAAATGGAATGAAGTAATCCGGATCGAACGGGCGTTGGGAGCGCGTGCTCGCTTCCTGGGAGGAGAGGTTTTCAAGAGGCTCCGATCAGGAGCCCACAAGATCTAACTGCATTGCGGCCATTTATTTCCAGTGATTCCCGAAGACTACTTCCCGGCGTTTCCCGGCCCTCCTGCCGGATAAATCTTCGGCAAGCGATCCCCCCACGGCAGGCATAGGCGGAAAAGCCGCGTGAGGCTCTGTCTGATACCAGTACGCCACTGAAGAATAATTATCGGAGCGATGATTCGCGTGTCCGTGCTCGATCGTGAAATAGAAGGCATCGACTGCACGGCTTCCTTCGTTCGTGACCGTCAAACGCGCTGTCTTTTGAAAAGGCATTGGGAAAAACGCATTGAGGGCATTATCAGGAGCCACTTGCAAAGGTAAAGATTGGTAAAGAACGTAGTCCCCAAGTCCCAGGCCGAAAAAAGTCGCCGACCGGAGTTTCGATGCCTGGAGTGGCTTCGCCGTCCCAGTAGGCTCGAAGCACGAGCCTCTCCAGGTGAAACTTTTCGGGCGACGCGATTGTGAACCAGATGTGAGTGATGAGGCCCGGCCCTGTGTCCTCGAGTAGAGTGAGGGTTTGGCCTGAAGCAATCGCACGAGCATCGGCGTTGCCTCCGCTGCGGTCATAGCTCGAGGATCGCTTTTGAATGTAGTCGTGAGGGGGAGCCCGGAGAGCCAGGTGGAACTTCCCATTTCAGTCTGTGCCACTGCGGGCACGCACAGAGTTAAAACTAAAGCGAGGATTCGAATGAACATTTGCGCCTCCTTCGTCCAACTCAATAGGAATTAAACTATCGAAAGCCGATTCGCATCAGGCCGGGGTGCCGGTTGCGAGCCTCAATACCTCTTCCTGGCTGGAATCTGCGGTAGTGACAATCCCTGCTTGCCGGCCTTCTCGTAAAACGAGGATCCGGTCACAGCAACGCCACAGCTCCGGTAGTTCAGAGCTCACCAGAATCACCCCCTTGCCGCTGGAGGCAAGTTCATCGATGATCGTGTAAATCTGTTCCTTCGCAGCGACATCGATGCCCCGTGTGGCATCGTCGAGGAAAAGTACGACCGGTTCCGCAAGCAGCCAGCGCGTCAAAATAATTTTCTGCTGATTTCCCCCACTCAGGCTTGCGATGCGCACATCGGGGGAAGACGATACGGCGAGCTTCTTCTGAAATTCGGCAACCCGTTGCGCTTCTATTCGGAACCGTTCCGAGCCCCACCGGCTGAGCACAACGATCGAGGCATTTTCCCGCACGGACATCTTCGGAAAGATGCCCTGCCAACGACGGTCTTCAGGCAACAGACACATTCCTTCTCGGATCGCCTGCGCAGGGGAATTCGGAGAAAAGGGATGGCCATTTAATTGAATGTCGCCGCTGGTACGTTTGCGCAGACCGAATAGAGTTGCGCCCAATTCGCTTCGGCCAGCGCCTACCAGTCCAGCTACTCCCAGGATTTCACCCGCGCGAAGCGTGAAATTTATGTTGGATAAGAAAGCTGTAGTCAGGTTCCGTACGTCAAGGACGACATTCGGTCTGCCCACTCGATCCGTGCGCTGGTGGCGAGCGAGTTTACGGCCAACCATCATGGTAATGAGTTCTTCAGAGGTCAAATCACTGGCATTCCGCGTGCCCACCAACATGCCATCGCGAAGAACCGTTACCCGGTCCGCGATTTGTCGCACCTCTGCCATTTTGTGGGAGACGTAAACAAACGAAACGCCATCACGCTTGAGATGTGCGATCAACTCGAATAACGATTGCACTCCATCTTCGGTTAAGGAGCTTGTCGGCTCGTCCAGCAGCAATACGCGGGAATTCAGGCTTAGAGCTCGCGCGATTGCCACGCGCTGGATTTGACCAATCGCGAGATTCCGCAATAACGTGTTCGGCGGAACATCGAGCCTGACCTTGGCAAGAAAGGTGGAACACCATGCACTCAGATTCCGTTTACGAACGATGACCTTCTCGCGGGCAACGGGGTTAGCTATGGCGAGGTTTTCTGCAATGGTGAGATGAGGAAAAAGATCGAGTTCCTGAAAGACGATACCAATTCCGAGTGCCTGGGCGCGTAGAGGATGGTCGATGACGACGCTTTCTCCACTGACGAAGAGTTCTCCTTCGTCGGCGATGACGACCCCGGCCAAGATTTTGGCGAGTGTGGTTTTCCCGGCGCCATTCTCCCCCATGAGGGCATGGACTTCGCCCCGGTCGAGCGAGAAGCTGACATTCCAGAGCGCTTGGGTTCCCTGGAATCGCTTGCTGATATTCCGTGCTTCGAGAACGGGTGGCATTTCAGAAAGTCAGTTTCTGATACATCTGGATCGCATTGTCAGACGTGATCAACTGAGGCTGCAAAATGTATTGCTTCTCAGGGTGAAAGTTGCGGTCATGCAGGATTTGTTCCCCGACTTCCACAGCCTTGTCAACGCACAAGGGGTAATAGAATGTGGCAGCGAGAACGCCATCCACCACCTTCTTGACCCCACCGGCCGGACCGCCCAGCCCATCCACGCCAATGAAGAGCATCTGTTTATTCCGTCCCAGGTCGTGAGCCGCGAGGTAGGCTCCCACCGCCATGGGATCGTTGTGCCCGTACACAACGTCAATCTCCGGTTGCGCGCGGAGAATTTCTTGCATTCGTTCCCGGGCATTGCTCTGCAGCCAGTCAGCTACGGCCTCGTGTACAACCCGAATCCCGGGGTAAGCTTTCAGCACGTCATGGGCTCCGTTATAGCGGTCCATCTCAGCTTCAACTCCCAGGAGGCCGCGGATCTCGACAATTTTTCCCTGCGGCTTGCCATGCTTCTTACCCAGGCTGTCCACAATAAATTGTCCCGCCATCTTGCCGATTGCAAGGTTGTCGGCGCCGATGAAAGTTGTGTAATTGGGCTCGGTAATATCGCGCTCAAGGCAGATCACGGGGATACCAGCGGCCATGGCCTTTCCCATCACCTCGGTAAGCGGAGCCCGTTCGTTGGGAGCGACAATGAGCAAATCCGGTTTTTGTCGAATGAATGTTTCTATCTGAGCGATTTGCTTGCTGTTGTCCTGCTGCGCATCGGCGATAACGAGTTGCACATCTCCCTTTTCGGCAAAAAGCTTTGTCATGAGTTGGTTCTGTGCGGCGCGATACGGCTCCGCATTGTTGCACTGGCTGAAGGCGACCAAATAGCGGTTGGCTCTTGACTGCTTCTCGCGGCACGAGGGGAGCAGGAGTATCGTTCCCAAGATCATTAGAGTTGCGAATTTCTTCTTCACGCCGATTCCTTCCCGGCCTGCTGAAGCCGCACTGCTGCCACGATGATGATGGCTTTGATCATCATCTCCAGGTTGTTATCCACGTTGTTGAGGCGAAGGATATTGGTAAGAATTCCTATAATCAGTGTTCCGACCACAGTCCCGCCGATCGAACCGCTGCCGCCCATAAGGCTGGTTCCGCCGATGACCACCGCAGCTATAGCCTCCAGTTCGTAGGCTACGCCCGCGTTTGGATTACCCTGGTGATTCTGCGCAGCGTGCAGGATACCCGAGTATCCGGCCAGTAATCCCGCCATGGTGTAAACCAGGATTTTCATCCGGGTAATCGGAAGGCCCGCATATTGGGCGGCGGTTTCGTTGTCGCCGACAGCCCTGACGTAGCGACCGAAAACGGTTTTTGAGAGCAAAGCAGCTAATGCAATAGCCAGTACGACGTAGGAGCCGATCACGACCGTCTTGGTCGAAAGGGAACTGGCAAACACAGAGGCCGTGTCGGTTCCGAATCCGATATCGATATTCGTGTTCGAGGTCAGCCATCTCGCCAGGCCACGAATCCCAATCATGGTTGCCAGTGTGACGATGAATGGCTGAATCTTCCATCGTGCGACGACGAGCCCGTTCGCCAATCCGACCAGTCCGCTTCCCAGTAGAGCTGTCGCCATTGCTAACACGATGGCCAAAAACTGGGGCAAACCGAATGTGATCCGCATCAGCATCAGCGCGACCAAAGATGACGCGAATGCGAGCACGGTACCTACACTCAGGTCGATGCCTGCGATCAGAATGACGAACGTCATCCCGAGAGAAAGGATTCCAATCTCCGAAACCTGCCGCAGGATGTCAGTGATGTTGCCCGGCTCCAGGAAAACGAGCCCTCCCTGTGGCGAGTGCGGGCTCGCGAGCAACGCGATGACCACAACAGCCAGTAGCCCGAGGATGCCTTTGAGTCGGGAATACACGCGTCCGCGCCGGGAGAAAACTTCCGACCATGAGACTCGCTGAGCAATGGTGCGTCGGCCCAGAGGTTCGGGGATGGGATCGTTCATTGAGTCTTCGTGCGCAAGGTTCTTCGCGCCCTGAAAGCTTCGCAAGGGCACACTTTCAGCCTCCTTCAACTAAGGTGCGGTCCGGGCAACTTCAGCGGAGGCTTCGCCGTTATCTGCGTCTGCTTGCAGCCCCTCAATCTACTACGTACTTCGAAACGTTTCAAATCAAAATCCGGTTCGTTCATCGCTGCTGATGGATACGGTGGACTGGGATCTCTTTCCGGGCGAAAAGCATTTATGCCATACGACGCAACTGATTATTTAACAGTTAGTTATGCCATCAAGATGAACCTAAAGCTGCTCGGCGCAGCTCCCGTCCAGAGCCGTTACAAAGCACGAAGCTTGCGCCGTGAAGAAATTATGTTATAAACGATCCGAACTGGGTCTCCATCGCCAGATTTTTGATCAGGCGCCGGCGACCGTACCGTGTGCTGTTATGTCCCAAATTCGAAAGCCAAACTTCTGCAAAGCCAGGATCGCTTGCGTGGGCGGTTTCCTGGGCAGCGGGAAGACCACGGCAGTCATTGAGGCCGCACAGCGTCTGCTCGAACGCGGTCTAAGGACTTGCATCATCACGAATGATCAAGGTCATCAACTGGTTGATACTGCACTCGTGCGCAGCCGCGGAATGAATGCGGAGGAAATTGGAGGCGGCTGTTTCTGCTGCCGGTTTGACGAGTTTGCGATCCATGCCCAGCGGTTGGTGAAACAGCATCGCGCTCAAGTCATCCTCGCCGAGGCTGTGGGTAGCTGCGCGGATCTTGTCGCCAGCGTTTACAAGCGATTGCGACAGTATTATTCCGAAGAGTTTGTTTTGGCTCCGCTGACAGTGCTGGTCGATCCCCAGCGCATGCGCGAAATGTTGGGAAGTTTCCCGGAGTTTGACGAGAGCGTCAGATATTTATTTGGCAAACAATTGGCCGAAGCGGATCGCGTCGTTTTGACCAAATCTGACCTGCTGAGGGATGAGGAAATCGCTCGATTGCGTAACGAACTTCAGCAATTGGCCGGAAACGTTCCTGTGAGCGTCATGAGCGCAAGAAACGGCTCAGGTGTGAATGAGTGGGTGGAGCAGATTATGACGGGGAAGACCGGCGAGCGCGAACTGGAATTGGACTATGCCCTCTACGGGAGAGCAGAAGCGTCTCTGGGCTGGTTGAACGCCAACATCGATTTGATTTCGCAGAAGGAGTTTCATGCGACTGATCTGGGCGAAGCTCTGATGGCTAGCGTGCAAGGATACTGCCGGAGCGTCGGATGGTCAGTAGCTCACGTGAAGATTATGTTCGTGACGGCAGACGGGAATAACTGGATTGCGCTCACCGAGAGCCAAGGTCCAGCGGTATGGGGAGCGAGCCCGGAACTGTCGCCAAGCCTTGAGGCTTCGATGATCGTCAACGCGCGGGTGGTTGCTGATCCCTTACAACTCCGGCTCTTGATTGAAGAGTGTGTGCAGAAAGTCACCAACCGCCGCGATATAAAAACCAGAGTGCGTCACATGGAGTCGTTCTCACCGCTACCGCCGAAACCGTCAGACGTATTCCATGATTCCAGAAGTTCATTTCCTTAGGAACGAAATGTCCAAGAACAACGAAATCAATCGAAGAGAATTCCTGGGGGCCGCTTCGGCCGCAACGGTGGGTTTCTCGGCGCTACGGAATGCGGCTCTGCCGGCCGAAGCGCAGGCTTTTCGTTCGCCTGCAGGGTCGGTGATTCCCTTTTCTCGCCAAGAGTTGGTTGAGCCCAGAACTCAACGAACGCTTTCCGGACAGCAACTCTCCGAAGTAGCGTTTCCGCTTGGAGGTATCGGCACAGGAACTGTTTCCCTCGGCGGGAGAGGCCAACTGCGCGATTGGGAGATCTTCAATCGTCCGGGCAAAGGCAAGATTCTGCCGTTCAGCTTCGTCGCATTATGGGCGCGTCCTGAGGGCAGCGGGGCGACGGTGAAGGTCGTGGAAGCTCCTTTAGAACCTCCTTATCGCGGAGGCGGAGGACTCAATCGCAACTCGGCGGAAGGGCTTCCGCGATTTAAGGATGTGAAGTTCACCGGGGCTTACCCCTTCTCCCGAATCGCATTTGAGGATCCCGGTGTTCCCGTTGCAGTCTCACTTGAGGCATACAATCCGTTTATCCCGCTGAATGTTGACGATTCAAGTTTGCCGGTCGCAGTCTTCCATTATCAGTTGAAATCAACCGGCGATAAGCCGGTGGATCTCGCGCTGGCATTTTCTCTGCTGAACGCGGTCGGCTATGACGGTATCGCAAACCTGGACGGCACGCGTCACGCGGGCTTTGGGAAGAACATCACCAGACTTCGCCAAGAGCAGGTTGACGGCCTCAACATTGCTGGCTTGGAGATGAGTTCAGGAAAGTACAGTCCAGGGGACACTCAGTTCGGTTCGATGGCGCTGCTGAGCACGGCCGCTCAAGTGACCGCGAGGACGGCGTGGCCGCACGGTGATTGGTGGGATCCTTTCCAGGAATGGTACGACGAGTTCGCCGCCGGAGGGGCACTGCGCGACACTGAGCCCGCAGAGCCATCCGCGGATGGCCGGTCAAATTATGGCACGCTGGCACCAAGTCTTCGTTTGCTTCCATTGGAGTCGAAAACGATCACGTTTCTGCTGGCGTGGAACTTCCCCAACCGAGAGAACTATTGGAACGAGGAAAAGGAAGTAAAGGGTCAGAAGCTTCGGAATTACTATGGCACCCGATTCGAAAGTGCGTGGGAGGTTGCACGACACACCATCGCGCGCTTGCCTGAATTGGAACGTCAAACCCGGGACTTCGAACAGCTTTTCTACTCCACCACTCTTCCTGGTCACGTGCTGGAAGCGGTTTCCAGCCAGGCTTCGATTCTTCGTACCAATACATGCCTGCTTCTGGAGGGGAAGCAATTCTTTGCGTTTGAAGGATGCGATGACAACGCCGGCTGTTGTCCGATGAACTGCGCGCACGTATGGAACTATGAGCAGGCACTCGCGGTTCTCTTCCCGGAACTGGAACGATCGATGCGTCACACAGATTTTACTTACAACATGCGAGACGACAACAGCATGGCATTTCGTACTTTGATTCCAGTCGGGCGCGGCCAGTGGAATTTCCGCCCTGCTGCCGACGGACAGATGGGCTGCATCATGAAGTTGTATCGCGAGTGGCAGATTTCTGGGGATAACGACTTTCTGAAGCAGCTCTGGCCCGCTGCCAAACGCGCTCTCGAGTTCGCCTGGACTCATTGGGACGCCGATAAAGATGGCGTGATGGAAGGCCAGCAGCACAACACCTATGACATCGAATTCTACGGGCCCAACCCGATGATGAGCATCCTCTATCTTGGAGCGTTGCGAGCTGGGGAACTGATGGCGAGAGCGGTGGGTGATGATCAAGCCGCGAACAGTTATCGGAGCGTCCGCGAGACGGGCATTCGGAATCTGGAGCTTCTGTGGAATGGTGAGTATTACATCCAGAAAATTCCGCCTGTAGACAAAATTCGTGCCATGGAGAAATATGCCGCGGCAGACTGGTACGCCAGCACCGTGCAAGACGGGCAAATCCGATATCAATTTGGGGAAGGCTGTTTGTCGGACCAGTTACTAGGATCCTGGTTTGCCGATACAGTTGGTCTTGACGTTGGCTTATCGACGGAACGTGTGAAAAAGGCGCTAGCGTCCATTTACCGTTACAACTTCCGAAACAGTTTCTACGATCACCCCAATACCCAGCGAATTTACGCGCTGAATGACGAGAAGGGGCTTGTGTTGTGCAGTTGGCCGAACGGTGGCCGGCCCAAGTTGCCGTTCGTGTATTCCGACGAGGTTTGGACCGGAATCGAGTTTCAAGTCGCAGCGCACTTGATCTTCCAGGGTCTGGTCGAGGAGGGCCTCGCGATCGTCAAAGGCATTACCGAACGCTATGATGGCTTGCGACGCAATCCCTGGAACGAGGTGGAGTGCGGCTCGCATTATGCTCGCGCCTTGGCGAGTTGGTCCGTTCTCATGGCGCTTTCGGGTTATCGATACTCGGCGATCAACCGGAGCTTGAGTTTTTCGCCAGTGATCAACGCGGAAGATTTCCGCTGCTTCTTTGCTGCCGGCCCGGCTTGGGGAGTCTACAGCCAAAAAATGCAGCCATCTTCCCAGGATGTGCGGCTGGAAGTGTCCTACGGCAACCTTCCTTTGCGGTACCTAAAAGTGAGCAGCCGGTTGGTGGATGGCAAAATCTCGATCGTGAACTTGCGGGGACCGAATAATCAGCCCATCAACGGGCATAAGGTAAATGTTATCGGCGAGGAAGTGCAACTCGATCTCGGACAAACGATACTCATTGCCAGGGGAACGGTTCTTAGCTTTCAGTTGTCTCGTGCATAGCGTTACGACCTCCTGCTGACCGCTTTTTCCTTCCCGAACGATTACCCACCCTTATCCCTGTGCGAGCAATCCTCCTTCAACCATCAAGCATGACCCGGTGATGTAGCTTGCGTCGGGGGAAGCTAACATGCGCACGCCGCGTGCAATATCCTCCCCCGTCGCGAACCTGCCGAGAGGAATTTTGGCCAGGATCCGCTGTTCATCCTCGGGGTGAATCGAAAAGTGATACCTGAGAAGTGGGCTGTCGGTCGCGCCGGGAATGATGCAGTTGACCCGAATTCCGAACGGAGCAAGATCCAGGGCGGCAGCGTGCATAAAAGCAACTTGTCCGCCCTTGGTGGCGGCATATCCGGTATAACCGGGGTAAGACATGAAGGCGTGCCCAGAGGAGCAGATAATAATGCATCCCGACTTCTGTTTCTTCATATACTTGCTGGCAACCTTGGAACAGAGAAAGGTTCCAGTAAGATTGGCCGCGATCATCTGATCCCAATCATCTTTCGTTGTTTCATCGATCGGCTTGTTGATCTGGATAGCAGCATTCGCAAAAAGAATATCGACTTTCCCGAACTTCTCGACGGCCGCCGCAAAACTCGCCTCCACCTGGCTCTCGACGCCGATATCAGTTTTCAAGTACAACGCGCTGCCGCCTTGCGCTTTCAGTTCGGCTTCGGTCTCTGCCCCTGCTTTTTCGTTCCGATTCAGGATGACGACGTGTTCCCCATCGTGTGCAAAAAGCGTTGCGGTCGACTTACCAATTCCCGAACTGCCACCGGTTACGACGATGACGCGATTACTCACGTTAGCTCCCCCTTTCGAAGACAGAGTAGTAATGGATAATGACGGCCGAAATTACAGGTGAGCACTGAATCTCGAGTGGGCCCTCGGTACGCGGCGAAGACATGCCTGCAAGCCGGGATCAGCACCCTCCCAAGGGTATGCCTTCGTTTGCGAGGAGGCTATGGATCTGCTGTGTGGTTTCCGGCGCCATCTTGCCATAGGGGCTTTTGGCGGAACCGACGGAACGCCCACGGGCCGCCAAAGCGCATCGCAGGCGCGCCTCTTGTTCGGCTCCGACACTCAAGGCGCGCCACAGACGTACCAGTCGCTCGTGGATTTTCCTTGCCTTCAAATGATCCTGACTTTGAACCGCGGCGTACAGTGCAACGCAATCGTCAGGAAACAGGCTGGCGAGGTCGGAGACAATGCCGTGCGCGCCAAGAATGAGCGCTGCATAGTGCAGGTCTTCTATACCAGAATAGACGGGAACGCCCAATCGCGCACAAAGAAGGTCCACCACGACGTGCATGTCGGCGGCTTCGAATACTCCATCCACCAAACGTTTCTCCACCAATCTCCGAATCGGCTGGACGCCCAGGAGGCTGCCGGGCAGGCAATCCGCGATTAACAGCGGGCGACCCGTGAGTCCCCGAAGTTGGGCAAACATCGCTTCCAATCCCTCGACTCCGGGCTGAGCGAGATAATGAGGTTGTCCCACGAGAATGGCATCTGCTCCAGCCTCGTCCACAGCCCTGACCATCTCAAAACCTTCTGGCGATGCATCGGGAAACACAATCGCAAAAAGTGGTTTCTTGGAGTTGCTCTTTACCGCACCGCACAGAAATGACAGCTCATCGGGAGTAGCGCCGATCAATCCGCCCAGCACACCGCCGAAAGAGAGGGCGTCAACGCCACTCTTATCCAGTGTTTTCACTTCGTCCCGAAGTCTTTCGAGGTCGAATTCTTCAATGCCCGAGTAGGGAACAATGATATCGGCGATTACACCAGGTACTAGCGCTTGTAATCTTCGCACGATGTCCTTTCTGGAAGATCGCTGACTCAAATTTCTGTTCCCATGAGCGACGCATTGGCAAACGAGTGCTGGCGGCGCGCGTTCAAGAAGTTGGCCAGGAATGAACCTACACTCGTACTCCTTGTTGAGCGCCTCCAACCGATGAGAATTGTTCGCTCATTAGGTCGCCCGCGCGTAACGCCTCCTCAATGTTGCGGGCTGCTTCTCCCGTTGGCCACACAAAGGGCCCTCTCGGTTTACCGACCGACCGCCCAGCCATTTTCGTCGCGTATTTCGCTCGAGCACAGAAGTCAGGACAATCCACCGCCCGCCAAACGGGGGTAAGCCTCTGATGCAGGGCCAATGCGCGCTTGTAATCTCCCGCTTGGACGGCTTTTAGCATCTCCACGGTTTCTCGTGGAAACATCGCCGACGTTCCGGAAATCGTCCCATCCACTCCCAAAACGAAGGATGGATAGATCATGTCGTCGATGGCGGAAAATATTTTTACCTTTCCGCCCACTTCGGCTAGCAAAGCGGCCAGAGTGTGGATATTCCTCCCGCTCTGCTTGATGCCGACAATGGCAGGATTATCTGCAATGAGCTCTTGCAGTGACTCGACGGCAGCTTGTGCCGTCGGCATCACGTTGTATATGAGAAGTGGAATTTGGGCAGCGTCCGTGATCGCGCGGTAATACTCTGCCAAAACGGGGGTGCCGGCTGACACGTGAAAATGAGGGGGAGGCACCTGCACGCCTTGAGCACCCGCTTTCCGTAAGGCATGCGCGAGACGGACCGCCTCTGCTGAACTGTCCGCGATGATGCCGCCAAGAACCGGAAGGGAACCGCCGACAGCTTCGATTACAGTGCGGACTGCTTCCGCCAGTTCGTCCGGCGACATGCCCGCACCTTCGCCCATGCTGCCGCCGACTACCATCCCGGAGACGCCCGCCGCCTTCAGATACTGAGCTTCGCGGGCCAAGCCAGAAAAGTCGATCTGATCATCGTCCGCAAACGGAGTAAACATGGGCGGCACAACCCCCGCCAGGTCACCCAAGTAGTTCGTAGCTCACCTCCGCATACAGACGTCCCAAACTAACATCTGGAAAAGTACTATGTCAAGAAAACGGAATCAATTCCGCATCGCGGAATGACGATCCGAGCGCGAGATTCTAAGCAAAATTACGCCGTGAGTGGGCACGCGCGATTCAAACGTCTGCTGCAACTCACCCAGATTCTTATGGCTCCAGAGATCGCGGATCCGCCACTTGCCAGGTCCCAGAACTGAGCGCTCGAGTCGCGCTGGCGCGCTGCTGCTGCCTCGATTGAACAGAGCGATCGCCTTTGACCCATCTTCCATATCCTTCTCCCAGATTTCGATGCCGTCTTTGCGGACCAGCGGGATAGCCTGTTTACCGAGCGCATCCTGATTCACGGCGATCACTTCGTCGTTGGTGAGCAGAGTGAGAGTGAAAGCATCTAATTTCGTAAGATCGCTTCCCAGGATCAGAGGAGCGTCTAACATGCTCCACAAAGTCATCCACGTATATTGCTCGTCTTGCGTGAGAGGTGTAGGAGCTATTTTGTCTTTCCACAAAATCTCGCCGAGAAGAACATTATCGGGATCGTTCCAGCCTCCCGGACCCGCCCATTTCTCTTTGCCCGCTTCACCGAATCCATAAGCGTCCATACTCTTCCACAAGGAACCATCAATTCCGCTGCCCACGTCGTCAGTGGTTCGCCAGTAATTGCCGCCCACTTCGCGGCCCCACTCCCAAACGTCGCCTAGTCCATATTCGCAAAGGTTGAACACCATATCCCGATCGAGCGCTTTGAGTATCGATCCCATCAGGGCATACGGCTTCCTCAGATCTTCCGGGCGATGACTTCCTTTTAGTAGCTCGGCATATGAGCACAAATCGTATTTTAGAAAATCGAAGCCCCACATCGCGAACAGACGTGCATCTTGCTGCTCGTGTTGGTAGCTACCCTCGTAGCCAGCGCAGGTTTGGGGACCGGGAGATGTGTAGATGCCCGCTTTCAGCCCGTTGCCGTGCAAATAGTCGGTCAATCCTTTCATGTCGGGAAAGTTGGCGCTGGTTCGGAGATTTCCGTTGTCGTCGCGGGCCGTACCATTTACGGCGGGATCCGTCGACTTGGAATTTCTATTCCAGCCATCATCGATGTTGATGTAGGAGTAGCCATGGTCCGCGAGTCCGGTTGAGAGCAGGGCATCGGCCTGAGCGCGTATCAGTGCGTCGCTGACATCGGTGTGCGCCATGTACCAGGAACTCCAGCCCATTGGCGGAGTGAGTGCGATCGTATTCCCAACCACAATCCGAAAAACGCGAGTAGCCTTTCCCTGCGAACTATTGGCGCTAATGTGAATGGTATACGTGCCACGGTCAGGTGCTCGGCCGGAAATGATGCCAGTAGTGGCATCGACGGTGAGCCCCGGCGGAAGGCCGGTTGCCGAGAACCGCAGGGGACGCGTACCTACGGTTGGGATTCGGTAAAGAAATGGGTGGTTCGGATGAACTCCATAGAGGCTCGGTCCCGTGATTCGAGGCGTAGAAACGGATGGTAAAACGGAATCCGTTCGTAGCGGTTCCGTTTGCGCAACCGAAATGGCCGATACCCAGATGAGCAGTACGCTAAAAGCTGCGATCACGCTGTGAAAACAATGCGGATGCTCAGAACGAGCATCCGCTACAGGTATTGCGCTGCATGCCATCAGAGTGTTGAGATTGGATTCTCGTCGAGCTTGACCGTTACTGTCTTGAGTTCGGTGTATTGCTGCAGGCCGTATTCGCCCATCTCTCTTCCAATCCCGGACTGCTTGAAACCGCCGAACGGCGCGCCGGGGTCGAAGACGTCGTAGCAATTGATCCACACCGTACCCGCTCGGACTCTGTTCGCAATGGCATGAGCCTTGCCGATGTCGCGAGTCCAAACGGCGGCAGCTAGGCCGTACGTCGTCTTGTTCGCTCGCCGGACGACATCACTCAGATCCTCGAACTTGATGATGCTCATCACCGGACCAAAAATCTCCTCCCGAGCGATCTTCATGTGGTCTTCAACATCAACAAAGACCGTGGGTTCAATGAAATAACCGCGAGAGCCAACACGCTTGCCGCCGTGCGCCAGTTTGGCTCCTTCGCGCTTGCCTGATTCAACATAGCTCATGACCTTATCAAACTGGATATCGTCAACCTGCGGGCCTTGCTCGGTCTCTCGATCAAACGGATCGCCCACTTTGCGTTTCTTGGCGCGGGCTACCGACCGTTCCACAAATTCGTCGTAGCACTTCGCTTCCACAAACACGCGCGATCCCGCGCAACAGCATTGCCCCTGATTGAAGAAGAGGCCAAAATGCGCCCCTTCCACGGCCTCGTCCATATTGGCGTCGGCAAATATGATGTTCGGGCTCTTGCCGCCCAATTCCAGCGTCACGCGCTTGAGATTGCTCTTGGCTGCAGCCTCCATGACCAGATGCCCGACTTCTGTGGATCCGGTGAACGCCACTTTGTCCACATCCATGTGGCTGGCGATTGCAGCGCCCGCAGTTCCGTAGCCCGGCAGTAGGTTGACCACTCCCTCCGGGAATCCGGCTTCCAGGATCAATTCGCAGACGCGAAGCGCAGTCAGCGGAGTCTGCTCGGCTGGCTTCATCACTACTGTGTTTCCGGTCGCCAGAGCCGGTGCCAGCTTCCAGGTCTGCATCAGGATCGGAAAATTCCACGGGATGATCTGCCCGACGACACCCACTGGTTCATGTCGCGTGTACGTGAAATAGTTGCCCGCCACGGGAACGGTTCTGCCCTGAACTTTGTCGGCCCAGCCTGCATAGTACCGATAGGTTGCGATCGTGAGCCCGAGGTCTGCGGTTCTCGCGACGTGGTAGGGCTTGCCATTATCAAGTGCTTCCAGCATCGCCAACTCGTCGGCGTGCTCCTCGATCAAATCAGCCAGTTTGTACAACAGACGTCCGCGATCCGCGGCCGACATTTGCGGCCATGGCCCATTCTCAAAGGCATTCCGTGCTGCCTTTACCGCTTGGTCCACATCGGCGGCATCAGCTTCAGCGACCTGGCAGATCTCCTCGCCGGTTGCTGGATTGATAGTGGGAAAAGTCTTCCCGGAATGGCTGTTTACCCAGCGATTATTGATGAAAAGCTTGGTTGGACCTACTGCAATCGAGGGTTCTTTCGGAAGTGTGGCCATCGTTCACTCCTTTCGGATCATTTCAGCGTCCAACGGATTCCCCGGTGCGGCAGTTTGCATGAACGCGTCGCCGGACGTCCTAGGCCCCGGAGTCTATCACTGGCGACTCGGAATATCAACGTTTCGGAACTCATTCCGATCGCTCGGCGATGAACCATCGGTGGGATCATGTCGGGCTAGGTGCCCCGGTTGTGCCGGCGCCGTCTTGGTGTGCCTCCGCCCCAAAACTGCGCCCTTTTGAATGGGCTGAACAACCTCGGAATAAATGGCGAGCCATCCCGGACGAAGCTCACGCTCTCGAGGAGTCCAACTCTTCACCCTCTCTTCCAGATCGTTCACCTTGAGATCAATCCGGCGGCCCTGCACATCGATCCGAATCATCTCGCCTTCCCGGACCACAGCCAGTGGCCCGCCGCTTGCCGCCTCTGGCATGACCTGGCCGACCGTGATTCCTCGGTTGAGCCCTGACAGTTCGCCATCGGTGACCACCGCAACTCGATCACCGAGCCCGGCCCCTACCAGGGCGGCCATCATACTGCACGCAAACACGGTGCCGGGGCCGCCTACCGGTCCCATCATTCGCAACACCACCACATCTCCGGGACGAATTCCACCCTTGCCCAATTCTCGAAGAGCAGCGTCTTCATCCTCGAAGACTCTCGCCGGACCTTCGAACTCGCGCAGGGCTCCTGGAATCGCTGAAATTTTCATGATCGCGCCGTCGGGCGCCAAATTGCCCCGCAGAATCACGAGCCCAGGCTCCTGCCGAAAGGGATGGTCAACCGGACGGATGACCGCTTCGTTGATCCTTACTGGTTCCTCCAACACAGCACCGAGCGGACGTCCACCGACTGTGGTTGCGCTCAATTCCAGACGTTCACGAAGGCGCACTTGCACTGCGCGTGTCCCGCCTGCCGCCTCGAGGTCTTCGATCCGGTCTGGACCATTCGGCTTGATTTGTGCTATTTGCGGGATGTTTACCCCGAGGCTCTCGAACAGGCCGACTACATCGATATCGAGTTCCGCCTCCGTAGCAATCGCGGCCAGGTGACGGACGACGTTCACCGAAGCTCCAATGGCGATTGCCACCCGTATCGCGTTGCGGACAGCGGCGGCGGTAATGATTTTACGGGGCGTCAAATCTTCGTCGATCAAACCGATAATCGCGCCGCCGGCCGCTCGTGCAGCATCCATCAGCTTCTGGCTGCCGGCGCGGATGGGAGTGGTCCCAGGTGCCGCCATTCCGATTGCCTCCGCCATGATGTGCATCGAGTTGGCTGTCGCCAACCCGGCACATACACCGGGACCCTGAATCGCCACCTTCGTCCAGGATTCGAGTTCGTCGACGGTCATACTACCAGTCGCAACCGTTCCCACCGCCTTGTACACCTCTTCGATATCGACTTCGCGTCCGCCGCAGTTGCCTCCTAGTTGATAACCACAAGGAACGACGATAGACGGGATATTGAGGCGGGCGGCCGCCATCAAGTGCGCCGGAGTTGTCTTGTCGCAAGAAGAAAGCAACACCATGCCATCGAGACACGCCCCTTCTACCATTACCTCGATATCGTTGACGATCAGGTCACGGCTGGGCAGCAGATAGCGCGCCTTCTTTCCCGCCGAAGTGATGAAATCGGACGGCGCCGCCGTGCGGATCTCAAACGGGAGTCCGCCATGGTCCCGTATGGATTTCTGCACTTCAAGCGAGATTTCATCCAGGTGGATGTAGCAAACCGAAAGGGTAGAAGACGAGTTCACCACGGCAATTTTCGGCTTCGCAAAGTCGTCCTCGCTCATGCCCATGGCACACCACTGGGATCTCCGGACCGCCCAGCGCGTGCTCCCTCGTTCGAAATTGCTCCGCAGCATTTAAGCCTCTTCCGATGTTTTCAGATGATGATCGTGCATCCACCTAGCGACGTCGACGCCGGTAAGTTGTTGGGAGTTGATTCCCTCTTTCAGCATGAGGGCAGATGCGGCACCGGCCCCGTAGCCCATGCCGAAGCACTGTGCCGTGACGCGGGCCGAAGCCATTGCCTCGTGCTCGGCCGAGAGGCACCGTCCTGCGACCAGCAGATTCGAACCGCTCAGAGGAATCAGCGTCTCGAAGGGGATGTCATACGTGTCATCTTCCAAGTAGGTGATCTTCAAATCGCCTGCGCCGTGGCTCTCAATCGGCCACGCAGAAAAGCTGACGGCGCCAACTGTCTTTCTGGCTTGCAGCACATCATCATTGCTCAGCCGTTTTTTCCCCACCAGCGAACGACTCTGGCGAATTCCCACCTGGGTTCCGGTATCGACCAAATAGGATTTTTGAAATCCCGGAATCTTGTCTTTCAGAAAGCGGGCGTACTCGCGGGCCTGGAGACGGCCTTCCATCTCGGCGAAGCTGATGTCGGCGCCAGAGATGCCAAGGGGAACAGAGCCGTCCGGGAACGTAATTCGCGTCATGTTGCACAGCACCTCACGTCCCATTGGCATAGGAAACAAGTGCACATGATGGCGGGGAAGCCGATACGCACCCGAGCGGTCGGCCTCGGCGACCTGCGTGCAGATCTCACCCTGATCCAGATTCATGAATCGGGCCATGTCGACGCCACCCAAGCGAAAGATCATGGTTGGAGTCTGTACGATTCCGTCTCTGCCCATGCTCGTACGTGCCCCGATGCTGTGAACGACTTCGGCATCTCCGGAAGCGTCTATCACTGCACTTGGCCGAATGGCGCGCAAGCCTTCGGGCGCCCGGACGATCAGCGTGCTCACCCGCTCGCCCTCGGAGTAAGCCGCGACAAAATTGGTGTGATAGAGAACTTCAATGCCCTCGTCCCGGAGATAGCTATCCGCAACTTCCTTCCATACGAAGCTGTCGTGAGGGACCAACAAGGTCCTTCCGAAACGAGTGGGATGTCCTGCGCCGCAGAGATGCGCCAGGCGGTCATGGAATTCCCCGGCAAAGCCGAAAACGATGCGCTGCGGGCGATCTCCGCTGCTGTAAAGTCCGCAAATCGTGCCGCTCAGTCCGGCGACTGTGGCTCCGCCGCAAAACCCATATTTCTCGATGAGAAGAACCTTGAGGCCACATCGGGCAGCCCCGACAGCGGCCGCAATTCCCGCGGCACCGCCGCCGATCACGCAGACGTCCGGCCGCGCTACAACGGACACCGAGGTTGCGGGAATCGTGAAGAACTCGTTCATCAGAATTGGAACGCTTTCGCAAAGCGGAGCCGTAAGGCGGCTTCGCCGATTGCCGGAATGGTAACAGCCACGAGAACCAGCGGTCAACAAATCGGAATGGATTCCGCGAGAATGCCAATCAGACCAGACGATAGTTCACCGGGGCCGAATTGTCAGCTCGCAGAATGCCATTTTGGGTTAAGCGCTGGAGATGACCATGCATCGCGAACTGCAGGAAAATGTCCGCATCTTGTGGCCATTTCCCGAGCTTGGGGCTAATTTCATGGAGCAAGGTCTTCAGCGTTGCTCCTCGAGAATGTTGCCGCAAGAACGGCACGATGTTTTCCTCGACGCGTTCCACGAAGTCTCGCGAACTCGATAGGAACTTCTTCACCTCGGCATGGTGCGCAGCCGGCCAATGCCCACTGAACACGTGTTCGATGGGTTGTTTCTCGAGGAATGCTATCGTTGCCAAATAGGCGTTCACCGTGTAGTAAGTGGGTCCGAACGCCATGCCTCCAGAGGCCGTCGGATAGCCTCCGGCCTGAACGGCGTCACTCGTGAAAGCGGCACGATTCTTTTCATCGTAAATCGCTAGATGACCCTCAGAGTGTCCCGGGACGTGCCATACACGCAGATTCCAGCCGGGAGCAATGTTCAGCACCTCATTCGCCGAGAGTTTTAGATCGATCTTGCAGGACCGGGGTGAGTAGACCATGCCTTCGCGGCCAAATCCCAGGCCATGAGCTTTCGCCAGGAAGTTGTATCGTTCCCGATAAAGAACTTCCGGGTCTTCGATCATTTTTCGATCGCCTTCATGGCAAGCCAGGAGCGTGAAAGAGGACGCGTCTTTGATCGCTGGCAGACCGCCATGATGATCCGAATCGGCGTGCATGGCGATCACCATGGTGAGCCGGTTGGGAGAGACCCCGATCTTCTCCAGGTAGGGGAAAATCGCTTCCTGCGGCGTAGCGATCACGCCGGCATCCACCAGAACAACGCTCTCGCCTACAAAGAGATATTGCTGTAGGTACCTGTCGCCAAAGGGAGACTTGATCTCGTAGACATTCGGAAAGATCTGCATAGAAACTCTAACTAACTAGCGTGATTCGCTGAAGCTTGACCGGCTACGGCCGGCGGAGCGTCAGAAGAACTTGATATTCAGGACTAAATACATCGCCAACACAACCAGTCCATAGAACTCTGGAGAGTGAAACCAGGCGCCTTGCCGCTCCACCTTTCCGGAGTGCGCGTAAGTAAGCCCTTTTATCTTTTCCGGATCAGGGGCTGTAGTTAAAAAGGTCGCCAGGACCGTGACCGTCGTTCCCCCTGCGAAAGCCCACACTGAGGTCCAGACATTGGATGCCATTGGAGTTTTGAAGTGAAGGTACCCAAGACGATATAGCAAGTACTCGCTGAAGGTAGACAGCAGGCCTGCCAACAAACCATAAAATGCAGCTGTTGCCGAAACTCGCTTCCAGAACATTCCGAGGAGAAATACGATGAAGAAGGGAGCTATAGAGAGTGCGCCCAGCAACTGCATGTAGTCCATGAGATTGTCGAAGCGGAGTGCAACGTAGGCCGAGAAACAACTCATTACCGTTCCCCACACCGTTGCCCATCGTCCTACAGTCAGGTAATGAGAATCAGGCTTACCCTTCACCAAGTACGTCTGATAGATGTCGTAGGTGAACACCGTGTTGAAGGCAGTGACGTTTCCTGCCATTCCGGACATAAAGCTGGCGAGCAGGGCCGTTAAACCCAGGCCCAACATTCCCCGGCCGTAGTACCGGCCGAGAAGCATCGGAAGCGCGAGATTGTAGTCTTTGGTGACGATCTGGGGCGCAACGACAAGTGCAACCATGCCCAGCAGGGTAACAATGGCGGGGAAAAACATCTTGGGAACCGCCGCAACAATTGGTGTCTTGCGAGCCGACGACAAATCTTTTGCTGCCATGGCGCGCTGTATCAGCAGGAAGTCCGTACACCAGTAAGCCGGCGCAGCCGTCAGTCCAATGCCGATCACCATCACCCACCAGTCGACCCCTAACGGGTCGCCAGGACCTCCCATTCCTTTCCATGTGTGAAGATACTGTTGGGGTAAGCGCGCTACCAGACCATTCCATCCGCCGACTTCCCGCAGGCCGATGAAGGAGAGCGGGAGAAACCCGAAGATGATCAGGAAGAACTGGAGCACTTCGTTCCAAATGGACGAAGCCAGACCTCCCCAGAATGTGTACAGCAAGACCACTCCGCCGGACAGCAGGACGCTCGCAGTGAAGGGCCATCCCAGCATGCTGTGGAACACCACTGCGAAGGCGAACATATTGATCCCAGACATCAGGATCGTCACCACCGCGAAGCTCATGGCATTTAACAAGTGAGCTCGATGGTCAAAGCGGAGCCGCAGATATTCTGGAACGCTGCGAATTCCGTTGGAGTAGTAGTACCTCATCATGAACAGACCGCAAAACACCATGGCGGGAATTGCGCCCGTCCAGTACCAGTGGTTGGTCCGCATTCCGTACTTGGCGCCGTTCGCGATGTGCCCCATGATTTCCAGGGACCCGAGGTTGGCGGACATGAACGCGATACCGGTAATCCAATGGCTAAGGGTACGATTGGTCAAAAGGAAATCAGAGGAAGTATGGATCCGCCCCTTGAGGAAGAATCCGACGCCCAAGACGAGGACGAAGTAGGAAGTGATGATGGCAAAGTCCAGAGGACTCAGTTTCATTAACACAGGTTCGGGGCCTCTTGTCTCTCTGCTTGAGTTACAGGGGATTGGTCGCGTATAGAGCACATTCCTTAGAGTAAGTTCGACGGACTTGTACTATGCTTCTGTCGTGATTGCAAGAATCGCGAGGCTGGGCTGACCTGCGTTCAGCTTGCAGCGCACGTTTCGGATTCTGCCTGACTTGACCGGGACTGACCACAACAAGAACTGGTATTGCTCGCGAACGACGTCCTTCGTAAATTCGATGGCCGGTTGTGCTTCGGTTGCGACGGGATCGATGCGCGTAGCGTCGTAGATCCGGTTGGCTTGCGCCACCTCGAAGCCGTTGCGAATAGGAATGTCTTGCGATCCGCCATTGGTACCAGTGATGGAGTAAACCGCAACCGTATCACCCGATCGTCCCCGAAGCGGATAGCCCTCCGGAAAAGTGACCTGTCCGAGAAAGTGCAGTTTGGAGCATTGCCGGTCGATTGGAATTGTGATTTCCGGGACCGCGGCATTCAGAATCAGAGGTCGAACTGAGCCTTCAACCACCGCCGAGCGGAAAGAGACCCCAGCGATTTCGACGACGGGCGTCTGCCAGAGACGGAAGTGGCTTCCCGTTCTTGTCCACTGTTCGCGACCCATTCTTGAAGACTCCCAAGCCTGTTTCAAGCTGGATTCCAGAGCCATCCAACTCTCCATTCCGGACCGACCTTCGGCTAAAGCTTGCAGGTCGACGGTCTGGTGCTGGCTTCCCGGCGAAAACGGAACGGATCGCAGCGGCAGCACGCGCGGCGCGTCTGGAGGCGTATACGGCGGGATTTCGTGGCGTCCTGCGAACAGACCCGCTAAGCGGGAATAGATGGGCTCTCTGATGTTCCGATCCTCCGTTACGGCTCCTGAGAGCAATATGCCGTTGCGCGTTGCCCAATCTTCGCGCGTGTACTGGCGCATGTCATTCCAACTCCAGAACACGTGGCCCGCGACATTGCCCGCCTGGGTTTGTTCCAGGAGATCGTCGAAGTCGCGCTCGTAAAACAAGTCTCCATGACCGCCATCTTCCCACCCCCACTCGGTAAAGGTGAGGGGCTTGGCGGCCCCGAACTGTTGCGGAAACTTGAGAAACTTATCCTCAGAGAACTCGTAAGCATGCCAGTCGTAAAAGTCGAGCTCAGTCTCGTCGAACATCTTCTTGGCTTTATCGATCGAGCCGTTGATGTGCGCCACCGAGACTGGCCGATAGATGGGGTCGAGCTTGTTGCAGAGCTGTTTTCCTTCTTTCAAGTAGGAGGCGGTGAATTCGCTCTCGTTGCCCAGCAGCCAGGCCATCACCGCGGGCGAATTCCAGTCGCGGCGAATCGTCGTTTCCAGAACGCGCAATCCCAAGTCAACGAACGAGCGTTCGACCTTGTTGAAATCGACTTGCCAATAGCCGGGTTCCTCACTGACCAGCAGTCCGAGTTCCTCCGCTAAATCAATGATTCTGCGATCGTGCGGATAGTGCACCAAGCGGATGAAGTTGCACCCCATCGCCTTGATCATCCGCATGTCTTTTTCTTGTTGCCCCCGCGAGAGCGTAAATCCTTGTCCGCCCCACATGTCATGGCGGCACACGCCCTTCAGCACCAGCCTCTCGGCATTGAGGAAGAAGTCGCGTCCCTGGATCTTAATTTCGCGAAAACCGGTCCGGCAGGACCAATTGTCTTCGGCAGCCGGACCCTTCAGTCGAACTTGCAACTGATAGAGGTTAGGATCCTGTGGGGACCACAAAACAACATCGCTAAGGTCGAATGTCAATTCCACCGTGGCGCTTGCGCCTGTGCTCAACGGAACACGAGCCCTGGCGCTCGCCACTTCCGAACCGCCCCACAGAAGCACCAATTCACACTCGCGATCGCCGGTTTCATTCGAGGCGACGAAGACCTGAGCCGTGCACGAGGCCTTTCGGTAGCCCTCCCCCAAGCGGTAACCGAAGCGCACATTCTCAACATAGCTTGCGGGACGAATCTCCGCATACGCGTCGCGAATGATGCCCCCGTAGCTTTCCCAGCCTCCGGGAGTGCCGAAAACGACCTCGTCCTTGCCGAGCCCATTGGGCCCAGTTCCGGCGTCGACAATCTGCACGTCAACCGTGTTACGGCCCTCCCGGGCTTGCTGCGTACAGTCAAATTCCTGAGGGACGTAGGGAATCGTCGCGCCGAGTTGCTTTGCGTTCAGCGAAACGCGGCCGTGGTAATTGATTGCGTTGAAGTGAAGGATAGCTCTTTCCTGTCTGCCCAGCCGCGGCAGCAAGAACTCACGGCGCAGGCTGTACACCCCGCCCGGAGCCAAAGAGGAAGGAACAGGAACGATTCCAACCAGCTTGTCATGGACATACCGTTCCCAATCGCCATTCAGATTAACGACTGCGCGGGAGGAACTCATTCCTGTGCCCTGCATCCTTTGTCCTTTGTCCTTGTATGTATGCGCTAATGATATGAAACAATGTTCTACCGCGCTTCTCTAATCGCGCCGCCGTTTTCGGTGGTAATCGCGAACAGAGCTAGCGGCGGTTGCTGTCCAACCAGCCGGCAACGGATACTCGCCAGCGTTGCATCCTCGACCGGAATCGAATAGAGAAGAACCTGGTAGTGCTCTCGTGCTCTTTCCTTTACGTAAGTGATTGCCCGCTGGGACTCAGTCGTCTGGGGATCGATCCGAGTAGCGTCCTGGATGAGATTCGCCTGCGCGACTTCATATCCATTCCGCAAAGGTATTTCTGTTGTGCGTCCCCCGGAGTACTGCAAGGTGTAGGTTGCTATCTTATCGCCGTCCATGCCGCTGCTGGGAAATCCCGCGGTCAACGTAACTTGTCCCAGGATGTGCAGCTTCGTGCAGTGACGATTGATGGGGATGCTCACTTCGGGGCTTTCGGGCGTCACCACGATCGGCCGGACGCGATCCTTTATTACGGGGATCTGGAAAGAAATTCCCCCGATCTCTAGTTGGTTTTTGGACCAAAGCAAGAAATCTTCGCCGCTCTTCTTCCATTGATCGCGTGCGGTCTGCTCCCAGTATCGCGCCATGTGGGTCTTTAGACTGCTCCATGCAGCGTCACCTTGGGGGTCTTCGACCAGGGGCTGAAGGTTAACCGTTGTAAACGCCGAGGTGCGCGACCAGGGCGTCCAGCGCAAGGGAACAATTTCCGGTTCATTATCCGGAGTTTCGTCAGCGTGCCGCCGCAGCTGAAACAACCGCGCCAGTTCCATGTAAACCACATCGCGAGCTTCGCGCGCTTCGGTGACTACGCCCGATTCCAGCACTCCGTTACGCATTTCGGCGTCGATCCGGCTGTACTGGCGCATGTCTTGCCAAGACCAGAACACGTGTCCCGACAGTTCGCCGGAGTCGACCAGATCGATCAGACGGTCCACCTCGTTCTGCATGACAATCTGAGACTGCCCAATGGCCTTACCGCCCCATTCGGTAAAGGTCAGCGGCTTCGAGGGGCCGTCGAACTCTGCTTCTTGGTTGAATTCCAGAACGTCGTAGGTGTAGGGATGCTGATCGAAGAAATCCATGCCCGCTGCGATGAACATGTCTCTCGAGGCCTTCGCGTTCATCGAGTTTGCGGCGGAGACGAGGCGCTGGATCGGGTCCATGGCATTGCAACGCTGCTTTCCTTCCCGCAAAACCGATTCAGTAAGAGTGCATTCATTGGAGAGTAGCCACGCCATGACTGACGGGGCGTTCCAATCGCGCCGAATGGTGGTCTCCAGAATCTTGTAGCCAAGTTCAATTTCTCCACGACCCATCTGCCGAAAATCCATATTCCAGTAGCCGGGCTCTTCACTCACCAGCAGGCCCAGTTCATCGGATAACTCCACAATGTGCCGGTCGTGCGGATAGTGCACCAGTCGCACAAAGTTTGCGCCCATCATTTTGATCATCCGCATGTCTTGATCTTGTTGGGCGCGAGTCAGGGTGAATCCTTGCTCCTTCCACATGTCATGCCGACACACTCCGTTCAAAATGAGGCGCTCGCCGTTCAGCAGAAATTCGCGGCCCTTGGTACGAATGTCGCGGAAACCGGTCCGGCAGGCCCAAGTGTCATCGCTGACTGAAGTTTTTAGGCGGGCCTTCAACGTGTAGAGATTGGGCGTTTCCGGAGACCACAACGCGGGTCCTGACAAATCAACTGATAAGTCGATGTCATTACTGCCGGGCTTGAGTTGAATGCTGCGTGTCGCACCGGCTACTTTCACTTCGCCGCGAGACAAAGTGAACTCAACTTCTCCGCTTGAGGCGCCGAGACTTGAGACGATGATCCGGGGCTGAAGTACCAGCGATTGGTAGCCCGGGCTGAGTTGGTACGCCAATCGCACGTTCTTGACGAAAGCAGCGGGTCGTATTTCCGCCCAGACATCGCGAATGATACCTCCGTAGCATTCCCATCCAGGATTTACGCCCAGAGCGATCTCATCTTTGCCAGTACCGTCCGGCCACGGAACGAGGTCGGCGATCTCGATCTCAATATCGTTGTTTCCCTCCCGGGCCGTGTTGGTAAATTCGAATTCGTACGGAACGTATGGACCCAGTATTCCCAACTGCTTTCCGTTCACTGCCAATTTCCCGCAGTAGGTAATCGCTTCGAAGTGAAGGAAGGCCCGCTCGCCCTGGGCCAGCCGAGGCATCACGAAATTGCGCGTCAGGGTGTAAAACCCGCTGGGATGGCGGGATGAGGGAACGGTTATGACATCCCGAAGCTTGCCGGCAACATGAAGTTCCCACAGGCCATTCAGGGTAACCTGCTTCCGCGACGACGAAACCGTGGGTTTACTTTCACTACCAAAGGCGGGAATTGCACCCAGCACGGCGGATGCGCCAAGCGTACCAAGAAAACCACGCCGATTAATCATCAAGAGTACCGAGATTGTACTAGACCAAAAAGTTATAACCTGCGTGTTTCGAAACGTTTAATCTTCCGCAGCGCTGGGACTTACAATTCCTGTCCCAGGCTTTCTACCATAAGACGCTGGGAAATCGGAATTCATTCCATTTCACGATAACAAGATGAGAGATTTTGCGATATTCGCGAGGACGGGCGGCTTGTGCCGCCCGTCGACCCGGCTGGTTAGAAGAAGAACTTCAGCGCTGCCTGCATCGTTCGGGGAGTACTGACGGAGCAGCCGAAGCGTCCGAACTGCGCGTCTTGCAAGTTGTTGTCCATGCAACCGAACGTTTCGCGGTTGAAGGCATTGAACAGTTCCCAGCGGAACTGCATCTTGTAGCGTTCGGTGAAGTTGAAGTACTTGGAAACTCCCGTATCCCAGCTATTCCATCCGGGATAGAAGAGTCCCGTCGGATCTCGCCCTACGTCTCCCTTGGAGCCTTGCTGCGGGATGGCGAACTGAGCTTTGTTGAGATACGAGGCGGTAGTCGTACTGAAATTGGGAGCGTCGCGCCAATTACCAGTCTTTACGGAGTGGCCTGAGGCGTAATCGGGGAAGTCGCCTCCGACAGCATCCCAAGCGGTCGTTACCCCGGATGTGATCGACGTTGCGGCTCCGGAATGGGCGCTCCAGATGCCGCTGACTTGCCAGCCGCCAAGAACGGCATTGAGAGCCCGCGACCCTCTGAGCATGGGGGTTGTGTAGACAAAGTTGAAATTCAGAGCCTGAGGCACGTCCAGGGACGAATTTCCTTTGTTGCAAGGCACGCAGCGTGGGTTGGGGACGCTTCCCGTGAAAGCGGTGGTCGAAGTGCTGTACCAGTCAATGGTGTGAGCGTAGGTGTAGTTCGCGTTGAATTGCAAACCGTTGGCGAAGTTCCTTTGCAGCGAGAACTGGCCTGATTCATAGCTGGCAGTTCCGGGAGAGCTGACAATCAGGGCTGTTGTAAAGTTTGAATTCAGCCGTGTGCCGTTGGCAGGATTGCCGGCGCCGAAGAACTGGCCATAGTTCTCATCAACTGCCAGAGACTGATGGTCGCTTTCGCTCCCGACGTAGGCGGCTTTGGCCAGCCAGTGAGCCGCGAACAAGTGCTCCATGCTTAGATTCCACGTGTACGTCCGTCCGTCGGTGTAATTCGGCGCAAAACCGTCCTGGATGTAGATTGGAGGTGCGAATGTGGCGTTCGATCCCGGCACATTGCCCGGAGACGAGAATGGCGGGAAAGGATTCTGGCCACTTAGGGGAGAGTAGGCCGACCATGGATTGGAGAAAGGAATGATCGGAACAGTAGCGCCATTCACAATCGAGCCTCCGCTGAAATTGTAGGTCGGGCTGAATGGAGCTAAGTCTGATGCGTGATTGAAGTTGGCATAATCCATGGGAATGGCGAACATGCCGAAGGCCCCGCGAACGGATGTGTTTCCCAACCCCTTGGGCTGCCAAGCAAAACCGACGCGAGGATCGAAGAACTTCTTGTAATTGCTGGGCAAGCCCGCGCTAGCTACTCCTCGATCGCCCGGGAAGACCAGCCCAGCCGGAGCGTTGGGATAGCGCGTGCTCTGTTCTCCGGGGATGTAGGTGGCGATACGACCGCCGGCGACGACCGGCGCCATCCAGGGCTCCCAACGCAGACCGAAGTCAAGCGTGAGATTGGGTTTGACCTTATACTGATCAGCGACGTAGGGGGCGATCATCCAGGCATGAATCACGTTGGACTCGCCGCCGCCCTGTTCGTAGTTGCCCACATCTCCAAGCAGGAAGTCAGCGAAGGAAGAGCCAGTGTACTGCTGGTTCGGCGGTCCACCGTTCCAGGTAATGATCGGCAGGGCCAACCAGTCCGTGTTCTCATACCAGTACTGACGCATCACATCCACGCCAGCGACAATTAAGTGCTTTCCCTTCGAGATACTCAGGGAATCCGAGAAACCGTAGGTCCAGCGATTGATTCCATTGAAATTCTGCGCGTTCAGCGGAATTCCACCGCGATCGTAGCCACCGCCGGTGTTGAACCCTTCAATTGAGCATGGCGTTGTACTGGGATCCGAGACGGAGACGAACTGCGAGTAGCAGATTCTCTTACCATTCGCCTCCAGACCGCTGTTGCTGTAGTCGTACAGACGGCTGTAGGTGCCAGTGAAATTGTTGACGATGTGCGGATTGATGCTCCAAGTCCAAGTACCGGCATAGCTCTGCCAGTGCGAGACCCACGACCGGTCGGAACTCAAGATACTGATAGACGTAGGGGGCTGAGTGAAGAAGTTGATAAACCCGCGGCCACTGATGCGCTGGTTGTTGGTGAGGTTGTAGTCTGCTCGGAAGGTCTCTTCGTTGAAGTCATTGATGTTCGGCCAGCCAGATACCGCGATACGGCCGTATTGGTCGACGGTATTCGTGGGCATCAGGTTGATGATCGAGACCGCGGCCTGGTCGAAGGTTGCAGGGTTAATCTGATTGTTGGGGAAGTACATGCCCGGATGCGCGAGGACATCTGCCGTCGTGTAGCTTTGATTGTTCGCCCCGATCGATCCTCCTTCGAGGTTGCCCTGCGAGTTCGTGATTGCATCGGTTGCCGGATTCCAAAGCTGATCGGCGATGTAAGTGACCCCATTGACCACATTTGTATCCTGGCAAAGACCGTTGGAAGCGAAACCATTTTGGCAATACGCACCGAAATTGCCGTTGCGCATGGCGGTCGTTGGCACGTAACCGGTGCCGCTAAGGACCGATCGATGCTGGCGTGTGCCTTGATAGTTGCCGAAGATGAACAGCTTGTCTTTCACGATCGGGCCACCCAGTGATCCACCAAATTGGTTGCGTTTGAGCAGGTCGGTAGATTGTGCGAAGTATTCGGTTGCGTTTACCGCGTTGTTGCGGATGTACTCGAATAGATCGCCGTGCCATTGGTTGGTCCCAGATTTGGTCACAATGCTGACCACACCGCCAGGCGTGAATCCATAGCGGGCATCGAAATTGTTTCCGATGACTTGGAATTCTTGAGTTGCGTCAGCGTTGGGGAAGGGCGCGGCCAGCAGGTGATAATTGTCCATGTTGTAAGCGCCGTCGAGGAAGTAAATCGTGCTGCCCTGGCGTCCGCCGCTAGTGTAGTGTCGCCTAAACGACTGGAGTTATTTTTTCCTCCTTTTTCGTGAACGCGGCAGGGTGCATCCCGGCTGGATGTTTTCGAGGGTTTGCCGGCACCGTTGCAGTTTCTCCACGA
>Ga0182024_10003234_pt1 | contig 39144 bp, 49 predicted proteins | sample P32metaG_FD_120480 | JGI IMG/M metagenome (GOLD analysis project Ga0182024, IMG submission 120480) | Permafrost microbial communities from Stordalen Mire, Sweden - P3-2 metaG (Illumina Assembly) | ecosystem: Environmental > Terrestrial > Soil > Wetlands > Permafrost | place: Sweden: Stordalen...
AATCACATATTTGTGGAATTGGGGGGAGGCGAAAACATCGCAGGGGGAAAACCCCCCCCCCCCCCCCCCCCCCCGAGCGCGAACCGCGCCCGGACGAAAACGGCTTGAAGGAAACGGACGCGGCGGCCCAGAAAACCCTACAGGAGAACCCGGATATCGCCCGGATACTTAAGCATCGCGGTGAGCGGTAGCCCACGGGTCAGGCCGTCGCCGCGTAGGACATGAAAAAGCCTCCGACTCTCCCTCTTTCGAGGTCTCCTGAGTCGGGGGCTTTTGCTGCTATGGAGAAAGGCGATCCCGGAAATGGCTGTAACCGGGCCGCTACTAAAGGGTTGGTAAGACGAAAAAGCCTGACTCCACCGCGACCGGGTCGCATTTTGCGGCTTGACTGTGGTCACACGGCAGGCGTGTCTAGTGTGCTGAGCTTCAATGCTCCGATACCGAAGTTAAACGAACCGAGCGTGAGAACGTAAGAAGTGAAAAGGAGGAACTGAGCAACGTGAATCGACCAGGGCTCCCACACTGTTTCGATAGCTTCTTCTTCTGTTCCCACAACCTTAATTGCCTGAGCAGCCGGTGCGTTCTTCAAGTCCCGGTCGCTCCTTCCCAGTTGAGTTCGTTGGAACCCTATTGAACGATACTGGTATGTGCCGTCCGGAAAGCCTATTCGAACAACCAGAGATAGCACGAGAATCGTGTAGAGTACGAAGCCAGCAATAGCTACGAAAAAACCGCGTCGGAACTTCGTACTCGGACTCCGTCTTTTCCTCAGATTAACGGCATAGATGCCAGACGCTGCAATCAGTAAACTTGCAAATGGCTCCAGAAGGTGATTCATCCCCCCCAGTGGTGGAAACACGAGAATGGTTTGCCAGTTTCTAGGGATTGCCGAACCAACCAGCGGAAACCCCGTCACGACAACCATACCGGAGTAGCGGCCAAATTGTTTCAGGCCGGAAATCAGTGGCATTTTGTGAACTCCACCTTGATTGTTGCGTTCGGATTGTCCCAGGGGTCAATTCGCAAGAACTGATCGTCGCCGCAGTTCTCTTTGTGGAACCTGAACAGCAGGTATGCCATAGGGAACGTGGCAATGGTCACGTCCGTTGGAGTGGGATAGTCCGCGAAATCCGGCTGTGTTGTCCTGCGATAGGCTACCCGTGCTCCGGGTGGAATACTCATCAATGCGGTGGTGAACGTAGCACCACCAGTCTCCTCAACGTATCTATACGCCTTCGCATTGTCATCCACGAGATGCGATACAGCAGCGGCATCAGGGCTGAGGGTAGTTGATGGCTTCGCTGGTGATTGTGGCTTGGAACGCTTCTTCAGTTGTGCCAGTTCCAGATGGGGAGCAATACCTTGCTCGACTATCTTGCGAGCCTTGATGTCTGTTTCAAGGTCGCTATAGTTCTCACGGAAATCCTCGAAGAACACGGGGATAGTCTGATCCTGTTTGAGGATTTGCTTCTTGTATTCCCTTTCAGAATCGTTGAGTGCCAACTGGGCCGATTCGATGATTGAAACAAGGAATTGCTTCTGATCTTCCGTAGTGTTGGGATACTGCTCGATGCCGTTGGCAAACCGAATCTGCAATCTGTCTAATTCCTCTGCCTTGGTCTCAAGGAATTGCTTCTGGGAAACAGTGAGTTCGACCTTCGCCTGCGTTGGATAAACGTTGGTATCCGGAACAGGAACGAGTGTGAAGTGAACCTTGTTCGAAAGCGTAATCGGACGCATTTTCTGATATCCATTGCACCTGAAGCTGGCGGAAACGGACGTAAAATCGCCACCGGCATCATCGAACGCCGTCTGCGTACCAACTGCAATCGTCTGGCCTCCTTTTGCCGGGTTTCCGGTAATATCCATTTCGACCCGTTCGGGACCTGAATCTCGCAAGGCTACGATCCAGAAACCTGCATCGCATGGCGATGGAATATCGAACGTCACGGTTCCTTTTACCGCTTCTCCAGCCTTGAACACCGCCCGTTCGAGCGAAACAGTCGCCGATGTTTGCGACAGAGATTCGGCGGAGAGAGCAGAGAGGATGAACATTAAGACGGCGGACCGGGCCAGAATGCGAAGCATCGGGATAGACTCCAGGCTCTTTGAAGCTTGGCATTCATCTTACCTGAATGCGGAGCGATGTACCTGTTGAGGTTCCCGGACGGCCATCCTGTGCGAATCGGGGTGAGACCGACTGTGAAAGTCATGCATCCGGCTCCTTGAAGGCCGGACTATAATTCCGCACTATGCAGGAAATCCTTTCCAAAACCGTCGATCCAAATGTCCCGCTACAGGGTCAGGAGTTCTATGAGATGCGGTTGTTCGAGGAACCCAACCAACTGGGAACTCGACACTGCGTCCGGCAGATTCACGCTGCGTGGAGCGACAAGAATCATGATGTCATTTGGGATAGCGAAGAGGCCGATTACTTCTGGATTCTGGACGAGGCTAAGAAGCGATATGCAGAGCGAAAATCTGCTCTAGCAAAAATGGGGTTCATCTACTCCGATATGGACTGGTAACGCTCGATTCCCGTCGAGTCGCGGGGCCGGTCTAGTCTTGACGCAACAATGCCCCAGGAGTATCTTCTGTGCATCCGGGATTGTCCAAGATGTTCGATAGCTCGTGATTAAGTTGAGCGGTCTGTCGTTGAAAGGATGCAATATGCCACGTGGCACACATACGTTTTTGTCGATGATGCTGGCAATGGCACTCGTATCGGGGATCGTGTCAGTGTCGTCATTCGCAACCTGTACCGGAGCCAATCCGTGCAACGCCTGCAAGAATTGCAAATACTGCAAGCACTGCGCAAAAGAGGGGGGAACATGCGGGGTGTGCAAACCATCCGCCTAGTTGCCGTCACGCTGCTCATTGGCTCTTCCGTCTGTCTAGCCCAAACATTGACCACCGCTCAAGTCATGCGGTTGCAAGCAAAGATCAAGACACAACCCTTCTTGCTCTCTGTGGCTCTGGGACTGCTTTTGTGCATTCCTGCATGGGCGCAATCAAGTGATGCGGCATCGACAAAGACCAAAGAGATTAACCCCGCATTGATGGCGAAGGCGAAGGCGGGGAACGCCGATGCTGAGTTTTACATTGGCTTCGCCCACCAAGAGGGAAGAGGGTTTCCCCAGAGCTACTCAGAGGCTGCCGTCTGGTATCGCAAGGCTGCCGAGCAGGGAAATGCAAACGCACAGTCGGTCCTCGGCAATCTCTACAGCAAAGGCCAAGGAGTCCCACAAGACTATGCACAGGCTGCAATATGGTGGCTGAAGGCGGCTGCGCAAGGGGAAATGTTCGCGCAGGCCAGCCTCGGCAGCGCTTACGCGCGAGGCCGCGGTGTGCCGCAGGATTACACCCAAGCGGCTGTATGGTATCGGAAGGCGGCGGAGCAAGGTGAGCCCGAAGCGCAAAGTGACCTTGGATTGCTTTATGAAGAAGGCAAGGGCGTCCCCCAAGACTACGCAGAAGCCTATTTTTGGCTGGACCTTGCCGTTGCCCAGGAGACTCAGGAGGAAAAGGGGACGGACTCGGAATCTCGTGACGACGTTGCCAAGAAACTTACTCCCGAAGAGTTAGTGAAAGTGCAGGAGCGGGCGCGGAAGTGGTTTGAGGATCACCCCGCGAAGCCGCAATGACGTAACGCTCTGAATATCCCCGCAATCGTGCTGCCTGCCGCTGGTGAGGCTCCGACACTATCCCTTGGTGACCGCAACTGGAAGGCAGCATAGCCGACCGTAATTATCTTGGTTCGCGTACACTCCACGGTAGCCAAATCCGTGCTACTCTTCCTCCACTATGGTGACATTCACGGACGTTCAAATGCTTCGCCACGCCCTCGAACTCGACAAGCAGGATCTTCACCGCTTCGAAAATGATCCACAGACAAACGCAGAGTCAATCGTTACAGTGAAGCGAATCATCAAGGAAAAGGAGGCCACAATCGCCCTGTTTCCACCCGACTGACTTATCCCCAGTTCCCGCTTGCGCTTTTCCGCCAGTATGCTTTATGGGGGAAGCCAATTGAAGAGGGCGCTAATCCGAGATGTGCCTAAATGTTATTTTTGACCAGCACAAGGAAATGCAGAGGTAAGAGCTTCGATGACCAATACAACAGCGGACAGATGAAGTTTTTCCGGATGATTATCGCTATACTTCAGGATTATCCTGGCAAATTGTTCCTCGGTGGCCTCTTTGGGCACACAAAAGAAAACATCATTAGGATGCGCGATCTTATCGGCGCTAATCGCGTCCACGACACCTTCTATATACGAGCCACACGCTTGTAAATCCACCATGCCGCTCATGTCCACCGTGTCGTTTTCCAAAAGTCTTACGCTACGGCATTTTTGTACCAATTCGGACGCTTTGGGGCCGAAGAAGTAGACCGGCGCAGGTGGCGGCGCACTCAGGCCAAAAAACAAAATGGGTATCAACATGGGAAGGATGATATACCAACCGCTCATAGTTTTACCCGGCACCCTGTGCGGCCCATGCGTGAACAAAAAGAAAAGCCCCCGACTCCCCCTCTTGCGAGGTCTCCTGAGTCGGGCTGTGAGGGCTACAATTTAGGCACCATGTCAACCAAACCTGACTTCAGAAATGAGACTTTGGGCCAAGGACTCCTACGAACGTTGAAGTGGATTGGGAAAGCTGCGGCTTGGGTCGGTGGCTTAACTCTAGCCGCCTCAATTGCAACAGTCGGATACGAACAGCTTGACTTCAACGGTTATATCTACCACCACCGGACGCTTGACGTGTACATGAGCAACAATTGGCTGGTGGGAGAGAACCGCGTATGTTCCCTCACGGAATACCCTGACGCTAATGGGAAACCGACTGGGAAGGTTCTCGGCCTGATGTGCCCGGTTGAAGATGAGAAACTCCAACCTCACAACCTGTCCGTCACCTTCGAAGGTATTCTTGACCCCCAGGATATGAACGGGAAAGACCGTCCGCTTCCAGACGAATGGAAATGCACGCGGGGAAGCGACAGCTTCACCTGTGAGGCGATGGCCGCTAGGCGACCTTAAAAGCGGAGAAGTCGGAAAATGCGTATTGTTCCGTTCCCGGATTTTCCGAACATCCAAGCGTTACTTCCCCGAAAGGTATTCGAGTAAGTGTCCCGGCATCTTTCCAGTACGGAGCTACTTCCTCCGGTACTTCATGCTTTTTGCCGCAGAGCTTGCAGGCAAAAGACCATCCATCAGGGTATTCCATGACGCCAATTATAGCGCCACTGCCACAGATTTGGTAGTGGGATTGATCCAGCCACCGAATCCGGTTATACTGCCGCACCATGAGACCAATGTTTACGATCCATGCCGGGGAATACTTGGTAGGCGAATACATCGAGAGTCACTTCAAAAACTGGAATGTGTGGATTCCGTCGAAGGACACTGGCATAGACTTGCTAGTCACTGACCAGAAAAACCAGCGAACAATCTCGCTTCAAGTGAAATTCGGCAAAGACTTCCTGCCCGGAAAGTCTGCCGTGCTGCGGAATTCATTATGCTGCTTGAGTTGGTTCACGTTGAACAGGGCGAAGCTCGACACTTCCCTGGCTGAATTCTGGGTGTTTGTGTTGATGGGATTCACCAGCGATAAGCCTGATTTTCTCGTTGTCCCCACGGCAAAACTGCGCAAGCACATGGACGAGATTCACGGTCATCAGGAGAAACTACAGGTCTACCTCACCTCTACAAAGAGTAAATGTTGGGAGACCAGAAGGCTTGGAAGCGATGCCATGCTCCAGATTGCAAACGGCACCTATAAGAACCCTATGCTTGATCTCTCAAAATACCTGAATGACGCTGGTTGGGATGCCCTCAAGGCCAAGCTAGACCGTTAAGAGCTATACGCACTTTTCAGACACTACCCACGGCCTACTACCAACGGGTGATTGACCCAAGGCAGTCGGCGCATGGAAAACGAAAGCCCGGCACCACCGCCGAAAGCGATGCCGGGGCCATTGGGTCGTCACCCAAGTGAAACAGAAAGCTCCTTAGAAATGCATCATGTGCATGACTACAAAGGTGAGAATGGAACCAACGACCCCGGCTAACGCCATCATGATGGGTTGGGATACACCCTCTGCACCTTTGGCAGTCCCGATCCCCACGCTGTTAGCGGAAACGGTGTCACTCACCGCCTTCAGTTCCTTAACGATGCCCGCCAGAAGAGAATCGGAGGCAGCGAATCGTGTGGTTATCGTGACGGTAGCTTCACCGAGACCCTTGAGTTCGTGGAGCATCGACTGCATAAGCGGGTCAACCACTTCCGATTTGCCCCGCCCTTCGAAGATGGAACGCTCCACCACGGCAAGGCGTTCCGTGAGTGGAGTCAATACCTGCTGCAAGGCGGTGGCACTGGCTTGGGCTGTGGAGGCAACCAAGTTCCTGAGTGTGTCAGCCGAAGTCGCCACCTGCGCGGCGAGTGTCGCGGCCTGCTGGACTGAACGCTCAGCGGCGATCCCCACAGCGATAGAGTCCACAGCCCGAATGCTGTCCAGCCTCTTGGCCTCAGCATCCCTGAGTTCTTTTTCGTAAGTGGAGGTCACAGTACGGATGTCATCCAGCCGCTTAGATTCAGCAGCGGCAAGTTCTCTTGAGTGCGCGATGTTCAACGTCACCAACGCCTTCACATTTTCTGTGGGGTCGATGCCGATGTTTCCGATGATGGCTTTAGTGTTTTGTTCAGTTGTTGGCATATATAGGTTCCTTCTAACTGCTAATACTGTCTTTACTGAATGTAGAGCGAGTTAAAACTCATGTTCAGCGTGCCTGTCGCAGAGACGCCGCCGTTGACGCCGCACCAAACCTGCACCAGCGCAAGGTTCTGCCCGGAGGGCACGGCGTAGGTGTAGTTCGCCGCAGCGATGGCTCCGGTCTGCGAGAAGACGTAAGCCCAGGTTGAGCCACCGTCCAGGCTTATCTGCACCGAGGCAGAGCACCCGGTTCCTGATGCGGTTGTAGCAACCTTGACGTTGAACGTGGCTGCGGCACTGAGGGTGACACTCGGGAACACGTGATAGATGACCGATGAGTTGGTATCGCCGGGGCCAGCGCCGGGGGTGACGGTGTTATCAGCCGGGATGCCATCGTAGCAATGAGCGGGAGCGGTGACCGTGGTGTTGCCGCTGGTGACGTAGGCGGTAGGCCGGTAAACAGTTCCGCTGCCTGTGCTCGTCGGCGTGACTAACGAACCGATGAGGTAGTAGCCGAGCTTGTTCAGGAAGTCCGCCGTGTTCTGCGTTGGGATCGGCGTGATGGCACCCCCGAGGAAGCTCGGGTCAATCCAATACACGTACCAAAGCTGGCCTTGAGTGATGCTCAGAGTCGAGCCAACCATCGTGTACGGGCCAGCCGGAAGGCACGATACAGAAACGAATCCGACAGTTGCAGTGAATGGTACGCAGACGATATTCGCCCAACCGCCAGTCTCCGCGTAGCCGATGAGGGTACCGACTCCGCCCAGTGGAGTACCGCTGGTTACGATGACGGCCAGGGTGATCGAGATGAGCACGTTGTCCACTTCAACCCACACACTCGTGGCTCCAGATGGCCGCACTGACCGGATGCGGAAGTTATAGAGTTGACCCGCGATGACGTTGCCGACGAAGGCTTGGAAGAGAGCTACATCGACGGTGCCCCCGGCTAACCAAGCCCCCGCACCAACAAGCTGATACTGAATCTGAATCTCTGTGACCGTGCTATCTTCCGGGGCAGTCCACAATATTTCTGCACGCGGGAACACGTTGCCATCAGCGCCGACAATCGCAGTTGCAGCGGAGGACTCTACGGTCATACTTGTGGGCGGTGCCGGTGCCAAAGGAATCTGATTCGGCATCGCCGGTTGGTCGGTAGGCAAAAGCTCCATCGTCTCGTTCCACTCATAAACGGATGGGTCGGTCTCATGCACGGTGACGGATGTTGAAATCGACAGGGCTCCCTCGTCACCGCTGGAATTCCGCATAGGCTGGACGATGAGTTGGGTCTTGTCTACTTCGAGATACTTGTCAGTCCAACCGAACTGGCCCCAGGTGAACTCCATCACGTCGCACGGCTGCATCTGCCAAGCCGCGAGGCTCATGGGGAATGACCCTTCTCCTTGCTGCCTATTGCGAAGCAAGCCGATCATGGCCACACGCTGCGCTTGAACGATGGAAATGACGCCACGGAAAGTCAGTTCCTGAGGCAGAGTAATGCCCCCGTCCTCTATCAAGAATTGGTTAGCGGAGAAGCCGTGCAACACGTCTTGTGCCACTTGCGGATAGTTCGTCATGCTCCACGACAGCGCCCACAGATTGCTTGTGATCCCGTAGTAAAAACCGTTGCGGTCGAAGTAGTTGCCAACCACGTTGTATGGATAATTTGGGGCAAGATAGCAGCCGTTGACCACATTCACCAGATCGCGCTGCTTGCGGTAGTCCGACCAATCCACGTCGCCGATGAGAGAACTCTCGCCGAAGGAGAATGAAGGTGCCTGCCAGTAAGCCGGGATGATGTTCCACTCGCCACCGACGCGGGAGAGCTTGCCAGCCGCAGAGGTCATCATCTGCGCGAGGATGTCGCCGGGGCTGGTTGCAGTATCCCAATGCATGTGCTGTTGATAGTTGGCCTCGTCGCCCTGTGAAGTTGGAATCAATTCATCGCACACATTCGCAGCGGCGATAAGCTGAGCCTGATTCACAGAGCTATCCCCGAGACCGAAAGACTTGATGGGGTCTGCCGTCAGAATGTCGTTCACTTGTAGAGCCCAGTTCGCGCTGAAGGTGGTCAGGTCGGTGCGAGGATCGTAGAGGGGCTTGCCATTGACTGTGATGCGGATTTCAGGCTGCGCCGGAAACTGAGTTGTGTTTGCGCCGACGTTGACGTAGAGGTAGGCGATGCCCTGTCCGACAGCCGTGATAGGCCATGCAGGGTCGTTGTAGTGAAGCTCCTGACAGTAGTCACCGGGCTGCTGGTCACCGAAGCGGGCCTCGCAGTAAACCAGCGAATTTCCGCCGCTTGCGAAAGTGTAGTGTTGGCCTCCTGGCCCGATTTGATACGGTGTTCCATAGCCATCAACAAGGCCGTAACCGGGCTGTGTGGGGTCTTGCACATTTCCCGCTGCCATTCCCCCGAACGTGTACGCGCCCTGAATGTCGGCGTGAGCAACGGTGTAGCCGCTGCCTCCCGTGACCATGGTGACTGTCCAGACGGGTGAGAGGTAAGAGCCCGAGTTATACGCCCAGGCGGAAGCTCCCTTGCCGTCGCCGACGATACGAACGCGATAGCGTGTGGGTAGCACGACTGCGAATCCTTCACCACCACTGGCTGTGATGCCGGTGATTACACCGCCCGCAATGATGCAGACTGTGAGAGGCGGCACAGCCACCGAGCCGCAGCCGATGTTTGCACCAGCGCCATTCTGCGCCCACGCTACAACCCTGCCATCCAAATAAAGGTTGATGTAGCCGTCTAGTTCATGGTTCGCGATGGCGATGACAAAGTTGTAAATATAGTTCCCACCCGAGCCACCAGCGCCGGTCGTCGATTGATAGACAATGGCTCCGCCGACTCTTTGCTGACCCATGATGTACTGCCGTGGTTGAGCGAGGGAGCGGGTGGAGATGTTCATGCCGCGATTGCTTGTGAGCGATTCAGCAATGGAGCCCGCAAGCATTCCAATGCCTGCACCCGCGAGTCCGGTCTCAATAGCGCCCAACGCACCGGAAAGAAACAAACCAGCGGGGATGAGTTCGGGCGCAAGGATGGCTGTACCTACGAGTAATGCATCAGCCGCTAGAATTCCGGCCCCTGCGATTGCTTTGCTCAAATCCGCCACGCCCTTTTGATATTCATGATTGAGATTTTCTTGAGACCTTTTTCACCGGCAGCGACAATCTCCCTGCCTGACAAATGCACGAGGCCAGCGATGACGCGGCCTGAGTCTTCCAACACCACGAGGTCACCACGCTGTGCTTGCAGCGGGTGAGTTAGTTCCACCAGCCCATGCTTCTTCGCGCAGTAGGCAGCGGCGTCTTCAACTGTTCCGTTGGCCACGTTTGTGACCTTTTCAATAGCTACCTTCGCGGAAGTTTCATCGGTGTAGATTCCGCGGAATTCGCTGGCTATGTCTACGCCGGTCATGGCCTCAATTCCATTAGCAGAAAAAAGAGCGCAGTCATGAGAACCCCACGCAAATGGGAGAGAACGGGCGTTGACCAGAAACTGGTGGTACGCTCTGGTGGCCCAGTGTTTCGATCTGACGGGTTTTATTGGTTCCATAGGAGGGCCTGATCTGCGAGTTGCTCAACGAAGGAGCAGAAGGTATCGCCGGGGTAGTAGAGTTGCTGGTCGGCGTCCGTATAACGCCGCTGGTTAGCACGCTGTAAGTTAGCCAGCTTGGATTCAAGCGAGAGCGTGATGGTCAGTTCCTGTGTGCCGATGCGGAACTTTGGTTGATCCACAACGCCGACGAACAGCGGATAGGGAACTCCGATGATGTTGCCGGATGGGTCCAGTAGACCGAAGCTGATGGTGACCGGCGCTCCCTGTGAAATCTCTGTCTGGCATGAGGTGAACAACAAAGGGTCGATACCGCTGAGACTTATCGTGGCTCCATACGCCTGCACGTCAGTGCCTTCGACAATCGGTGAGAACTTGCCGAAGCTGCCAGTCCCTGTGTAGGTGTTGCCGCCATAGACGAGATTGCCGACGCCAGTCCAACAGAAAATTGTCGAAGTCACGAACGTAATCGCGGCCATGAAAATTGGTCTGATGGCGTTCGACAGGAGCGGTGCAACCATCGGTGTTGAAATGTCTCTGGGCATCGTTACCGCACCTCAACCGCATTGATCGAGATTTGAAGTAGCCTCGTGAAATCCCCATGCCAGCTACGGCTGTTCTTGGCGAGCTTGAACAGTCCCACTGTGTTCACCAGATTGATTGCGGTTGCGTTGGGCGGTGACTCTCTGAGCGATGGCCAGATGGAAATGGTTGCGTTACCCGACGAGTCGCTGTTGACGTTCTCGCAACACATGTGCAGGCGATACCCGATCTGGAGGTAATCGCCGCTGAGGAGTTGGCCGAACACTGAGGGCGTCCAACCTGACGTGACAAGTAGAGTCGATGAAGTCAGATTGTTCGTTCCCGTTGTGTTGCAGATTGGGGCTCCGTCACCAGCGCCGAGAGGAGTGGTTCCAAATGGATCGCCGATTTGAAACACACCGGAGATGCCCCTGAGTTCCGCCATGAAGCCGCGCCAGGGAGCCGCCGTCCACCTGTTCATCTTGGGAAGTGTGAAAGAGAGCGACCAGTTATCCGCTCCCGGCCAGCTTTGCGTTTGGTTGAACGCAGGCACATACGGCGAGGCGACGTTGGCCACGGTGTCATCAAATGTCACAGACAGGTCCGAGACGCCCGGATAACTGGGAAGCGTAATCAGCGTGTACTCGTTTCCTGAAGGCAGCGTGATGATTGAAGACATGGGGACTCCGTTGTCCTGCGTGGTGTGTCAAGTTGTGAAAAGAGAACTTACCGGCTGGGGCGACGGCGGGCATCGTCCTTCTGCATCTGGTGAGTCGCAGAGACGAGGTGCGGAGCAGCCGCGTAGATAGCCCGCTGCGCGGCTTGATACACCGCAGCCGGGTCTGTAGCTCCGCGTGCATCAATCGACCAACTGTGGTTGGTGACTGACCCACCAGAGCCGCTCATGATGCTGGCTGTGTCGCGTGCATTATTTATCTTCGATGTGGACCCGACCTGCATGAGTTCGGGGCCTTGTTCGCCGGTCATGTAGAAATCGCCGGGAGATAGAACTCCACCACCGGCCATGTGTGTTAGAGCCGAGAGCGCTGTGCTCCATATACTGCCTGACGCACCTCCGCCAGCGGTGCCAGCGGACAACTTACCGCCGCCCGTGATACGCACCCACATGGCGCTGGCTTCACTTGCGCCTAGTTTGCCCGCTTTGAAAAAAGCACCCTCGGCATCATCCAGACCAGTTTTGGCCACGCCCGTAAATATCGCTTTGCCCGCCTCTTTGAACGGGTGGTCGCCAGCCTGCGGCTTGGTGGTCAGAACATGAATGATGGCGTTGTTCACATCACCAAGAGCACCCTCAACGGTTGACTTGAATTGCGCTCCCCAGTCTTCAGCCCGGTTGATGATGCTGTTGAAAGCCTCGTCCACTTGCCCGGTAAAACTGGTTTTGAATTCTTCCGCACCGAGCGCCACTTGCTGAAACTGGAACTTGTAATTAACCTGACTGATCTGATTGCCGACCGCCATCATCTCCGCTTGACGAGCATCGGTATCCGGTTCCTTCTTGAGTTTGTCTAGCTGCTCATTCAGAGGCTTCAGTTCAGCAGCGTAGGCTTTCGCAGCAGCGGCTGACTCTGCCAAAGCTGCCCCATGTGGAGTAAGAGCACCAGTGGATTGGGCAACCTTCAGCTTTATAGCGTCGAGTTCCGCCCCGAACTTAGCGTAGGCTTCGTATCCTTTTGCCAGTTCCGCTGCGATCTTGTCCCCGCCCTCGTGAGGCTCCATGTTGATAGAGGCACTGACATCATCGGGAATGTTCCCAGGAAGTTTTACGCTTCTCTTGATTTCCTCAAACTGCTTTGACCGTGCTTCATAGTCGGCGTAGAGCTTGTCTTGAATGGCTTTGTACTGTTCTGAACCTTTGGAGAATGCTGATAGTCTGTCAGACCAAAACTTAATCTCACCCTCGACAGACATCCCCCAGTAAGCCTTCTGCTTCTTGAAGGATTCCTCCATGCCCTTGAGAGCTTCTGCATTGGCAGTGTTACTGTCCCCCATCTTCTGGTTGCGAATTACCTTGCCAGAGTTGGCGATCTGTTGATTGAAAATGTCCCCGGAGTTCTCGAAGATGTCCTTACCTCCGGCCAGCATCGCATTGTTTTTGTTCTGATTGCCGTACACGTTCGCGTAGGGAGTGGGGATTCCCAAGTAGGACACGTTCCCGTTAATCTCCTTGCTCCTCTTGTCAATAGCGTCGAGAGCTTCTTTGACGATGCCATCGACTTCAGCTTGACCGACGTTCTGTGCGGACTGCGCCCCTTCGGGAGTCGTTGCGCCACGGACTGCTTCCCTGGCGGATCGCTCCGCGTTGTTCATTCTGGTTCTGTAGCCTTCCAGCATCGTGTGGGTGTCGTCTGTATTCCCACCGTCGCCGTATTGTCCGAGCAGTACCTGCCACTTACTCACGCTCTGGTCCGCGAACACCTTGTCCATCAGGCTCAAGTCTGTCTTCAAGGAATCTGCGAGCGTGTCAGCAGTTACTCTGGCATCATCCAGCGCGAGGGCCAGAGCATTGCTCGGCTTCTTCGCCATCTTGTCGTAGGCTTCGTCCAGCTTTGCGCCGGTCAGTGTGAGGCTGTCCAGTTCCTTTTCCAGCTTGCCGTGTGACTCTTCCCACGCAGCGGCGTTTTTCTTGGCTGCTTCTTCGGACTTGTGAACGAACTCAACGATCTTTTCGCCGACTTCGTAAATGGTCTTTGCCAAAGCAAAAACCACCACCGCATCGAAGGCCGCGTTCATCGCCGTCGTAATTCCCGGCAGTTTGCTGATGATCCCCTGTAAACCTCTCGGTATTCCAAGGTGCAGTTCTTCGGAGAGCAACCGGACGCTCTCGCGGCTGTGCTCCATCTCCTCCCGTATCTGCGCGGTCATCTGCTTCGTGACAGTTTCGGCCTCGCGACAACTCTGCTTGAACTGTGCAAGCTCAAGCGTCATGTCAACCGAAACGCCCGCTACTCTTTTGCCGTTGGCCATCTGAGTTACCCCTTAGTAGTTCGCGTTCTGATAGAAGCCGTAGAACCCGTTCATCTCAAAATGCTTCAACGTCGTGTTCTCCGTCGTGTTATAAAAAACGTCGTATAGAAGCGTCGTGGATGCGGGCAGCGTGGTCGTGTTGGTGACCGTGGTGCCGTTGACCGTGCATGTCGCTGAACTGGCATTGACGGTGACATTCATGACAGCCGGTGTGGTGGATGGAGCCACGCCAATGGAAGTCACCGTCTGCGATGAGCCGTTGGCCGTCACGCATTCGTAGTTGGTATCGGAGGCCACGGTCGAGAATCGGATGAGCACGTAAGAGCAAGCCGGGTTATCGGACGCGATGAGTGTGTTGACCGAGCATGAGTTTCCGAGGAGTCCCATCCACTGCCGAACCGTGGCATAGTCACCCGCTGCGGCGTAGGCAATGATCCATGTGAGTGTGGGTTGCTTGCTGTCGAGATACGGAGCACTGAATCCGTACCACCCGGCAGAAGACCCACTGGAAGCAGCCGAGCTTGCTTCCAGCAGCATCGGCGTGGTCGTAGTAGAAGAGGCCAGAGCAGGCGTACCGTTCGCCGAGGTCATGTAATCGCCACGGCAAGCCCACGCCGGGGTGGGAGACGCGAAGGTGCCTACGACGCCTATCTCGCACTCCTCAACGAATCCGTGGTTGAAGCCCAAGTCAAAGCCGGAACCCGTCGCACCCGTTGGACCTGTCGCGCCAGTTGGGCCGGTCGGGCCTGTGGAACCTGTGGGGCCAGTTGAGCCAGTGGAGCCCGTAGCACCAGCCGCCCCGTTTGTGCCATTCGTGCCAGCCGATCCTGTTGGGCCGGTGAGCCCGGTTGGGCCTGTAGCGCCAGCGGCTCCTGTTGCTCCGCCCGCGCCAGTTGGGCCTGTTGGGCCAGTCAAGCCGGTGCCGCCCATTGGACCCGTTGACCCAGTTGGGCCAGTTGAACCTGTCGCGCCAGTCGGTCCCGCTGGACCTACGGCCAGTCCAACGACCATCAAGGCCGCTTCATTCGGCGTATACAAGTCAAGATTGCAAGAGCCACCAACAGAGAGCGTGGCAGCGGTACAGAAAGCACCACCGCCCGTGACAGCCGTTCCCGATCCCGCTGGCTGAACGCATCCATAGCCGATGCCGAGAAGTTGCTTGCCATTGATGTTGCTTACCACCGTGACGTTGAAACAAACGTTCTGCGGATTCGTCAACGCGGTGTCGGCAAGCTGGAGAGAGAATGCGCCGCTCGTGACTTGCGCGGAGACGGGGCTGTCGATGACCTGACCAAGCCCATTGACCCGATAGCTAATGGCAGCGCCTGAACTGTTAGTTGGGGCGAAGTAGATGGTCGCGTTCGTGATGAGCGTTCCTGTGCTGTCTTGAAGATATGTTCCACTCATCTGGACATAACCCAGCGGCGTGGTCGCGGAGAGGGGGACGGCGAACGCGAACGCAGCCAGGAGTGTGAATAGGAACTTCTTCATATAGGATTCCTTTAGATAAACGTGACCTTGTAACACTGGACGTAGCCATCGACCGTGGTCACCACGATTTCATTCTGGCCGTCAACGATGTGTCCAATGAGAGCCGTGCCCTCGCCGCCGCCTTGAATGTTGAACTGGCCGTAGGGAACGCCGGTCGTCGGATTGGCGATGGTCACTGTCCCGGACATATCGACAATCACAAGCTCAACGCCACCGTTGTTGAACACGTCGCCGATCTGGATAGAGGAGTTGATGGTGACGCCGTAATAGGCTTTCCACTGCGTCTGCCCGAGGTAATTGGAATTGACGACGAAGCCAGCGTGGTCTGCGTATGTGAAGGTGGAGTAACCGCCGACAGGAGGTGTGATGGCAGCGCCGTTGTCTACGCCCGCGTATGTGTCGCCGTAATTTCCGGCCGTAATCGCCATGACCACGCCGGTCGTGCCGTTGATGACGAAGAAGTGAGATGACCTACAGCCGACCAGCACCTGAATGGTGCCGCTGTTATTTATGTCCGCTGCTTCGATGTATCCGTCCAACTGGTTCGTGCCTGAAACCTGCTCAGGCATCACAGACCATTCAACCGCGCCCGTCAGATAGTTCAGGGCGTAGACGTAGCCGTTGACCGACTCGACAACGATGTCCCTCCACCCGGAAGTCACGTTGCCGGTGACGTTCATGACTAACGGGAAGGGCTCCATGTTTTCGGAGACTTCATACTTCCAAACAATCGCGCCGGTTACCGCGTTCAATTTCAACACTTCGCCGTCGAAGCCGACGCAGTATAGGTACCAAGTCAAACCTTCGAGCGAAAGCGTTCCAGCGTGTTGGTAGTCGATGTCTGAGGAGTAAAGCGGAGTGATGGCATAGTGGCTCGTGGTGTTGGGAACAGTCGCCAGAGGCGCAGTCAACGTGACAGCGTGAGCACTGACGCTGGCAACTGTTCCGGTTTCACCGACGCCTGTTCCGCTGGTGATGGTGAAGACGGCACCGTAAGTCGGGCCTTCGATGCGCGGCGACAAGAACTCGCCGACTGCCCAGTTTTGAGTCGCGTCAGTAATCACCGTTGAAGTGGCGCTGGTGACCGTGCCGGTACCTTCGCGGGTGAAAGAGTTGTTGACCTGCCAGTTGTTCGCACCGAGATAATTCAGGCTGTGAATCTGCCCATCGTGGGATGCGCCAAAAAAGGTTGTGTTGCCGCTGCCGTCAACGTCCCATGCCTGTGCGCGGCCATAGTTCTGGTCACCGAATGCTTTGCGCCACATCAGAGTTCCGTTGCTTGCCTGCAACACATAGAAGTACCAATCCATGCCTTGAAAAGCGATGGCCGGAATGCCTTGGTCAGTGGTGAGGATCGGCGTCGAATAAGTCTGTCCACCCGCTGGCATTTGATAGCTCCACTCTTGCACGACGCTGATGGAGCCGGTCGATGTGACAGGGATGGAAGATGCTGCGGGGCCTTGGGCTCCTGTGGCACCTGTTACGCCTGGGTTTCCCTGCGGCCCTTGCGGACCCACGGGAGATGTCAGGTTCAGAGCGACCATATTCGGGGTGTATGTGTCGAAGTTGCAGGAGCCGCCTACAGTAAGAGTGGCGGCGCTGCACCATGCGAACGACCCTGTAACAGCAGGCCCACTGCCCGCTGGCTGAACGCAGCTATAGCCGGGTCCAAGTAAGTGTTTGCCAGTCACGTTGTCCGTGACGGACACCACAAAGCACACGTTTGGAGCCAAGGTCAGGGCTGTGTCTGCGAGTTGAATCGAGAACGCACCAGCGGTGACCAGTGTCGTGACCGGGCGCATCGTGGCCTGCCCGAGCCCATTGACCTTATAGGAGATTGGCACTCCGGAGTTATTGGCCGGTTGGAAGCTGATCGTCGCATTCGCAACCACTGTCCCAGTCGAGTCCGTGAGATGGGACGCACTCACAGCCACGTACCCAAGCGGCGTGGTAGCGAACGCCGGGATGGTGAGGCCGAGGCACGCGAATGCGACCGCGCAGGCTGCACGAATGAGGTTCATGGGAGAACTCCGATGTTGGTTACTGAATGGGAACGCCGGGGCGAACAGCGATGAGAGCAAACTTGGCCGCGAAGTCCTCCGCGATTTCGTCGTCGGTGGGCTCCGGTGCGGCCTTGCGACCTAACATGAAATCGCTTGCGCTGAGCGGCGGTGTGGGGTGCGCCATACTGAAGTTGGCGTTGACTGAGGCGAGTATGCCGAAGAGATAGTTGGTGCGGTCGAGGCTCTGCTTGTGGCGGCTGTACAAGAGGTGTATCAGACGGTGTGACGAGTGCAGAAACTCGGTCTCAGACATGTGCAGGTCGTATCGAGCGAGTGACCAGAGAGCATCCCAACGTTGCTGGTTGGCTATTTCTGGTCCTGTGTAGGGTTTTTCTCAACCTCATCGTCAGGGTCAGCCTCCGCGAAGAAGGCCATATAAGCTGCCATAACAGCCGTCCAAACCCTGTTGCGATTTTTGGCCGTGATGAGGGTCTCAACCACGTCGAATTTGAGTTCTGGATGGTTAATGCGAGTGCAGGCATATAACATTCCATGCATCAACTCGATAGTTGGCGCGGAGAAGTCATCCCCGCGTAAGCCCATCAACAGCGGTCGCTTGATTAACTTCTCAGCAAGTCCAAGAGACTGAACATCGAACAAGAGTTCGTAATTCACGCCCTTGATAATCAGAGATGTGGATGGTGCAACGGGATTGTGTTTCATAGTCCTCACTCGCCTGAGTTCAGATTCGGGCGTATCGAGCAAGCGACGCGCCCTGGCTCTGTAAGCCAAGCCGCAACTGCCGTTGCGGGTTGTGGGTTGTGGGTTAGCTGCCGGTCAATACCGTCATGACACTATCGAGCTTCAGTGAAATCTTCACGGTAATGGCCTTGGTGGCGTCGATGTTCGACGGGACTGGATTCTTGCTCACGTATGCGTTGAATGCGTACACGTTTCCTGACGTACTTTGCCCAGAGATTGGCTTCAGTTGAAGTTGGAATGAGTTAGCAAGGCCGGTGCCGAAGGCCGTCTGGAGTGCGATAATGCCGGGGTCGGAGGGCAGGAAGATTCCCGTGGCGGAGAACTCGCCGGGATCGACCGTTGTCGCAAGAGACTCTTTGAGCACACCAACGCCGACTGCGGGGGAGCCTGTGTTCGTGATGTCGTCGAAACTCCAAGCCTGTTCTGGGACCGTAAATTCCTTGAGTTGGAGGATGGCGATGCCGGTCGGTGTGGTAGCTGGTGCAAGAGTGAGAGCGACGGGCGGCTGCGTAGGAGTAGCGGCTGGTGCCGCGAGAGTTGCAGGGGTGGCTGAGATGACGAGGAAACTCGCCGCACCAGTGCCGGATTTGGTTGCAGTGGACATATAATTGGTCACCTTTCATTGGTGGGGTTGAGGCTCGTTATCTATCTATCCATCTACGATTGATATGAGAAGAGAACGGAGACGTTTGACGTGCTCAATAGTGCTTGACTTTGAAATAGATCGGTTACACTTGCTACTTCCGCGAAGAAGACTTGAGGGCCACTTGGGAGAAACCCTTGGTAGCCATTGAGAGCCGCTTTGAGGGCTACGGCGAGACTGTGCGCAACTAAGTAACTGCCGGGACCGAACGATGCGTGGCAACTAAACAACACGCGCGCGTGACCTACTCCAGAGGAGCCGGTGAGCGTCATCTCGTCCGAGTCGCTGACCAACTGATAAACAATCGCCGGAAAGAGAGAGGCTTCGACCGGGGCCGGGATCGGCTGGATGGAGTTACCGCCAGCAATGACCGATGTGATGGCTGTCTCGGTCAGAAGCAACGCAACGATTCCTTCTATAAGATCGGCCATCTAATTACCTCTAACTATTCCAGGCTTCCAGGTCAGCAGCGCCGTAGCTGTCATCGCCGCCCGATGAGGTCTCGCTGGTCAAGTCCTCTTCGAGTGAACCGGACAAGCTGGTAATCATTGCATCGACCGCGCTCTCAATCGAGCTATCAAATGCCCGCTGCATGAACGGGTTCGCGTCGATGAGTTTTGTCGCCTTGCCGCCCTTGCGTTTTCTGCCGCCTTCGACGTGATCAAAGCCGTTCTCAATCCACCATGCGACGTGTGCGGTATCTCTCGAAGGACCGACTCGCACGATAGGATCGTCTTTGGTTCCGACCGTGACTTGCACGGACAGGTCAGCTTTCAAGATGCCCGGTGGTAGAGCGTCTGAGCCGGGTGTTGCCGCGTCAGTGCGCTGCGGAGCCTCTGCAACCATGGCCTCTTGAATCACATCGCCGCCTGCTTGCAGCGCCTGACGAACTGCGCGCCGGGCGACACGTTGAGGCATGGCCTTCAACAGAGCTTTGAACTTGGTAGTGTCGATCTTGAGTGAAAGCCCGTCAGCCATGTTATGAACTCGCTATGTCTACGCCGACGCAGGCGAGAACCAGAACACGATGACGACGTTGAATGTCATCTACGTCTTGCACCAGATAGAGTTCATCGCCCCAGACAACCTGGAAGCCAGGAGCCACCAAGACCGAGGGGTAACGAATCGTGATGCAGTCCGTTGCGTTCGCGGCCAATGTGGAGTTCTGGAATGACCACTTGAAAGTCAAGCTGGCGGTGGACTCAATCTTTGCCCGCGTCGTGAGCACCGCTGCCCAAGTGGAGCCTATCTGGCCTGAGGCATCACGGGCATTGCTCGGTGCATTGATGGTGATGGCGTGTTTTAACTCCCCAGGCTGGAGAATGCAAGGATCGACCATGATTATCCCTCCGCGTAGAAGCTGTCAAAGGTCTCACCGAGAAGAAGCGCATCCACGCCCATCTCAATACCTTTCGGAACGCTGGTAGCTGTTGCATCCCTGTTCGAGTACCAGTGGGACACCAAAAGTAAGATCGCTTGAATAATTGTCTGCGGGCATGTGTTGACTTCAACGCCGTCGCCGTAGGTGCCAGCGACCCATTTCACGATCACATTTCCAGGCATGAAATTCTGACACCAAGGCCAATACAACAGGCTCGTCGGGAAGATACGTGCAGGCTCTGAGTTCAAATCCACTGTGTAGGTCGTAGGATCGAGAGTTTGTGTCGCGCCGTTCTGGTCGAAATAGGTGATGGAGGTGACGGACGCACAGCCAGGGAGTGGTAGCTTGATGGCGAGTTCTTCCCAATAACGAGAGAAGAACGGGAATGCGCGGTGACCGCCGACCGTGGAACTGAAATTGAAGTATGGAAAATAATCCATCGTGAGTTGCATAGAACGATTGAAAATCGCCCGTTGCATTTTCTTTTCGCAGAATTGCCTTGCTCCAACAATGAGGCCGCTGATGAGGCTGTCGTCTGCTGTCATGCCGGTGTCAACGACGCACTGAAGTTTCGCCTGAGCCAAAGTGATAGGCTCGACAACTGGCTGCGTCAATGTTTTGTAGCTGAAGGGCATGAGTTAGTACCTGATAACTGTGTGAGCCTCGACGGGGCTCCCATTTCTGAGAGCCCCATCAATTGGTTAGGCGTGGACGAGCAAACCCTTGATGATGCCAGGACCACCGGGGGAAATGAATGCCGAACCTGCACGAGCGAACGGAATGAACCCCGTGGCAAACTGAGCCGCGTAGAGTTCCTTCAGCACGTTGACGCTGAGGCCCGGGTTAACCGTCTTGAGCAGGTAGCCAGCCGAGAAATCTCCGAAGAGAATCGGGTAGTTACCGGCTGCAATGTTAGGCAGAGCCTGAACAAGCTTGACCGGACGGCCAAGCAGAGTCCCGAACACGCCTGCCGAAGGGCTGGAGACGAAGATCGGGTTGCCGAGCGTGTTGACTTCACCAAGCAGAGCAGCACGAGTTGTGCTGTTCATGGCGAAGGTGCTGTTGGGTTCGTATGCGGGATCAATCGAGCCGTAGAGCGCAGCGATGTCCACATAACTCACGGTGCCCGAAACAGCGGACGTGACGTGAGGGTTAGCCGCGACACCAGTGAGGATCGACGCAATGTTGCCAGAGGTCGAACCATTCACCATCATCGAAGACAGAGAGCGGAAGTAACGCTTGCCCAAAATGTCTTTCACAAACGCGGTGATGTCGAACGCGCTGTCCTGAAGCTCAGCCCACCCAACCAGAATCGGAGGGCAAGAAAGCAAGCTGGTCGTGATGATGGCACCAGTAAGCACTGGGTCTTCTGCGGCGTTGGCATCGGCAGTTCCTTCTGTCTCTTCGTACATGACAGCGGAAGTGTCGTTGGACATTGCGTACTTCGTCGGGCGACCGTCGTCAGAACGAATCTGGCGAACAATCGTCAACAGATCGCCCCACGCCTTCTCAGCTTCGAGAAGCTCAGGGAAGAAAGCCTGAGGGATGAGGGTGCCGCCTGTGGATGCTTCGATGATGTCACGATGCTCAACAGCGGCGAAACGCTCACGAGTTTCTGCGTTCAGCCCTTGCAGTCCACCCCGGACAATCTTGTCAAAGGCATTCTTCTGACGTTCGTTGCGTGCCTCCACGGTGTCATCGGAGCGGGCTCCAGGGACAGCGCGTGGGGTGTTGCGTGCGGAGCGGTTCTCGGCGTCAACTACGCTGGAACGCTCGGTGCGAGTGATGTCCAGTTCAAGCACATCAACGTCGGCAAGCATCGCGTCAACTGAGGCGCGGTTCTCTGCCGTAACTGTTTCCTGTAGCATGATGACTTGTGCGTCATGCAACAGCTTCGTGCGCTTTTCGCGCATTTCCTGAATGGTCATGGTGTTCCTTCTGTTGCGATTTGTGTTACTTGTGCGGGACACCATGCGTTTCGAGGCATGACTCTTCGCATCAGACGGACGACTGCAAATGAATGCGGCCATCAAGTGGCGGCATCCGTTCTGACTGAAACTAAACTTGGTTACTTCGCGTGCTTCGCGAGGGCAATCCTGATAGATCGCTTGTGGTTCTCGCTGGCGGCGTGTGCTGCTCGTGAAGCTATACATTCGTCTGAGCAGTTCTCGTCGGTGCAATCTTCGTTGCTGCATAGACCGCAACTACCGGCTTCGCATTGCGCGCAATCGCACTCACAATCCTTCGGGTCTTCGGTCGGGTCGTCACGCTTCTCAGCAGGCTTTGCAGAGAGCTTGGTGCGAACTTCGATTGGCATGTCGGTCGGCAGTGAACGAACGCCGCTGGTTGCCTCTGAATAAGCGGGATACGTCACGGGGCTCACATCAAATAGATCGGCGGACTTCACCGTTCTGATGTCCATGCCGGTGAGTGCGTCGTAAGCCCAGGCCGCGTCGGTGCAAATAAGTCCGAAGCTCGACTGAGTGACATCGCCCCTGCTCATCGAGACCATCAAGTCACGAGCGCATGTAGTATCCGGTGGGGACACTTCATACGCGAGACCAACCTTGTCCGAGGTCAGCTTGAGCGTGCCAGCCGTGGTGCGTCCGAGAATCGCACTCGCCTCGTGGTTGAACAAAGCCCTTACGTCAGGATTGGTTGCGAGGTTCGCGTCGAAGCAATCGGCGGCAAGGATTTCAACCCATCCGCCAAGGTCTTCGCTGCGAACGCCGTACTTGGCGGCGTAGCCGAAGATGGTGGGCTTGTCGTCTTTGGAGACGCGGAACTCACACGGGATCGTCCTATGCTCAAGCTGCTTCGTCATCTGTATCCTCTTCTTCGTCCTCAGGTGCTTGTAGCTGCGCCACGGCGACTGCTGCGGCTGTGTTGCGTGACACGGATATGTGGATCGAACGCACAGCCCGTGTGAATTCCTGGGTCGCCATCGCCGCCATATCTTCAGGCGCGATAACTTCAGGCCACTTAGCAGCACGCTTCGCCATCGCCTTGCAGGCGTCGTCAACCACGCTGGCAAAATCCGGATCACCTCCAGAAATTGGAAGCCCGTTGCGGTTGCTTGAGGCGTCTGCAATCGACGTAAGAACAGGTGAGAACAGAGCTTTAATGGTCTCGAAACTACGCTGTTTACGCTTTGAAAGAGTCGTAAAGGCCGCTGAATAGATCGTTATGTATGCCCTTGTGAAGTGACCGAGCATATTCTTCTCTGCTGCGGTTGGAGCCACGGAATCGGCGTCCACTGGTTGATCCTGAAGGCTCTCTGTATCCAGTAGGCGTGCAGCGTTCTGATAGTTAACCGGCATCCAGAAACAATCCATTCCTGTGGATGCGTCGGCGGGATTCATGCCGAGCTTGCGACGGCAATCATTGCCCGTCAGATAACCACCGATGCGCCCGAGTTGAAGGGATTCATTGGTCGTCTTAACATCACAGCGGAGGAGGGCATCGACACTGAACTCTATGAAAAACTTGTTCGCCTTGCGGCCTTGCGTCGGGGTCAGTTTGCGAATCAACTCTTGTTCAATGCGACTCAACCAGGGCTGCAAACAGAACGTAACGAACTGTAGCGCCATCTGTTCAGCGCCGGAACCCGGCATCTTGGTCTCGCTGCCGACCATGTGCGGAGGCACGCGGAAGATACCCATCGCAATATCTGCACGAGTAAAGGCGCGGGATTGAATCCACTGACTGTTTTCGTTGCTAAGTCCTAACTGCTGGTATGTCCACTCTGAACCGAAAACGAAAGCGGTCTTGCCTTGATTTACGCCGCCTTGTTGTGCATTCCACGACTCACGCATTTCTACCTGAGCCTTGGGGTCCAGCTTATTCTTGTTCAGCAAAATTCCACCGGGATTACTCCCGTTGCCAAAGTGACGAGCGCCGGATTTTTCCATGGCCATTGCGAGGCCGAGAGTTTGACGGCACATCTCAACTGGACTTATCCCACTAAGTCCGTCCAGTGAGAACAGCTTGAGGTGAATCATATCCTCTTCGAGGATTTTGCGCGTCTGATTCAAAGGCATCCCGTCTGAGGTCTCGTAATAGATGAGATGAGTATTGGGATCACGCTTCGCCATCGTCTTAAACGGATGGAGGGGCCATAAACTTACCGGCTGCTTGGTGTTCGGATTTCTTTCAATCTCGCTGTAACCGTTGCCGGTAAGAGCAGCGGAGCCTATAAGGGTTTCCAGCCACGTATAGGCACTCATCTCAGGGTTTGCTTCAATGCTGAGAAGATAGTGCAGGTTCTGGTCAACCGCTTCTTGATGTCCGCCTGCCGTCACCTCCATCAACTTCAATGGCATACTGGCGATAGACTCTGCGATAACTCTCACGCTGCCGTAGACAGTGGTAATCTTCAGCGCGTTCGACTCGTTAACAATCTCGCCCGCAGCGGTCGATTCACCGGAATGCAGCCACTGGAAAATGGCGGTTGGACTCAGAGAACCGGAGCGGATTGCTTTGCCGATGCCACGGAAATAATTCGTTAGTTTTGTTGCGAAGTTGGGCATCAGTTATCCGATAAAAAAGCCGAACGCAATACCGTTCATGGTTGAGTCGCATGTGATGGCCTGCCGCATCGCAGTTATCAGGGCCACCGCCCCGTCGATTTTCGCAGCCGGTTTCAGTTTGTCGGGATATACATCCTCGTTCGGGCCGCGCGGCTTTGAGACGACGTTGCTCATGCACCAAGAAAGAACCGGGTCGCCGGTGTGGTGAACCCTGCCCTCTTGAATCGCCGCGTCCAATGCCTTCATTGGCAGTGATAGGTATTCGACCTTCTGCGGAACCTCAACCACGGTCACGCCGGTCGAGTAATTCAATTCCTGCATACACTGGTCGGCGTAACGCTTGTCATAGCAAACCCCGATTACGTTGCGCCCTTCAATGTCCGCCGTGAGGTCCGCTTTCAACTGGGCATAATCCAACGACGCGCCTTCGCACGGAGTCAGATAGCCCTCCGCATCCCACTTCTGGTACATCTGGTTTGCGTGATCGGTGATGCGGTCTTCCGGTAGGTAGTGCCTTGAAAATATGTAGTAGTGCAAGCGTCCTTCGAGGGTACGAACGTAAACGCGGATTACAGCCGACAAATCTAAAACCGATGCAAGGTCTACGCCGATGTACAACGGGTCGTTTATGAAGTCGGCCTCGTTCAATGTAGCGTCGAGGCACCGTGCCCAGTCCACCATGTTGAAATACGCGCTGGCTGCTGTCATCCAGATGCAAAGGTGCTTGGTAGAAAACACGCCGCGCTTGCTGGCGTTCTGCACAGCCTGCGCTTGATCGTGAAGCAGTGTAGAAAGCTGGACACTGACGCCAAGATTTGGATTTGCCATCCAGAGTGCGGCTTCGCTGGACCAATCCACGTCCTTGTCGATTGTGTAGATGACTGTGAACAACGCCTCATCAATCAACGTGCCTTCAAGAACCTGCTGCGCCGTAGCCTGAAGATCGTGGCACGGACTCGCAGTGTTGTAACCCGCCGTCGTTATGGTCAACAGGAGTGGTTGCTCTCTGCCGACCATGCCTGTCTTCAACGTGTCGTATAAATCGGCGGTATCCGCTTCGTGGAACTCATCGCAGATGCCGCATGAGATCGAAGCGCCGTCGCCGGGCTTGCCGATGACGGGTAGAAAACTGCTGCCTGTCGCATCGACGGTTAGTGAACGTGCATTGGCCGTGATGCCTAGAACCTTGCTCAAATCCGGTGTTTTTTGCACCATGATTTTTGCGGGCTTGAAAACTTCGAAAGCCTGTTTCTCACTCGTTGCGCCGCAGACTACTTCCGCGCCCGCTTCGCCATCACAGGCCAACATATAAAGTCCGATGCCTGCTGCAAGTGGTGATTTACCCTGCTTCCTCGGACAGCAGATATATGCCTCACGGAAACGTCTGAATCCGTCTGTCTTGCTCAACCAACCGAAGATGGAACCGATGATGAAACACTGAAATGGCTCCAGCTTCAGCTTTTCTCTCCGTGCTGCCCATCTGCCTTTGGTATGGGGAAGAAGTTCGATGAACTCACATGCGCGGTTCGCTGCTGCGTCATCGAAGATGTAATCAAAATCTGGTCGTTCTAAATTCTCGATATGTCTAGCCGCTGCCAACTTTATCCAGTGACAAGCCGGGAGGGTGCCGGTGAGTATGTCAACCGCGTACTGTGTTGCCTTTTGTGCATAACTCACTCATGGCCGTCCTAGCTTGCAAACTTCGCGAACGGGGACTTCACAAGTCCAATGCCGTGTGGAGAGGTTCCCTGGACCTTAGAGCGACTTGCGGGCGTCAACCCAAACTCGATTGAGAACTTACGCATGTGATCCATCGCGACGTTAGCGATCCCGACGTAGGGACTCGGAATTGGAAAGCCAGACTTCGGGGACTTGATGACCGTTCCGAACTTTTGAATCTGTAACTCGGCTGCTATCCATCGCGACCACGCCACGCAATACCCGGCGAGTGCCGCACGATCCACGCTCGTGAGCAGGCCAAGCGTGATGAGTTCAGCAGAGATGCGTTTCCATTCCTTTTTCGCGTCGTCGTCAAGATGCCGAGGGCAGGTGGGGACGCCGGTCGGCTTAGGTTCGCTCACGTTCAGCGGGCGGTGACCGGGATTACCCGCAATCAATTTCAGTGCGGTCGGTTTTGGGCGTCTGCCTGCCATATATGAGTCCAAACTTTATTGCATCCTCGACTCGTGCTGCACCTTTGTAATCGAATGAGGCGGTCAATCTGCTGGTGGCTGAGGTCATACCTTTTACAGAGGTTGTCTTGCCAATCACCGGCTGTAACTTCGGTCTTTCCCTCATGTCCCACAACTTGCTTTTCGCCCGATGCCGAATCATGGCCGGGTTAGAAGTCACTGAGCTATACGGCTTGCCGGTCGCCCGGAACAACGAGGCTACATAATCACTCATGGCGTTTCCTATGCCCACGCCTTGAAAATCTGGCAGGCAAACTGTCCGGTGTTCTCTCCAGCGGGGGGCTATTGCGTGCGGGAAGTGAAGTACAGCGGTGAACGCGACGGGCTGACCGTTGTACAACGCGGCGAAACACTTCGACGCTGGGTGTAGCTTCGTGTCTAAATAATGATGCTTGTGGAATAATCCCCAAGCCGCTTTATCACACCTGACGATTTCCAGTTCGATGGATGGGCGGCATCGAAGCTCCCTCCACTGAAACCGATTTGTATGTGGCTCATATATCCAATCCGGCTGGAGCCACGGCTCCACGTCATAGTGGACGCCCACCGCAATCATGCGGCGGTCTGACGCGCGTATTGCTTTTGCCAGTGCCGCGCTTCCAATTTGTGCAACCGTTCGGTCAACAACCGAGGTAAATTCATCCATTACGAACAGGTCTGTGTTCTCAGCCATCGCCCGAGCGAGAGTGACACGGAACTGCTCCCCGTTCGAAAGGACGCGGTATGGACGCAGCCACGAGGGCGGCGAACTGAATCCCACCTGAGACAGCAGAGCGGTAATCTGCTTGATGCCCATCGACGCTGGAAAGTCATCCACAATCGAACGGTCGGGGCTCCAGTCGTATCCGCTGATGAGCTTGTCTCCGAACATCTCACGGGTGAGAGTGGACTTCCCCGACCCTGACGGGCCGACAATCATGCCGATTGACCAGGGGCGAGATTCGATGGGAAGCTCTCCAGTCCAACGAAGCTCAGATTTGAGCGTCGGTGGAAGCTCGAACATCCCCTCTAACTGCATGACGCGGGGTGTCCGGGTCACAGGACTTGAAATCACGCAATCAAAGATCGGCATTCATATCCTTCGCCCGTCAGCCGCTGCAAGAGGGCAAGCTGTGAGGCTTCGTCGCTACAAGCGGCCAAGACGCTGTAGGTGCTCTCCAGAGCGTTTGACTGGTCAGGGGCGTCAGAATCGTTTACGGGCAGCACCTTGAGCTTCCCTAGCTCCTCCGCAGTGAAGTAGGGGAGCAGGTCGAAGTCAGCGGACCCGAGAATGTCAGCATCCCAGTCGAGGCCAAGCTCAGCAGTGCGATTGTCAGCGACAGCCAGCCCGCGCGCCTTTGGGTCGTCTATAGACAAGTCGGTGCGTTGCACAGCCACAAGCTGTGTGCCGTCAGTCTGCACAACGATGACATCCTGAATCCCTGCGGCGACTGCTTGCTTCACTGTCGTATTACCAGCGAGGATGTTCCCATTTTTGTCAATGAGAACGGAACGGCCAGCCCCGAACTGCTGAAGAGACTTGGCGACTGTCTCACGCCCGCGTTTGGTCCCGCGATTCGCGTTTTTCGTGTCGGGTTTGAGTTCGGAAAGCTTCAAAGATACCCCACTGACCAATTCGCGACCGTAAAAATTGACTTGGGGTCTACGTTCCGAGCGATCAAGAAATGTTTTCGACCCCCCTACCCATAACTACTTCTCGGAGTGCCGCTTATGAACATTCGTGCCATCAAACTAGCTGCTAATAGCCCATGACCGTTTCGTGTGTATGGCATGACTTACACAACGGAACTATATTCGTTTCATCGTATTGCAAGTGTGGAAACGACAACACTTTTTTCGGGTGATGCAGATCAGTAGCCAGCACAACCAATCCATGCGCCAGACAATGCGTGCAGAGCGGTTTGCGTGATAGCACTTCCAACCTGTACGCCTGCCATTTGCGGCCATATCCACGTCGTGATGCTGATGGCCGCGACCACGCCGTCTTATGTGTTGGGCAAAAGTTGTCCAGCGTCAACGCTGGACAGCCAGGAGCTTGGCACGGACGTTTTGGTTGCGGTGGCATCTATTTAGCGGCGTCTGCTTTTGACGCCTTCGCCATCACGTTGGTGTGGTCACGTTCGATCTGACGCAACAGCAACGCTTCAATGCGCTGCATCGCCGCTAACATGTCTTGTGCAACACTGAACGGCGTCTGTTGTGGCACACCAGCCGTCGTCTCGTAACGTGGCACTGTACGGTCGATGTAGCGTGGTCCCTTGGGCTGCGGCATTGTTACTTCTTTGCCTCATCGGGAACAGCGACGACATCGCGATGCACAACAACATTGTCGTTGTTGACGTTGTGGCTGGCCCCGGTTGCAGGAATGCCAACAACATCACGCTCACGCACATGTGCCGCGTCACATGCGTTGGCGTGTGCCTTGGCAGCGATGTCCGCGTTCTTCTTTTTCAGATCGTTCTGCTTGCCCTCGGATTCACGAGCGCCGGCTTCTGCGGCGGCGTTGGCTTTTACGCCGCGAACATAAGTGGCTGCGGCAAGAGCGCGTTCGGCGTCCTGTACGGCCAAATCCGCTGCACTGAATTCGACGCGAGAGTCCGCGTAAGAAATTTGCTTGGTTTCTGGCTTTGGTGCAACGTATGTATCAGTCATGTGAAACTCCTTGTGGTGTAGTGTGAATCAAAAATGTGTCGGGTGGACGCTACTGACGTAGCGCCTCGGCCCCCGACTGGTGAAGCTTGTACTTTGCCGGTTGGAGTTATGTTATGTCTCCGCTGGTTTTGGGCAACTGCCCGCCTCGTCCACCGGCATGACGATAGGGATACAAGTCAACTCATGCCGTTCTTGCTGAAGTTCGACGTGCTCAAGTAAGTCATGTGCAGTCATCCGGCCAGTCAATCTAAACCGCATTGGAATTTCGATTGCGAGGCGGCATTCGTCGCAACGCAAGACAAACTGTTCTATCCGGAGCATCTACTTACACAAACGGCGATTTCGAGAAAAATCCCCGGTTTTATTTTTAATTCTGTCGAATCTGTTGCGAACAGCCTTGAGAGTTATGCCCAGCGAAACCGCGATGTCGCGAATATCGGCACCATCAGCCAGCGCGCGTACCAGGGTTTGTTGGTTCGCCGTCAGCGGTGTTTTCAGTTCGTCCAAGGTGTGAAATTGCACATCCGCAGAATCGTCATACTCCGATTCCTGCTCAGGCAGTCCAACAATCCTGAACTCGGCTTGAATTGAACGGACATGACTAACTCGGTCGCGTATGTTGTGACGGATAATCCTGCGAATCCAAGTTGGATAACTCGCTGTAAGTCCATCAAAGCTATCCACACGTTTCCAGATCGCCATGCAGACCGCCTGGGCCAAGTCCTCAGCGTCCTCGCGGCCTTCCAGGCGAGCTATCCCCACCGCGAACGCCCGCGATGCCAGCAGCAGATCGTCCAGGCTCAACGTGCCAGCTTTATACGCGGTGAACGACTGTTGAAGTGAGCTTGTCATTTTGTTAACGGCCAGCACAACGGGCAGCAACAGGCCGCATGACCGCAATTCCGGCAGACGGCGTGTTGCAGGAGCGTACCGTATTTGCAGCAATGCTTGAATTCCTTAGACATACTCGACCCTGATAAATTGCACCAGAAACAGTTTCGGGTTCCATGCGGCTGCGATTTCGCGGGCGACGGAGCTACCCTCGACCAGCGCCGTCATCAGCGCCAACCCAGGTCTCAACGACGGCGCGCACGGCAGCGAAGTAAGTGGACGATGACCGCTGTCAGGAAAATTACGCCAGTGCGGCTTCGCTGGAGTTGCCGTGGCACGTTTGCGAGGTTTGACTGACTTAGGCATTCAGTTGAGCAATCCAAAATTCGATTTCGTCAATCGCCGCACCTAGTTGGATCGTCTGTGCGGCAAGTTCGGCGCGCTTGACTTGAATTTCCGCGACCTCGGCTACCTTGGCGGCTAGGCGTGTGTTCAATGCTTCGGCGGTGATATGTGTTGCCATGTTGTTCCTTTCTACGTTGTTGACGCAGGCAAAAGTAATGGTTCAGGGAATATGTCGTCGTAATCCTCGCAAAGCTCACGGGCCTCGTTGCAAACTCGATAATCGTCAAGCTCACACTCTACGAAGCGAAAGTCCGGATCGTAAGTCACGAATGACCCGGCGACCTCGCGGTCGCTAACCACGGAAAAGATACCGTACTTCACGTCGTAGAGTACGAAGACAGGCATTCCTTGCATGTAGTTCAATACCGGCTTGAGAAGCGGTATTAGTGGACATAGGAAATAAAATATGAATGACGACCAACAAGAAGACGCTTTTGCCTACATAAATTCGATGATGGATCGGAGGTCGCTGATGGTGGCCCCTGAAGATGCGGCCGGCACGCTAATTTCGATGGAAGCTCAGAACCAGGGCGACGACGACATAACTTCATACATCGAGAACAACTTCAAGGAATTCTTGGAATATCTGAAATTCATCAGAGGGATTGACCGACATTTGCTTTTGTCGTACTATCTCTGCGGCGTGACCCAAGCGCGCCTCGGGCCGATTTACGGCTACACACAAACTGTTACAAGCACTCGGTTGCGAAATGCGGTGAAACTTTTGACAGCGTTCATGGTCTGGGAAGGCGAACCTTCAGACATACTTGTTCGGCTGAGTTGCGACGAACGAAAAATCGCAGACTGGACAATCGAATTCCGCGGAAATGGTGGACATTTGGATGTGGTTGCGAAGAAATTCAAAGTTCACAGGCCAGAGCTTCGCCGGGAACTGGCTCGTGCTGTCGATGAGATGCAGTTGGCGTCGGAGCAGGACACGCAGCTAATGGCGGCGTACGTCAACATGCTGATGTTGGACGGCAAGAGCCGCATCACAGGGGAAGAAACCGAACACACAAAATCACGGCGAACCGAAACGATCTACCGGCACGATCCCGATTGCCTGGGGCAGTTCTGCGTCAGCATCAGCGATGATCCTGACTGGGACTCACTGTTTGTCCCGCGAAACGAGCATCACGCGGGCGGCGTCGATGACGGCGAGTAATGTCCGTGCATCGGGCAAGGCGTTAGCGGATGTCACTAGGTCGGGGCGGACCACGCGGGTCAACCACAGAATTGGCTGGGAGGAGAGACTTAAATGTTTCCATCGGCGAACCCGGTTGTACTGTCTCGGGTATTGGTTCCGTTGTTGGGGTTGGCAGTGTGGGTGTTTTTCTATCTGAATGCTCGGTGCGCTTTCAGACTTCAAAGAGGAGGAAGGAAGACCGTCTTTCAACTCTTACTTGTGTTGGGATCTGGAGCCATTTTTGTCTTGCAAGTGAATATGATGGAGCGCTTGACATCTGGAGACGCCTACGGGAACTACTTTTTCGGGTTCGTCTTGATCGAGTGTGGTGGGGCACTGGTGGTGTTGTTTACCACGCTTCTTCGCGAAAGAACGCGGAGCATGAAACAAACATCACGTACCGCGAACACTTCAGAAAAGGGGCGCTGAGATTAGCGGGCCAGATATTACAGCCCGAATACTGCGAGATTCCTCAGCGAGGACCCACTGGGCTTCGCAGGTGGAATCAACGAATATGCTTATGTGGGCGGGAATCCACTTAGCTATCGAGATCCTTCGGATTGAGTCCTTTCAATTTTGGTGCTGCGAGTAATTGCTTTTTGAAAGGCGCTGGAATGGGCGCGCTCGGGGCTCTGGCAGTTGGCGGTCTCGCCGTGGGAGTGGCGACTCTAGGAGCGCCCGTTGCTGCTGTGACATTGGGCGTGGGTCTGCTGGCAGCCGACCGACACAGATTAACCAAGTCCGGATCAAGCACCGACCTTGACCCCCACACGCGCAATTGAGTTCCGGTAACCAACCAATGTACGCCAAAGGTTACAGTAACTTTGCCCAACGCTGTTTTTTCTCGAATGTGATGGGAGTTACTTCGTGCCCGTTGGGGCGATTGGTTCTCATTCCTTGCGGGGTACCCCCACACCCGGTTTTCTCACAAACCCACCCGGCGGCCTTGAGGCTGGTTCCGGGCTCGGAATCTAAGATATAAGTTTGGATACGTGCGTACCCCATCAGCTTGGCAATCTTGGCACAGGTTGAATACAGGAGACTACAAGCATTGTCTGTACCATCGGTGACCAGTCGGCATACTTCGACTACAGTACCATCGTCCAGAGAGGGGCAAGCGGGGCGCATACAAATTGCCGCACCGACCATAACTCCATCTTTGGATGCTCCAATGGAAAACTTGGCAACTCGAATAGGGGAATGATGCCTGTGCCACTGGGCAACCAGTTCGTTTGCTTGTCTAAGATGGAGCGGTACTACCTTAAGTTGACCGGCCTGTCGCAAAGCTCGGGCGGCTTTTACCTTTAACCGTTGCTTGTATGCTCGTTGTGCAGCGGCGTGGTTCTTGTGAATCTTGGGACGACCGGGCTTGCGTATGGATGATTCAATAGGTTTCATCAGTAGCTAATACTCAATTTTTGAGCTTGGCCTCGGTATCGTTCCCAAGGTTGTGAAACCGAATGGGGGGTGGGCGCGTGTGGGGGGCGATCTTTCGGCGGGGCGGGTTACGCCAACTCGTCATCCGGATCGAACGCGGTCGAGACGGGTGCTTCTGGAGCGAGGGAGGGACGGGAATTCTGTCGTGAGACAGACGGGCTTGTAGGGTCTTGCGTAGCTTGCGTGGCTTGCGTAGCTGCTTGTACTGCACCAACACCAACACCAACAACAACACCTACACCTACACCATGTTCGTTTTGTTCAACAGCTATCTTTTTGTTCCGTCTTGCTCCCCCTGAGGCTACCCCCGCCGCCGACCGTTTCTCCGAGATACTCTGCTGATACCCGGCTATGTCGTACTCCGGCCAGTCGTCCCCATGCAAAGATCGGAGCCAATCCCTGTAGACGGTATCCGGTGGTGCAGGGGTCTTGTTATCCTCCGCCGATGGGAAATCCCTCCGCATGGAGACTAAAGTATCGAACTGCGCCCACCGCGACCCACGGGCTTTGTACACCAGACATAGCCCCACCCTCTCGTAGGCGGCGAAGTAGCTCTCCACTTCCGCATCGCACAGGTTGGGGTCGTTGAGCAGCGACAGATCGGCGGCGATAACCTCGGGGTCGAGTTCGATACGGGCGTAGAAGTTGGTGTGACCCAACAGGAACGGGTAATAGAGCCTCGCCATGATGGGAAGCTTGCGGAGCCGCTTGCCCCGGAGCAGTCCTTTAGAGTCGAGGAGAATCATTACTTACCTCCACTCTGCGATCTGTCGGCAGACGGTGAGATACGCCGCTTGCAACTCCGCAATCTCTTCCGGGGTGTGAGCCTGCGTGATGGTCAAGTAGCCTTTGCACATGAGGGCGGTCTCCCGCATGATCTGCCGGGTGGTGGAGACGGACTCCAGGCTTTCCGCGTTTCCGCCCACCAAATCCATCAACAAATCCATGTTGGCGGTGTACCGCTCGACCGGGGTGAGTTTGTCTATCATGGTGCCTCCTTTAGTTGTGCCCTTGAGGACATTTAGAGTCATGCCATCCACGATTGCGAAGGGCTGCGAAGACCTCTTCGTCGTCGGCTTTGCGGTCAACATCATTGATGCAAACCATGAGCCTCTCGCCGGTGGAATGGATAAACAACCGTGTCCCATCCTTCATGGCGAATTCATCCTCACAACTGCTGCCGCAAACCAAACAAAAAATCATATGTCGAGACCCTCCTCCGCCAGATCGGCCTCCAGTTCGTCCTCCATCTCGTCCTGACTCATGGGGGCGAGAGCGAGGGCGTCCTTCTCCTTCTCCTCACGAACTCGCGCCTCCGACTCCTCGCCGCTGACCCACCCGCCATGCTCAAAATACCGGGGTTGCCGCGCCTCAACCTCAATCGCCTTTTCGACCTGCTTGTCCGTCAGCAATCCTTCCTCACGATCTTCGCGAAGGGATAGCTCAATATCCTCCGCATCCGACTGGGGGATGAGAAATTCACGACCGCCGTCGAAACAAGGTACGGTTTTCGGCTCGTCCATAATCGAAGTGTGCTGTGCTGCGTTGTCCGCGAGTACCTTGTTGAATTTCCCTTCCATTTCAGATTCCAAATCGTCCTGACTCATGGCATTTTGTCGAGCGGTCTCGGCGGGGTCGGGGGCGTCGGGTGCGTCGAAGCCGAAACTTGCGATCTGTGTCATAGTTCCTTTGTTGGACTCCCTCACGCTTATCGAGCCGCCCCCCTCCGTATCCAAATAGATGACGCCGCGCTCCTGCATTGCGTAGATCGTGCTAATCGTTTTAGTTTCCGGCCACGCGATGGTATCGCAGATGTAGCCAATCGTGGGGTTGGTTTTCTCGCGGACGATTCGAAGAATCTCGTCCTCGACTTTTGTTTGGATTGTTGCCATGGTTACCTCCCCAAACTGTTAAAGTTCCTTGGGTTGAATCGCTTCCGCAGATCGCCGCCACCGACCGCGGATTTTGGGCGGTGCCCCCGTCAGTCCTCCTCCCAGATCGGCGGCTCCCACTTGCGCTTTTTGTCCAACTTGATGGATGCCGGGTCGATGTTCTCGGTTCCAGGGACGCATTCCCAAACGCGCTGCATTCGGTTACTGCAACCAGGACGCCGTTTTCCCGTCCAACGCAAGAGTCCTTTTTCACGCAGGGGTTTGACGCGGGGGGAAATGCTGCCCACTTGTTGGTTCGCTGTGGCGAACCCCACCTTCTTCGGGTTCATCAAAGTCAGTAGCGTCCACGGGGGTTGGAATTGTCTTGAGTAGTTCGGTTGGCATTAGTGCCTCCTATCATCTAATACCGAAGAAGAAGCGGGAGAGAGGACGCCCCCGCTTCCAATTCGACCCGGCGCACCCGCCGCATCTGGCTTCGATCTTGCTGCGAAGTTGGGGCCAGATTACCAGCGCACTTACACCGTGTATGAGCAATCTTGAGCACTAACTCGCGTGCAGAAATCTGTCAGAATCTTGACAAGAAAATGGCAGAAATACACGGTATATTGGCGACACCGAAGTTATGCCGCGAATTTGAGGAAATAATTTTCCAGCCGCTGAATACGTGGGGTTTAGATAACTGGTGGGTTTGGAAGCGGGTCATCGTAGGTATATCAGGATGTAACGGTCTCACCCATCAAATAAAGTAAATCTTTATGTTGTTGTAATCCACCGTTCCCGAACTGGCAAGGCAGGGCAGGGCGGAGCAAAGCTTGGGCAACGCTGAGCACAGCATGGCACTGTTCCGCAGCGGCAACGTTATGGGAAGCGTCTTCAAGCGATCCAAGGGCAATGCCTATCGTAGCTGAGGCAAAGCAACGCTCGACGCCGCTTAGTGGTGGCTAAGTCCGCCCCCATTTGCGCGCAAGAATTCGGGGGCGCTTTCTTTTTTTTGCGTTTGTCAAGCGGCATACGAGTATGCCGAGACAAACACGAATAACTATACTTTTTGAGAAATTTTTTCTAAGGAAAATTGGGTGTATGGTTGTGTAAGTCAACCGCCTGAGGAGGCAGCAACATGTCCAATACTTACAGTGTAGTGGCATTTAACCAAAGCACATGGAGTTATCGCAACGGCATACAAATCTTTGATGAAACCGCCCACTGTGGGCACAACCACAAGACTATCGCCGCAGCCGAGGCTTGCATGGCTAATCTTACTGAGTGGCGTTGCCTCTGTGGACACACCACTAGCCACCGCGCAACCTGTTGTGGTACGCCTCGCAATTCCACTTCCGCACGGTGGTACCACTCGGAGATTCGCGATTCTGACGGCATCCCCGTGGTCTTTGAGGAGATGTCATGAAACCAAAAATCACAATCGAAGCGGATGCCCTCACAGGCTATATCGACATTTACGGTCCTGCCAGTGACGTGCTGCCGGTTATTGATCCGGACGCCGGATTAAATACGGCGTTGGTGTCCATCACGCTTGCCTACGTTCGGTCCCACGACCTCGCGCCGGGTGATTATGTGCTTTGGTCGATACTGCACTCGACCCCGCCCCTGCAACCCATGATGATGCGTGTGACTGACATCTTGGACGAGTACGTGCCGAAAGAGGATGGACAGACGCGGATGGCGGGTCTCAGGCGATGAAGCCATTCAACTGTACTTCAGAAATCCGAAAACAGAAGCTGGAGGAGTTTGAAAACAACCCCTCCGTTTGCCCCTTGTGCCACCAACCTTATATCCGACTGATCCGTGTGTCCAGCCACACAGGATGGGTTCACGGGGAGGCGGAATGGCCTGATGGAACCTGCACTCTCATGAAACCCGATTTTTCCTGCATAGATGACGAAGACGAGAAGACTCAAAGGGAGTTCGCGAAGATGCACAAGATTAGGGTGCAAGCATGACAAGCACACCGTTGTTCCTCCCGGTGAAGGCCGCGTATTTCGAAGCCTTTCGCACTGGCATGAAGACCATTGAGTATCGACGCGGCTCCAGGTGGAACGCGCGAACGTGTTTCATCGGCAGGGAGGTCGTGCTCAGTTGCGGCTATGGCACACAACGTCGGCTCCGGGGACGCATCACGCACTTTGAACTGAGCGCGCAGCCGCCCGCAGAGTGGACGAAAATCTATGACACGGGCGGGATCGCAGCGTGCATCACAATTGAACTCGACGGGAACTGACTCACCAAGCTCACCAGAGACGCGCCAGCGGGTCGGGGGCGCTTCAAACGCGCTACCGAGTCAAAGCAAAGCCCCGACCGCTTAGGGACAGATTTTCACAGTATTAGGATATAGATGGATACCATAGAGACAATCGCGACCTGGGGTAATCTTCTTACCGTACCCGAATTGGCAGGGCTGACTTCGATTTCCCCAAAGACATTGTACAGATACGCCAAGCTGCGAAAGCTCCCCACAATAAAAATCGGCAATTGCATTCGATTGAATCCGAAGGCAATTGCCGAATGGTTGAGAGCACGTCAGGCTTAGGCCCATGCCGCGTTTGCCGCTTGCTGCATCACTGGCATCGCTGACGGACGAAGGTACCGCTCGGTGATGACCATGCTTGAGTGGCCTGCCAGGACTTGTACATTACGTGAATTTGTAAAGTCCAACATCCTTGTAAGATAAGTGGCTCTGAACTTGTGGAGCCAAGCATTCTCACACTCGCGGCGCGAGACGCAACCATCACACCGTCCACAATTAAAACCAGCATCGCGCCAATCGTCTTTCAGTGCCTTGAGCAGCCGCTGATCCGGCGTGCCGTTGCGCGTTGCCAGTATGTAGCGTGAGCATGGGTTCTGCTTACGCCACTCAACCAGCTTAGTGAGTAGCGAGTCCGGGATCGGGACAGCGCGTTCCTGTCGGCTCTTTGGAGCGAAACCTACCTTGAATTTGATGATTGCGGTTTTTGCTTCCCAGTCGATGTTCGTCCATTCAAGATAAGTCAATTCCGTTTCACGAAACCCGAGTTTCAGGAACATCTCCCACGCCAGCGCATGACGCGGTGTGGCCACGGCAAGGAGTTTAGCGACTTCAGCCTCGGTGTATGTTTCTGCGGTCGTCGTGGGCTTGTACCGCAGCTTCGTGTGTTCCCCCGCATCAATGACTGCACCGGGGTCGATCTTGCAATGGCGAAGGAAGCAACGGAGCATCCCGTAGCGATTCGCACGGCTCACCGCCGCCAGCCCCTGTGCCTCCCACACGCGGGACAGCGTGAGGATGTCCGACTCCTCGATTTGGCTGGGGAGTGTCTTGTTTTGCCCCGCCAGCACCTTGCAAAAGTCATCAACCGTCAGCCTGTAGCGGACGATGCTCTCGTGTTTCAAAAGGAACGTCTTTTTCAATTCGTCGATTGTCTTGTTGTCCTTCGACCGCTGACCGATGCCTAGCTTGTCATTCAAGTGGGCGAGTTGCAGCTTGTCAGTGAGTTCGCCGAGTGCCGTCTGTGCTTGGTCAAGATCGGCTCCAACGGTGGTGTAGACGCAACGTTCGCCCTCGTAATGCCTGATTTGATATGTGCCGTTAGGCGCTGCATGTTCTTGTTTGTTGAACCACATCGCGTCGGGCTTGATGCGGCCATTCCTCCCTTTGATTAGAGTCCCACGTCTCCAACCCAAGCCATCTAGTCGGGCGTACCTTACTATTGTTGCTACTCTGTTCGCCATCTTCGCTCCCGCTTTCTAATACGCCGTTTTTGCCTCGTTTACGAAAACATAACTACGGTTTCAGTAAGTTGCGTAAACTCAGTCGTTTGCGTAGTATGTGGAGCGTACATGTTCTTCTCCGACAAAACTCTCCGGGCAGCAGCGGGCGCAACCCTTGCCGGCCTCATTCTTGCAGGCGTTCTCCCCATCCGCCTGCGCGCCCAGGCCAGCGAAGCCGTTCAGCTCCCTGC
>Ga0182024_10003235_pt1 | contig 39135 bp, 35 predicted proteins | sample P32metaG_FD_120480 | JGI IMG/M metagenome (GOLD analysis project Ga0182024, IMG submission 120480) | Permafrost microbial communities from Stordalen Mire, Sweden - P3-2 metaG (Illumina Assembly) | ecosystem: Environmental > Terrestrial > Soil > Wetlands > Permafrost | place: Sweden: Stordalen...
AAAATCGGCGAAAATAAAATCGCGTCAGGAAGCCCTACAATCGATTTTCTCGGGTCGCCGAGACATTTTCTATCCCCCATATTTCGGCTGATTGGGGCGAAAAGGGAGTTTTTCAACAGCCACAGGCGATTACACTCAAAATCCCTGTTCTGATTGATGAGCGACTATCGAGATTTTCGGCAGTTATCCGTTTTCGTGAAGCAATGGACGGCTGCGGGTTGTGCTCATTGTTTGGCGGGGGCGCACTTATGCGGAAGATTCGTTATGCGGTTGCGATGAGCCTGGATGGCCATATCGCAGGTCCGAACGGAGAATACGACTGGATTGGCACGGACCCGGAAGTCGATTTTGCCGCGTTCTGGTCGCAATTTGACACGCTGCTGATAGGCAGGCGAACCTACGAGCTTGCCGTTCAAACACGAGGTAAAGCGGCTTTCACGGCTTTCACCGGAGTTACCTCCTTCGTTTTCTCGCAGACTCTCAAACAGCAAGAGCACCCCCACGTAACTGTCGTGTCGGAGTTGAATGCAGATTGGGTAAGAGACCTGAAAGCGCAAAGCGGAAAGGACATTTGGTTGTTTGGTGGCAGCAGCCTGTTCCGTTCGTTTTTTGACTCGGGGCTGGTAGATGGCGTCGAAGTCGCTGTCGTCCCTGTGTTGTTGGGCAGCGGGATTCCGTTGCTTCCCCCTCAGCGGCTAAAGCCGGTACTGAAAAGAAGCCTTTTATCGCAGCGGTGAACCGCTGCGCCACCCAAGGGCAAATGCAAGAGCGGTGAACCGCTGCGCCACCCAAAGGCAAGGACAAAGGTGCGTTCTTCCGCAAACTGTGAAAGCCCCCTTTCAAAACGATTTGCCGCATAGGAGTAAAACTAAGTCGCCCTAACTCCGCGCCGTTACGGCAGTAACTTTCGGAAGAACTAAAGATCGGGATATTCTCCACGTTAATCATCATTAATAAGTGTCGGTAAAAGGGCACTCCTATTAGTGGGGTTATAGCGGAGGACCGTGATGAAGTTACGCGTGTTCATGTTAGCGGCGGCGATAGCGGCGGCGCTCTCTTTTTCGGCTTGCGGCGGCACCGCCAAGACGACTCCTCCAGTTGGCTACACGATTGGTGGCACGGTGTCAGGGCTGCCCAGCCACGTGTTTGGCTTCAACGGTCTCGAACTGCAAGACAATGGCGGCGCCGAGATGCCGGTCGAGGACAATGGAAGCTTTACGTTTCCTACGGCGGTCGCTAGCGGCGCCACTTATAGCGTGACAGTTACTGTAGATCCTAATAATCCGATAGCGCAGACGTGCGTGGTGGCGAATGGGAGCGGGACGGCGACGGCTGACGTTACTACGGTTCAGATTACCTGCACGACCAGTAATTTTACGATTGGCGGGACGGTCTCGGGGCTTACGGGGACGGTGGTGTTGCAGGATAACGGCGGAGACAATTTGTCGGTCAGCGCGAATGGAGGCTTTACTTTTGCGACTCCGCTCACGAGCGGGACGGCTTATGCGGTCACGGTGCTGACCCAGCCTTCGGGGCAGACCTGCTATGTGAATTATGGCAGCGGAAACGTCGGCAGCAGGAATGTCACTGGGGTGACGGTCAGCTGCGGCGCCGGGAATGGAACGTTCACGATTGGTGGGTCGGTTTCCGGGCTCACGGGATCGGGGATGGTGTTGCAGGACAATCTCGGCGACAATCTCACGATTAACAGCAGCGGAAGTTTTACTTTTGCGACGGCGATTGCTGCGGGGTCGGGTTATAACGTTACGATTTTGACGCAGCCTTCGAGCCCTACGCAGAGTTGCACGGTAAGCAATGGCAGCGGGACGGTGGGCAGTTCGAATGTCACGACGGTGGTGGTGACCTGCGCGGCCATACCTAGTTACACGATTGGTGGGACCATTCTCGGGCTCGCGGGAACGGGGCTGGTGTTGCAGGATAATGGCGGCGATAATCTGTCGCCGACGGGTAATGGAAATTTCACTTTTGCGACTCCGGTGGCGAGCGGCTCGGTTTATAAGGTCACAGTGCTGACGGAGCCGATAAATCCGACGCAGACTTGCACGATTGCGAATGGCGGCGGGACGGTGGGCAGTTCGAATGTGACGAACGTTCAGATCAGTTGTGCGGCTAGCGTAGTCGAGGAATGGACGTGGGTGAACGGAGCGAATACCGCCAACCAGCCAGGAACGTATGGGACGCTGGGCACAGCGGCGGCGGGTAATGTTCCAGGGGCGCGAAATGGTTCGGTCTCATGGACGGATCTTGCGGGCAATCTGTGGCTGTTTGGCGGCGACGGTTACTCCGCAACAACTTCCGGAGATCTCAATGACCTGTGGAAGTTCGACCCGAGCACGGGGCAATGGACGTGGATGGGCGGATCGAAGACGATCAACCAATCGGGTGTGTATGGGACGCTAGGATTGGCGGACACGAGCAACATTCCGGGAGCGCGACAGTATGCGATGAGTTGGACGGATCCGTGGGGAAATTTCTGGCTGTTTGGCGGGGAAGGTTACGACTCGACTGGGGCGCAGGGGCCGCTCAACGATCTTTGGGAGTACGTGCCGAGCACGGGCGAGTGGACGTGGGTAAACGGCGCGGACGTGGTCAACCAGGTGGCGGTTTATGGTACGGAGGGGACGCCGGATCCGGGGAATGTTCCGAGTTCGCGATACTACGGACAGGCGTGGGCCGATGCGCAGGGAAATCTGTGGCTGTTTGGCGGCCAAGTTTATTATGCGCAGGGCGGAGGGAACAACTACGGGAATGACCTATGGGAGTTCACTCGGACGAATAGCGAATGGACGTGGGTAGGCGGTTCGAACCTGGTCAACCAGGCGGGAGTGTATGGCACGGAGGGAACAGCTTCGGCCTCGAACATTCCTCCGGCGACCTACGAGGCGGTTACGTGGACGGATGCTTCGGGAGCTTTCTGGATGTTTGGTGGCGGCGCCAATATTTTGTGGCGGTACTCGGGCGGCGAGTGGACGTGGATTGACGGCACTCCGATCACGCAGTGCGGCTGTAACCCATATTACGGAACGCTGGGAACGCCTGGGGCGAGCAATATTCCGGGCGGGCGCATCCAGCCGGTGCAATGGTTTGACCGTTCTGGAAATGCGTGGATCTTTGGAGGGATCGGAGAGGATTCGGAGGGCAACAATAGTTCGCTGAATGACCTTTGGCGATACGGTTCGGGTGAGTGGACATGGATGGGCGGATCGAACGTGGTCGACCAGAAAGGAGTGTATGGGACGCTGGGAGTGGAGGCGTTCGCAAACATTCCTGGAGCGCGGTCGGCCGCGATTAGTTGGGTCGACTCTTCGGGAAACTTCTGGCTGTTTGGCGGGGCGGGTTATGACTCGACTGGGACGCAGGGGACGCTCAACGATCTCTGGGAGTTTAACCCGTAGTTGGTTGAGCGGGCATTCTTGCTTGATGAGTTGATGCGGCGGCGCCCTCAGCGGCTGAAGCCGGGGTTCAAGGATTCCTTTTATCGCAGCGGTGAACCGCTGCGCCACCCAAAAGCGATGACAAAATCACCTGCTCGGGATGACACCGAATAATAATCTAATGATCCTCGATTAGTTTCGTGGCTCGAAATGATTTCACTACAATTTGATTGGGTTGCATGCCTACGGGGATGATTGTTAGTAAGGAATATTCTGAGGGCTCGAATTTCTTTTTGGGCTGGCGCTTCTGAATTACGGCTAAGTCGCCCGAGCCGGAATCTAATACCAACAAATAATTTTGACTTTGCGAGAGGGCTAGGGCGTCGGGATTACTTCCTACGGGTAGATAGGCGATGATCTTGCCTAGGTCTATGTCGTAGACTGCGATGTTATTCGATCCGAAGTTAGAGATATAGAGGCGCGAGTTATCCAGAGATATTACTCCGCGAGTTGGTTCGGTTCCTACCAGGTAACTCCCAGATACTTCATTAGCGGCGGTCTCGATGATGGAGATACTGCCGGCTTCGAAATTGAAAGCGGCTAGTTCTCCACCGTCGGGCTTTAGCGCGAGACTTACTGGGGATTTCCCTACATCCAGGAGTGCGAGGAGTTTGTCGTTTTGCGTGTCGTTCTTAAGAGCGATGCTGGCTACCTGGCCTGATCCGGAGCAGGAGATGAAGGCCTTCGAGGAATCGGGGAGGATGGCGATGTCTTCGGGATGGATGCAGATGTTGATGGCGGAGCGGACGGCCAGGCGGGCGGTGTCGATGATGGAGACGGAGTTATCGGCGCGATTGCTGACGACGACGGTTGATCCGTCGGGCGAAACGCGGGCCAGGCCTGGGCTTCCGCCGACGTTAAGCGTGGCTGCGACGGCGCGGCGATCGAGATCGAGGACGGAAACGTTAGCGGAGCCGGAGTTGGCTACGTAGGCGCGGTGGCCGTCGGGCGAGACGTCGATGAAGAAGGGGCGTCCGTTGACGCCGATGGTGGCGACGACTTTATTTTGCTCGGCGTCGATTACGGTGACGTTGGAGGAGCCGGAATTGACTACGTAAATTTCGTTGCGCTTGGGATTGGCGGCGATTCCGGTGGGATCGGTGCCGACTTGCAGAGTGCGCACCGGGATGAAGCTGCGCAGGTCGATGACGGTTACGGTGTTGCTCTTGCCATTGGTTATGTAGGCGTATTCGCGATAGAGCGGGCCGTAGGCGGGGAGGGTACGCTGGTGGAAGTAATACCATCCTGCGGCTAGGACTAGCGGGATTAGGACGGCGAGTAGGAGGAATTTTCTCATTTTCTCGGGGGACGAGTTGGCCTCGGTAGAGGCAAGAGAGTATCAGATGCGGGCGAACTGCCCCACTCAAGCCAAAAGAGGGCTTGAATGGGGCACCCGGCCGACAACCACACTCTCCCGAGTGAGAATCGTTCTGCCGAGCACGGCCGCGATCTGCCTGACCTGCACCATCAGCGCGTCGAATTGATCGGGGTAGAGGGATTGCATGCCGTCGCTCAACGCGCGGTCGGGATCGTGGTGGACTTCTACGATCAGGCCGTCGGCTCCTACGGCTATGGCGGCGCGGGAGAGTGGAGTTACTTTGTTGCGCTTGCCGGTGCCGTGGCTGGGATCGACGATGATGGGGAGATGGCTGAGGCGCTGGACGGCGGGGACGATGCTGAGGTCGAGGGTGTTGCGGGTGTGATCGGCGAAGGTGCGGACTCCGCGCTCGCAGAGGACGATGTTGTAGTTGCCCTCGCTCATGATGTATTCGGCGGCCATGAGAAATTCTTCGAGCGTGGCGGCGATGCCGCGCTTGAGGAGGACGGGCTTGCGGGCGCGTCCGGCGCGCTTGAGGAGGGAGAAATTTTGCATGTTGCGGGCGCCGATCTGGATTACGTCGGCATATTGGTCGACTAAGTCGAGCGATTCGTAATCGACGGCTTCGGTGATGATTAGCAGGCCGAAGCGGTCGCGGACTTCGGCCATGATCTTTAGGCCTTCTTCGCCCAAGCCCTGGAAAGAATAAGGAGAGGTGCGAGGTTTGTAGGCGCCTCCGCGGAAGAACTGGGCTCCGGCGCGAGCTACGCGCTCGGCGATGATGAAGGCCTGATCGCGGCTCTCGATGCCGCAGGGGCCGGCGACGATGGTTAGATCTTTTCCGCCGATGGTGACGGGCGAGTTGGGGAATTTGATGACGGTGTTGTCGGGCTTGGTATCGCGGCTGACTAACTTATACGGCTTGGAGACGCGGATGACTTCCTGCACGCCGGGCATTTCTTCTAGCGTGCCGGCTTCGACCTCGCCTTTGTTGCCGGTGATGCCGATGGCGGTGCGCTGGGCTCCGGGCATGGAGTGGGCGCGGTAGCCTAGCGATTCGATTTTTTTGCAGACGGCGCTGACCTGGTCTTCGGTGGCCTGCGCTTGCATGACTACTAGCATAGTGGTCCCTCTTGAACTGTTAAGTTTAGCTGTGTGTGGGGCGTTGGGCAAACTAACATTCCTGCGCTTCCGCCTAACTGAGGCCGGCTGCCGGGCTTTAGTTCCGGCTTGCCGAGGGCGAGGACGCCCTCGGGACAACCGCCGGGACGGCGGCGCTACAAAGGCTCTAGACTTTCTTTATGGCTGAGCCTCGGGTGGCTGAGTTTTTTCCGGCGGAGAAAGATCCGCTTCGGTGGGCAGCGGATTGGAAACCTTCTCCGACGACTTCGCGGCGGATTGGGATTCATACTTCGATTGCTGGTGGGGTGGAGAATGCGGCGGAGCGGGCGTTTCGGTTGGGGTGTAATACTTTTCAGATTTTTTCCACCAGTCCGCGGCAGTGGCGGCCTTATTCTTTGGGACGCTCGCAGTGCGAGGCTATGAGCCAGTTGCGGCGGCGGTATGATCTGAAGCCGCTGGTGATTCATTCGAATTATTTGATTAATCTGGCGGGGACTAACTCGGGCTTTCTTAAGAAGTCGATTGCGGCGTTTCGCGGTGAGGTGGAGCGGGGGCTGGCGTTGTGCGCGGAGTATCTGGTGCTGCATCCGGGATCGTTTCGCGGAGGTGGCCGCGAGGAGGGATTGGCGCGGACGGCGGCTTCGATTGCGGAGGCTTGCTTGGGGATGGATTTGGCAGCGGGCGGGCTAACGATTTTGATTGAGAATACGGCGGGGGCGGAGTATTCGCTGGGCGGGACGTTTGAGCAGGTGGCGGAGTTACTTGAGTTGCTACGCGCTCATGTGCCGGTCGGGGCTTGCATTGATACGTGTCATACGCATGTGGCGGGATATGACATTGTTAGTGAGGGGGGACGCGCGCTTACTTTGCGGCAACTGGGGAAGACGGTGGGATTGGAGAATGTGCGGGTGTGGCATTGCAATGACGCTAAGGCGGAGCGCGGGTCGAGGCTGGATCGGCATGAGCATATTGGACGCGGGCGGTTGGGGTTGGAAGTTTTTCGGGCGCTGCTGAATGATCGACGGTTGAAAGATGCGGCGTTTATTGCGGAGACTCCGATTGATGATCCGGGGGATGATTTGCGGAATGTGGAGGCGCTGAAGGGGGTGGTGGGGCGTCGCTCGCGCTGAACTATTTTTTCACCACGGAGGCACGGAGGAACACTTGGGCTAGAGCTTACGGGAAAAACTTGTCGGGCCGCAGTGTTCCCTCAGCGGCTAAAGCCGGAGTTAAAAGAAGTCCTGTTATCGCAGCGGTAAACCGCTGCGCCACCCAAAAACCGCCGGAGAGTTGCGCTGAAACGCGGAATCTGATATGTTAAACATGTTTAACAAATATGCTTGGGATTAGACTTGAGCCAGAACTCGAAGAAAAGTTGGAATCGCTGGCCAGGGAGACTGGGCGCAGCAAGAGTTATTATGCGCGCGAGGCGATACGGCAATTCTTGGAAGACCGCGAAGATTATTTGAAGGGAATTGCGGCGCTGGAACGGCGCGAACCTACCATCACGCTCGAAGAGATGGAGCGGCGGCTTGGACTCTCCAGGTAAGATCTGGCGGGTTGAAATCAGCCGCACCGCTGAGAAACAAATCCAAAAACTGAATCGCGACGCACAGGAATCGATTGTGCGATTTCTGCGGGAGCGGGTGCTGCGGGCGGAGAATCCGCGCCAATTGGGCAAGCCGCTGCATGGGGACAAGGGCGGGCTTTGGCGGTATCGAGTCGGCGATTATCGATTGATTTGCGACATACAGGACGAGCGGATTACGGTGCTGGTGTTACGGATTGGGCATCGCAAGGACGTGTACCGGTGAGCCTGATGAATCGCTGCGCGTTGTAAAATCAAAGATTACTCTTTGCAGCCCACTATCCTTTATATACACATCTATGGCACAAGAAGACAGATCAACTCCTAACCCTCGCGAAGAGCGTTATGATGCGCAGCGGATTGAGCAGAAGTGGGCGGGGCGCTGGCAGAGCGATCCGACGCTTTATGCGGCTGAGGCGCATCCGACTAAGCCTAAGTTTTATGTGTTAGAGATGCTTCCCTACCCTTCGGGCGCGCTGCACATGGGGCATGTGCGCAACTATGCGATTGGCGATGCGCTGGCTCGTTATATGTGGATGAACGGGTATAACGTGCTGCATCCGATGGGGTGGGATTCGTTTGGTTTGCCGGCGGAGAATGCGGCGATTAAGAACAATACACCTCCGCGGGAGTGGACGCTGCGGAATATTGCGGCGATGAAGGTGCAGATGAATCGCCTGGGCTTCGCCTACGATTGGTCGCGCGAAGTGACGACTTGCCTGCCGGATTATTACCGTTGGAATCAGTGGTTTTTTTTGAAGTTGTATGCGGCGGGATTGGCTTATCGGAAGAAGAGCAAGGTGAACTGGTGTCCGCAGTGCGCTACGGTGCTGGCGAACGAGCAGGTGGTTGGCGGGATGTGTTGGCGGCATGAGGACACTCCTGTGGTACAGCGGGAGTTGGAGCAATGGTTTTTGCGGATCACTAAGTATGCGGATGAATTGTTGCGCGATCTGGAGAAGCTGCAGGGCTGGCCGGAAAAAGTTCGGGTGATGCAGCAGAACTGGATTGGGCGCAGCGAAGGCGTGCTGGTGGATTTTGATTTGGGCGGAACGGTGGGGCCGGCGGGATCGACGATCACGGTATTTACTACGCGGGTCGATACGATTTATGGCGCGACGTCGTTGAATTTGGCGCCGGAGCATCCGATTGTGGGCGATTTGGTTGCGCGGAATTCTGAGCTGCGTGGGCAGGTGGAAAATTTAATCGCGGAGCAGCGGCGGGCTAAAGAAGCGGGCGATATTGGGAGCATTGAGAAGCATGGCGTGTTTACCGGGCGCTATGCGAAAAATCCTTTTAATGGCGAAGCCGTGCCGGTGTGGGTGGCGAATTATATTTTGATGGATTATGGCACGGGCGCGATTATGAGCGTGCCGGCGCATGATGAGCGCGATTTTGAATTTGCGCAGAAATATAAGTTGGATATTAAGGTGGTGATTTTGCCGGCTAGTACGGATCCGGACGAAACCATGATCGAGCCACCGCTGCCGTTTACTACGATGGATGGGATCGTGGTGAACTCGGGTGAGTTTAGCGGGCTTGGTTGCCGCGAGGCGATTGCGGCGATGGCGGAGCTTGCTGAGAAGAAGCGATTTGGGAAGGCTACGGTTAGTTTTCGGTTGAAGGATTGGGGCATTTCGCGGCAGAGGTATTGGGGCACGCCGATTCCGATGGTGTATTGCGACAAGGACGGCGTGGTGCCGGTGGAGGAAAAAGATCTGCCGGTGATTTTGCCAGACAATGTGCCGATTACTTTGGCGGGCGGGTCTCCGCTGATGAATGTGCCGTCGTTCTTGAATACTACTTGCCCTAAGTGTGGCGGGCCGGCTCGGCGGGAGACGGACACGATGGATACGTTTGTGGATTCGTCGTGGTATTTCTATCGCTACGCGGACGCGAAGAATGATGCGGCTCCGTTTGATTCGGAGAAGATCGCGTATTGGTTTCCGATCGATCAATATATTGGCGGGGTCGAGCATGCGATTCTGCATTTGATTTATTCGCGCTTCTGGACGAAGTTTATGCGCGACATGGGCCTGGTGAAGAATGATGAGCCGGTGGAGCGGCTGTTTACGCAGGGGATGGTGATCAGGAACGGCGCGAAGATGTCGAAGAGTTTGGGGAATACGGTATCTCCGGATGAGATGGTGGAGCGGTATGGGGCGGACGCAACGCGCATGTATAGCTTGTTTGCGGCTCCTCCGGATAGGGATTTGGATTGGCAGGAGACGGGGATTGAGGGGGTGCAGCGGTTTTTGGGACGGGTGTATAGATTTTATTTGCGGAATGCTGGGGCGGGGAAATCTGCGACTGCTTCGGCAGCGTCTACTGCGTCGTTGTCGCCTGAGGCTCGCGGCATTCAGCGGAAGTTGCACCAGACTATTAAGCGCGTGAGCAATGATTTTCAGGGGCGCTGGCATTTCAATACTTGCATTGCGGCGATCATGGAATTGATGAATGAGATTTATGGCGCGGAGGAGGCAATTGCTTCGGGCAAAATTCCTGGGGCGCTGATTGCCGAGGTGCAGCGGGATGTGGCGCTGCTGCTGGCTCCGATGGCTCCTTATATGGCGCACGAACTTTGGGAGATGACGGGGGAGACGGGCAATTTATTGAGGGCTCCTTGGCCGAAGTATGATGCGGCGCTGGCGGCGGAGGATGAGATTGAGATTCCGGTGCAGGTGAATGGGAAGCTGCGCGGGCTGGTGGTGGTGGCGGCGGGCGCAACCAATGACCAGATCGAGCAAGCTGCGCTGGCGAACGAAAAAGTTAAGGCGGCAATCGCGGGCAAGCAGATCGTGAAGGTTATTGTGGTGCCTGGAAAGCTCGTAAATATCGTTGTGAGGTAAACAGAGCGAGGTAATCTGCGCGCAATAATGGCGGGCGCACCTTTAAAAAAGGCGCGCCCGTTTGATAAGTATTTCTCAGCAGCCGAGTATTAACGAGCCATCTCATGATGGACGGGAGAAGTGAGTGGATTGCTCCCCCGGGGGGCTAAAGCCCCGTCTCTATTGCCCCTTTGCGGCACGGCTAAAGCCGTGCCCCACCCAAAACCAAACTATGTGATGGCTTCTAAGAACTTACTCTCCGAACACCAAAGCCTGCTTCTGTTTGTTGAAGTCAATCTCGTCGATCTCCTGCGCGTTGTTGCTAAGTGATTTTGTAATGACCGCGCTATAAGGTGCAGGTTCTTGCAGATCTTTCAACTTGCCTTCCACGGTGGCGACGGTTTTTCCGTTCTGCAGGAATTCGACTTTGACAGCGTCGCCGCTCTCCGCTTGCCATTGCGCTTTGTAATCTCCAGCGCGAAGTTCGGTGGAACCAACCCGAGTTGTGTCGGCTAGCGTGAAGGTACCTTGATTTTTGTTGGCGGCGAATGTGACGGTGGTTAGCGCAACGGTGAGCATAGACAGCGTGGCCAGACGTGCTAGAGTTTGCATGATCTTAATCCTCCTCAGATTAGATGGTTGAGGTTATGGAATGCCGATGCGCCCTCAGGACGTCGCGCTTCGCAGACGTCGTGCTTAAAGCACCGCGTACTCGGCCCGATTTTTGTTAGTGTTTCTCTGTGCTTTCTGTATGCATATAGAGATGCTTTGCAGGAAAGCAAGTTGCATAATTTACGGTCCAGGACGCGACATTTACACAACGTGACACTGGCAGCTGGCAACGACTCGCTTTACATTTCTGAAACAAATCTGAGAAACTCATCCGTGGAAACCCAATCTATTGTTGTCCTCGACTTTGGGGCGCAGTATTCGCAGCTGATTGCGCGCCGCATCCGCGAACTGAAAGTCTTTTCTGTTGTTCTTCCTTTCAACGCAACGCTGGAAGAAATTCGCAGCTATTCTCCGGTGGGAATTATTTTGTCGGGCGGGCCTTCGTCTGTTTATGACTCCGACGCGCCGTTGGCGGATAAGAGTGTGTTTGAGCTGGGCGTGCCGGTGCTTGGGATTTGTTATGGATTGCAGTTCATGGTGTATGCGCTGGGTGGTAAGGTGCTGCCGGCGGCGAAGCGCGAATATGGACACGCGCAGGTTGCGATTTCGCACTCTTCCTCGCAACTTTTTCAAGGTCTGCCTGGCGAGTTGGCGGTGTGGATGTCGCACGGCGATTCGGCGGAGGAGTTGCCTGCGGGATTTCGGTTGACGGCGAAGACTGCGAATGCGGTTGCGGCGATTGAGAATGCGGAGCGGCGGATGTGGGCGGTGCAGTTTCATCCGGAGGTGCATCATACGCCGCTGGGGTCGGAGATTTTGCGGAACTTTGCGCTGAATATTTGTGCGGCGAAGGCGACTTGGACTCCGCAACATTTTATTGACGCTACGGTGGCGCAGGTGCGGCAGCAAGTCGGCGCGGGGCGGGCAATTTGCGCGCTTTCGGGGGGAGTGGATTCTTCGGTGGCGGCGGTGCTGGTGGATCGCGCTATGCGCGATGGGTCGGGCGCGTCAAGACTGACTTGTGTGTTTGTTAATAACGGCGTGCTGCGGAAGAATGAGTTTGAGAAAGTGCAGCAGAATTTGCGCGACAATCTTGGGCTGCACCTGGTTGCGGTCGATGCTACGGGGCGTTTTATGCAGAGGTTGGCGGGAGTGACCGATCCGGAGACTAAGAGGAAGATTATCGGCAGCGAGTTTATTGCGGTGTTTGACGATGAGGCGAAGCGCATTCTGAAAGAAGAAGGCGAGGTCGAGTGGCTGGTGCAGGGGACGCTGTATCCGGATGTGATTGAGTCGCGGTCGGTGCGGGGGCCTTCGCAGGTGATCAAGTCGCATCACAATGTGGGTGGGCTGCCGGAGAAGATGAAGTTGAAGTTGATTGAGCCGCTGAAGGATTTATTTAAAGATGAGGTGCGGCGGATTGGGCGTGACCTGGGGATGCCTGAGGAGATTTTGCAGCGGCAGCCGTTTCCGGGGCCGGGGTTGGCGGTGCGGATTTTGGGTGAAGTGACTCGGGAGCGCGCGGACTTGCTGCGCGATTGCGATGAGATTGTGGTGGGAGAGATCAAGCGAGCGGGGCTGTATCAGAAGATATGGCAGTCGTTTGCGGTGCTGTTGCCGGTGATGTCGGTGGGGGTGATGGGCGATCAGCGGACCTACGCTTATACGTGCGCGGTGCGGGCGGTGCATTCGGAGGATGGGATGACGGCGGATTGGGTTCCGCTGCCGTATGAGGTGCTGAAGACGATCTCGAATCGGATTGTGAATGAAGTGCGCGGGGTGAATCGCGTGGTGTACGACATTACTTCGAAGCCTCCGGGGACGATTGAGTGGGAGTAGAGTTGTGATACCCCTTTCCTGCAGTCTTTTGGAATTAAGAGGGAACTCGGGCGAGATCTTCGAAGTTAAAAGATTTAGCCGTAAGGCCTCTACTCCGTAATGAGTTATGGATGCTCCTCTGCCGAGTTGGTTCGACTCTCTCCACGGCGCGGGTGTGCGAACTTCGACTTAGTGCGGGAGGATTGTGGGCTTGGAATCAATTATGTTGATTCAGCATGGGTGAGGCAAAACCGCTGATTGCCGTGAATCTCACTCATCGCCAAGAACGCGATGGGTAGATCACGCGGCATTTAGGGGACCGGTAGGGCTACACTTCGGGCAGGAGAAGGAGGTGCAGCTGCCCAGGAGTTGCAATATATGAACGCGCCGAAGTTACACCATTATGTCCCGCAGTTCTACCTGCGACGGTTTGCGGACGCATCGGGCCGGCTCTGGCTGTGGGATCGCGACAGAGATCGCGTCTTTCGGACAAGCCCAGGCGGGGTCGCTGCGGAAAACAATTTCTACTGGCATGAAGAACTCGCGGCATTGGGCCATGATCCTCTTATCATGGAGAGACAGTTCTCGCATCTTGAGGGCGAAGTTGCCGCAATAACCGAGCAATGGCTGGGTTGGCTACGCGAAATGAGGCCGACTGAGAAAATCGAGGTCCCGGAAGTGAACCGTGAACTAGTAGCGCAATACACTGCGCTGCAGTTTTTGCGTACGGCAGATGCTAGGGATATTCTTAGTGCTTTCGCGGAACAAAAAGTGTACGGCAATCCCGTGTCCGAGGCAGAGAAACGATTGTTGCATTTGGACATGCTCTGGAATGGCAACATCTTCAAAGACCTAACTGAACGTATCAAAAATGCAACATGGCTGTTCGGGCGCAACACGACCGGCATACCGTTCATCGCATCCGATAATCCTGTCGCATTCCGCACGGGGGATAATGCGATGTGGCTTAAGGTCGGCATGTATAGGGAAGGAACTTACTCAGTCTTTCCCATGGCTCCCGACATAGTCATGTATTGTCATCCCAAAGAGCCGCCGTGGGATAAGCTTGGATTATTCGATTGCTGCCTATCCCCTGTAACTTTCACGGAGGAGATGATAGAAAGCGAAAACACTGGACAAGTTTTTATGGCTTCGCGTTTTGTAATTTCGGTACGAGGTGGCTTTGATCGCGAGCGTGAATTTGCGAAGACCATTGGCACCAATCTTTAGGAGCCCTATTGGAAGCCACGGTTGAAGGTCTAGGGCGGGTCAGCCCACATTGGGCAGGTGGCCTGAACGTCTGCATTTTGACACATGGGGTGTCGCAACAATAAGCGTCCTTCGACTGCGCGCTGCTCCGCTTCGCTTGCAGCGCTTCGCTCTGGATAACTGGGCTAGGGAGAGCGCTCAGGTACGGCCGCGACGAGAAACGTCGAGATTTCCTTCCCACTTGATCTTGCCTTTGAGCTGCCGGATGCCGAGTTGAGAACGGGTTTGAATTAGCAAGCGTAGGGCGGATTCGACTACTGCTTTTTTTGTGGTTAGTCCGCTGAGGCGCATTGCTTTGCGCATGAGGGCGTCGTCGATGTCGATGGTCGTTCGCATGGTTGGCTTGGTTTCATTGAGCGATCTTTCGATACATCGGCGACGTCGGCACTTTGCGTGAATTGTCATTCCCGCGAACTGCGGATCCCTCACTTCGTTCGGGATGACAAATCAGGTGGTGCTGATGATGTTCTTGCGATTGATGATTTCGCAGCAGACCAACTAACATATCTCCATGCCTGTTGATACGGAAAGTCTCACGTCTTCTTATGCTCGCATTCGCGCGCCGCGCGGGGGCTCGCTTTCTTGCAAGGGGTGGCAGCAGGAGGCGGCTTTGCGGATGCTGATGAACAATCTGGATGAGGAGGTGGCGGAGCGTCCTCGGGATCTGGTGGTTTATGGGGGGACGGGGAAGGCGGCTCGGAATTGGGAGTGCTATCACGCGATCGTGCGGGCGCTTCAGGCGCTGGAGAATGATGAGACTTTGCTGGTGCAATCGGGGAAGCCGGTGGGGGTGTTTAAGACGCATGAGTATGCTCCGCGGGTGCTGATTGCTAATTCGAATCTGGTGGGACATTTTTCCAACTGGGAGAAGTTCAACGAGCTGGAGCGCGCGGGGCTGATGATGTATGGGCAGATGACGGCGGGGTCGTGGATTTACATTGGCTCGCAGGGGATTGTGCAGGGGACTTACGAGACTTTTAATGCGGCGGGCGACAAACATTTTGGCGGCGATCTCAGCGGGAAGCTGATTGTTTCGGGCGGCATGGGCGGCATGGGTGGAGCGCAGCCTTTGGCTGCGACCATGACGGGCGCGGCGTTTCTGGGGATTGATGTCGACGTGGAGCGGATCAAGAAGCGGCTGAAGACGGGGTATTGCGATTTTCTGGTGACTACGCTGGATGAGGCTTTGCGGATTCTTAAGAATGCGGTGCGCAAGAAAGAAAATGTTTCGGTGGGGCTGGTGGGGAATTGCGCGGATATTGTTCCGGAACTGGCGGAGCGCGGGGTGGTGCCGGATATTTTGACCGATCAGACATCGGCGCATGATCCGCTGAACGGGTATGTGCCTAATGGGATGACGCTGGAGGCGGCGCTGGAGTTGCGCTCGCGCGATCCTAAGGCTTATCAGGAACGGTCGCTGGATGCTATGGCGCGGCATGTTGAGGGGATGTTGCGGCTGCAGAAGATGGGGTCGGTGACGTTTGATTATGGAAATAATATTCGGACGTTCGCGTTTCAGCGCGGGGTGAAGAATGCTTATGACTTTCCAGGATTTGTGCCGGCATATATTCGTCCGCTGTTTTGCGAAGGGCGCGGGCCGTTCCGGTGGGTGGCGCTTTCGGGCGAGGTTTCGGATATTGCGGTGACGGATGATTTGGTGCTGGAACTTTTTCCGGAGAATCGGAGTTTGCGGCGGTGGATTGAGCTGGCGCGGAAGCGGATCAAGTTTCAGGGGCTGCCGGCGCGGATTTGCTGGCTGGGATATGGCGAACGGGCGCGGTTTGGGCTGGCGATTAATGAGCTGGTGAAGAAGGGGACGATCAAGGCTCCGATTGTGATTGGACGCGATCATTTGGATTGTGGGTCGGTGGCTTCTCCGTTTCGCGAGACAGAGAGCATGAAGGATGGGTCGGACGCGGTGGCGGATTGGCCGCTGCTGAATGCGATGTTGAATACGGCGGCGGGAGCGTCGTGGGTTTCGATACATAATGGCGGCGGCGTGGGGATTGGGTATTCGCTACACGCGGGACAGGTGACGGTGGCGGATGGGAGCGACATGATGGCGGCGCGGATTGAGCGCGTGCTGACGACGGATCCGGGGATGGGCGTGATTCGGCATGTGGACGCGGGGTATGACGAGGCTAAGGAGTTTGCGGCGAAGGTGGGTGTGCGGGTGCCCATGGGTAGTTAGCTCGACAGTCGAATCTCTGTCTGACTCAACGTAAGTCGTTAGTTGGGTGCCGAGATACTCTGGTGTGCTTTCTCTCATTCTGTAGGGGTCGCTAATTGTGTGGGCGCAGTGACGCTCTCGCGATGGGCTCGCCATTTAGAAATATGGTATCGATTGAGTCGTAGGCTGAAACATTGGTTAGCGGGTTTTCCTTGAGCAGGAGTAAGTCGGCTCTTTTGCCGATTTCGATTGAACCTATTTCGCGCGATAGCCCAGGGCGGTTGCGTTGTCGAGGGTCGCGGCGCGCAAGGTCAGGGAGAGTGGGGCGCCGGCGTCCGACCAATTCTGCAAATCTAGGCGACCGTTCAATCCGGGAGGATTGCCGAATCCATCGACGCCGGGTGTGTCGCTGCCGAAAATGACGGGGACGTAGTGCGAACACAATACACAGGTCCTTCGCTTCGCTCAGGATGACAATGTAGTTTTGACGCGAACTTGAGGGACAGGGCACTAGCAGACTGCGGAAAGAGTCGTTTGCCCGCGGGGAATGCGACTTCAGCGCCTAAAAGGCGCAGTCAAAACAAAGCTGTTTCGCAGCGCTGAAGCGCTGCGCCACCCAAAAGCATGCCAGCCAAAAGCACTCCACCCAAAACCATGCCGCCCCAAAACCATGCGGCCCAAAAACACGGCTGCCAAAAGGAAGACTGATTCGAGTGTTCCGCTGTCTGTAGTGGTTCGTTATAGGCCCCAGATTCGATTTGCTCCGATCACTAAGCCTAGGGTTAGGCAGGCTATCAGGATTTCTCCGAGGGCGCCTACGATGAAGGGGCGCAAGCCTTGTTGGGACATTTCGCGAAAATTTGTGCGGAGGCCTACACCGGCGAAGGTCAGGAGGAATGCCCACTTTGATAGATTGCCTAGCGACGACACCTGGCCTTTGCTGAAGGTGTGAAAGCTGACGAGGAGTGAAATGAGGAGGAAGCCCAGGATGAATTTGGGGAACTTCTTCCAGAGGAAGGCGGCTTTGTTGGAGACAGTTTCGGCCTGGCCGCGGCTGGCCCAGTAAATTGCGTAGGCCAGGACGACGAAGCCAATCATGGCGTTGCGCGCGGTCTTGGCGAGGACGGCTACTTTGCCGGCGGCGTCGGAATAGAGGGCTCCGGCGGCGGTGGCCTCGGCGGTATTGTCGACTCCCAAGCCGGCCCACAGGCCGTAGGAAACTTCGTTCATGTGGAGGCTGTGAGCGATGGCGGGGAAGGTGAAGAGGGCGAGCGCTCCGAGGGCAAGGATGGCGGCGATGGCGAAGGAGGAATCTTCGTCGTCGGCATCGATGGCACCTTTGGCGGCGATGATGGCGGAGACTCCGCAGACGGCGGAGCCGATGGCGAGCAGCGAGATCAGTTTCGGCTTGAGCTTGAAGAGTTTTCCGAGGAACGTCATCAAGGCGAGAGAGAGAGTGATTTCGATTACCACTAGCGCCAGGCTGATGCCGCCTAATTTCAGGACGTCAGCGAGCACGAAGCGCGCGCCTAGAAGGACGATGCCGAGTTTGAGCCAGAATTCGTAGGTGGCGATGCCGGCGTGAAAGATTTTGGGGACGGCCAAGAGGTTGGAGATAACCAGGCCAATGAGTATGGCCCAGAGAACATACTCGATGTTGGGGAAGGTCCAGTGGTGGGCCTTGGCGTAGGCGTTGACGGAGCGCTCGAGAATTTTGGCGGCGTATCCGATGCCGGCGAGGAGAAGGATGCCGGGGACGATGTTTAGTGCGGTTAGCAGGCGATTATCGGGCTGGACTTGGGATATGGATGTTGAGGATGCCATAGGGTTTCTCCGTTAATTCTCGGAATTATTCGACTACTACCACGGCACATTCTTGAGAACGTCGAAGCGCACGGCTAGAGCTAGTACGAGGGCGACAATGACGGCCCAGGTATCGAGCGACAGCGAGTGGGCCTTAGTTGTGGGAGCAGGATTCTGTGGCGTTGGCATGGCAATCTCCTCAGGCGAATAGGTCCACGTGAAAGAATTAAAGCAAATAAAGTGCACATAGTACAGTTAACTCATCGACATTATCTACATTCCGAGCAATCGGGCGGCCAAAACTCTCGCCTAGGGCGCTGCCAGTTAAATATCTTTTATGCAAATACTTATGGGGCCTTGGAGAACGCGGGCGGATCCGGCATGGGCAGCGGGTTGCAGTTGATGAGAAAAGGCCTTCGTTGAGTATTCTGGGATAACAGGTTATCGCTCAGTTTGAAAAATGCGTTCCCTCAGCGGCTAAAGCCGGTAGTGAAAAGAAGCCTTTTATCGCAGCGGTGAACCGCTGCGCCACCCAAAAGCAAAAACAAAATCTACTTTTCATCAAACTGTGGAGCGGCAATGAAGCGGGGACGCTTACGCCATGGCAAAGGGGTGATAACCGAGTCCTTTAGCGAATAATAGATCGTCTTGATAATAGTCGTTGTAACGTATATTATTAAGTTCGATGAAAGAGATCGCCACATCGGGCAAGAGCAAGCGGCGGGTTGGCTGTCCGGAGGAGGACGCGTTTCTGGAACTGCTGCGGACTACGGACATGCTGTCGCGGGGGATGGTGGGGGTGCTTAGGAGTGAGGATCTGTCTTCGACGCAGTACAACGTGCTGCGGATTTTGCGCGGAGCGCCGGAGGGACTGGCGTGCGGGGAGATTGCGAATCGGATGATTACACGGGATCCGGATGTGACGCGGCTGCTGGATCGGATGGAAAAGCGTGGGCTGATTTCGCGGTGCCGCGAAACCAAGGACCGGAGGACGGTAATGGCTCGGATCACGGCGGAGGGACTTAAAGTGGTCGGCCGGCTGGATGAGCCGGTGCTGGCGGGCCATCGGCGGCAGTTAGGGCATTTGGGGCGCGAGCGGCTGGCGGCTTTGACCGAACTGTTGACGGCGGCGCGCAGCCAATTGGCCTGATTTTTTTGGACTTAATAGTTGTTGCAACGATTGTTGGTGTAACGCATCAAATGCAGCAGATCCAAATGGCACGAATCGAAAAATCGAGCAAATCACTTCGAAAGGATAATGATTATGAGCACACTGGCTACTCCGCAAAACGCTACCGCCGTCACCACCTGGAACATCGACCCGGTTCACTCCGTGGCCGAGTTCAAGGTAAAACACATGATGATTTCTAACGTGAAGGGGCAATTCACGAAGGTCCAAGGAGTGTTTAGCCTGGACGAAAACGATTTGACGAAATCGAGCATTGAGGCTTCGATCGATGCGGTATCGATCCACACGCGCGAAGAGCAGCGCGATGCGCATTTGAGGAGCGCTGACTTTTTCGATGTGGAGAAGTTTCCGACGTTAACATTTAAGTCGACGCGCGTGAGCAACGCGGGCGATGGCGAACTGGAAGTGGCGGGCGATTTGACGATTCACGGCGTGACTCGGCGCGTGGTATTCAAGGTGGAAGGACCGACTGAGGCCGGCAAGGATCCGTGGGGAAATATCCGCAGAGGGCTTTCGGCTAGTACTAAGATTAATCGCAAGGATTTCGGGCTGACTTGGAATTCGACGCTGGAGACGGGCGGGATTCTGGTGGGGGATGAGGTGACGATCACGTTGGATGTGCAGTTTGTGAAGGCGTAAGCAACTTGCCCTCAGCGGCTAAAGCCGTCATCAAAACGGGCTTTTATCGCAGCGGTAAACCGCTGCGCCACCCAAAAGCAAGTGCATGGATTCATCGTGCGACTTGGAGAGCGAGGGAGAGGGGTCCCTTCGACTGCGCTCAGGGCAGGCTCTTCGACTTCGCTGAGCCATTCGCTTGGCGCATGGCTTGGCTACGCTCAGGATAACAAGTTAGAGATTAGGGTTTGTATCGAAGCGGTAAACCGCTGCGCCACCCAAAACCAAGAAGGAGGGAGTATGTCACTCCGACCAGTAAGAGAGATTATTCAACCGAAGCCGACGATGGAGGGCGCGGGGGTAAAGTTGCAGCGCGCTTTTGGGTTCGGCAAAACTAAGGAGTTTGATCCGTTTCTTCTTTTGGATGATTTTCGCAATGAGCATCCGGAGGATTATCTGAAGGGATTTCCGTGGCATCCGCATAGGGGAATCGAGACGATCACGTATGTGCTGGCGGGCTCGGTGGAGCACGGCGACAGTCTTGGCAACAAGGGCAAGATGACGGCTGGCGATGTGCAGTGGATGACGGCGGGGAGCGGGATATTGCATCAGGAGATGCCGAAGGGCGATCCGCAAGGGCGGATGCACGGCTTTCAGCTGTGGGCGAATCTGCCGGCAGCGCTGAAGATGACCGATCCGCGGTATCAGGATATTCCGTCGAATGCGATTCCTGAGGTCACGGATGATGATGGCACGCGAGTGCGCGTCATCTGCGGCGAGTTCTGGGGCAAGCGAGGGCCGGTGGATGGCGTGGCGGCTGATCCGAGTTATCTGGATATTTCGGTGGCTCCGGGGCAGCGGAAGCGACTGAAGGTGGAGACTACGCGGAATGCGTTTGCTTATGTGTTTGCGGGGGCGGGAACGTTTCGCGATGCGTCGGATCCTCGGGCGGTGCTGACTGAGAAAGTTGACAAGCCGGATGCGCCGGCGGTTTACGAGGCGGGGAATCATTCGCTGGTGCTGTTCGATCGAGGAGACGAGATCAGCGTGCAGGCGGGTGATGAGGGCATTCGGTTTCTGCTGGTATCGGGGAAGCCGATTGAAGAGCCGGTGGCTTGGTATGGGCCGATTGTGATGAACACGCAGGAGCAGTTGCGGCAGGCGATGGCGGAGCTGCAGACCGGGGGCTTCATCAAGCATAGGTGAAGCAAGTGCTAAGAAGGACCAGCGCCACGAAAATCGGTGGCGCTGGTACCATCCACAAGGCCCGCGCCAGTGGAGATCATCGCACTCCATAGTTTTCTTGCAGATCTTAAGTTACGGGCGAGAATTTATCCTTGACCGACTGCGGCATAGTTTCTTCCAACCGGCAAGAAAGCCATTGTTGGAGTCTAGCGATTTGATGCGGAGAAACGAACTGCAATCCCAGTCTCTGCGCTGCAGCCCAGCAAACCGTCGATTCAAACATAAACTGAAAATCATCGCCCGGCAGAGCGAAATGCAATCATGCCGGATCGCCAGGCACGATTCCTGTCACGGCAGTGACCGCTATTCCACCCTCGCTGATGTTGATGGTGTAGCCATGAGCTGTTTGTATAGGTTTTGTGAGAATCGCTACCGGAACCTCGACAGGACATCGGAAGTAACGGCGTCGTTCTCTCACGATCAAGCCATAGGCAGCTCTAATGCTTTGGTCGATCGAGGCCGCAGAAAGAGGTCTTCGTAATAGGAAGGTAGAACCAGCCTTGAATGCCTCGGCCGCCTCAGATTCCCCATCGCTGACGGTGAATACAACCGCATGTTCGTTCGAAGCAGATTCGCGCGTTCCTTTTACAACTGCCCCGACCTGACTCCCGAGCCGGAAATCTACGACTACAGCCTCGAATTTGGATCGCTGCAACCGCTTTAAAGCGGCGGGAACATCGTGACACTGCTCGGCGAACAGTGCGAATCGTTGTATCGACTCGCTCAATTGCTCAATGGTGATTACATCGCTGGATACGATCAAAACTCTTCCGACAACTGCTGGCGCTGGCGAATTCATGGCCAAAGGTTCATATTACGGAATTTCCTTGCTCCAGCGATTCAAGCAATCGCCCTGTTCGTTTTTCGTAACAAGGATCTCCTGCGACGGCGGATTATCAAGCTGCCCGCTGACAACCGTGCTTTGCATCCTGAGCCTTCAGGTTTTCCAGAGTCCTTCGTGTTTTGGGAACAAGTAGTCTAGAATTCCTCCACATCAATGTATTCACGGTAAGCAGTCGATTCGGAGAGGACGCGCTGCTTCGTTCTCTCATCGGGAGCTATGCATGAAATGGGTTTCGAGACTTCTTCTGGGCGTCGCTGTGTGCGCGCCACTTTTTCTTCTCACCGCATTCTCGTCGCAAGCTTGCGCGGAGGCTGCGGTTACAGCGATCGCTTCGCGCACGGCGGAGGTTGACGGAGTCAAGTTGCACTATCTGACTGCTGGGCACGGGACGCCGCTGATTCTGTTGCACGGGTATGCCGAGACGTCGCTGATGTGGAGGCCGATCATTCCGGTGCTGGCGGAGCGCTTTACGGTGATCGCTCCGGACCTGCCAGGCATCGGAGACTCGGATATTCCTGGCGACGGGTTGGACATGAAGAGTGCGGCGGTTCGCATTCATGGGCTGGCGCAGTCGCTCGGAGTGCAGAAGGCGGAGGTGGTTGGACACGATATTGGTTTGATGGTGGCCTACGCTTATGCCGCGCAGTTCCCTGCTGAAGTTACGAAGCTGGTGCTGATGGATGCGTTTCTGCCGGGAGTGGCGGGGTGGGAGCCGGTCTACAACAATCCGGGCATTTGGCATTTTCGATTCAACGGGCCGACGCCGGAGGCGCTGGTGAAAGGGCGCGAGCGGACTTACTTCGATTATTTCTGGAATGATTTTGCGGCTGATAAAAATCATTCGATTCCTGAGGCGGATCGCATGGCCTACGCGGCGGCCTATGCGCGGCCGGGGCGGATGCATGCGGGATGGGAATATTTTGTTTCGTTCCTGCAAGCCGCCAAGGATTTCGCGCAACTGTCTCAGACGAAGTTAACCATGCCGGTATTGACGATCGGCGGCGATAAGTCGTTGGGCGAAGCTTTAGGCCAGCAGGTAAAGTTAGTTGGGACCGATGTGACTGTCATCGTATTGAAGGACACCGGCCACTGGGTGCTTGAGGAGTGTCCGAAGGAAACGACCGATGCGCTGGTGAAGTTCTTGTGAATTGGAGTTGCGTCGCTGAAGTACGCGGACCGTCGATGATATAGGAGCACGACTATGGCGCACGCCTTTGCCGATCAACCGGAATGCTGGCCTGCGCTTTCGCTGGATTCCTGGAAAGACACTTGCGCGACGCTGCATATGTGGACGCAGATGGTGGGCAAGGTGCGGCTGCGGCTTACTCCGCTGGTCAATCATTGGTGGAATGTTCCGCTGTATGTGACGGCTCGGGGGCTGACTACTTCGCGGATTCCTTATGGGCAGAGGGCGTTCGAGGTGTGGTTTGATTTCATACGGCATCAGTTGGTGTTGGAGACTAGTGACGGGATCGTGAAAAGGCTTCCGTTGGCACCTCGAACGGTGGCTGAGTTTTATGGGGAATTCATGGAGATGCTGCGGTCGGCGGGGATTGAGGTGAAAATCTGGCGGATGCCGGTGGAGATTCCAGATCCGATTGCGTTTGATCGGGATCAGGTGCATCGGTCGTATGATGCGGCGGCGGTCGGGAAATTCTGGCGGATTTTGTTGTCGGTGGATGCGGTGTTTACTCAGTTCAGGTCGAAATTTATTGGGAAATCAAGCCCGGTGCATTTTTTCTGGGGAAGTTTTGATTTGGCGGTGACGCGATTTTCGGGGCGGAGGGCTCCGGAGCGGCCGGGAGCAGATGCGATCACGCGGGAGGCATATTCGCATGAAGTGAGCAGCGTGGGGTTTTGGCCGGGCGGTAACGGCGTGGATGCGGCGTTTTATTCTTATGCGGCTCCGGAGCCGCAGGGGTTTAAGGAGGCGGCTGTGCGGCCTGGCGCGGCGCACTATGACAAGTCGCTTGGAGAATTTATTTTGCTGTATGAGGATGTGCGCGGCGCTTCGTCGCCCACGGCGGCGCTGTTGGAGTTTTGCCAGAGCACTTATGAGGCTGCGGCGAATCTTGGCGAGTGGGATCGGAAGGCGCTCGAACGCACGTGAAAGAATTTCATCTGATGATCTTCGGCGGCAGCGGATTTCCAAGGTGCTACTGATCGCCGCGGACTGTCCACCAATCCAAGTGTTCGAACTCAGCCTTCTTTTCGGCGCCATGTTGCGCATACCAGTCTTGCCACGCGGATGCATCGGCAGGCAGGGCTGCGTCCGTGACCTCGTTGAGCGCGAGGAACGTCCAGTTGCGCATTTGCGGGGTAGTTTGTGGATCTCGGGCTAGCTCGATCAGTCTGGGCACCATTCGCAGGCGCTGTTTGCGCATGAAGTTGCCGCAGTCGGATACGTTGCAGCCGGCGCGATCGCGAACCGCGTCGGATGGGTCGTGGGTAAAGGAATCGAAGAGCTGGTCCAGAGCTTCATTGGTGCCGAGGTAGCGCATGCCCTCGACGGCCCACTGGCGTACCTGCGGGTCGGAGTCATGTTTGGCGTAACCCACCAGGACGGGATAGATGCGATCGTAGCCGACGCCGCGGCCAGCTAGCATTCCCATGGTGTAGACGCTGTAGGCGCGATGGGCGGGGTCGGCTTGCGCTTGTGCGATGAGGGCGCGGGCCGAGGCGTCAGTTTTCGGCACTCCATTGATTGCCAGATTGAGATCTGCATTGGCGTAGCGAACGCGCAGGTCGGTGGAGAATTGGGAACGCCTGTCCAAGTCGTTCATGCGGGTAGTCCGCTGGAGATCGTGCCAGGTGCCAACATTCTGCTCGAACAAGTCGAGCGCGGCGGTATCGTGATGAATTGCGCGGTCGAGCAATTCTTCTGCCTGCGCATGTGCGGGGAGCGTTTGCAGATGTTGCAGATCCGCATGTTGCTGATCGAGATGTTCGAGATCTCGGTGTCGCAGATCAGTGTCTGTGAGCGGCGAGTGAGCGACCTGGCGCGGGAGGGATTTGGCCGGTGCCGCGACCCTGGATACAGGGGTGGGCTTGCCGTAACCGCGAGAGAAGAAACGGTAGCCGACGAAACCGGTCCACGCGAGGAAGAAGGCGATGCCCACCGCAATTGCGGCCGGACTATTGCGGCGAAAGCGCGAGAGAGATCTTGATGGAGATGGTCCGCGTTGCGGCGGTGGACCGTAGCCACCAAGAACAGTGTCGACAGCGACGTGAGTGTCGAGTTTAAGGCCAGCGAGCTTCTCCAGTTGGGCGGCAACCCAGCGCGCCTCCTGACGGTCATTGATCATGTCGACGAGGGTCGCCTTCTCTCCATTTTTCATCTGCAAGCGAAGAGAGTAGGAAGCTGGTGTGCCTGGTTGTTGCGGCTTGGTGACGGGCAATATCTGAGCAATGTAGGAGAAGAGAAATTCACGAGTGCCTCCGACGCCGAGCAGGGCGCGACGGCGGACAATTTTGCCATTGCCGGCTCGGATGCGAAAGGAGACCAGCGCGGCATAAATAAGCCCGTAGATCAGCGGGATCTCAAACAGTCCGAACACGGCGGTGAAGAACAATGGCGCTTTGGAATGTGCGAGGAAATAGACGATGGCCGTCCACACGGCGGTGAAGAAGATCAAAACCAGGACCTGGGAAGGATTGCGAAACGCCGGGAAATAGAATTCGGTACTGCCATCCGTCCCGGCCGAGACCACAACTTTCGGATTCTGCGGAGCGGCCACGTCGGTGGGATCGGATTGGAAGGCAGGGGGAGCGGCGGCGCCCGGCGCGTCGCTCAGAAAGATTGGCGTCGGCTCCGAGACTGAGGCCGCGGCTGAGGCCGGCGATGGCGTCAGACGGAAAACCGGGACCTCGAAATCATCGGAATAATTCACGCCGGGGACATCGGCCTGGGCGTGCAAGAGCCAGAGCACCTGATCGTTGGGATCGTCGTGATTCGACTCGTAGGCGTCGCTGGGGATGCTGAATTCGACCGGGATCACGGCGTCACCCATGGGCCCCGGGGCCAGCGATGCCTGTGGCACATTCTTGTCAGCTTGCCAGAGAACGCTGCGGAGGGTGGAACGATTTTTCCCCCCACCCGTAATCACTTGGCGCACGCAGGAAAGACTCAGGTCGATGCCATGTCTGGCATCGGTGTTGAAGCGCAGGTGAATCGCGCCCTTCAGCGTGCGGCCGGGAGAAAAAGGCAGCGAGGCGAACTCGAAATAGGTTTGGCCAAAGCGTTTCCGGCGGATGCTGGCCCGGATGGCCGCGCCCGCCAGAATGAGTCCAACCACACAGAAGACAAGCGGGAAAAATGCTTTGGGGTCGGAGGTCCGCCAGAGTTGAGGTACGACCGAGACCGCGATTGTGAACACAATTCCGTTCACAAAAATCGCCGCCGCCCAAAGGCCGAAGGCGCTGTTGCGGTTCCTGCTTTCAGCTCGGCTCGCCTGCCAGTCCTGACGCCATAGCCATGGAGACTGGGGGTTGGACTCCTCGACCGCCGCTTGTTCCTTTAATTTGCGGTTGCCGTAAATTCCGGCGTAAATGACCCCGCCCCCAATCGAAGCGAAGATCGCGCTGAACAGCACTCCCACCCAGAGATTCCCATTGATACGGCTGGGATCGCCGAAGAGAAGATTTCTTGCGAAGGCTAGTCCAAAGGCCATAAACATCAGGCCAAAAACAATGGGGAAGACCTGGGAGCCTTTGGATGGTCTGGTCACAACGGAATTATAGAATTGCCTTAGATGGGACGAGAGAGGGATAGCAATATCTTCATTACCCCAGTCACGGGATCACCCCGTTCACCCCGATAAAGGGCTCCCGATTTCTTGCAGATTAGCCCTGGTGGCCGATTACGCGACGACCTCGTCGGTGGTGACTTGAAAGCTGGTCAACTTCGCTCTTCCGAATGAAGTGGTGATGGCTCAGTCGGTTGCGTCGCGGCCGGTGGCCAGTAATACGCGTCCGATGCGGCGGGCGTTGTGGCGGGCGTCGAAGGTCCACCAGCGGTCGCCTAGATAGACTTCGAACCAGGCGCTGAAATCCATGGGGCTGGGAGCGACGATTACGCCGATGTCGCCTAGGTATCCGGTGGCGTAGCGGGCGGGGATGTTGAGGGCGCGGCAGAACGTGATGGCTAGGTGCTGGAAGTCGCGGCAGACTCCGACGCGCTCGGTGTAAACGCCTAGCGCGGTGCGAACGGGGTTCGAGAACTCGTATCCGAAAGTAACTTTGCTGTGGACCCAGGCGCAGACGGCCTTAACGCGGGCCCATCCTCTTGGCGCATTCCAGAATAATTCGGCGGCGGCGTGGGAGAGCAGATCGACCTCGCAGTAGCGGCTGTTCATGAGGAAGGGCAGGACGTTTACCGGGAGTTGCTCGATGGGGACTTCGGCGGCATCGAGGCCTTCGGGATCGAGTTCGCCGGAGTCTTCGATGAGCGTGGAATTCTGGAAGCGAATTTTGCCATGGGGTGCCAGGAGGCGGCAACTGTTATTGCCGAAGGTATCCTCAAAATTTTCAACGGGCACCAGCGGATCGGTGTGGAGTTCGTCGGCTTCGCGCAAGTCTTTTCTCCGCGAGGGATGAACGTTGAGCAGGGTGACGATGGGTACTTGCCCGATCGTCTCGAAATGAATGTCGTAGCCAAGGCGAATCAGCATAAGAGTGCAAAGTTTTCTGGCGGTGCAGATGAGATGCAGAAAATAGCATGACGACCGCTTGGGCTTCCAGCTTATTTCTTGGTGGGGTGGATTAGAAATTTGGGTAGTGGCTCAGATTGAAAAAATTCATTCCCTCAGCGGCTAAAGCCGTAATGAAAATGCGATGCTTACGGCACGGCTGAAGCCGTGCCCTTTCAAACCGAGTGAAACTGAGGCACTACTGAATTTTGGTATAGGCAAGCGGTGTATGATTCGGTAGGTTTATTGCAGAGGGAAAAAGTGACCTATTGTTTGGGGATCGCCACGCGGGAAGGATTGGTACTGGCCTCGGATTCGAGGACCAACGCCGGATTTGATCAGGTCAACACCTGCCGCAAGATGTTTCGATTTGTGCATCCGGGGGAAAGAGTATTTGTAATTTTGACTAGCGGTAGCTTGTCGATCAGCCAGTCGGTGATCACTTTGCTGGGAGATGATTTCGATTCGGGACGCGGGCTGGCGCAGGCTAATTCGCTGTATGACGCGGCGCGCATTGTGGGCGACTGCGTGCGGCGGGTGTCGGATATCGATCGCGCTTCGCTGGAGCGGGATTCGTTCAGCTTTAATGTGCATTTGTTGCTGGGCGGGCAGGTACGGGGGCAGGAGCCGAATCTTTATTTGATTTATCCGCAGGGAAATCCTTTGGCAGCGACTGAGGATTCGTTGTATTTGCAACTGGGTGAGTGCAAGTATGGGCGGCCGATTCTGGATCGCGGCATTCAACCTACGACATCTCTGGAGGTAGCGGCGAAGTATGCTTTGCTTTCGCTGGATGCGACGATGCGGTCGAATGTGACGGTGGGACCGCCGTTTGATCTCTTGCTATACAAGAAAGATAGTTTGCAAATTACGCGCTACCGGCGGGTTTGTGCCGGGGACAGGGACCTCAACCTGATCCATTCGAGTTGGGAGCAATCGCTGCGGCGCGCGGTGGAGCAGCTGCCTGACATTGAATTCGAGCCTTCAGGCAACGAAATTCCCTCTGAAAGCACCTTAGAAGCCGCGCGAATTAGAGGATAGGCGGATCGGCCGTTCGGAGGCTGCGGAAAAAGTCATCGCAAGCGCTAGAAGCAGACCCCAGGCGCTAAAGCGCGGACATTTTCAGCGGCTTAGCGGCACGAGTGGAAGTCGTGCCCTTCCCAAAGCCTCCGTACGTCGAGTTTTCCCGCAGCCTGCCAAGGTCGGTTGGCGCTGTTTCTCTGATTACGCGAATCGGTTTTTCCCATCACCACTACCCCGCTGGGTGGACTATGCTGGCGGAGGTTACGGTAGTGGAGCAATTTGCGAAACCGTTAACCACAAAGGTCACGAAGGCTCACGAAGGAAGTGCCTGAGACCGAAAACTTCGTGGCACCTGACATCCCTCGTGGTTCAAGGTTTTGCTACCTTCGTAAACATTGCCGCTACTGAGGTTACGCACAGCGATCATGATTATCGAAGCGGATACTTCCGATCGGGGCAGTGCGGAGATCGTACAGCCGTACGAACTGAACGGCGCTTACGATGAGATGTTTTTCTCGGTGGACCATCCGCGAAAACAGTATCGTCCCCTTCACAATCTGCTTCAGAATCTTGGGCCTGATGAGTTGAGGCGCAGCAAGCAAGAGGCTGACCAGTCGTTCTTTAATCAGGGAATCACTTTCACGGTTTACGGAAATGACAAGGGGACGGAGAGGATTTTTCCTCACGATCTGCTGCCGCGGATTATTACGGCGGCGGAGTGGGAGAAGATCGAGCGCGGACTGAAGCAACGGATCACCGCGCTGAATCTGTTTCTTAAGGATGTTTATCACGAGGGCAAAATCATTGCGGATGGGGTGGTGCCTGGAAGCATCATCTATACGTGCAAACATTACCGGCGCGAGATGCGCGGCATCAAGGTTCCGCGGGATGTTTATGTCACTGTGGTGGGCACCGACCTGATACGAAATCCAGAGGGGAATTTTGTGGTGCTGGAGGACAATCTGCGCGTCCCGAGCGGCGTTTCTTATATGCTCACCAGCCGCAGAGTGATGAAGCAGATATTCCCTTCCCTGTTTCAAAAATGCCGGGTGCGGCCGATTGAGCATTATAGCCAGGCGCTGCTGTCGACGCTGCGGTCGCTTGCTCCGGAGGGACGGTCGGAACCGACGGTTGTTTTGCTCACCCCGGGCTCTTACAACTCGGCTTACTTTGAACACACTTATCTGGCACGGCAGATGGGGATTGAGTTGGTTGAAGGGCGAGATTTAGTGGTGCACGACAATGTCGTCTACATGCGGACGACGTTCGGGTTGCAGCGGGTGGACGTGATTTATCGCAGGATTGATGACGACTATCTCGATCCGCTGGTTTTTGAGCATGGATCCTCGCTGGGAGCTGTGGGGCTATTTAACGCTTATCGCGCGGGGAACGTGGCTCTCGCAAACGCGCTGGGGACGGGAGTTGCCGACGATAAGGCGATCTACGCATATGTGCCGAAGATTATTAAATACTATCTCGATCAGGACCCGATTCTGGAGGGCGTTGAGACGCTGCTGATGTCGGATCCGGGGCAACGGGATCACGTTTGCCAGAGGCTGGATGAGTATGTGGTGAAGGCGGTGGGCGAGTCGGGCGGGTATGGGATGTTGATTGGGCCGCATAGCACGGAGCAGGAGCGAGCGGAATTTCGGGAAAAGATTCTGGCGCAGCCGCGAAATTATATTGCGCAACCGACGATTAATCTTTCGACGGCTCCGTGTTTTGTGGACGGGGGCATCGAGCCTCGGCACGTCGATTTGCGGCCTTATGTTCTCTATGGAGAACAGATCACGATTGTGCCGGGAGGACTGACGCGGGTGGCGTTGCGAAAGGGATCGCTGGTGGTGAATTCGTCGCAGGGCGGCGGGTCGAAGGACACTTGGGTTTTGCAGAGTTGATGTCTCGGAAATATTTATTTCACGAAAATTTAGAAGTAGGTGGGTAGTTTCATGCTTTCGCGCGTGGCCGACAGTCTTTATTGGATGAGCCGCTATTTTGAACGGGCGGACAATGCTTCGCGGGTGCTGAAGGCTACGTACGGACTGATTCTTAATCCCGCAAAATTTTCTACGGAAGAGCGCTGGTTTCGGGCGGTTTTATCGCTGGCTCCCGGTGCGGCCGCGGGCAATGTTGACCCACAGCGGGCGCTTTTTCTTTTGGTCGCCGATCCCGAAGGAGCGTTTTCGATTGTGAAGTGTATCGGCGGGGCTCGGGAAAATGCGCGGCAGGTGCGCGAGGCGATCAGCTCGGATATGTGGGAGCATCTGAATCGGCTCTTCCATGAGGTCAATGGATTTGAGCTTCAGCCCGATGATGATGCGGCGGCGATGCGCGTAGTTAGCCTGGTGCGCGAAGGTTCGTACCGGTTCAGTGGAATCACCGGAGCGACGATGAATCATGATGAGGCGTGGCATTTTATTCAGCTCGGCAAATATATAGAGAGGGCTTGCAATCTTTGCGTTCTGCTGGATGCTTATTTTGCCGTTGACAAGCATGCGGACGATTTGGATTGGGTGGGGTTGCTGAGTAGTTGCGCCGCGTTTGAAGCGTACTGCAAGGCTTGCACGGCGGAGCTGAAGCCGGACCGGATTGCGAATTTTCTTCTGCTGAAGCCGGAGTTTCCTTATTCGGTGCGCTATTCGCTGGATCGGATGCACGAGGCTTTGACCTCGATCAGCAATCTTTCGTTGAGCCGCCGGACGGAGAAAGTGGAACGGCTGATCGGGCGTTTGCGATCGATGGTGGCCTATGTGCAAGTGGGCGAAATCATTGCGGGATTGCATCAATACCTGGTGCGGATTATCGAGCAATGCCGCGAACTGCATTCGGCAGTGCATGAAGTTTATATCGACTATCCGATTGAAGTGGCTTTCGAAAACTAAATGTTTTACGCGATTCGACATTTTACGAGGTATCGCTATAGCAACTTGATCTGGCAGAGCATGATGGAAGTGCGCATGCATCCGCGGAGCGAGGGGAATCAGCGCTGCTTTGTATTTCAGTTGTCGGTAAATCCGCAGGCACGGATTTTTGGTTATACAGATTCGTATGGCAATCTGGTGCATCATTTCGATCAGCCTTCGCGGCACGGCCAGCTCACGATCATCTCGGATGCGTTGGTAAATATTGACGCGCAGCCATCGGTTCCGGAGGTGATGGAGTATGGAGGCTGGCAGGAACTGGAAGACCTGGTCGAAAAAAGCGATTACTGGGACATGCTGATGCCGAGCCATTATGCGCGCTCGTCGCCGGAACTGGAGGAATTGGCGAAAGAGATTGGCGCGAGTGAGAGGAGGGGACGAAGCCCTCTGGCATTTCTCCAGGATGTTAACTCGGGCATCTTTCACAGTTTTAGTTATGTGAAGAAGAGCACGGCGGTAAATTCTCCGATTGAGCATGCGCTGAAATCGCGGCAGGGCGTGTGCCAGGATTTTGCGCACATCATGATTGCGCTCGTGCGGAATGCGCGAATTCCGTGCCGCTATGTCAGCGGGTATCTTTATCATGGAGGCGAAAGTTTAAATTCGGCGGGGGATGGGGCGACGCACGCGTGGATAGAAGCTCTGCTGCCGGGTTTGGGTTGGATAGGATTCGATCCGACAATTAATCGGCTGGCGGGCGCGCAGCATATTCGTACAGCGATCGGCCGCGACTATGCCGATGTTCCGCCGACGATGGGCGTGATGAAGGGGAAGGCGGAGACGCAGCTCCAGGTGCGGGTGCGAGTGACGCCGTCGCAAGCGGTGCTTCCTCCCGATGAGGAATTTGCGGCGGACGAGGAGTGGTCGCAGTTTCTTGATGAAACCGAGCAAGCGGCGTTTATCGAGGCGCAACAACAACAGCAGTAAAAGCGTGTGAATGTGCGCCAGGAGTTGCCTGGCTATTACCAGCGCTTCGGTTATGTGGAGAATGGGACATTGCCGTTTCCGGCGGATCAGGTGGCTAAGATTCCTGTGCATCTGGTGCGAATGTCGAAACCGCTTTAGAAGCGTGTCCCGGCAATTCGCAGCATAACAACCGACGCCATTATCACACTGACTTGAGGCGCGTTGGTAATGCGAACAAAATACATAGGTCCCTTCGGCAAGCTCAGGGCAGGCTCTTCGCTTCGCTCAGGATGACAATGATAGTTTTGACGCTAACTTGGGGGACGGGGCGCTAGTGGGCGACGGCTGCTTTCTCAAAAAAAAGGGCGCGTTGTCACGCGCCCACATTCAAGGAAGAACCAACTTCAAGAACGGCAATTTGTTCAGCAGGACAAACTTAATCTCCAGTGTTCAATTTTTTCGGGAATTGCTCAGTTTGAAAAATTGCGTCCCTCGGCGGCTAAAGCCGATATTGAAAACAATCCGAACATCGCAGCGGTAAACCGCTGCGCCACCCAAAGGCAAAGGCGAAATCGATTTTTCCCGCTACTTTGAAGCCGTGCCTCTTCAAAACGAGTGAAACTGAGCCACTACGGTTTTTCTAAATTATTAGCGTCCAAAGCCGGCTGACTGCATGGACTGGCGCGAGATGTCGGCGGTCGACGCGATTCCCTGCATGCGCAGCTTGAACTCATCCGCGTTCGAGGCGCTCTCCAGAGCAGTCTCGTAATTCACCAGGCCTGCCTGGAACAAATCCCATAGCGACTGGTCGAAGGTTTGCATGCCGTATTGCGATGTGCCGGAAGAAATGGCGTCGCGGATGGCACGTGTTTTTTCGGGGACGAGGATGCACTCGCGGATATAGGATGTGGTGATCATGACTTCGACGGCGGGAACGCGGCCTTCGGCGTCGGAACGGCGCACCAGGCGCTGGCTGACGATGGCGCGCAAGACGGCGGCGAGCTGGAGGCGAATCTGTTTCTGCTCGGGCGGCGGGAAGATGGCGATGATGCGGTTGATGCTTTCAACGGCATCGAGCGTGTGCAGGGTGGAGAAAACCATGTGGCCGGTTTCGGCGGCGTGGAGCGCGGTGCCGATGGTTTCGAGATCGCGCATTTCGCCGACCAGAATCACATCGGGGTCTTGACGCAGAGAGGCGCGGAGAGCAGCGCCGAATGATGGCGTATCGACTTCGATCTCGCGCTGGTTTACGTATCCTTTTTTGTCGCGATGGAGGAATTCGATGGGATCTTCGATGGTGATGATGTGCTCGGCGCGGGTCGAGTTGATGCGGTCGACCATGGCGGCGAGGGTGGTTGATTTGCCGGAGCCGGTGACGCCGGTGACGAGCACTAAGCCGCGGGGCATGTCGCAAATTTGCTCGACAACTTTCGGCAGAAACAGTTCGTCGAGAGCGCGGATCTTGGTCGGAATGACGCGAAGCACCAAGCCGACGTTGCCGCGCTGCTGGAATACGTTCACACGGAAGCGACCGAGGCCGGCGACGCCGTAGGCCATATCGATTTCGGTGGTCTCTTTGAATTTTTGTTTTTGGCGCGCCGACATCATGCTGAACGCCATGGTCAACATGTCTTCGGCAGAGACGCGGGCCTGATCGGTCAGGGGCACGAGATCGCCGTCGATGCGGAGGTGAGGATAGTTTCCGACCTTGAGGTGCAAGTCGGAGGCGCGGCGCTCCATGGCCATGCGGAGCAAGTCATCGATATTCATGAAGGCGGAACTCCAGCAGTCAGTGGTTATCATCACAGGAATGGGCGTGCGGGACGAGATGACGGAAGTAACAGCACCATGGGGCGTGGAGTGGTGGGCTTTTAGAAATCCATATAAAGTCGCCGCTTAGTAGCGCCGGCATCCTTGCCGGCTGTCCCGAGGGCGTCCTCGCCCTCGGTCCGGCGGCCCCACAATCGCCGCGCGGAGACTAGGACACCATCCTAGCCGTTTCAGCTTCAGCAGTCAGCCACCCGAAAGGGCGGCTTTTTTGTTGTAGAAAAGCATTCATAAACTCGCTTCGAAAAGGCACGCCTTTACAGCTTGCCGAAAAAGTCGACTTTGTCTTTGCTTTTGGGTGGCGCAGCGGTTCACCGCTGCGTTAAAGCGCTTCCTTTCAGTACCGGCTTCAGCCGCTGAGGGAGGCATCTTGCAAAGATGCGAAAGCCATTGATGAAACACATTCTATTTGCCGCCCCACAGAATCTCCACTGAGTATCGCTCGATCATTCTGTCTGCCGTGATCAGAATCATGTTCTCCAAATTGGCCTGCGCAATCAGAAGCCGGTCAAAGGGATCGCGATGATGATCCGGCAGTCCAAAAACCGCCAGCGCGTGCTGATGAGAAATGGGTAGGGGACGCAGTCCCTGATCCGCCATACGGCGCGGCACATAAGTGCCTGGAACTTCCGGCAGCTGCAGCTTACCCGCCGCCGTCTTAATCGCTACTTCCCAGCTGGTCACTGCCGATAAAAATACCTCATGGCGAAGATCGGCAATCACCTCGCGGCCATGGCGTGAGATCCGCTCCGGCGCCCAGAGGCTCCACAGCCAGATGCCCGTGTCGAGCAGGTATTTCACTTTCTCTTCTTCTTTTTTGCCGGAGGTTTGACTAGCTCCGTCGATTCAGTGGTGACAGGCCCGTAAAAAAGGCGCTCCAGTTCTGGATCAGGCTGATCGAAATCCTCCGCCATACGGATCTTGCCCCGGTCCATGCCCATCGGCCGCGACTTGCTCCGCGTCCCTGCGGCGATCAACTTGGCCACTGGAGTGCCCGCCCGCGAAATCGTAATCTCTTCCCCGGCAGCGACTTGGCGCAGCAGTCGCGAGAGGTGCGTCTTGGCTTCGTGAACGTTGACTTCCATTCCCAAGAGACTAACTAAGTCATATGACTAAGTCAATTCGACAGCATTCACCGCTCCCCTAGAAACGCCGAAATCGTCAGCGGCAGCCCTACGCCAAAATTTAGAACACTATCCGGCTAGGCGGCTGCTTGTAGCGGTTCGTCGAAACTGCCTCCATAGATCGCAGGGACTTTTGATCCCATGGGACGCAGGTACGTGGCCAACTCGCCGCGGTGATGGATGCTGTGGTTGTTCAGGAAGCCAAGATAGAACACGGCAGGAAAGTTAAACATGAAGAACTTGACCGGCGTGAGCATTTGTTCCGCCGAGAGTCTCTGCACTTGATTGATGCCGAGTTTGACGTTCTTGTCATACCAATCGACGAGGGCCGCGGCGGTTTCGGGCTTGTCGGGCGCTGAGCGCAGAGGCGTGGCGAACTCGAGATCGGCAATTGAGTTCAGGAACTGGACGTCGGTGTTTGCCAGGTGCCAAGCGAGTTCCCATGCGGTGCGGGCGTGAGGATCTGGGCGATAATCTCTTTTCGCTTCGGGAATAGCGGCGATGACTCTCTTGGTGATTTCGAGTTCTCGGGCTACACCATCGAGCATCATGGCGCGATATGCGAGGGCAAATTCAGGGGTGGGAGCGGGCATAACGATTCTCCTTAGAGGCTGGGTGTTTTAGGAAACAACAGAGTCGCCTGTAGTGAGGCGGGGATAACTATAGTCCAAGAAAACGGGCACGGAAAATAGTTAGACAGTTCGGTGGGCGAGATCGTTTCACCACAAAGGACACTAAGTCGCACGAAGGAAGCTTCGTGAATAAGAAATTCAAGCCCGCACCACCTAGACAGCGACGGGCTGCTTTGACCCTACTGGAACTGGGGTTAGCCAGTTGTAGCGGTCGGCTTTCTCGCCGCGAACAATTCCGTAAAATTCCGCTTGCAGAGACTTGGTCATGGGGCCGAGCGTTCCCTTGCCGATTTTGATTTTGTCGACGGAGCGGATGGGTGTGATTTCGGCGGCGGTGCCGGTGAAGAAAACTTCGTCGGCGATGTAGAGGGATTCGCGGGGAATCTGCTGCTCGATGATTTTGATGCCTAGATCGCGCGCGATCTGGAGGACTGAGTCGCGCGTGATGCCGGGAAGAACGGAGTTGCCGATGGGAGCGGTTTGCAGGACTCCGTTGCGAACGACGAATAGATTTTCGCCCGAGCCTTCGCTGACGAAACCGTTTACGTCGAGGGCGATGCCTTCGGCATAGCCGTTGGTGATGGCTTCCATCTTGATGAGCTGCGAGTTCATATAGTTGGCGCCGGATTTCGCCATGGTCGGCAGGGTGTTAGGCGCGATGCGCGTCCAGGAAGAAATGCAAACGTCGGCGCCTTCGCTCGAGTCGTGGCCGAGGTACTTTCCCCAGGGATAATTAATTATGTAAATTTCGGTGGGCGAGTTGAAGGGATTGACGCCGGCTTCGCCGTAGCCGCGGAGAACAATGGGGCGAATATAGCAGGGCCAGACGCCGTTATGAGTGACCAGTTCGACCATGGCGCGGATGAGTTCTTCGCGGGTGAAAGGGAGTTCGATGCGATAAATTCGGGAGGAATCGATGAGGCGCTGCATGTGTTCGGTGGCGCGGAAGATGGCGGGACCGCTCGGCAGGGCGTAGCAGCGAATGCCTTCGAAAAGCGAAGAGCCGTAGTGGACAACGTGAGACATCACGTGGAGCGTGGCGTCGTCCCAGGCGATGAGCTTGCCGTTGTGCCAGATTTTGTCTGTTTTTTGAATGGCCATCGAGACTCCTTCGCTTCCGGTTGTCGCGGGGATTTTTCGCGCGATTGGGGATTGGACGATCATAGAATTTCTTTTCAGAAACTCGGCTGCCCAATGGAATTATAGCGTGGAAGCGGGACTGGTCAGCGAAATCGGGAGTGCGGATTTTTCGATGGTTGTGAGCGACGGCAGTGAATGAACAGGTTGCTGAAACTTTCATATACGCGGCAGTTACCTCAGCGGCTGAAGCCGTAATGGAAAGCAAGGCTTTTATCGCAGCGGTGAACCGCTGCGCCACCCAAAAAGAAGGGCATGTTGTGCGGGCAGTGTGATCTCCCACTCTTGCGCAAAGAACGCGCAAGAATGGGGCACCCTCGGTTCGGTGATTCTAAGGTGGGCCATCCGCCCCCGGCGCTACGCCGACGATGGTTAGCGAATGGCGACGATGTTGCTGGCTACGAAGCCGCCTTCGCCGGCTACCATCAGGCGCATGGTGATGCGTTCTGCCTTGTAGTGGTGGGTGCGATGCAGGAGGTAAACGACTCCGACGGCGGCGCCGTAGCCGAGGGCTGATCCGGCGGCTTCTCCGGCAGCGCCACGGGTGACGAAGGGGCGCATGACGGGATTCATCTCGTGGAGACCTTGGTTGAGGCCGCGCTGGGTGGTGATGGCGTCGGCGGCGACGAATCCGGCGAGGATGCTGAGATTGACCTTGTTTTCGATGGTCAGGAAAGGCTGCTGGACGGGAGCCTCGGGAAGCTGAGGGGTGCTGGTGGCCAGGAAGTTTTGCGCCTGCAGAGTGCTCGTCGCGAGAACCGCCAGGGCAATCGCCGAAAGTAGATACTTCATCTGGTCTCCAGTGGTAGAGGGACTTGGTACAAGGAGGGTAAGGCGGTGGGACACCAAAGTACATGGCCCAATTGCGTAGGACGGATGACCTTTTGGTAAGAGTAACTGTCGTTACTGGCGCGTAACTTGCCTCATCGGCCTGACCCATTTTGGGAATTGTGCTTGGCTAACAACTTTAACCACAGGGGAGCACGGGGGAAGACCGGGGCGGAATCGCGACTCGGGATCACAGGCGGGGGGCGAGTTTTTCGGCGGCTTCTTTTGAAGAGATGACGGGATGCACTTCGAAGTCGACGAGGTCTTTCCAATTGGCCATCCATTGATCGAGCAGTGCGCGATCTTCGGTTTCCATGAGTTGATAGCAGCGATCGAGCTTCTCGCTGATCCAGCTTGATACGTAGGTGAGACCGGCGGGAGCGAGACGACCCTGGTCCCGGAAGCGGCGATAGACGGGCGCGGCGTCTCCGTTCTTGAAGGTCTCGATTATCATGTATAGCGTTTTGCTCATAGAGGCTCCTTTGAAAAAAGCATGGTAGCAAAATCATTCACGGATCTGGATCACGATGGATTCGGGCGTCATCCAAGAATGGAAGCCTGAATAATAGCGAGGAGTTATGGAAACTCGAATTGCTTATATGAAAGTGGCTCCGGGAGCGTACAAAGCGATGTTGGGGCTGGAGGAATATCTGCATCAATGCGGGCTGGACCATCCCTGCTTGATCTGGTCAAGCTTCGGGCATCGCAGGTGAATGGTTGCGCCTATTGCATAGACATGCACTGGAAAGATTTGCGGGCGGCGGGAGAGAGCGAGCAGCGGCTTTATGGGCTGGATGCGTGGGAAGAGTCTCCGTATTACAGCGAGCGCGAACGGGCGGCGCTGGCTTGGGCTGAGGCGGTGACGAAACTGTGGGACGGTCATGTGGGCGATGAGGTGTATGAGAAGGCGCGGGGACAGTTCTCGGAGAAGGAGTTGGCGGATTTGACGTTAGCGGTGGCAGCGATCAATGCGTGGAATCGGTTGGCGATTGCGGGGCGGACAGAGGCGGGAAAGTATCAGCCGGCTAAGGAGCATCCGCTGCAGAAGAGAGCGTGACCGCCGGGAGCGACCCCTGGCGGGCTACCGAAAAGGCGTTTCTCTCGCGGCAGTATGACCTCAGCGGCTGAAGCCGTAATGGAAAGCAAGGCTTTTATCGCAGCGGTGAACCGCTGC
>Ga0182024_10003236_pt1 | contig 39130 bp, 41 predicted proteins | sample P32metaG_FD_120480 | JGI IMG/M metagenome (GOLD analysis project Ga0182024, IMG submission 120480) | Permafrost microbial communities from Stordalen Mire, Sweden - P3-2 metaG (Illumina Assembly) | ecosystem: Environmental > Terrestrial > Soil > Wetlands > Permafrost | place: Sweden: Stordalen...
AAGCCCTCGGCCGCCAGCTCGCCGCGCAGTTCGAGCGGCAGGGTCGTGATCGCGCCGACATCGTCGACCAGCTCTTTGGTCGCGGCACGGTAGATCTGTGCGAGCCGGTAGCCCTTGAGGTCGTGCGCCGCGGCCAGCGCTGCACCGTCGGCATAGCCGGCTCGGCGCGCTTTCTCGTCGATCCAGATCTCTTGCGGGCTGCGCATGACGTCCAAGTGTAACACGCCCAGGCGGATCAGTCGAACAGCGAGTGCTGCTCCGGCGCCGCATCGGCCGGCGGCGCAGGGGGCGGGGCCGCGAGACGGTCGCGCACCTGCTTCAGGTCGGCCCACACCATGCGTTTGACTTCGGTCATCGCGCCGCCGGTCTGGCGGAGGATGTAGGCCGGATGGAAGCTCGCCAAGAGTGGAATGCCGAGCGGCCCCTCGAACCATTGGCCGCGCTGCTTGGTGATCGAGAAGCGTTCGCCCAGGAACGACTTCGCGGCCGGCGCGCCCAGCGCAAGGATCACCCGCGGTCGAATGATGTCGATCTGTTCGTCGAGGTAGGGACGGCAGTTCCGCATCTCGTCGGGCGTCGGCGCACGGTTTGCCAAACGCGTCCCCGTATCGATGGTCGGACGGCACTTGACGGTGTTGCAGATGAACACATCCTCGCGCGGCAGATCGATTGCCAACAGCATCCGGTCGAGCAGTTCACCGGCGCGCCCCACGAACGGGCGTCCGAGTTTGTCTTCCGTTTCACCCGGACCCTCACCGACCACCATCAGGGCAGCGCAGGGGTCGCCTTCACCGTAGACGCTCGAGCGCCGCGTCGAACCGATGACGCATTTCCGGCACCGCTCGACGACCTCCGCCGCAACCGCGAGGTCGCGTTCGCGTTTCGCGCGCTCGGCGAGGCTCACGCCTGCGCGGTCGCCGGCGCCGGCTCGAGCAGCACCGCCTCACCGAACGCGACCACGCGCGTGGCGCCGTCGGCGCCTTCCGAGGCTTCGAATTGCAGCCCGACCACGCCGTTCGCGCCCATCCCCTCGGCGCTGCGCAGCAGCGCTTCGAGCGAATCCGTCCGCGTCCGTTCCGCGTCGGTGAGGAACTCGATCGGCGCCAAACCGATCAGTGCGCCGATACTGCGGAAGGTATGCTTGAGAAGGTTGCGCGGGCGGCTGGCTTGACCGCGCACGCGCCCGAACGAACGCACGATGCGGTAGCCTTCCACCCGGTCGAAGGTCGTGACCGATTCGAGCGTCATCGCCGAAGCAGCAGCCGCCGCGCGATCAGGACCGCCGCGACCAGGATACCCGCGTACAGGACATACCGTGCGACAAGCGCGCCAACCAAGCTGTAGTACCATCCGCGCCCATGATGTTTGACCCAGTACCTCCGCCGCGAGGCCTGCTTGCGTTTCTCGACGTTGTAGTGGCCGCGCGCACTTCCCATCCCTTCGTGCACCGCTTCACTGGCGGGCACGAACCACGTTTCCCAGCCCGCCTGCGCGGCGCGCTTGGCGAAGTCGACCTCTTCGTGATACAGGAAGAAACGTTCATCGAACGCGCCGATCTGCTCGATCGCGGCTCGCCGGATCGCGAGCGCGGCCCCGATCGCGAGATCGACCCGGCGGGGCCGGTCGTAGGCGAAATCCCGCAGCGCCGCGCCGTTGGCGAAGCGGCTGAACGGCTGCCACTCGCCCCACGCGCTGGAACGCAAGAACGCGCCGGTCCAGGTGTCGAACTCGCCGACCGACTGCTGGATGCTGCCGTCGTAGCTATAGATGCGCGAGCCGGCGATGCCGGCGCGTGGATGCGCGTCGAGGAAGTCGACGATTTCGTCGAGCGCGCCTGACTTCAGTTCGGCGTCCGGGTTGAGCAGGAAGAGATACTCCGACCAGGAGACGGCGAACGCGCGGTTGCAGGCGGCCGCGAAGCCGAGGTTCGCGCCGTTCTCCACGATCTGGACGCGGCCGCCATAGCGCTCGCGGATGAAGTCCCGCGAGCCGTCACTCGAACCGTTGTCGGAGACGATCACCGTTGCGAAGCCGGGATCGGCGCGCACCTCCCCCAGCGCGAACACGGAGTCGAGCGCGGTGGCAATCTTCTCGCGGTCGTTCCAGCAGACGACGATGACGTCGACCCGGCTCACGCGCCGCGGCTTCCGCCGGCCGGTGCGAAGCGGTTGCGGTTCTGCAGGTACGGCCAGATGAAGCCGTCGAGGTCGCCCGCAAGGACGGCCTCCGCGCTGCCGGTTTCAACGTTCGTCCGGACGTCCTTCACCAGTTGATAGGGATGGAGCACGTAATTCCGGATCTGCGAGCCCCACTCGTTTGCCGGACGCTCGCCCCGGATGTCGGCCAGCTTCTGCTCCTGCTCTTCGCGCGCGCGCTGAACGAGCTTCGCGCGCAAGATATTGAGCGCGACCTCGCGGTTCTGCATCTGGGAGCGCTCTTGCTGCGAGGCAACGGTGATGCCGGTCGGAAGATGGTAGACCCGAATCGCCGACTCCGTCTTGTTGACGTACTGCCCGCCGGCGCCGCTTGCTTTGAACGTCTCGAATCGCAGCTCGTCCGGTTTGAGTTCGAGCTCGCCGGTTTCGTCGGCTTCCATCTCCGGGATGACGTCGACTTCGGCGAACGAGGTCTGACGCCGGCCTTGATTGTCGAACGGTGAGATGCGTACCAACCGGTGGACGCCGCGCTCGCTCTCCATCATCCCGTATGCGTTCTTGCCGCGCACGATGAAGGTGATCGAGCGCAATCCCGCTTCCTCACCGGGCGCCTCTTCAACCACCTGCGTCTCGTAACCGTGGTTCTCTGCCCAGCGCAGATACATCCGTCCGAGCATCTGCGTCCAATCGGCGGCATCGGTACCGCCTGCGCCGGCACGAATCGTCATGATCGCGCCGTGCGAATCGTACGGCCGGTCGAAGTTCGCCGCCATCTCGAGTTCGTCGAGTGCCTTGGCCGCGCGCGCGATCATCTCGTCGGCCTCCGCCTCGGCGCCCGGCTCATCGCCCAGCACGTCGATGATCTCAGTCGCATCGTTGAGCGTCGCCTCGACGGCGTCGATTGCGTCAAGATCGGCTCGTAGATCCGCGATCCGTTTCATCACGCCGCGGGCCTGCTCCGAATCACTCCAGAAATCACCGGCGCGCGAACGCGCTTCGAGTTCGGCTACGCTGCGACGCTTGGCAGCGTCCTCAAAGCCGCACCTTGAGCGCGCGCAGGCGCTCGCGGGCACGTTCGATGGCGGTGAGCTGGGGTTCCGACACGGCAGACCCCGGGTTCTGCGGGCGGCCGCGCCCCCCTACCGGCGCCGATCGGCGGGGGGAACGGGCGGACGCCTGCGAACGACCCCGCGAACAGCTTGCAGGGGTGCTTTCATGCGGCTCGTCCGTCGTGACTTTCTGGTCTTTGCCGGGTCCGCGGCAACGTTCGCTCTGTTGCCGCAGAAGGGAGGAGCCCAGACCATCGATCTCCCGTTCGACAACGGCCAGCGCCCCGTCGTCGCCTTTCCGCAGAAGCGGCCGCTGCTGCTGCTCACCCCGCGCCCGCCCCAGCTCGAGACGCCCTTCGCGGTCTTCGATGACGGCGTGGTGACGCCGAACGACGCCTTCTACGTCCGCTGGCACGAGGCGGGCGTCCCGCAGCAAGTCGACGCGACGACGCACCGCATCGCGGTCAGCGGTGCCGTGAACCGGACCCTGTCGCTTTCCCTGGCCGATCTGGGCGGCATGGAGACGATCGAGTACCTGGCCGTCAATCAATGCTCGGGAAACGGGCGCGCCTTGTCGTCGCCGCGCGTCGCGGGCGGACAGTGGGACAACGGCGCTATGGGGAATGCGCTCTGGACCGGCGTCCGGCTGCGCGACATCCTGGACCGCGCCGGACTGAAGCCGAGCGCGAAACAGGTGCAGTTCGACGGGCTCGACGGTCCGGTGTTCCCGTCGACGCCGGATTTCCGCAAATCGCTCGACCTCGCGGTGGCGCAAGCGGACGACGTGATGGTCGCGTACGCGATGAACGGCGCACCGTTGCCGCTGCTCAACGGGTATCCGGTGCGGCTGATCGTTCCGGGCTGGTACGCGACCTACTGGGTGAAGATGCTCTCGGCAATCACGGTCCTCGATCACGTCGACGACAACTTCTGGATGAAGAGCGCCTACCGGATCCCCGACACCCCGGACAACAGCGTCGTCCCCGGCGCGACCGGCTTTCCGACCATCCCCATCAACAAGATGCGGGTCCGCTCGTTCATCACCAACATCGCCGAGGGCGCGACGCTCACGGCGGGTTCGCAAACCGTGCGGGGGATCGCCTTCGACGGCGGCAGCGGGATCGCGCGCGTCGAACTCTCGAGCGACGGCGGGACGACCTGGCACCAGGCCACGCTCGAGCACGACTACGGCAATTACAGTTTTCGCCGTTGGCACGCGACGTTCGACGCGAAGCCCGGACCACAGAAGCTCGCGGTGCGCGCGACCGGAAACGACGGCGCGACGCAGCCTGTGAAACAAGGCTGGAATCCGAGCGGCTACCTTCGCAGCACGATCGAAACCTACGCGGTGACGGTCCGGTGACGCGCGCACTGATCGGCGTCGCCTGCGCACTCGCGCTGGCTGGAACGGCCGCGTCGGCGGCGACCGTGCCGCGCGGACCCGTCTCGATCACGCTGCCCGGCGACGCCGGCTTTGCGTTCAAGCCCGGCCCGGGCGTGATCGCCGCCCAGACCTACTGCCTGTCGTGCCATTCGTCCGCATACGTTTCCACGCAGCCAACGCTCTCGCGCGCGCAGTGGACCGCCGAGGTTGCGAAAATGCGCAGCCCCTACGGCGCCACCATCCCAGACGATCAAGTTGCGACGCTGGTGGAGTATCTCACCACCCAATACGGAAAACCATAAGCAGAAGGCCAGAGATTCCATTGCGCTTCTTGAGTGCCGCAGCCGTTCTGGCCGCGCCGTTGTGCGTCTCGGGAGCGACCGCGGCCGCCGCCGAACGGACCAATTACATCGCGGCCGATGAGGTCGTGTCGAAGCCCTCGCCGCCCACGAAGCAGGCTACATGTCTACCACCCACCCAACGTTTACGGCGCGAATCGAAAGCTCTCCCGAAACGATCTTTGACCTGATTGCCGACATGCCGCATTACGGCCGCTGGCTGCCGGGATCCGATGCGTTCGGCGAGACAACGGAGGTCACGCCCTATCCGGTCCGGCTCGGCACGACCTATCTCGAGGGGGGACCGGCGGGGCAGCGGCCCGGCTCCGTGACGGAGTACGACCCGCCGAAGCATATCGCTTTTCATCAAACTATGCTGTTGAAGCGCGGCCCGCTCACCGCAAATATCGACGTCAACATTCGTTACACGTTCGAGCCCGTCGAACACGCGACGAACGTCACTCGCGCGCTTGATCTGACAATAGAAATGCCTGCCTTCCTCAAGCTGGCGGAACCCCTGGTCTTACGCGCCTTCCGTAAGGAAAATGAGCGCCTGCTCGCGGAGCTCAAGAGTTACGTCGAAGCGCAGCCGAAGCACCACGATCTCCACCCATCCTCAGGAGAAGTCGGCCTCAGCGGGTCCGAAAAGCACGACTAACGCCGGCGGCCCCAACTCATCTGTCCCCGCCGCCGACGATCCCTAGCGCTGCGCTCCGTCACAACGTGCGCAATCAACCTCCCGGAGTGACGCTCACAGCGCAGGTCGGATTGTCGTCGGTCGTCGTGATCCCCGACATCACGGCCGTAAGTGAGATCGTGATCGCGCCGTGAACGTCGACCGTATACGCAAACGTCCTGCGGTCGCAGTTCGCAGACTGCGTCAGTTTGTAATTTGCAGCCGGGGTGAAATGCACCGTGACCGACGCAGGGTAGTTGAAGGCACAGTAAGTGCCGCCCCACATGTCGCCCCAACCCCCGCCCTCTTGCGCGCACTGCGACTGCGTCACGAGGCCATCCCAATCCGCGACACCGGACTGTGCGGCCGTCACCTGCTGGTCCGGCGGCAAGTACAGACAAGCTGAGGCTTGAGCGGCAGAACAAAAGGCCTTCATGTCGGCGGGTGCTGAGGCATACTGCGAGGGCGGCTCGACGACTGCTTGCGGCACGAGCTGAAGGTTCCCCATGTTGCCGACGCCTGGGTGTCCGACCCCAACCGCACGCACACCGCCGCCTGGCGCCGGAGTCGGCTTTCCACGCAGGCCGATCCCCAACGAGCCGGCTCTCAGCAAAGTCGCCTCGCGTGCACGGTGCGCGGCGCGCAGTTGACCCAAGGTGGTCGTACGCGGACCAACCTTCACCACAGTAGAGTCGGGCGCGGTGTTCAGACGTTCGCGCATTGAGAGTTTCTCGAAGGGCACGGCGGTCGCTGCGAACGCGCGGAATGCCGTAGCCGACCCGGCGAGCGCAATGACACCGACGCAAATGACGAGTAAACGAGCGGTTGCTGGACCGGCTTTACAGCTGCTGTTCATGGCTCGAACGTAGTCGAGTGTTCGACCCGCGTCAATATCACGTCGAACCCGGTTTGCCCGAATGAACTCATCGGGCCGCGCGGACGCGGCCTCGTACCTTTGTTTGGCTAGGGAATGGCAGAGGCGCTCCTGAAGCCGCACCCTCGGCAAACGGCTTTCCTAGCCGTCTATCGCCATTTCGACCGCTGCTCGGCGAAAGGTTCGGCCGCCGATGAACATCCGCAGCGCCTTTCTCGCCCTCGCGATCGCGCCGCTTGCGGCGTGCGGCGGCGGGGGAGAGGGTGGGAACGTGACGTTTCCCCGCGCCGCGCCAACCCCGGTAGCAAAACACACGGATACGCTAAGGGCGGAAACCCGATCATGTTCGTAGAGCCCACGACCGGGCCGACGGACACCGAAACAGCTCGGTTGGCAAGCCGTTGATCTGCAACGCGGCGCTGACGCAGCGCGCAAATTTCTCGCTCGTCAACGCTCAGCGGATCGGGTAAGCCGAAACCGACGAACGACCTCCGAGAGCAGACGGTCGAGCGCGCGCGGATGGAGGCGAGTCGCCCACCACATGGCGCGCATCGAAAGCGGAAAGACGATGAACTCCATTCGGCGCTCGACGCCGCGGAGTATCGTCGCCGACGCACTGTCAGCACTGACCTTCCCGATCGGCGAGTCCTTGAAGACGTCGCTTCGCTCGGGGTTCACGATCTCGCTGGAGTCAAAGATTCCGGTCGCGACGTTGCCAGGGCAAACGATGCTGACATACACCCCGAGCGGCTTCGCCTCCAAGCGAAGCGCCTGCGATAGTGCCACCACCGCGGCCTTGCTCGCCGCATACGGCGCGTACAGCGGACTCGGAATCAGCGCAGCAGCAGATGCCACGTTCACGATGTGCCCAAAGCCCTGTGCCGCCATCACGCGATACGCCGCAGACGTCCCGTTGATCGCGCCAAATAGATTTGTTTCGATGATGTTTCGCCAGCTCGATATGTCGAGGTCGCGAATCTCGCCGACGCTCAGGATGCCGGCATTGTTAAAGAGATAATCCACCCGACCGTGTTCCGCCTTTACGGCATCGATCGCCGCCGAGAACGCCACGGGGTCCCGCACGTCGAGCTGAATCGACGTTCCCCGCAGATCGGTTGCCACGACAGTCGCGCCACGCTCGACCAAGGCCGCACACAGCGCCGCTCCAATGCCGGACCCGGCTCCGGTAACGATGGCGACCTTGTCGGCAAATGCTTCCCGATTCACTCGCACCGCCATTCGAGGTTTCGCTGATGTCTCACCTATCTATTCGGTCGTCGCCCGATCTCCATCGCTCCGCCGGGCCGCAACGTGCGAAACGCTTCGGTAAAAAATTCTCTCGCGTGCGAAAGTGAGGTGCCGACTAGAGCGCCACGATCTTGTCGAAGCTCCCAGCCGCAAATTTGAGCGGGGAACCTCGTCACGAGACTGTGCGCGACCCGCCCTGCTCTTCTGATGCCGTCCATAGCGGCGGATTCGCCGACGGTGCGGCTTCGTCCCGGACCGTGCCGCCATAGCCGGCCGGAAACAAAAGCGCCGCCCGTTTGCCGGACGGGCCAGTTGTGCCTACAAAACTCCCGGCAGCAGCCGATATCGAACGCTTTGGCAATACTCCGCATAGCCGCGCAAGTGTTCCGTAAGGAAACGCTCTTCATAACGAATCCGCCAAGCGATCACGAGCGCCATCGGAACGAGCATGAGCATGCCCCACCATGACCCCAGCGCAAGAGGAGTCGCGAAAAACCAGAGGAGCAATCCGGAATAGTAAGGATGGCGAACGATTGCGTACGGCCCCGTTGAGATAACCTGCTGACCCGCCTCCACCGCGATGTTCGCGGCGGCAAACGTGTTCTCTCGCAAAGCCAGAAGGATGATGAGAAAAGAGACGGCGAGCAGGGCGTCTCCGGCGATCGTTGCGAAAAGTGGAACGTGCGACCACAAAAAGCGATGATCGAGTGAAGACAGAATGAGCGTACCTGCGAGCACGACGACTGCGGCGAGCTGTATCACCTTCTGACTCGTCTCTGTTTCGGCGGCCAGACCGCGTAAGCGACGTTCTAGAAGTTTAGGATCTGCGTACTGCAGATACGCCAAGATCGTTGCGCCTGCGGCGAGGGAGATGGCGAGATAGACCCATGCCTGCCAGAACCCAAACGTCCAGGTCGGGACCTTCATCTCTGCGCCGTTCCGGCTTGTTCGTTCCAGCGTTGAACGTTTACGCCCATCACGAGGAGCCACAGCATCAGGGATCCCTCCGCCACGATGCCGGTGATCTCGATGTACGTAACGATATGTTTTACGAGCTCCGGCGACAGAACCAATAGCCACCCTAAACCGGACAACGCCATCAGGATGCCCAGAACGCACGGCAGGAACGTCGACCTCAGAATGAGGTAGCCGATGGCGAGGTTGAAGAGCCCGAAAATCGGCAGCGAGCTGTGGGGTGAGGCGAGATGAAAGAGGCTCAGAGACTGCACGATGCATCCCGCCAGGCTGATCATCACAGCGAGTAGGGCGAGATTCCGGCTTACCGGCTTCAACATCTGGTAGAGAAGCAGCGTGACTGCGACATAACCCGCATTCGCGATGAGGTTGGCGACATCGCTGTAGGCGACCGGTACGCGGCCAACCAAGAGCGCCGCGAAGATGACCGTCACGAAATACAGCAAGTAGACGGCACCGGTAGCTCTGGCCCTACAATGCGTCATCTCGTTCGGCTCCTACAAGCTCTACCGGTGCTGTCGCACGCTTGTTTCGATTTGCCGTCGCTTCGTGTTTGGGCGCCGGGCGGCTCAGGACGGCGGTTCGCCCAAGGTAGCTTTCTCGAGTTCGGTCGCGTCGAGGCCCTGTTGTTTCAGGTGGCCCCGGGTTGCGCGGTCCAGCTCTTCAAAATTGATCCACACTTGCGCGCCTAAGACGCGGCGATGGATCTCGACGACGGGCTGCAGACAGTGCCACATGATCCGGATCCGGCCCGAAGCGACCATGTAGAGCACCTCTCTTTCGACGGAACCTTTCCTTTGATAGAACGCGATGCGCTCGAAACAGCGCAACACCGTCAGTTCGGGATGTTTGGCTTCGTTGACGGCGCCAAGCATCGCGACTTCCTTGAGAAATTGCTCGTCCTTCAGCCGCGCGGGAAGCTCGAACTGAACGAAGCGGCGCGCTTCCATTTGTGCCGCACCGTCGAGCTCCCGAAAGACCTCCAAGGCACCCTAACTGCGTCGCCTTCCGCAGTTGCTCCAACTGCTCGCCGGCGGCGCGCGCGTGCGCGGCCGATAGTCGGACTTCGCGCAGCGCAGCCACCGCAGTGACCGCAATAACGATGCCGGTAAAGGCGGTGCTCAAGGCTGTGAGAGCCTCCCAGCTCATCGAGTGCGCTTCTCCTTCATAGCGCGTGGGCCTTACGATATCGAGACGTCCATGCAATATCGCCGGCGCTTCAAACGTGAGCGCCGCGAACACTAGGGGGCTGTTTCGGCCCTTTCCGCTCGGCCCCTACGCGGCGGCGAGTTTTCGTAGTATCCTGGCGGCATGAGCTTCTTTGGACTGCTGCCGGCGTGATTGTACTTGCCGATATCGTCGTCGCGATCGTTGCGCTTCTGCACGCGTATTTTCTGGTGCTCGAGATGTTTCTTTGGAACACGGCGTATGGGTTGCGGACCTTCGGGTTGACGCAGGAGTTTGCGAGTGCGACAAAGTCGCTCGCGGCGAATCAAGGGCTCTACAACGGCTTCCTGGCCGCGGGGCTCGTGTGGAGCTTGGCGCTCGGCCCAGCCGGGAAGCCCGTCGAGATATTCTTTCTGAGCTGCGTCATCGTCGCCGGTATCTTCGGGTCCGTGACCGCGAGCCGCAAGATCCTGTTCGTACAAGCACTTCCCGGAGCCGTCGCGCTCGCGCTCGTATTCCTCGCGCGCTCGTCCGTCTAGGGCGATACAGGCGTGTAAGAGGCGATCCGCAGCGTTCCATGCTCGTCGCCGTTGAAGTGACTCGTGCAATGGCTCGACGATGTCACCGAATAGACCAGCGTACGAACCGGCGGTGCGGGCTCCGCCGCCCCGGCGGCGCTCCCGGCGATGAGGAACGATGCGGCGATGCCGGCAAACAGACGAGTCATTGCTCAGGCCCCCAGTCACTTCGGTCTGACCGAATGATGCTCGCTCCGGCTGGGAAGAGCACTCGGAGCCCCCCTGCCGGCTGCCTCGTGCCGGGGTCCGCGATGGGGTGCGCGCAATCCCCTGTGCCGTAAGGGTTTCTGGCGCACGATTGCATGTAAGACCGATGCGCCACTGCACCGGCGGGCCGATGCGCGCTTCATTTCGTGCCGAACCGGCGGCCTGGCTTGCCGAGGCCGCGCAAACCTGCCGGAATCATCCGGGTCGACTAGAACACGAGGGCTCATATGGGGAATCCCGGTTAAACTCGGTTCGTTCTTCGGAAGGCGATCGGTAGGCGCGGTCGTGCTGGGTGCGGCGCTCCTAGGGCCTTTGGGGTCGGCGGCTCGGAGCGATGCGAGCCCCTCTCCTGTGCCGTTGAAGAGCGCAGTCGTACCCGTATTCGTTGGGCCACCGGGGTGGCATCACATGCAAGGCACCAGCGACGGCCTCGGGATTTGGTTGCGTCCGGGCGATACCGATTATTCGGAAAACATCATCGTGGAAGCAAAGAACGGGATCGGATCGCTCAACGCCCTGTTCAGGGCAGAAGTACACTACATCGCCAACCTTCCCGACCAGTTCGGCTACGCGCCGACAGACACGACAGTCTGCGGTAACCATCCGGCGAAGTATATGTCCTACACATACACGTCGCCGACCGGGTTGCCGGTTACCTCGGAAGTCGTCATAGCCGTGTTCGGAACGACGGGGTATTCCGCGCGTTACAGCAAGGCGATTAACGAGGACGCCGACGTCGCGGCGGAACGATCGCTCGCGACGCTGTGCGGACGCGCGGCATCGCATTGAGCGAGGCGTTGAAAGAGCTTTTAGCGCTCGACAAGCGCATCGGGATCGCTACGAAAATAAGCAGCAACAAAAGGATTTAAGATAAGTGCGTATTGTCGTCATGCTCGCGTTCCTCGTGCTTGCTGCGGCGTTGCCGGCAACGGCGGCGCCGCTCGCCGGGCTGCACTATCTCGTCGGTACGTGGAATTGCACGTACCGCGCGGGAGCGGTACGCATGGCCTACGATGCCACGTACGCTTACGGTCGCAACAGCCACACGTTGCGGCAGATCGATTCCTGGGCGGGCGGCGGCGGCGAAGAGTTACTCGCGTATGACGCGCACCGCGGCTGGACGGCGGTCGTTCTCGACGAGCAAGGAACTGCCACGATCCTGCGCGCGACCGGCAGCGATCCGAACCACATCGCCTACCGCAGCGTTTATCCCGACGCAAGCATCGCCGAAACGTTCGATCGCATCTCGGCGACGGAGTACACGCTGCACGCAACGGTGCGCTCGGGCGGTAAAACGATCACCTCCGTCGACACCTGCTTGCGCGGCGCGCGTTAGGCGCGGCGCATTCTCCCGCTACATATGATCCTGGGAGGCAACGAGCCATGGCAGTAACCGGCATTGGCGGGTTTTTCTTCAGGGCGCGCGATCCGCAGGCGCTGGCAGCGTGGTACCGCACCCATTTCGGCCTTACCGCCCCCGGCGAGGCAATCTGGCACCAGCAGGCAGGGCCCACGGTGTTCGTGCCATTCGCCGCCGATACGGATTATTTCGCCGCCGACAAGCAGTTCATGATCAATTTGCGAGTGGATGATCTGGATACGCTGCTCGCCGATTTGCGGCGCGCGGGCATTGAGGTGCTGACCGATCCAAGCTGGGACACGCCAGAAACCGGCCGCTTTGCGCGGGTGCATGACCCGGAGAGCAACGCGATCGAGATTTGGGAGCCTGCACCGGGCTAATGCCGGCTAGTTGCTCCGCGCCAATGTCGCGCCTTGCCAAGCCATTGGGAAACGCTTATAGCGATGCTCGGCGGAGGGGAACGTCCCTAGCACGAACCGCGGGTCAATGGCGACCCAGCTAGAATCGGGGCCGCCGGCTTCGGCTCGTCCGACCGGCACGGCCACGTTCGCCTTCACGGATATCGAAGGCAGTTCGCAACGCTGGGACCGCGACCGGGCGGCGATGCAGGATGCGGTGCGCCGCCACGACGCCCTGATGCATCGGACCGGCCGTCAACCGTGTCGCAAGGTTACTCTCCGTCGGCCACGGCGGGCAGGTACTCTTATCGGGCGTCACTCGAGACCTGGCCCATAGTGATCTTCCCGCCGCCGCGGCGCTTGCGCTCGTCCTCCTCGCGCGTTAGCCGCGTCGGTTATCGTGCGGGCGGCGGCGGGTTCTGCGCGCTGTCGCTGACGAGTTTGGCTTCGACGTAACCGCTGCCGCCGTCAATGGTCACGCTGACCGGAACCTTCGCATCGGTCGCATACGTCATCTTCCCTTGCAGCGGGCGTCCGTCGCGCGCTCCGCGCCAATCGTTGACGGTGATGACCGCGCGGTTCCGGTCGACGGAGTCGACTCGGTACCAAGCGTCGCCGCGCGGCGTCGCGTTGAAACCGTTCACGTGCCACGATTGCCCCGGCGCAAACTGCGGACTTCCGGCTAGACCGACGCCCATGGGCGAAAGCACCCACGCGGCCTGGCGGCAGAGGAAGGTTTGGAAACCCAACGTTCCGTCGGCAAAGATCGCTACGCGCGTCGCGGGTTGTGTGACGTTGTCCGCCGTGTAGGTGACATCCGCGAGCACGGAATCAGCCGTCGGCGCTCCGACGACGGCGATTCGCAGCGTTGCATGCTCGTCGCCGTTGAAGCGGCCCGCACAGTGGCTCGCCGACGTCACCGAATAGACCAGCGTGCGCGTCGGCGGCCCAGGCTCCGCGGCGCCGGCGGCGCTCCCCCCGACGAACAACGATGCGACGATACCGGCAAACAAACGCGTCATGGCTCACTCCCCCTGGTGACCAGGTTTAAGCCCACGATGCTCGCGCCGGCTGAGAAGACGCTCGGAGAAGCGCCAGGGACGCGCGGCGAGTCCTCTCCACCCCGGGCGATTGTAAAGGGCCGCTTTCGCATTGCGCTCAAGTGAAACATGTGCACGGGATTCAGACGATATGACCGTCTTCGCGCCACGCTCGAACGTCGGTCGCCATCTGTTCGCGGCGGCGGCCGTGGCTTTCGGTCTGATCACGCTCGCCTGGCACAATTACAAGTACTTAGACCAGTTGCGTCCCGTCTTGAATGCAGTCGATGGCCCCATCGCCGTATACGTCGTCGCCGCGGCCCAGATCGCGGGCGGAGCGGCGACACAGTTCACACGGACAGCGAGAATCGGCGCCGCGATCCTGGGCGCGGTCTACCTCGCATTCGCCCTACTGGCCGTGCCGCCGATCTTCGTCGCACCGCGGACGTACAACAACTGGGGCAACTTCTTCGAACAGTTCAGTCTGGTGACTGGAGCCGCACTTGTGTATGCGAACTGGTCATCGAACTGGTCGCCGACGGTTGTGCGCCGAGTGGGCTGCATCCTCGTGGGAATCTGCGCTGTCTCGTTCGCCCTCGAACAAGCGTTTTATCTGGACGCGACAGCGCAGCTCGTGCCGGCCTGGCTTCCGCCAAGCCGGATGTTCTGGGCGGTCGCGACGACCGTTGCGTTCGGACTCGCGGCATTGGCACTGCTCACGAACAGAATGGCGTTGCTCGCGACTCGCCTCCTGGCGGCAATGCTCGTGGTCTTTGGCATAGCCGTGTGGATTCCCGAGCTCGTCTCGGCTCCCCATAGTCATGGGAATTGGAGCGAAGCCATCGAGACCTTCGCGATCGCCGGCGTTGCCTGGATTCTCTCCGATCTCCTCGGCGATGATCGACCGAGCGGCCGACGTTCGCGATAAGGCGCTAGTGCATCAGTTGCTGCGCAATACATCACAACCCAACGGGAGAAGTATGCGCCTCGCGCGACCCCGATAGAGCCTCGGCTGCAGGCTGAGTTTGCTGGATTCTTTTCGCCCGAGCTGCTTGCAGAAGTGCGGTTTCTCGTTCTCACCGGGGAGAAAGTAGGCAACCCCGATTTCTACCCAATGCTAAGAAATCTGGGCTTCAATAATCTTCCGGACATTCCAGCGATGGCTGCGATTACGTTTTCAGACACGGTGGTGTCGCATGGGCCGTCACCAGACGCGACGCTCTTTCACGAGCTTGTCCATGTTGAGCAATATCGACAACTTGGCGTCCGAAACTTTTCGGGGTTGTACCTTCGCGGATTTCTGTACGGCGGCGGCTACGACGGAATACCGCTAGAGCGAAACGCTTACATGCTGGCTGCGCGGTACCAACGAGACCCGGCTCGGTTCTCGGTGGCAGACGAGGTAGCTGGATGGATCACGGCAGGCAGGTTCTAATCAAGACCCTAAAACGACGCTATGGCCTCCAAAAAGAAAGCGCTTGGCCAGACAGATTTTTCCGTGCTCGTTCGGCACGTCCGCCAAATGGTTCGTGCTCCCGATCCGCTCTCGATCCTCGTTCGTGGGATGATCCTAATCGACAATGTGCTCGATTCGTTGATCGACGAATTCTCTGCCGTCCCGTTTGATAAACTGGATGAAGTATTTCATCATCTGACCTTAGCAGAGAAGTCGCACATGGCGTGCGCGCTGGGAGCTATTTCGCATGGCGAGTTGGCTTGCATCAAGGAAATCAATCGACGACGCAACGAACTGGCACACCGCCTTGACATAACGGTCCTGCAAAAAGATGAAGAACATATCGTCAATGTATTCGCGAACCAAACAAGGATATTCAGTGGTTTGAATTACGATCCACGCGGATTTCCACGAACACTCATCTTCGTTCTCGTCGTCTTATTCTATCTTTTACATATGCGCGTCGGCCAGGGAAGCCAAAAGATCGAACACAAGCCAGACGAAACGAATCTGCTCGCAATGGGCGCCATAACCATGACGCGTGCTACGGTTGATGCTGTCTTTTTACATGTTGAAGGTGACGACGAAAAAATCTGGCGAAATGTCGAGAAACACGTTGCGGAAGCAAAGCGCCTACGAGATGAAGAGAACGAGCGCGCGTCCAAGGCGCCAGAGCCGCGCGCATGATTTCCGGCAGCATCGCGAACAGGGTGCCCGACTTTTTGCTCCTCGATGCAGGCCGCGCGGTCGCCCATAACGCCATGCGCCGCAAAGCCTTATGCCACGGGCGTTTGCGCGCTGCGCCCGGATTTGCAGAACGTTTTGCAAAGCGCGCCAAGCGCCGCGATCGAGGCGCGGAGAACAGCCATGCGCCGGAAAGCCTTATGCCACGGGGCTTTGCGCCGCGCACCTCGCCCTGGACCGCGCGTCCGGTTTCAGGCCCCTTCCCCTACTCCCCTTAGGCGGCGGCGCCGTGGCAGCGTTTGTACTTTTTGCCGCTGCCGCAGGGGCAGAGTTCGTTGCGGCCGACCTTCTCGGCGCTGCTCTGCTTCGGTTTGACCGGCTCGCCGTCGCCGCGATTGGTGCGGATTTGGGTCGGTTCGTTTTTGGGTGCCGGCCCTAAGAGACGTTCGGCGGTCGCCGCGTCCATACGCGGCGCTGTCGACGGTCCCGACGCCACGGCCTGCGGTGAGAGATCGCCGCTCGGCAGCGGCGCGAACTGCGGCATCGCGTAGCCATTGGCCGCCGCACCATTGTGCGTGAGTTCGAGCGGCTGGCCGCCTTCGGCGGGCGGCGGCTCGATCTCGACGCGCATCGTGAAGATGGCCTTGATCGCTTCGTCGGCGATATTGTTCTTGAGGTCCTCGAAAATCTCGTAGGCCTCTTTTTCGTACTCGACGCGCGGATCTTTCTGGCCGTAGCCGCGCAGGCCGATGCCGCTCTTGAGCGCGTCCATGATGTAGAGATGATCGACCCACAGGCGATCGATGATCGGCAGCACGATGTACTGGCTCTCGATCGTCCGCATCAGCTCAGGGCCGATATCGGCTTCCTTCGCCTCGTAGGCCGCGAGCGCGAGCGCGAACATCCGCTCTTTCATCGCATCGCGATCGAGCTTCTCGAGTTCGTCGACCGTGACGAGGTCCTTGACCGGGAATATCTGGTCGAGCTCGTCGATCGTCGCCTGCAGGTTCCACTCCGAAGGATGCTCTTCTTCGGGCGCACCCGTGTCGACGGCGTAGCCGGCCTTGCGGCGCAGCGTATCGATGAAGAAATCGCGCAGGCTTTGACCCTCGAGCACGCGGCGGCGCTCCGCGTAGATGATCTCACGCTGCTTGTTCATGACGTCGTCGTACTCGAGGACCGACTTGCGGATCTCGTAGTTGTGGTTCTCGACCTTCGACTGTGCGTTCTCGATCGAGCGCGAAAGGATGCCGGCTTCGATCGGCGTCTCGTCGGTGAACTTGACGAAATCCATCATCTTCTGCAGCCGTTCTTGGCCGAACAGACGCATCAATTCGTCTTCGAGCGCGATGTAGAAGCGCGTGGTTCCGGGATCGCCCTGACGGCCGGAGCGGCCGCGCAGCTGATTGTCGATCCGTCGCGATTCGTGGCGCTCGGTGCCGATGATGTGCAGGCCGCCGGCCTCGGGGACTCCTTCGCCGAGCTTGATGTCGACGCCGCGTCCGGCCATGTTGGTCGCGATCGTCACCTTGCCGGGGATCCCGGCGTCCTTGATGATCTGCGCTTCCTGCTCGTGGTACTTCGCGTTGAGCACGTTGCACTCGACCCCGCGCCGCCGCAGCATCGTCGCCAAGCGTTCCGACTTCTCGATCGAGCGCGTGCCGACCAGTACCGGTCGCCCCTTCTCGTGCTCGGCGATGATGTCGTCGATGACGGCGTTGAATTTCGCCTCTTCGGAGCGGTAGACGATGTCCGCGTTGTCCTTGCGGCGCACCGGCATGTTCGTCGGCAGCACCACCACGTTGAGACCGTAGATCTCGCGAAATTCGCGTTCCTCGGTCTTCGCGGTACCCGTCATGCCGGCCAGCTTGTCGTAAAGCCGGAAGTAGTTTTGGAAGGTGATCGTCGCCAGCGTTTGGTCCTCGCTGCGAACCGCCAGGCCTTCCTTCGCCTCGATCGCCTGGTGAATGCCGTCGGAGTAGCGCCGACCGTACATCAGCCGGCCGGTGAACTCGTCGACGATCACGACCTCGCCGTCCTTGGCGATGTATTGCTGGTCCTTGTGGAGCAGATGCCAGGCTTTCAGCGCGGCGTTGAGCTGGTGCGTGAGTTCGAGGTTGCGCTGGTCGTAGAGATTCTGCACCCCCAGCATCTTCTCGACTTTGGCCACGCCCTTCTCGGTGATCGGTACGGCGTGCGATTTCTGATCGACCGTGAAGTCTTCTTCCTTCACCAGTCGCGGCAGCAGCTTCGCGAATTGCCCGTACAGCTCGGTGGCGTCGTGACCCTGACCGCTGATGATCAGCGGGGTGCGCGCTTCGTCGATGAGGATCGAGTCGACTTCGTCGACGATCGCGAAGCTCAAGTGTCGCTGAACCATCTGTTCGAGCGACCAGGCCATGTTGTCGCGCAGGTAGTCGAACCCGACCTCGTTGTTGGTGACGTAAGTGACGTCGCTCTCATAGGCGGCCTTGCGCACCGGCGGTTCGAGATCGTGCTGGATGATGCCGATCGTCAGTCCGAGCGCGGTATAGAGCGGGCCCATCCATTCCGCGTCGCGCTTGGCCAGGTAGTCGTTGACAGTGACGAGATGGACGCCTTTGCCGGTCAGCGCGTTGAGGTAGACGGGCAGCGTTGCGACCAGCGTCTTCCCTTCGCCGGTCCGCATCTCGGCCACGTTGCCTTCGTGCAGCGCCTGGCCGCCCATGATCTGCACGTCGAAATGGCGCATGCCGAGGACCCGCTTGCTGGTCTCCCGCACGATCGCGAACGCTTCGGGCAGCAGGTCGTCGAGGCTCTCGCCCGCTTCGATGCGCGCCTTGAACTCGTCCGTCTTGGCGCGCAGGCCCTCATCGGAGAGCGCAGCGGCCGACGGTTCGAGCGCGTTGACGCGCTCCACGGTGCGGCGCAGCCGCACGAGTTCGCGTTCGTTTCCATCGAACAGGGTCTTGAGGAAAGCCATACGAGGATAGAACCGTTCGGCGGGCGGAGGGGTTCCTCCCGATCGGTTAGGTGCCCACGACGAGCGAAATCTTGGCTGGGCGGTTCAGGTCCGTGACCGCTGCCGAGCGGAGCAGCGTCCCGACGGTGACAAACCGGTAACCCGCCGCCCGGTAGCGGGCGACGAGTTCGGGCAGCATCGTCACCGTCGCGATGCGGCCGCTGTGCAGGAGGATCACCTCGGGCGAGGTCGCGTGAATGAGCAGGTGGGTAAGCAGGGCATCCCCCGGGATCGTGCGCCAGTCGCCGGGGTCATCGCTCCAGAGGATCGTGTCGAATCCGGCGGCCTGCGCCGCCCGCAGCGTTGCGAGCGTGTAGCGGCCGTGCGGCGGGCGGAAGAGCCGGGACTCACTGGATTCCGGTGCGATCCGGCGCAAGGCCAGCGCGCCCCCGCGCAGCTCCGACCGGACGCCGGCATCGGTCAGCCGGTCGAGATCGGGATGGGTGAGGGTGTGGTCGCCGATCTCGTGTCCCCCGGCCGCGATCGCTCGCGTCAACGCCGGGAACTGCTCGGCATCACGTCCGATCAGGAAAAACGTCGCCGGAACCTTCAAGTCGTGCAGCGTTTGCAGCAGCAGCGGCGTGGTAACGGGGTACGGGCCGTCATCGAAGGTCAGCGCGACGAACCGCTTCGCCGCCGCGGGCGGCGGGTGCGCGGCGGACGTCAGCGCCGATACCCGCGCCGCCAGCGACGGCTCGACGACGGCAGCGGCGTCCTCATGGCGCAGCACGACGACCGGCCGCAGCAGGTCGCTCGACTTCAGCCATAGCCGCCACCCTCCGTAGCCGACGCCCACGCCGAGCGCAACCGCCAGTACCACCGCCGCAACAAGGCGCATCAGGTCAGGGCGCGTGCGGCGTAGTCGACGTCGGCGGCGCGGCCACGGCCTGCGCCTGCGCGAAATCCTTGCCGACGATCACGGTGACGATCGCACGCGGCCCGGGCGTTGCGTCCGTCGCCGGCGACACTTTCGCGCCCGGCAGGCCGAGATCGGCGCGCACGCGCTCGCCGACGAGCGGATCCTTGGCCGCCGGCCGAACCTCGCTCACGTCGTAGCTGAAGGCGTCGGCGTTGGCCACCGAATCGATCACGTACCCGGCCTGCTTCAGCTTCTGCGCGGCGACCCCGGCGAGCCCGGAAATCCCGCTTCCATTCTCGACTACCACGTGGATAGTCGACGGCTTGACGGCACTCAGCGCACTCACCGGCGGCGGCGTCACGTTCCCGTAGGCACCGAGCAGGTCCGCCACGATGCGCTCCTTCTGCGGCCCATCCGGGACCAGCAGTTCGCCGTTGGGACTATCGATCGTATCGGAGTAGCCGATCGTTTCGGCATGCGAGAGATCGGCCAGGTTCGCATCCTTGAAAGCCCACGCAATCGACTTCTCTTCGTCGAAGCTCAAATTCGTTTTGATGTTGCGGTTGAGCGCGGCGATGATCTGCCCGAGGTGCAGCAGGTCGTTGACCTTTTCTGATTTCAGCTTTGCCAGCGCGATGTGGATCACCTGATCTTGGCGCTTCGTGCGGCAGGGATCGCTGCACGCATCGTGCCGGAACCGGCTGTAGCCCATCGCGTCAGTTCCGTTCATGTGCACGAGCCCGGGCTTGAAGTGGATGTGCAGGTGCCCCCAGCTGTCGTCGTAGTCCATTTTCTCGGTGACCGGCACGTCAATTCCGCCGATGGCGTCGATGAACTCTTTGAGCCCGTTGCTGTTGACGATGATGTAGCGATCGAAGTGCGAGCCGTTCTCGAGTGTCGGCAAGCCGATGAAGTCGCCGATCACTTGATCCGACAGTTTTTCGCCGCCGTCGACGTAGGCTTCGTTGATCTTCACCCGGCGGCCGCCGATTGTGGCGCCCGTATCGCGCAGCACCGACACGAGCTTGATGCTGCGCGAGGGAAAGTCGATGCCGAGAACCTTGATCGTATCGGTCCGCGAGTGCGACGAGAAGGGCTGATCGGTCAGCGTGTAGTCGTAGTCGAGCCCGAGCAGCATCACGTAGATGCGGTCTTTCCCGAATACCGTCGCCGGCCCGGGCACGTAGAACGGCAACGTCTTGCTGATACTCTGCGCGAAGTTGTCGTGGTCGTGCAGCATGCGGTACGCGATCACGCCGAACACGCAGCCGACCGCAATCAGTAGCGTACCCAGGATGTAGGGCACGAGCGTGAACCAGCGGCTGGGCGCGCCGCCGCCCGGCGGCGGGTCAGGGCGCCGCCGCGGACGATCGCCCGGCGGCGGCGCGGAGGGCGGATCGGCGACGAGATACTTGCTCACGCGTACACCGCCGCCCGCACGAGCGATCCGTAGAAGTCGAAGGCGGTGTTCCCGTCGAGCCGCACCTCGACGAAGCTGCCGGCCGGTTCGTGGCCGGCGAAGGCGATCGTGCCATCGACCCCGGGCGCTTCGCCCATCGAGCGGCCGATCGTCACCGTGCGTGTCCGCAGCCCGACGGCCAGCGGGTCGGTTGCGCGCAGCGTCCGCTGCTCCTCGACGAGCACGCGGACGGTTTCGCCGAGCCGGTTTGCGCGTGCGCGCTCGGATGCCAGCCGCTGCGCTTCGCGCAGGCGCAGGAGACGGCGGCGCTTTTCGCGCTCCGGCAGCTGCCCGTCGAGCGCGCCGCCGGGGGTCCCGTCTTCCCGCGAGTAGACGAAGAAGCCGACCCGGTCGAGCTCGGCGCGTTCGATCCAGCGTTCGAGCACGGCCACATCGGCCTCGGTTTCGCCCGGAAAGCCGACGATGAAGGTGGAGCGCATCGTGATGCCCGGCACGCGGCGGCGGAAGTCCTCGATGATCTCGAGATACCGCTCGCCGTTCGACGGCCGGAGCATCCGCCGCAGCACCGGCTCGCTGGCATGCTGAAGCGGCATGTCCATGTAGGTGCAGACCTTCGGCAGCGACGCCATCGCGTCGATCAGCTCGCTGTCGATGGTCGCCGGATAAAGGTAGAGCAGACGGATCCACTCCAGCCCGTCGATGTCGTGGAGCCGGTGCAGCAGATGCGCCAGGCCGCCGCGACGGAAACCGCGATCGCGTCCCCACATCGACGTATCTTGGGCGATCAGGATCAGCTCTTTCGTGCCGCCGGCAGCCAACGCGCGTGCCTCGGCGAGAATCGACTCTTCACTGCGCGAGCGGAATGCGCCGCGCAGCTGCGGGATGATGCAAAACGTGCACGGGTGATCGCAGCCTTCGGCGATCTTCAGATAGGCGGTGGCGGACGGCGTCGTGATCAGCCGCGGTAGAAACGCATGTTCGGGTTCGGGCTCGAAATCGAGCCGCACCGGTTTCTTTCCGGCCATCGCATCGTCGAGCAAGGCAGCGATCGACGGATACGCGCCGGTCCCGATCACGCCGTCGATCTCGGGAATCAGCGACTGCAATTCGTCGCCGAAGCGCTGCGACAGACAGCCGGCCACGATCAATTGCTGACCCGGCCGCTTGCGCTCGGCGTGCTCGAGGATCGTCTCGGTCGACTCCGCTTTGGCTGGATCGATGAAGGCGCAGGTGTTGATCACCACGGCATCCGCGTCGTCGGCGTCGGGGACCAGCGACCAACCGGCCTCACCGAGGCGCGCGATCATGACTTCGCTATCTACGAGATTCTTGGCGCATCCCAGCGATACGAAAGAGACCGTTTTGGCCGGGACGAGCGAAGCATTCATTCAGCGATAGTTCACAAACTGCAGCGGAAGCTCGAAATCGAGCCCCTTGAGCAGTTGTATAACCTTTTGCAGATCGTCCTTGGATTTTGCTGAGACCCGGATCTGCTCGTCCTGGTATTGCGCCTGAACCTTGAGCTTCGAGGCCTTGATGGCCTCGATCAGCGGTTTGGACTTGTCCTTCGGGATCCCGGCCCGGATCGAGATCTTCTTGCGGAAGGTGCTCCCCGACGCGGGCTCCGGCGCGCTGGAAACGTCGAGCGCTTTGAGATCAATTCCACGCCGGACCGCCTTGGATTGAATGATGTCGACGACGTTCCTCATTTTGAGTTCGTCATCGGCCAGCACCGTGATCGATGTCGCGTCGCTTTCGATCGATGCGATCGAGTTCTTGAAATCGAAGCGACCCGCGATTTCCTTGCGCGCCTGATTGAGCGCGTTATCGAGTTCCTGCGGATCGACTTTCGAGACGACGTCGAACGAAGCGTCGGATGGCATGCTGATTCCCGTTGCGCCCTTCCGTGGGACGGTTAGAGTGTGTAGCGCTGTTCGACGACGTCGCCGTCCTTTCCAAGCAAGACGGGTGGACGGCCATCGACGGAGACGGCGACACCCCCGGCATTCCCTGCCCGGACGTCGGCCGCATTCCCGGTGAACGTTCGCAGGGTCCCCGCCGGATAGATGCCTTCGAGTTGGGCGGCACCGTCGATCGCGACGTGGAGCCAGGAGCGTTGGGTGAGCCGAATCGTGATGCGATGCGGCGTGGGCCCATTTTCCGCCCCGACTGCCGAACCAGCAGCCGCCGGCGCGGGTTGCGCTGACGTTGCCGAAACGGGTTGGGCGGTCGGCGCAGCGCTCGAGGGCGGCGTCGAAGCAACCGACGTGGGCAGCGCCGGTGAGGCCGTGACGACCGGTTCTTTCGCCCCGCCGCCCTGCGCATACGACCACCACTCGAAGCCCACGAAGCCAACCAGCCCGATCGCGACCACGATCGCGAGCACTGCCCAGAGTGAGGGTCCGCTGCCGTCATCATCGGCGGTCAGGACCGTAGCGGCTGAACTCGGCCGCTCGGCCGGCACGGTCTCGTTGTAGCGGCCGATCGCCGATTCGCCGTCGAGGCCCAGGAACCGCGCGTAGGTCCGGATGAACCCTCGGATGTAGACCGGCGCGCCGATCGCCTTCCAATCCTCGGTCTCGATCGCGTTGAGGTAGACCGAGCGAATGTGGAGTTGTTCGGCAACGTCCGAGAGCGTGAGCCCGCGCGCTTCCCGCGCGCTTCGGAACTCATCCCCGAGCGCAGGCATGTGACCGCACGTTTGCGGGTGCACCCGGTTTCCCTTGTATGTGGTTCTGAGAACGACTGATGGCCGAACGAGTGCGTGTGGTCGCGGCGATGAGCGGCGGAGTCGATTCCGCCGTCGCCGCGGGTTTGCTGACCGAAGCGGGTTACGACGTGATCGGCGTGACGATGAAGATGTACGCGCCGACGAAGCCTGCGCACGCCAAATCATGCTGTGGTGCCGACGACTTCGACGACGCGCGCCGCAGCGCGGCCGCGCTCGGCATTCCGCACTACGTCCTGGACTTCGAGGAGACGTTCCGGCGCGGCGTGATCGACCGGTTCGCGGCCGATTACCGCCGCGGCCGGACGCCCAACCCGTGCGTCGCCTGCAACAACGAGGTCAAGCTGGGGACGCTGCGCACCTATGCCGACCGTCTGGGCGCCCGCTACGTCGCGACCGGCCACTACGGGCGCCTCGAGCAGCGCGACGACGGACCGCACCTGTTTCGAAGCCCCTCCTCGAAGGATCAGGCCTACGCACTGGCCCAGCTCGCGCCCAGTCAGTTGGCGCGCCTGCTGCTGCCGCTCGGCGCGTTGTCCAAAGACGAGACCCGAGCCCACGCCGTACGCTTGGGTCTTTCGGTCGCCGACAAGGCGGAGTCGCAAGACATCTGCTTCGTCGAAGGCGGCGACTACCGCGAGGTGCTGGCGAAGCTCGCGCCCGAAACGGCCGCGGCCGGCAACGTCGTGACGACCGCCGGCGAACTCGTCGGAACGCACGCCGGGATCGGCGGCTACACCGTCGGACAACGCCGCCGCCTTCCGGCCGGCGACGAAGCGCGCTACGTGACGCGGATCGACGCGCTGACGAACACGATCGTGATCGGCGGCGCCGGCGAACTCCAGTCGACAGCGCTGGTGGCCGACGAAGTGAACCTCATTCGCGCCGAGCGGTTCGCGCACGGCCCGCTAGCGGTGCTGGCGATGACGCGCTACCGCGCGCAGCCGGCCCCCGCAACGGCGTCGATCGACGCCGACGGCACGCTCGACGTGCGGTTCGACGAACCGGAGCGCGCGGTCACGCCGGGCCAGCTCGTCGCGCTGCTCGACCTCGACGGCTCCGAAGTCCTGGCCGGCGCCACAATCCGCGAAGCCGCGTAGCGCCGGCGCTGCGCGAACGATCCGCGCCGGACTACGCGGTCGCTAGGGCCAGGTCGGAGCGCAGGTTCCAGTATGTGTCGCGGATGACGGGGTTGAAGCCGGCGCCGCGAATGATGTCTTCGAGTTGCGCGCGGGTTGCTTCGTTGCCGCCGCCGGCGTCGTGGACGACTTGCTCTTCGATGATCGTGCCGCCCATGTCGTCGCAGCCGTAGAACAGCGCCATCTGCCCGAGTTTGAGGCCCGGCGTCAGCCACGAGGCCTGCAGGTGCGGCACGTTGTCGAGGAACAGCCGTGAGACCGCAAGCACGCGCAGGTACTCGAGTCCGCTCGCCTCTTTCCCGCGCAGCGGGGTCTTGTACGGTACGTAGTACCAGGGGATGAAGGCGGTGAACCCGCCGGTCTCATCCTGCAGGTCGCGGATGACTTGGAGGTGCGCGATGCGTTCTTCGTCGTTTTCGATCGAGCCGAACATCATCGTCGCCGTCGTCGGCATTCCGAGCTGCTGGGCTTCGCGCATCACGCCGATCCACGCATCGGGGACGATCTTGCGCGCGCTGATCCGCTTGCGGACGCGCTCGACCAGAATCTCGGCGCCGGCACCGGGAAGCGATTTCATCCCGGCGGCCTTGAGGCGCACCAGGATCTCGCGCGTCGGCAGTTCTTCGACTTGCGAGAGCCCGGCGATCTCCGAGACCGAGAGCGAGTGGATGTCGACGTTGGGGTGTTCGCGCGCGACGCGCCGGAAGAGCTCTTCGAACCAGGGCAGCCGCAGCTCCGGGTTGACGCCGCCTTGGATCATGATCTGCGTCGCACCCTGATCGGTGGCATAGCGCACGCGCTCGAGCACCTTGTCGTGGGACATCGTGTAACCCTCGGTGTGATGCTCGGGCCGGAAGAACGCGCAGAAGGTGCAGTGCACGTTGCAGACGTTGGTGTAGTTGATGGTCGTGTCGACGACGTAGGTCACGTCGTTGCTCGGATAGAGCGCCATGCGGCGTGCGTGCGCAGCCGCGCCCAGCGCGTGAAACGGAGCCTCGCGGTACAGCCGCACGCCATCGTCGAAATCGATGCGCTCGCCGGCAGCGGCGCGATCGATGACGTCAGCGAGCGACATGATTCTCCAGCGCCGTGAGCGCGCCAAAATGCTCCAAGCCGCGCTGCGCGTCGGCATTGAGCGTATAGGTGAGCCGGCTGAAATAGTCGATGTACAGTCCGCGATGGAAGGGTAGCTGTGCGACCGCGGCATCGATCACGGCGTGGCGATGGAGCGCGCCCCAGGCCCGTGCTTCCGCGAGCGCGCTCGCAAGCGCGTCGACCTCGGCCTGCCGCGCGGCGCGGACGTCTTTTCGCACCGCCCACACCGCGAAGACAAACGGCAGCGACGTCCATGCATACCACGCCTCGCCGAGGTCATAGATGCGCGCCGGCGGCATGGTGCCGCGCGCCGCGAGCGCGTCGTTGCCGATCAGCAAGGTGGGGCGGCCGGCAGCGGCCGCGGCCGGCGCATCGTCGACGACCTCGTAAGTCGGACGAACGCCCTCGACCCGTTCGAGCAGGATCTGCAGCAGGAGCCGGCCCGTTGCCGATTGCGCGGTGACGGCGATCGCCACGCCGTCGAGCAGCGCCGGCGGCACGGGCGATACGAGCAGCACCGAGCGCACTGGACCGGCCGCGGCGATGCACACGTCGCCCAGCAGCTCGAACGCCTCGCGATGCTCGAGGTACGCGACCGAGCTGATCGCGGCTACGTCGAGCTCGCCTGCGAGCAGCCGCGCGTTGAGACGTGCCGGCACGTCGGTGATGACCTCGACGGAGCGCACGACCGCGCCCGCGTCGAATGCCGTCTCGATCGGCGCAACGTTGACGAAACCGAGCCGCCCGTAGCGCAAAACGCTCACGAAGGAATCGAGCCCATCAAGCGGCGCCCGCTTCCGCGTAGCTTTCGCTGCCGTCCTCGGGCTTCCAATCGTAGGGGAAGACGTCGTAGGTCGAGTTGCGGCGCACGGCAACGTAACCCGCCTCTTCGATCAACCGGCGGAACTCGCGGTCGTCCACGTATTGGCCCGAGCGCGTGCCGGCGCTGTGGTAGATGAGCTCCTCGTCGGTCGAGCCGTGCGTTCCGTCCATGTCGTCGGCGCCGAAGTGCAGCGCCAGCTGGCAGACCTTCAGCCCTTGGATCATCCAGTAGGCCTTGATGTGGTCGAAATTGTCGAGCATGAGCCGCGCAACCGCGAAGATGCGGATGTCGTCGAGTCCGCCGGTCCAGCCGAGGTGCGAGAGCGCGTTTCCGTCGGGATGAAATGCCAGCGGGATGAAGGCGTTGTAGCCGGGCGAGCGGCGCTGCGATTCGCGCAGCATGATCAGGTGCTCGACCCGTTCCTCCAGCGTCTCGATCGTCCCGTAGAGCATCGTCGCGTTCGAGGCGACGCCGTGACGGTGCAGCGTTTCGTGAATCTCGAGCCAGTGTGCGGCGTCGACTTTGTTCGGACAGACTTCCTTGCGAAAGCGCTCGGAGAACACTTCGGCCCCGCCGCCGTTGACGTTGTCGAGGCCGGCCTCGCGCAGCGTCCGGCAGATTTCGTCGTACGACATGCGATGGCGGCGGGCCATGTAATCGAGCTCGGCCGCGGTGAAGAGCGAGAGCTGCACGTGCGGCAGCAGTTCCTTGAACCGGCGCATGAGCGGCAGCCAATAGTCCAGCGAAAGCTGGCGCGGATCGTGACCGCCGACGATGTGGATCTGGTTGAAGTTGGTCCCGGTCTCCAGCGCCTTGGCGACGACCTGGTCGGCCGACATCCGGACTTTGTCCGCATCCTTGTCGGCCCGTGCGAACGAACAGAACGTGCAGTTCGCGTAGCAGACGTTGGTCGAATTGATGTAGCGGTTGAGGACGTAGTAGACCTCGTCGCCGCTCTTCCGCTCCTTGGCGGCTTTCGCAAGACGTCCCAGCGTATGGACGTCCTCCGTGCGGAAGAGCGCGAGCCCGTCGTCGAGCGAGAGCGGAATTCCGTCGTCCAGCTTGTGTTCGATGGAGCGGAGCGAGGGGTCAGCCGTTAGCACCGGGCGGGGATCCTCCAAGAGAAGTCGTGTGTCACGGTACGCGTCGCCCGCACCGCTCGCAAGGACGTTCGTCGGCCGGTTCGCTCCCCACCCTCGTGGCACCGGCAGGCGAGGGACCACCGTACGGTCGCGTGAACGAACGCCGCCCGTGACCTCGACCACGCCGACCGAGCTGGCTGCGGCGGCCGCCCTCGAACCCCCGCCCCGCAGCTTTGCCGTCGACGTCTGGCGGCGCTTCCGGCGAGCGCCGGCGGCGATCGTCGGCGCCGCCGTCGTCGCCGCGATCTTGCTGGTGGCGGTGTTCGCGGGCGTGATCGCGCCGGCCGATCCGCTGGCGCAGAACCTTGCGCTGGGTGCGCACGCGCCCTCGGCCGCGCACTGGTTCGGGACCGACAAGCTGGGCCGCGACGTCTTCTCCCGGATCGTCTACGGGGCGCGGATTTCGATCAGCATCGGCTTTGTGGCAGTCGGCCTTGCGATCACGGTGGGAACGTTCGTCGGGCTCATCGCCGGTTACGCCGGCAAGCGCACCGAGGCGGTGCTCATGAGCGCGATGGACCTCATGCTGGCCTTCCCCTCGATCATTCTCGCCATCGGAATCACTACGATCCTTGGACCGAGCATCACGAACCTGATGATCGCTGTCGGTATCGTGTACGTTCCCCAGTACGCTCGGCTGGCGCGCTCGTCCGTGCTGGCGGTCAAGGAAAACGAGTACATCGAAGCCGCGCGCGCGATCGGGGTGCCGACGCCGGTCATTCTCGCGCGCCACGTCCTACCCAACATTCTCGCGCCGCTGCTGGTGCAGGCCACGCTGGGTGTCGCCACCGCCGAACTCGAAGCGGCCGGCCTCTCGTACCTCGGCCTGGGCGCGCGTCCGCCCACGCCTGAGTGGGGCGCGATGCTCAACGACGCCCGCGACTACTGGGCCTCCGCGCCGTGGGCGTTGATCTTTCCCGGCCTTTCGATCACGACGCTCGTGCTCGGGTTCAACCTTCTCGGTGACGGCCTGCGCGACGCCCTCGACCCCAAGACGCGCTGACGTGGTCGTGGCGCTCTCGGTCGCGTGCGCGCTCGTGTATGGCGCGGCGGACTTCTGCGGCGGCCTTGCGGCGCGCCGAATGCCCGCGGTTGTCGTCCTCGTGTGGTCGCAGATCGTAGGATTCGTCGTGCTGCTCGCCGTCCTCCCGTTCACCCCCGGCGTTCCGCATCCGTCCGACTTCGCATGGGGCGCCGCCTGCGGCGTCGCCGGCGCGGGCGCCGTCGGCCTGCTCTACCGCGCCCTCGCGATCGGTACGATGGGCGTCGTCTCACCGATCACCGCGGTCCTGGCGGCGGCAGTCCCCGTTACGTTCGCGTTCTTTCACGGCGACCGGCCTGCGCCGCTGGCCCTGACCGGCATCGGGTTCGCGCTGATCGCGGTGGTGCTGGTCTCGGCTGTCGCGCCCGAACCTCCGAGCAGCGACGATGCGCCGCTGGCGCGCGCGCCGAAGCAGTATCGCTTCGCGCCCGGAATTCCCGCGGCGCTGGGCGCCGGACTGGCGTTCGGACTCTTCTTCATCGCATTCGCGCAGACGCATACCGACTCCGGGCTCTATCCGTTGGTCAGCACACGCGTCACATCGCTCGCGATCTTGGTGGGCGGCGGCCTCGCGCTGCGCCTGCCGCTGCGCGTGCACCGCCCGGGCCTGCGGATCGTCGCACTCTGCGGCAGCCTGGACATGGCCGCCAACGTCCTCTACGTCCTGGCCGTGCACCGCGGCGCGCTGAGCATCGTCGCGGTGATCACGTCGCTCTATCCGGTCGCTACCGTCGCCCTCGCGGCTGCCATGCTTCGCGAGCGGCTGGTGCCCGTCCAGTGGGCCGGCGTCGCGATCGCCCTGGCCGGCGTCATCTGCATCGCGCTCGCCCGCTAGGCTCAGGGTGAGTCTGCGCTACAGAGGGGCAGCGTTCTTACGGATGCAGCGGCGCAGCGATGGCGCCGAGGACGTCGTCCGTGTTCGGGATCCGCTCGAGGTGCGGATAGCGCGGGCCGCCGGTGTACGCGAGCGCGACGGTGCGGTAGAGGTTTCCGGCCGTCAGCAGAAGGCGCAGCGGCGACCCGTTGCGCGCCGCGCGCAAGGCGGCATCGCAGGCATCCTGACCGACAAAACTCCGGTCGTTGACGGCCACGATCTTCTCACCTGGGCCGATTCCGGCGCGGAACGCGACCGAGTCCGGGAACACGTCGAGGATGGTCCCGTCCGAGCCGACCGACAGGCCGAGTGAATAGCTGAGGTCGACGCGCTTGTGTTCGCCGTTGCTGAGTTTCTCGTACGCCGAGGGTTGGTCGGTAAAGATCAACCGGTAGCCGCCGGGCGTCAGCGCGTCGGGTGGTTGCGGCGCGATCGCGTCGACGCGCTGCGCGAAGAAACTCGTCCAGTCGTAGGGTGCAACCACGTTCAACGCCGCAATGACATCGGCGCGTGTATACGTGACCACCTGAGGCGGTCCGTTTGCCGCGCCGCCGAAGAAGCTTTGGGCGACGTCATCGAGCGACTTCGCCCCGTGGGTGAGGCGGCGGATCGTGACGTCGGCTTCGAGCCACATCAGCTCGCCCTCACTGTAGTAAGCGACGCCGCGCCGCTCGGAAAACCACGGGAAGGTTACCGGGTACAGGAATGATGACGACGTGGCGGTGTCTTCGAGCGGGCGCCACAGCCGCCCGCGCTCGGACGTGTAGCGCGCGCTCAGGAGCGCGAGGCTGTCGAGCCACTGCTGCTGGCTACGCAAGCCGGCGCGCTCGGTTTGCAGGTTGCCGTAGAATTGCGTCATCCCCTCATACACCCAGAGCAGGTCGTCGACCATCGGCACCTGCAGGTTGGGCGTCGCCAGATCGAACGGCCGCCGGTACTTGCCGTTCCACGAGTGGTTGAACTCGTGCGCAATCAGATCGGCTTGATACACGAATGCATCGTCATCGGTGAGGTAGTGTCCGGTTTGGCCGTCGTCGCTGGATTGAGCGTGCTCGAGGCCGTTTCCCGGCAGCACGTCGCTCACCGTCAGCAAGACCGTGAAGTGCGACCAATGACGATACCGGTACAACAGGTGCATCTGGGTCACCAAGGCGCGCAAACCGGCGATTCGCGCGTCACTCGCCGCGAGCTGTTCCGGCGTGTCGGCGAAGGCCGCCAGCGTCACCGGCGCGCCGTCCCAGGTGCCGAGATCGACGAGCCGCTCGTTGATCCCGGCGTCGAGCGGCGAGTCGACCAGCATCTCCAGCGAGACCGGACGAAAGCGCAGCAGCCCTCCGCTCGACGACGCGACCTCCAGTGCGGTTGCGTAGTGCCAGGCCGGTGAGGGCAGCCGCAACACCGGCTCCAAGGTCACCGACGCATCGTTCGGGCCGACCGGCGTCAGCACGACCCCACTCCAGTCGAGCGCGAACAGGTTGGGGGTCGAAAAGCGATCCGTGTTGCTGGGGCTGTTCTGCGCGCCGAGGTATTCGAAATCGACGTCGAGCACGGTCGTACCGGCCGGCACGTCAACATGAAAGACGAAGAGCTGCACCCCATCGCGGCGCCAGTGCAGTTCCGTCGCTCCGCTGTGCACGTGCAGACCCGCCAGGTTCTGGATCTCTCCGAAGGGTCCGTGCGTGCCGGGAATCCACTTCGGATAGCCGAGGGCCAGCGGGCCCGGCACGACCGGCATCCGCTCGTGCACGTGCAGAATCCCCTGCACCGCGCCGGAGGCATCGACGTCGAGCGCGATCGTCCCGGAGGGTGCGCCTTGCGCGCGCACCGCTGAACCGGCGGCGAGCGCGAAGGTCAATACGGTCGCCGCGATCAGCGCGCGGATCATAGCGAGGCCCAGACCTCCAGCTTGGCTTTGACCTTTTCGATCACCGCATCGGTGAACTCGGTCGTCGACGCGTGGCCGCCCAAATCGCTGGTCGCGATGCCGTCGCGGACCGTCTCGAGCGTCGCCTCGTAGATCGCGCGCGATGCGTTGGCCGCGCCGCGTTCGTCGACGAACGTCAGCAGCGCCGCGATGGCGAGGATCATCGCCATCGGGTTGGCGATGTTTTTCCCGAACAGTCGCGGTGCGGTCCCGTGCGGCGCTTCGGTCATCACGACGTCAGGCTTCATGTCGGCGCGAAAGGACATCAGCGTCGATTCCGCACCGGCGATCGAGCCGAACAGCTGCATGACGAGGTCCGAGAGGCAGTCGCCGTCGCGATTGAGCGACGGGATGACCAGCGCATCGCCGGCGGTTGAAATCAGCAGCGCGTAGGTGGCATCGATCAGCTGCGGTTCGTACGGCACGTCGGGAAAGCGCGCAGCGGCAGCGTCCATCTCTTCCTTGAGCATCCCCTCGTACACCGGGCTGACCGTGTACTTGGGGCCGCCGAACACTTTGGCGCCGTTTCGCCGGGCGTGGAAGAACGCGTATTCGGAAACCATCCGGCACACCGAGCGCTCGATGCGCTCGGTGCGGTAGGCCACTTCGTCGCCGTTTTCCGTCTCACGCCATTCCTTGGCACCATAGGCGTCGCCGACCGCCATGCGGACGACCGAGATCGGCGCATGGATCCCCGCCACCGGACGAACGCCGGGAATGCGGCGCCCCGTTCGCACGATGACCTTGCCATCGAGCGCTTTGCGCAAGATCGCGTTCGGCGAGCCGACGTCATCGGCCGCCTCGGGCGTGATGGTCGCGGCTTTAAGCCCCAGCTTCGTTTCACGCATAGCCGCCGCCGCTTCGAACACGATCTTGTTGCCGGTCTCGCGGCGCTTCGCCAGCGAGAGATCGTAGAACGCAAACGCGACGTCGAATCCGACCACGTCGGGCGCCAAGACGCGCAGCGCTTCGACGAGCAACTCCTGTCCGGTTTGATCGCCTTCGAGGACGACGATGGTCGGCTTCGGCACGGGGGCGCCCCGTTCGCCGCTTCCGCCTGAAGGTCCGCTGGACGCGTCGCGCCGGCCGGGCGTCACAGGTGACGAGACCGGTCGAGCGGGAAGTCCGCGCTAATGGCACGCGTTCGACGCAAGCCAAGCGCCTCGATGCGCTGGAACCTCGAGGTCGCCGGAATCCTCGCGCTCGGCTTCGCTCTGTTTCTCGGCATTGCGCTGGTGGCGCCGCCTGCACGAATGGGCGTCGTCGGCAGCGTGACCGTCTTGGGCCTGCACGCGCTCTTCGGCGTCGCCGCGGGCTTGTTCGTCGTGCTGATCGCGCTCGTCGCCGCAATCGTCTTCCTCGAAATCAACGTGCCGCGCATGATCGCGACGCTGGGCGGCGCTGCCTGCGCGTACTTCGTGCTCGCCGACATCGCGCTGGCGGCGACCGGCCGTGACGGCGGCTGGATCGGCACGCTGATGGCCCGCGCCGTCCACGCCCTGGTCGGCGATGCGGGCACCTGGATCGTGCTGATCGCGGCCGCACTCGCGGTGAGCGTCGCGATCACCGGCGTCTCGCTGAAGCGCGTGCTCGGCTGGCTGGTCGCGCGCGCCGGCGCTCTGCGCGCTGCGATGCGCGAACGCAGTCTCCCGGGCGATCGATCCGCCCCCGCGTCGCTGCGCGACGCGTTCCGCCTTCCGGCGCTGCTGCCGCGAGCGGCGGTCGCCGGCGCAGCGGCCGGCGCCGTGCCGGCGCGCACGCTGACCGTCCTCGAGCCGCCGCCGGCGCGCTTCTATGATGAAGCACTCGACGAACCCGCGGACGACGACTGGGACGAGGACGAGGACGACGAGGACATCGACGAGGCGGACCAAGACGATGAGGACCTCGGCGATGACGACCTCGCCGAGGACGACGAGGATGTCGACGAGGACGCCGACGACGGGGGCTTGGACCTGCCGCCGGCGGCAGTCGGCTACTACGAGCCGGCGCCCGCGCGGATCGCCTATCGCCTCCCGGACATCGCCGCGATCTTCGATGCGCCGCAAGTGCAGAAAATCGATGATGCGAGCCGCGCCGGCGTCCTCGAGGATACCCTCGCCTCATTCGGGGTGGGGGTCAAAGTCACGCACATCGAGCGCGGTCCCTCGATCACCCGCTACGAATTGCGGCCCGAACGCGGGGTCAAAATCTCGCGGATCCAAGCGCTCGCCGACGATCTGGCACTCGCGCTCGCGGCCACGTCGGTCCGCATCGAAGCGCCGATCCCGGGCAAATCGGCGGTCGGGATCGAGGTGCCGAACACGATCGTGTCGATCGTCGCGCTCCGCGAGATCCTCGAACGGATCCCGCAGGGTGTTCCGCCGCTGTCCATGGCGCTCGGGAAGGACATCACCGGAAAGCCGGTCTTCGGCGATCTCAACAAGATGCCGCATCTGCTGGTGGCCGGCGCCACCGGTGCCGGCAAGTCGGTGTGCTTGAACTGCATCATCGCATCGCTGCTGGTCACGGCAACGCCGGATCAGCTCGAGCTGCTGATGATCGACCCCAAGCGGGTCGAGCTGACGGTGTACAACGGCATCCCGCATCTCAAGCACGAGGTCATCACTGACCCGAGTCTCGCTGCCGGCGCGCTTGCGATCATCACGCGCGAGATGGATCAGCGCTACGAGCGCTTCGCCAAAGCCGGCGTGCGCAAGATCGAAGAATACAACGCCAAGTATCCCGACGAGAAGCTGCCCTACATCGTCGTGGTCATCGACGAGCTGGCCGACCTCATGCTGATCGCACCGGCCAAGGTCGAGATGCTGATCATGCGCCTGGCGCAGCTCGCGCGCGCGACCGGAATCCACCTGGTCGTGGCAACGCAGCGCCCATCGGTCGACGTGATCACCGGGCTCATCAAAGCGAACATCCCGTCGCGCATCGCGTTCGCGGTTTCATCCCAGGTCGATTCGCGGGTGATCCTCGATATGGGCGGCGCAGAGCGCCTGCTCGGCCGCGGGGACATGCTCTATCTTCCGATCGACGCGCCCAAGCCCGTCCGCGCGCAAGGCGCCTTGGTAACCGGGCCCGAGATCGAGCGGCTGGTCAATTTTTGGAAGCGCCAGGCGAAACCCGACCGCAGCGAGGGCATGGAGATCGTCCCGCTCCGCGACGATGACGAGCGCGTCGGCGGCGACCGGAAGGTCGACGATCTGTGGTACGAGGCGGCGCGATTCTTGCTCGATGCACGCGTTGGGAAGGGTGATCCGGCAGTCGGATCGACTGCCGCGCTGCAAGCGCGCTTCTCGATCGGCCATCCGCGTGCGGTGCGCCTGATGCGCCAGCTCGAAGAGTTCGGCGTCGTCGGCCCCAACGAAGGAACGAAGCCGCGCATCGTGACCGTCGAGTCGCCGGCCGAGCTCGAGCGCATCGCCGAACGGTTCGGGAAGCCCGCCAGCCAGACCGATCTGTTCGCGGAGTGATTCGTTTCTTCGCGGTCGCGCTGATCGCGGCCGTCGCCTACGCCGTCCTCGGCGTGAACGTGTCGCACGCGGCGCCGCGGGGGATCGACCTCGCCGGCCGCGCGCTGGCGGGCGAAGCGCCGCAGTTCGCGCTGATCTTCACCGCGTCGTGCTGGTGGTACGTGCTGGTTGGGTTCGGTGCGGCCGCGCTCGTGGTCGCGTTTCGCTCGCCGTCGTGGCGCGCACGCGCGATCGTCTCGGTCGTCACCACGCTGGTCGCCTGGCAGGTGAGCGACGGGCTGAAAAACGTCTTCCGGCGCCCCCGTCCGGAATACTGGCGCCTCATCCACGAGTCGACGTTCTCGTATTCCAGCGGTCACGCGTTGTTCGCAACGATCGTCTACGGGTTGTGGGCGTGGTTCGTGTGGCGCAGCGATCTCCCGCGTCCGGTTCGCCTGTGGGTCGCGCCGCTGCTGGTCCTCTGGGCCTGCGGCATCCTGTGGTCGCGGCTCGCCCTGGGCGCGCACTATATCACCGACCTCATCGGTGGCGTCTTGCTGGGCGTCACCGCGCTGGCGCTCGCGTCGGGCGTGCGTGCCGCGCCGGCACGGCGACGGAGCGCCGCGGGCCCGATCTAGGCAGCGTTCCCGGCGCACGGCTGTACCGGCGGGCCGTCCGGCGCGCCGCGGGGTAAGAAACGGCATGGAGACGACCGCCGGCGCCCGGCTCGATCCCGAGCGCGCCGGCCGCACCGGCATCCCGGAAGTGATCTTCGGGGCGGGCAAAACGCTCGAACAAAACCGCGCGCTGATCGGAGCGCTGTTCGCGCGCGCGGGCTTTGCGCTGGCGACGCGGATTCCGGCCGATCAGCGCTCCGCGCTCGCGGCAGCGTTCCCGGACGCCGTGCTCGAACCGCGCTCGGGTGCGCTGCGGCGTGGCGCGCTGCCGCGTACCGGCGAACGGATCGCGGTCGTCTGCGCGGGGACGTCGGATCTGATCGTGGCCGACGAAGCGGCGTTCGCGGTCGACGCGTTCGGCCACGACGCGGTCCGTGCGACGGACGTCGGCGTCGCCGGCATCCACCGGCTTTTCGACGCGCTCGACGACATCGCGAGCTGCGGTGCGGTGATCGTCGTCGCCGGTATGGAGGGCGCGCTGCCGAGCGTCGTCGCCGGGCTGATTCGCGCCCCGGTGATCGCCGTCCCGACGAGCGTCGGCTATGGGGCGGCTTTCGACGGCCTCGCGGCGCTGCTCGGAATGCTGACCGCATGCGCCCCGGGAATCGGCGTGGTGAACATCGACAACGGCTTCGGCGCGGCGGCGCTCGCGCACAAGATCGTCAACGCCTCGCGATGAGGATTGCGTACGTCGAGATGATCGGCGGTGCCGCCGGCGATATGCTGCTGGCAGCATTCTTGGACGCCGGCGCAGACCGCGCCGCGCTCGAGGCGGCGCTGCGCACGGTCATCCCCGACGGTTGGACGTTCGAGCCGCGCCGCGTCGTGCGCTGCGGAATCGCGGCGACCCTCGCCGGGCTGACCGTGCCCGGTGAGGACGGCGACGCCGCACATCGTCATGACCTGCCGGACCACGGGGGTCCCCACGCACACCGCACGCTCGCCGACGTGCTCGACATCGTCGAGCGAAGCCGCTTGACGCCGCGCCAGCGCGAGCGCACGACGGCCGTCTACGTGGCGCTCGCGCAGGCCGAAGCGCGCGTGCACGGGACCGACGTCACCCACACGCGCTTCCACGAAGTCGGCCAGATCGACGCGATCCTCGACGTCGCGGCGACCTGCGTCGCACTCGACCTGCTCGCGATCGACGAACTGCGCTGCTCGCCGTTTCCGATCGGTCACGGCACGATCGGAATGGCGCACGGCGCGTACCCGAACCCGCCGCCGGCAACGGCGGAGCTGCTGCGCGGGTGGCCGACGCGCAGCGTCGATATCGCGGCGGAATTGGTCACCACCACCGCTGCCGCGATCCTGACGACGCTCGCGGTCGGCGGCGGACGGCCGGACTTTACCGTCGAGTCGATCGGGTACGGAGCGGGCAGCAGCGACTTCGCGATCCCCAACGTCACGCGCGTCTCGATCGGAACCGTCGTTGCGGCCGAAAGCCCCGCCGGCGACGACCACGGAGACAGGGTGGTCGTGCTGGAGTCCAACATCGACGACATGTCGCCGCAGCACTACGAGCTCGCCCTGGAGCGACTCTTCGCGGCCGGCGCTCGAGACGTTTGGCTGACGCCGATCATGATGAAAAAAGGCCGGCCGGCGATCACCCTCTCGGCGCTCGCGCTCCCCGCCGACGAACGCGCGGTGGCCGATGCGATGCTGGCTCAGACCACGACGCTCGGGGTACGCGTCCGCAGCGAACGCCGGCATCTGCTCGACCGCATCGAAACGACGATCGACACGCCGTACGGACCGGTTCGGGCGAAGCGCGCCGGATCGAACGGCCACGCGCGCGCGCGCCCCGAATACGACGATCTGGTGCGCATCGCGCGCGAGCGCGGGCTGGCGCTGGCTGAGGTCGCGCGGATCGTGGAAGCCTGCGCGGAGAAGAACGTCACGTGATCGACCTCGACACCCACCCGTTGGACGCGAAGGAAGGGCGGCTGCGCGCGATCTTCCGCGAGCTCGGCAGCTGCATCGTCGCCTTCTCCGGCGGCGTCGACTCCGCGCTCGTGCTCCACGTCGCGGCCCAGGAGCTCGGCGCTCGAGCGGTCGGCATCACCGCCCGCTCAGAGTCGCTCGCCGAACGCGAGTACGCCGGCGCGGTCGATTTCGCGGCTGGCATCGCCGTGCACCACGAGGTCGTCGAAACGCACGAACTCGACGATCCGCAGTATGCCGCGAACCCCGTGAATCGCTGCTATTTCTGCAAGAGCGAACTCTACGGCCGGTTGACGGAGATCGCGCGCGAACGCGGCATCGCGTCGATCGTCGACGGCTACAACCTCGACGACGAGGGAGACTGGCGGCCGGGCCGAGCCGCCGCCCGCGAGCATGCCGTGCGGAGCCCGCTCTACGAGGCCGGGCTGCGCAAGGACGACGTACGTGCGCTGGCACGGAAGCTCGGGCTCGAAGTATGGGACAAGCCGGCGCTGGCCTGTCTGTCGTCGCGCTTCCCGTACGGTACGCCGATCACGCTGGAATTGCTGCGCCAAGTCGACCGCGCCGAGCAGGCCGTGCACGATGCGGGCTTGCGCGCCTGCAGGGTCCGCCATCACGGCGACCTCGCACGCATCGAGGTCCCGGCCGAGGACATCGCCGCCGCGGCCGATCCGCAACGGCGCGCGAACATCGTCGCCGGGGTGCGGGCCGCCGGCTACCGCTTCGTTACCCTCGACCTCGGCGGCTACGTCAGCGGCGGTTTCAACCCCACAGCCTGACGCGCGTTATTTACGAATCTGCGCGAAGAGCGCTCCCACGTCGAGCGAGAACCCCGGCAGCGCGCAGTGCGTCAGCGTATCGCCTGCGGCGAGGACGGACGTGATCCCATCGTGGACCTCGATCGTTTCGGACTTGACGTCGATCACGATGACCGCTTCCGCGCCCGCCTCGAGGTAGGTGTCGATCTTGTCATTGATGTCGAGACGCCGGTCTTCAGGCGAGACGATCTCGACCGCGACGGTCGGCGTGCCGAGCGGCACCTGGAGCGCTTCGCGCGGCGCATCCTCGGGCAGCGCATCGTAGGAGAGATACGCAACGTCCGGGACCAGCGGTCGCACGATGTCGTCCGGTGGAGCGACGCGGAAGCGCCAGCCCGGCGCGACCCGGCCGTACTCGCCGGCCTCGGCCCAATCGGCCAGCGCTTTGGTGAACAAGCGCTGCAGGACCGCTTGGTCGTAGGTTGGACTCATTTTCTGCAGCGGCCGCCCGCGAACCCATTCTGTCTCCGGTTTGGTCTCCGGCACCTCGATCTCGAACAAAGACATTTCACGGAAGTCTATCACGCGGCGTGAAGTTCCTAGCAAGTCACGGCGAAGGCGTACATTTTTGCCCCGTCCCGCCCGGAGGAGGGATCGAACCCTCGCTA